>OIXH01002522.1_pt1 | contig 18031 bp, 9 predicted proteins | sample 1587741 | NCBI WGS metagenome assembly OIXH01 (sample SAMEA3888916, study PRJEB22519) | human gut metagenome | biome: human gut; feature: human-associated habitat; material: faeces | place: Denmark | collected 2011 | reverse complement strand
CTCGCCCGTAAGGTAAAAAAAGCCATCAAAGACTACGGCCTCATCGACGAGGGAGACCGCATACTTATCGGGCTGTCGGGAGGAAAAGACTCTCTGGCCCTTGTAGAATTACTGGGACGCCGTTCACGCATTTTCGCCCCGAAATTCTCGCTCGCCGCCGCTCACATACGCATGGCAAATATCGAGTACAAAAGCGACAGTTCGACCTTACGAGTCCATTGCGAACGTTTCGGCATGGAATATATCGAACGAGAAACCTCCTTCGACCCATCGTCCGACCGTCGGAAAACGCCATGCTTCCTCTGTTCGTGGTATCGCCGTAAAGCACTTTTCGAAATAGCCAAAGAGGGGAACTTCAACAAAATAGCCTTAGGCCACCATCAGGACGACCTTTTCGAGACCCTGCTCATGAATATGACTTTTCAGGGCTCTTTCGCCACGATGCCCCCCCGCCTGTCTATGGAAAAGTTCGACATGACGATAATCCGCCCCCTCTGCCTCATCGCCGAAAACGAACTCTCGGAACTGGCCCGTATGGAAAATTATCCCCGCCAAGAGAAGAACTGTCCTTACGAAAAAGATTCTCACCGGACTGAAATCAGAAAAATCCTGCAACAGCTCCAATCCCTAAGTCCCCAATTACGAGGACACTTATGGAACAGCATGACCCATATACAGGCCGACTATCTGCCTCGTCTCTGCAAAAAAAATAAACCGAACTCATAATACAACAAAAACCCAACCGACATGCAAGGAATATACAGTGTGTTATTACTCATCGTATCGAATATTTTTATGACATTCGCCTGGTACGGGCATCTCAAACTGCAAGAGATGAAACTCATATCGAACTGGCCTCTTTTCGGTGTGATACTGCTCTCCTGGGGTATTGCCCTATTCGAGTACTGTTTCCAAGTACCGGCCAACCGCATCGGATTTCAAGAAAACGGAGGACCTTTCACTCTTGTACAGCTCAAAGTCATACAAGAAGTTATCACACTTACGGTATTCGCCGTTCTTTCGGCGGTCGCATTCCAAAACGAGACCCTTCACTGGAATCATCTCGCCGCAGCGGTCTGCTTGGTTCTGGCAGTCTATTTCGTATTCATGAAATAAAGATTTTGACACAATACTTGCGTTTTTGATTTTATATACTTATATTAGGGCGATTTTTTCTCCTTGAAAACACCACCTTAAATTTAAAATCTGAAACGCAATGATGAAAACAAAACTCTTTTTGCTGGCCACAGCATTTTCTGTGCCCGTCCTCACGGAAGCACAAGTTTCAATCCAAGACGTCGGCGGTTGGTTTGAATCGGGATATGTTACTTTTACCCCCATCGATGAAGCCGCTTCATACAGTGTTTATTACAAAACCGCAGAAAGCGAATATCAAAAAATAGACGACCAACTGGTACGCAACTACGACAGTTACGGTCGAGCCGACGCAATGGGTCTTACTGCCGGAACATACAGTTTCAAAATCGTACCTGTCGACAGCACGGGCGCAGAACGGACCGACCTCTCTGCAGAAACTCAATCATTCACCGTCAAGGCACACGACCGTACGGGTTATGCCTTTTTCAACGGGAAAACACCGGGGGCATATACTGCCGACGGGAAGTTAAAACCCAACACCGTAGTATTGTACCTCACCGAGAAAAACAAAAATACACTCTCGATGGACGTTGTCATGAGTTCAAAAGGAGCAAAAACGACCTGCACCGGATTGCAGGAAATACTCAACGGATATAAAAAAGGGTATGAATCCCGACCGCTTCTGATACGGATTATCGGACAGATAACCGACCCCGCCGTAACCGATAAAGGCGATATTGTCATCGATATGGGCAATAAAACCACATGTCCCGGTATCACCATCGAAGGTGTAGGCAACGATGCCACCATCGACGGCTGGGGAATCCGCATCAAAGGTGCATCATCTGTCGAAATCAGCAATATCGGCATCATCAACTGCGATAGCAGTGAAGGCGACAATATCGGCCTGCAACAAGACAACAGCTACATTTGGGTGCACAATTGCGACTTCTTCTACGGGCATGCCGGCAGCGACGGAGACCAAGCCAAAGGAGACGGCGCTCTCGACTGTAAAAAATCCAATTACATCACGTTCTCATACAATCACTTTTGGGACAGCGGAAAATGCAATCTTTTAGGACTCAGCGGAGAAAACGACCAGATGTACATCACCTACCACCATAACTGGTACGACCATAGCGACAGCCGCCACCCGCGTATACGTTCTTATTCCTGCCACGTCTACAACAACTATATGGACGGTTGTGCCAAATATGGCGTAGGAGCAACAATGGGTTCGAGCGTATTCGTCGAAAACAATTACTTCCGCAACACCAACAAACCGATCATGATTTCGATGCAAGGAACCGACATCATTTCGGGTGCGGGTACTTTCAGCGGAGAAACGGGCGGCATGATAAAAGCCTACGGAAACATATTCGCCGAACAGTCGTCGAGTTTCAGATTTGTTTCCTATCAAGACGACAACATAGAGTTCGACGCTTATGTCGCTGCCTCCCGCGACGAACAAGTACCGGCTACCGTAAAAACGAAATCGGGCGCAACCTCTTATAATAATTTCGATACCGACGCTTCCCGCATTTACACCTATACCCCCGATGCCGCCGAAGATATCCCTACCATACTTGCGGGAGAGTTCGGTGCCGGACGCATGCAGCATGGCGACCTACAATGGCATTTCGACAATGCTGTCGATGACAGAGATTATGACGTAAACAGTGCACTGAAAGCAGCTGTTACCGGTTATAAAACATCGCTTGTCGGGCTGTTTACCGAAAGCGGAGACGAAGGCTCGGGCGGAGGAGATGGCGGTGATGAAGGCGGAGACGAAAATCCTCCCGTCATCGTCCCGGGACAAGGATACGAATGCCACTTCACCGGCAGTAAACCATCGAACAGTTTCTACACCTTTACATCGGCCAATTATTCCAACTCAAAAGGTTCGGCAACCGTCAACGGAACAACTTATACCGAATGCCTGAAACTGGAATCATCGACGATCATCGGCTTCACCACGACCGAAGAAATGACCTTAACCCTCATATTCAACGAAGGCTCTACCCCCAACATCAAAATAGACGGGGTAAAAATCTCCGCCACATCGGGAAGCAATATAATTACCCACACACTTCCCGCCGGGGCACATAAACTGACAAAGGCCGATCAAAACTTTCTCTTTTACATCAACCTCGGCTCGACAAGCGGATTAAATGAGATAAAAGCCGACCATTCCAACGGAACTATTTACGATCTTTTAGGTCGTCCTGTCAACGAACCTCAACCGGGGAACATATACATACAAAACGGACGAAAATTTATAAAACAATAAATATTCAAGTCTATCACAGCAAAAACGGCTATCCCACAAGGGATAGCCGTTTTTGTATTTTTCACCCGACAAAACTGGCAAGAGTCTTTCTCGATTCTTTTCTTTTTTCTTATATTTGCTTCGGAGAATCGGCACTTGTCCCCCCTCCGAAATACCTGACCCAACGACCGAAAGAATACCGAGAAATGACACTGAGAAACCTTTTTTTCCTTATTGCATTTTGCACCTCGATTTATTCTTGGGGGGAAAGTCTGCTCAGTGTCAGCCATTACTCCATACAAGAAGGATTATCTCAAAATACCGTACAGAGTATTATACAAGATAACGAAGGATACATTTGGTTGGCGACATGGAACGGGTTGGAAAAATTCGACGGCTACCGATTCAAAAACTATAAATCTTATCCGACCGACAGCATCAGACTGAGTTACAACCGCATCACCCACATCGAGAAAGGTTACGGAGCGCATATTTGGTGCCAGACATTCGGTGGGAAAACCTATTTGTTCAACAGCCATACCGAACGATTTGAAAATCCGCTTGCAGAACCGGTCGACTTCACAACAGATGAATCGTCTCAAATCTATCCTTTAAAAACCGGTATTACATGGATTATCAATCCGTCGGGAACAATCTACCGCATCGATGAGAAACAATTACCCGACCAAGCCGCCGTACAAATATACAAGCATCATATTCCCGACAAAAACGACATCTACACCATCGCTGCGGACTCTTGGGGAAATGAATGGATACTCACACGGAGAGGTGTCAGACTATACAACCGACCTTTCCAAAGTCAAGAAATATTCAAGCACATACTCGAAATCGACAGTACCGTTTTTCTGTCGACAATCGACGGCCGGCTTTTTTCATACCGTCCGGTAAACGGACTCAAAGAAATCGCCCTCCCGGTTTCAGTCAACCGCATCGACGGCCTCTATGAGTCGCAAGATCATCGCTTGTGCATCGCAACCCCGAAGCAATTGCTTTTCTGCAAAGACGACAACGACTTCTCCATCGTTTTTCCGCCGGGAAACGAAACTTGGCGCATCAACAAATTCTACCAGTCTCACGACGGCGTTTTGTGGATACTCGACGGACAAGATAAGATATGGCGCATCGACCTTACCGAGAATACCCCCCGCTTGATAAGCTATGTACAAGGATCTAAAAAAAGAAACGGATTCATTTTGGAAGACGCTTTCGGCAGTATCTGGATACAACCCTATTATGGGTTGTTTTCCTATTACGATCCACAAGATAAAGTATTGAAACCCGCTCGTCAGACACAAGGAGACCAAGAAACCGACTATCATGCTCCGGGGCTCGGATACCATATCGACAAACATCGCAACTTATGGCTTTGCTGCAAATCGGGTTTTGACCAACTGACTTTCTCCCCACGCAATTATACGTTGCTCCGACAAGAAAGAGCCGGTCAATACGAAATTCCGAATACGATACGAGGTCTTTTTATCGATTCGCAAAAAAGGCTCTGGTGTGCATCGAAACAAGGTGTTATCGAATTGTACGATTCCTCCGACCGATACATCGGGAATCTCTCCCGCTCCGGGAAAATCGTAAACAATCCGCAGACCGCATTCGGAGCCAGCGCTTACACGTTTTTTGAAGATTCCTTACATCGAATGTGGATAGGCTGTAAAGAGGACGGACTATTTATCGCCACTCCCGAAAAAACGGGGAACTACCGGATACGGCGCTATCGGCATAACGCAAAAGACCCGTATAGTTTGAGCGAAAATTCCATCTACGATATATGCTCCGACAAGCAAGGGCGTATATGGATAGGTACATACGGCGGAGGGCTCAATCTCGTAGAAAACCCCTCGGCACACCCGTTACGCTTCATACATAAAGGCAACCGCTTGAACTCATTTCCGCAAGAAGCATTCAAGGTAAGAAATATATGCACTACTGTCGACGGCGTGATATTGGCCGCAACTACCGGAGGGCTGCTCTCTTTCGACGACGATCTCGGAACGCCCGAAGATATTATATTTCATCTCAACCGAAGTAGACAGAACCAAGCGTCGAGTCTGAGCAATAACGATGTCATGTACATCTACCGGCGCAAAAACGGAGACCTGTATATCGTACCGTACAGCGGAGGAATCAGCCGTATCGCTTCGGAAAACCTCCTTTCCGACAGCATAGAGTTCGTTCACTTCAACAAGAGAAACGGATTGCCGTCGGACCTCGCCTACGCCATTACCGAGTCAAACGACAGTTCTTTATGGATTACTTTCCAAAACAGCATCTGCCGCTACGATACAGAGACGGAAACCGCCGAGACGTACGACCGATTTGACCGCCAGTCCCACCTCGCTATCAGCGAAGTACCTCCGGTTACCGACAGCCGCAACGGATTGTATGTAGGGACAGAAAACGGCCTGCTCCGGCTCGACCTGAACAGGTTGCGGAAAAGCGACATCGTACCCCCCATTGTCTTTACCCAAGTGCATATACCGGGAGGAGACGGTAAAGAAGAGATAAAAATCATCACCGGCGACACCCTTTTACTGCAACCCCAAGAACGGAATATTTCCCTCTCTTTCGCCGCACTCGACTATACCGACCCCAAAGCTATACGGTATGCATACCGTATAAAAGAGATGAACGACTCATGGAACAACCTACACGATAACCGCACCGTGAGTTTTGCCGATCTACCGGCCGGAAAATGGTCTCTCGAAATACGGTCTACCAACGGAGACGGTATATGGACCGACAATACCCGTGTATTGCATCTCATCGTTACACCCACATTCGGAGAAACGCCCTGGGCCATATTCCTTTACATTCTCGCCGCCATTTTAGTCGCCCTGCTTGCATCGGGAATATTTCTGTATATCGCCAATCTGCGCCGCAGCGTAAGTATCGAGCAACAAGTTACCCAACTCAAACTGAAATTCTTTACCGATATATCGCACGAATTACGTACTCCTCTCACCCTCATAGCGTCTCCCCTCGAAGCCGTTCTCCAAAAAGAGAGTCTCGCACCCGACGTGCGTAAAAATCTCATCATCGCCCAACATAATACACACCGTATGTTGCGGCTTATCAATCAGATTCTCGATTTCAGAAAAATACAGAACGGGAAAATGAAACTCTTCATTGCCTGCATCGACGTCAAAGAATTGTCAAGACACACCTTCGAATCGTTCGAGCACATGGCCCAGAAACAACACATCGACTATCGGTTTTCCGCTCCTGCGCAACCGATCCGATGCTATACCGATGCCGATAAAGTCGAAAAAATTCTTTTCAATCTTCTCTCCAACGCCTTTAAATATACACCCGACGGGAAAGGCATACAAGTGTCTCTCGATCGTCTCGACGAGGGATTCACCATAACCGTCCGAGATGAGGGCCGAGGTATCGCTCCCGAAAAAATAGAAAAGATTTTCAATCGTTTCGAAACGCTGGGTACTCCCAAAAACAGCTTGTCGACCGGTATAGGTCTCTCTCTCGTGCAAGAACTCGTACAACTCCTGCATGGAAACATACAAGTTACAAGTTCTCCCGAAAACGGCAGCACATTCACAGTCTCTCTCCCGGGTACTTCTTCTGTTTACCAGAGAGATCCCCATGCCGAGTTTATTCTCGAAGACGTCTCCACTCCCGTAGCGGAAGAAGAAAACAGCGATAATATATCATCGGACGAAGAATCGATACTGATCGTGGAAGACAATGCCGAGTTGCGCCATTTTATCAAATATATCCTGCAAGACGAGTACAATGTAAACACGGCTCAAAACGGGAAAGAAGGACTCGATAAAATACTCTCTGTCCAACCGGGCCTCGTCATCAGCGATATCATGATGCCGATAATGGACGGTATCGAACTGCTCGATACCGTCAAACGGAATCCCGACATTTCCCACACGCCGTTTATCCTGCTCTCGGCCAAAACATCGGTGGAAGACCGTATCAAAGGTTTGGAATACGGAGCCGACGACTATATTACCAAGCCTTTCAGCTCTTCTTATCTGAAAGCCCGTGTACGCAGCCTGTTACAGAGACGACGGGAATTGAAAGATTTCTACCTGACCCGGACAGAAGAAAAGCCGGAGAAAAATGACACGAAGCAATCTCCGGATTCACTGACCCGTTTCGACGACGCATTCATGCGCCAAACGATACAAGAAATCGAAAACAATATCCAAAACAGCAACTTCAAAATAGAAGACCTCGCCGATACGCAACACATCAGTCGGACGGTCTTTTACCGGAAAATAAAATCGCTTACCGGCATTTCTCCTATCGACCTGATACAAGAGATTCGTATCAGAAAGGCTACGGAATATCTCGAAAAAGGAGAACTCCGCATATCGGAAATCGCATATCGTTGCGGATTCTCCTCCCCGCAATATTTCAGCCGGGTATTTAAAGAAAAAACCGGCCATTCTCCCTCGGAATACAAAGGGGGTAAAAATTGACCGGAAAAGGCTCCCAATCGACACATTTTCCTACCCCGCCGCCTTTTTGAATAAATAATATAAGCAATAAACCAATTATTGCAAGCCACCATATTATATCTATGCTACATTAGCACAGAAATTTTTGTTCCAGACCTTAGTTATCACAGACGACGGAAATACATCAACCAACATCAAAATACTATGAATATGAAAAAATTCTATCTGTTCTTATTTATCGCTCTTGCATGGACGATTTCTGCTTCGGCCCAAGTCCCCGCTTTCCCGGGTGCCGACGGCTACGGTCGTTACACAACGGGAGGACGCGGAGGAGAGGTCTACTATGTAACCTCGCTCGAAGATACCGATACGCCGGGAACCCTCCGCTATGGTGTAACCCACCTTTCCAAAGTAACGATACTGTTCAAAGTATCGGGAACCATACAACTCAACAGCAGCCTGAATATCCGAGGCAGTAATATTACCATCGCCGGACAGAGTGCACCGGGCGACGGTATCTGTCTGGCCGGCTACCCCGTATCGGTATCGGGTAGCAATGTCATCGTCCGCTACATGCGTTTCCGCATGGGAGACTGGTCTCTCTCGGCCGATGAAGCCGACGGTGCCGACGCTTTCGGAGGCCGCTTCTGCAACAATGTCATCGTCGACCACTGCTCCATCTCTTGGTGTACCGACGAGTGCGCCTCGTTCTATGCCAACTACAACTTCACGATGCAGTGGTGCATCATTTCCGAAAGTCTGCGTATGAGCCTTCACTCCAAAGGACCTCACGGTTACGGCGCCATTTGGGGAGGAATAGGAGCTTCTTACCTGCACAATCTGCTCATACACCACGACAGCCGTACACCCAGATTTGGAACTGGAAACTTAGGTACTCCTTCCGATCACATGACCGATATGCGCAACAACGTCATCTACAATTGGAGCGGTAACGGTTGCTATGGCGCCGAAGGTATGACCGTAAACATGATAAACAACTATTACAAGCCGGGACCGGCCACTACCACCGGATCGAAAAATCGCTTCATCGGTATCGACGATGCAACCAGTTCCGACGGGACGACGGCCATTTGGGGCAAGTTCTACATCGACGGCAATTACAACTCCAAATATCCCGATGTCAATACCGATAATTGGGATGGCGTCGTCGTCAACACCTCTTCCCTCATAGGAGGAAATGCGACAAAAGCCGATGTAAAATCAAATACCGAACAAGGCGAAACCCCTCTTTTGCACCAACACACGGCACAAGGGTGCTTCCTTCCCGTATTGAACTACGCAGGTTGTTCTCATCGCCGCGATGCTATCGATACCCGCTTGACGACCGAGTGCCGTAACGGAACGGCAACTTACAAGGGAGAATCGGCCAATAAAGGCGGAATCATCGACAAACTCGAAGACCTGATGCCCGAAGATGCCGGTAGTGACTGGTCGCCGTGGCCCGAACTGAAAAGCGAAACAGCTCCTATCGATACCGATGCCGACGGTATGCCCGACGAGTGGGAGACACAAAACGGCCTCGACCCGAAAAATCCCGAAGACCGCAACACCCGCAATGAAGAGGGTTATACCATGCTCGAAGTCTACCTCAACAGCCTCGTTGCCGACATTACCGAGGCTCAATACCAAGATGCCGAAATCGTAGGAAAACCGGGCGAACCTTATGCCCCTGTTACCACCGACGTAACCATATCGTGGAGCATGAGCAGCGGAAAGGTAGGCGAATCGGCTACCGTATCGAAAGAGGGTATCGTAACATCGAGCGAATATTCGCTTGGCTCGGAAATCAACAGGAAAAGTACTCGGTTGGCCTATGGGAAAGTCATTACTACTTTCCAACCTACTATCGAATACAAGTCTCCGGAACCGACAAGTGCACTCTATTTCGATTTCGACCTCGCCGACGGTGTTACATTCCGTCCGACAGAAATATCTATTATGGCTCTAAGTTATGGAACCAGCGGCGGCTACTTCGATTTGGCATGGGTGGACAGTAACGGAGAAGAGACAATTTTAGGCACAGGAATGCATGGCGGTTCCGACAAGGAAGACGAGTCTCTCGCCACGACAAAAATAGACCTTAACGACCTCGTCGTTCCCACATCGACAGGGAAATGCCAACTTATCGTTTATGTCTACAAACTGAGCCCGACCAAAGAATTGGGACTGGCCGATATAAAAATCGGAGGACATCTCGGCTACACGGCCGGTATCAACGAAACGGAGGTAGAAACAAACAACCGGGAGAAATCGATTTATAACATTTTGGGGCAACCCCTCTCCGCTCCGCAAAAGGGTTTCAACATCATCAACGGAGAAAAACGGATCATCAGATAAACCTTAATTTCCATACAATGAAAACACGACATCTATTTCTCGGCCTTTTAACCTGCCTTGCTTGTCAAGCTGGTTATGCCAAGGAGACGAACGTCAACGTCAATACGCTGACATCGGAATTCGACCAAGCCGCCGACCAAGACGTATTACTGCTCGAAAGCGGCATTTACAGCAGTCAACTCTCTTTCCCGGCGGGAAAAACCATCACGCTAAAAGCTGCGCCCGGTGCCGAGGTTACATTCTCGGGGACTTTCCGAAACAGTGATGCCGGCAAGACCGATGGCGGTATCGTTCTCGACGGATTGAATATCATCACCAACGACAATTATTTTATGGATCTCACCTACGGCAATGTAAAAACGATTGCCGTACGCAACTGTACCGTATCGAACATCGGTCGCTGTTTCCTGCGCACCAATAACGCAGGGAATACCATCGAGGCCATCGAATTTACCAACTGTATCATTACCGATTGCGGAGCCAACGGGTATTGTTTCCTTTATCCCCAGCACGGCGTAAAATCGGTATCGGTCAAGAACAGTACCTTGAAAAATTACATCTCGGGAGAAAGTTTTTTCAGTCCTAAAAATACGACTTCCGATATTGACTTGACTTTTGTTTTCGAGAACAATACGGTCTACAAATGGTCCAAAAGCTCATCTTACGCTCTTTGTAAAGTAGACGGGAAATACAGTGAAAACTCGACTTATACGTTCAAAAACAACATTATTTCGACCCCGGGCGTAGAAGGGCAGAAACCGTTTATCGTATCAGCAAAGGGAGGAACTCTCATAGCCGAAAAGAACCTCATCGATAACTATGGCGGCTACTCGGTTTCCAATGCTTCGAGTTCTACGATCGAAGACCTCTCTCTCGAAACGCTGGGAATCACTCAAATCTTCCCCGACCCCGAAAACGGAGATTTCACCATCGTATCGACCTCTCCGTTGGCTACGGCTTCCACCACCGGCGGTATCGTAGGAGACCCTCGTTGGCTGAAAACATTTTCCCAAGTGGTAACACTCACAACCGGCAGCCTACCACAAAACGGTGGTAGTACGGCTCCACTCTCGGGAAATTATGAGAAAGGTGATGAAGTAACCGTCTCGGCCACCCACAACTACGGCTACCGATTCGAAGCATGGAAAGACCAAGACGGGAAAATCGTCTCTACCGAAAATCCCTATACTTTCACGATCGAAGAAAATACCGAAATATCCGCAACATTCACACTTCAAACCCTTTATACCTTGAACATCGAAAAAGAAGGTGAAGGCGCAACGTGGGGCGAATATAAACTCTCTCCGCAAAGAGACAACAACCAATACGAAGCCGGTGAAGAGGTAAGCATTACGGTCGTTCCCAATTCTGCAACAACGTTCCTGTATTGGGGAGACGGCAGTAGCGAAAACAAACAAACCGTCATCATGGACAAGGATTACAGTTTCTTGATGCACTATGACGTCATACCTTTTATCGTAGGTTGGGATTTCGACAGTAATAAAAATCCGGACCGAAGCGCACGAAAAGGCGATTACTATTTCAAGACCGATAATACCGGAGTCATGTATTTCCACAATGGAGACGGCAGCTCTACCAACTGGGGTGCATCGGAAAGGACATTCGGAGGAAAAACTCTATATTGCGCCCGACGCTATACCGATTTTGCCGACATGGACAATCCCCGCTATTTCACGGCCAAATTCTCGGCTGCCGGATACGAAAACATCAAAATACACAGTTACATAGGAACAGATAACGGCTGTGTACACAAAGGGCAGAAAATGCAACTCTCGACCGACGGCGTACATTACGCCGACCTCGCGACCCTTACCCTCTCGGGAAACAGCAGCGAATGGATCGCTTTCGATGCCATGCTTCCCGATACCCTTACCGAAGAGATGAAAAAGAATATCCATATCCGTTGGATCGGAGATACGACGACCGAAATGATCGGAAGTGCCAAAGAAGGTGATACAGAAGGATTCTACTTAGCCGATGTATTCGTATATGCCGATGAAATACATGTACCCGACTTCACAGCCCCCGTGCTGATATCGACCTCTCCGGTGCAAAATTCGGATAAAGCCTCGGCCAATGGAAATATCGTGCTCACTTTCGACGAGAAAGTACAAGCCGGAAGCGGAGAAATCACCCTCAACGGGGAAACACTTGTTCCCGTATTCGGAAGTAAAACCGTCAGCTTCGCCTACTCGGGACTTTCTTATGGGGCATCCTATGAAGTCGTTGTTCCCGAGGGTGCCATTACCGATATGAGCGGTAATCCATTCGCCGGTATTACTCTGCAATTCAAAACGATGGAACGTCCTCGCCCCCATGCAAAAACATTCGACGCTGTGGTAGCAGCCAATGGTACAGGCGACTACACGACGATACAAGCGGCCATCGATGCAGTCCCGACCGACAGAACCACTCCTTACCTGATTTTCGTAAAGAACGGCGTCTATAACGAACTGGTCCGTATTCCCGAAAACAAACCGTTTATTCACCTTATCGGTCAGGATCGCGACCGCACTATCATTCAATATAAAATCAATTGTGCCAGTGAGGGTGATAACGGCTGGGATTTTTCCGTTAACAATGCAGCTTATTACCCATACAGCGATAAAGACGGGACTGTTGTAAAAGTTGCCGCAACCGACTTCTACACCGAAAACATTTCGTATATCAATACATGGGGAGTAGATGAACAGGCCGGACCTATGGCTTTGGCTATGCTCACAAGAAACGACCGTCTTGCATTCTATCATTGCAACTTCCGGTCTTATCAAGACACTTGGCAAACCACGACCAAGAACACCAGCGACAGACATTATGCAAAAGATTGCTATGTCGAAGGTGCTGTTGATTATATCTATGGTGGCGGAGACTGCCTATTCGAGAATTGCAGTCTATACAATGCCCGTTCGGGAAGTGTCGTTACAGCCGCCTCACATAAAGAAGGGACCAAATACGGCTACGTATTCGAGAGCTGTACCATCGACGGTGTCGCCGATAACAAAGACGCACTGGGCCGCCCGTGGCACGATGCTCCCATTGTGGTCTATCTCAACACGACAATGAAGCGAATTCCCAGCCCCATCGGTTGGAATACCATGGGCACCATTCCGAAATTATTTGCCGAATATAACAGTATGGACATAAATGGAAACCCCATCGACCTGAGTAACCGCCGCACCGAATATTTCTATACCGACGATAAGGGTCAAAAAATAACCGGAAGTTGCCGGTCAACCATCACAGCCGAAGAAGCGGCCCTGATGAATTATGACAACATCATTTCGGGAACGGACAACTGGAATCCCCGCCAATTCTTCGAACCGATCGCCGCCCCCGAAGAGGTGAAGAAAAACAGCAACTCCCTTTCTTGGAAAGCCTGCGATTACGCCATTTGCTATATCGTTTTCCAAAATGACTCGGTAATCGACATCACCACAGAATGCACGAGTACGATCGATGCCGGTCAAGATGCAGAGTGTTTCTCGGTAAAAGCCGTCAACGAATACGGAAGCCTCGGTGAACGGGCCATAGCACAAGACGGGACATCGGGTATAAACGAAATCACCCCCGAAATCTCTCGCCCCGATTTTGTCGCCATAGGCGGTAACGGATCGCTCGAAATCCTTGTACAAAAAAAACTTACGGTTACGGTTCACAACGCCGCGGGCCAACTCGTAAAACAAATCGAATATACGCCCGGAGTATATTTCATCGAGAATCTCCCGGCGGGCCTTTATCTGGTAAACGACCAGAAAGTGATCGTCAAGTAAGTTCCATAAAATTTCCATGAAAAATGGAGGCCGTTCATGATGAACGGCCTCCATTTTTTCTCATTCTCGCAAAAATCGTTCCGCGCTATATCACCCTAACAAGGCAATATCATAGAGAAACAACTACCTTTTCCCAATTCGCTCTCGACGTCCAGTGTTCCGTTATGAGCCATAACAAAATCACGGGAGATGGAAAGCCCCAATCCGCTTCCTTGAACCTTCGTTCCGGGAACCCGGAAATAATGATCGAAAATACTCTTATGATAGCGAGAATCTATTCCTTTACCAAAATCCCGGACGTACATTTCGATGCTGTTTTCAGTTTTCTGCCGGGCACCAATAATTACCCGACCATTTTCCGATGAATAACGTATGGCATTACTCAGCAGATTGGTCAAGACCCATGCAATCTTCTCACTATCGACAAAAAGTTTTTTGATTGTTTCGGGATAATCGACTTCGATTTGGATTCCGAACTTCTCGGCTTGTATACGGTTGGCCTTGATAGCGTAATCGATCAGTTCTATCGGTTTGGTAATTTTGGGTTTCAGTTGCAATTTTCCACTCTCGACCTGTGTCATATTGAGAAGTTCACCCGTAATGCTCAACAGACGCTCGCTGTTTTCCTTGATGCTATTGGATAGTTCTTCCTGTTCGGCATTGAGAGTACCGACGCGCTTATCTTCCAATAGCTGCAAACTCATCAATATGGCCGAGATAGGAGTTTTCAGTTCATGCGATATGGTCGAAATAAAAGTCGTCTTAGCCGTATCGAGTTCTTGAAACTCAGTAATATTTTTGAGCAAAATGACATTTCCTTTTTTCACGATGGTAACACCGTCTTTATCAGGCATCGTAATCTCCATGTATTTTACTTGGAAAAAGCTCTCTTTATTGTCTGCATATATTTTGAGCGGTTCTTTCTTGGCCGTAGGACTCTGCTCTTTTTCTTCCTTTTGGTCGAGCATTCCCCGTATCAAGCGACGCAATAAGTCATTTTTCATGGCGATTTCCTGTGCCGACCTTCTGATCGTATTTTCCCGTTTCAGGTTCAACACGTTCAATGCCTCATTATTGATAAACAGTATCTGCATATCGTTATCGAGGCCGATGATAGGCTCATTGATCGAATTGATGATTGTTTCGAGATAACGTTTCGAAGCCATCAGGTCAGAAAGTGTACTATTATGATAATCGCTCAATCGGCGGGCCATTCGGTTGAAATTTTGTGAAACAACCTCCAACTCTCTATCTCCTTTCAGGTCGAGTCTCACATCGTAGTTATGATTGGCAATCTCGAGAATTCCATCAATCAACTGCTTGATAGGATTATTGATAGATATGGGAATACGGATAAGAATGGCGATACCTATAAGAATACAAATAACGCCGACTACCGAAACATAAATAAGTGCCCTGTTCAACCCCGGTCCGGCTGCCGGACTATCGGGATCGGTAGCTGTCAAAATCTGCAAATTGGCAATCGACAATACGACCAAGAGGACAATCATCGACACCAACACTCCTATTGCAAGGGTGAGCTTTGCCTTAATAGTCATGTTTTTCATATTCACAATACGTTAGGTTATGAAATAATAATCAAATCGATACGCATTTCGGCCAAAGCCTTCATAAACTTACGGTAACGCCCTATCGAAAACAATACATTGGGCATGGAAAATGAGGGCTGTCCCATACATACAACCGTAATCTGATTTTCTCGACAAACATCAATAATCACATCGGTTACCGAATCGGCTGCCACCTGCTTGATCGTACCGCCCAACTCCGTAACCAACTCAAAATGATTGATCAGATAACGTTGCGATGCCAAACTGATACGATCGGGATCTTCCCTATGTGTCTGTACATACAGTGCAATAAAAGAGGTATTGTAACGAGAAGCCAACCGATAAGCCTTTCTGATGATGTGCCGAGGGGTCTGCTCGTTGCTGCTGATGCAGGCCAGTACTTTTTCCCGGCGTGCCGGAGCATTGCTCGTAGGTATAACCTCGCTCTCGACTTTCCGCTCGATTCGGAATGCAACCTCTTTAAGAGCAAGTTCACGTAATTGGAGTATATTCTCGGTTTTAAAGAAATTGTTCAGAGCCGTCTGAACTTTTTCGGGTCGATATATTTTCCCGGCTTTCAGTCTCGCGATCAACTCTTCTGCGGTCAAGTCGATGTTCACAACCTCATCAGCCTCCTGTAAAATACGGTCGGGAACCCGTTCCTTCACCTCGATACCGGCAATATCCTTCACCTCGTCGTTGAGGCTCTCTATATGCTGAATATTAATAGCCGAGATAACATTTATCCCGGCATCGAGAAGTTCGAGAACATCTTCCCAACGTTTTCGGTTACGACAACCTTCGACATTGGTATGGGCCAACTCGTCTACGACCACAATCTCGGGATGCCGTTGGAGAATAGCTTCCAAATCCATCTCCTCGAGCTCTTTACCCTTGTAAAATATCTTCTTCCGTGGAATAACAGGGAGGCCCACTAACTGGGCCTCCGTTCCTGCTCTTCCATGTGTTTCGACATATCCAATCTGTACATCGACGCCATTTTCGAGTAATTCGTGTGCTTCCTGTAACATGCGGTAGGTCTTTCCCACCCCCGCAATCATACCTATGTACACTTTGAATTTTCCCCGGCGCGAACGACGGATAAGGTCTAAGAAATACTGTACATTATTGTTTTCTTCGTTTTGCATAAAGCTATCTTAGAAACCTAAAGTAAATCCTGCTACGATATATGTTCTATCGAATTGAGGAGCTACAATCACCTGTGCAAACAAAGGTATCGAAAAATTATCGGTTATCTTGATATCTTTATTAGCTTTTAACGAAATATCGGTGATAGCCGCCTTATTGTGATACATACCCTTCCACGGAGTAAAAGAGATAGCCGGAGTAAGTGTTATATCGGCAGGCAAAGCTACCGGACAAGAGAAGTTCACATACGTCGAACCTCTGAGTTTTCCACACAATTCACCGGTAACAGGATCGGTGTCTCTATCGGCTCCCGCAAACATCGTACTCCAAGAGATGGCCAACGGAAATTTAGGACAAAGTTCGGCAAAACTATAAGCCAAAGTTCCTTCGAAATAATGAGAGTTACGATAATGTCCGTAAGGCTTGTTCACTCCCGACCACCATAAATCGGAAACCGTAACCGTAAAACCTTTTATCGAATAACTCAGGTTAATGTCGAACTCCTTGGCTCCACCGTCTTCCCATTTGGTAAGGCTCTGGCTGCCCCAGCAATTGAGGCTGACACCATACCAACTTAAAGTGAGAGAGGGTTGTACCGAAAATCCGGAGTTTTGGTCCATACCACGCCAAATGTAATCACTTACAAAATCTGCTTTACCACTGACCGTAAACTTTTCTTGAGCGACAACATGGCTCGAAAGCATAATCGATGCAGCTGCAAAAGCTGCGATGAATCCTTTTTTCATAATCCTTAAAAAATTTCTATACTTATTTTTATCCGTTATTCGGATATAGCTTTTTATTTGTTATTACAATTATTTCGTTTCATCGAGAGAAACATTCAGTTTCAGAACATTCACTTTTTCTGTTCCGAAAATACCCCAAAGAGGTTTTTCCACTGCTGCATCAACAAGAGCTTTTACGCGGCTCTCATCCATACCACGGGCGGCGGCCACACGTTTTACTTGGACATAAGCGCACTCGGGAGTAATGTTGGGATCCAAGCCCGAAGCACTGGCCGTAACCATTTCGGCCGGAACATCTTTACGTTCGAGGTAAGGGTGATGCGCCAAGAAAGTATCGATACGGCTCTCTACCTCGGCCAAGTATTCCTCATTCGTAGGGCCCTTGTTGCTACCGGCCGAACTCGATGCGTCGTATCCGTTACCAGCCTTAGAGGGACGTCCCCAAAAATAAATATCCTGAGTGAACATCTGTCCTACATTCGCAGCGCCAACCACTTTTCCGTTCAAGGTAACTGTTTCGGCGTTATTGCTGCCCGTGATACGGGCATACAACCACAAAACGAAAATGTAACTTATTGAAATAAAT
>OIXH01002521.1_pt1 | contig 18032 bp, 19 predicted proteins | sample 1587741 | NCBI WGS metagenome assembly OIXH01 (sample SAMEA3888916, study PRJEB22519) | human gut metagenome | biome: human gut; feature: human-associated habitat; material: faeces | place: Denmark | collected 2011 | reverse complement strand
CTCAGCAGGCCAAAGAAAAATACACACTCGAGCGCTGCATTTTTACCGTTGCCGAAACCAACACCTTGTTCTCGACCAACACTATGGTCGAGAACTACACCCTGGCCACCGCCGCCCAGCAGTATGCCGAGCAAACGGCCGATGCCAACAGCGGCCTTGCTCTATGGGTCAACGGTGCATATACGCTGTATTCCAACCTGCCCACGGCATTGCCGCGTGCTGTGCAAATGCAGGCCGTTTCCAATGGAGCTGACCACTGGCAGCTGGCTCACTGCGCGGGGCACTGGTATCTGCTGTTGTCCCAGCCATTGGATGTTCCCGGCGTGCAGGCAGACATGCTCTGCTCCTACGATGTCACCAGCGTGTTTGCCACGCGCAACGCCCAGCTGCGGGCCTGGCTGGCGGCTTCAACCGCTTTGCTGGCACTGGGCGGCGCGGCGGCAGTTCTCTTCAGCCGCCTCGTCACCCGGCCGCTGACCACCCTGCAATCTGCCAGTGAGAAGATTGCTGCCGGGCAGTATACTGAACGCACCCAGGTGCAGACCAACGATGAGATCGGTGTACTGAGCCGCAGTTTTGACGCTATGGCTGCTGCGGTAGAGACTAAAATTGGCGAGATGGACGAAACGCTGCAAAGCCAAAAAGACTTCATTGCAGCCTTCACTCATGAGGTCAAGACCCCCATGACTGCCATGCTTGGTTATGCCGACCTGATGCGTGCCGCGCCTGACGACGCAGACTTGCAGCGGGAATCTGCCAACTACATCTACCACGAGACCCGCCGGTTGGAGGAGCTCAGCCGCCGTCTGCTGGCCCTGATGGGCTTAGACGCCGCTGACCGCCTGACGCCGGAACCTGTCAGCGACCGCAGCCTGCTGAATCAAGTAGTGCGCAGCCTGCCCCAGGGCAGCACACCCGTGCCGCGCATCATCGCCTGCGATTGCGCCGTGCAGGTGGACCGCGCCCTCTGGGTGGATATGCTACGCAATCTGACCATCAACGCCCAGCGCGCCTGCAAGGGCATTGCGGGGGCGGCCATCACACTGCGCTGCCAGCAGCAGGGGAGCACCGCCGTTTTCACAGTGGCCGATACCGGCTGCGGCATCCCTGCCGCCGACCTGCCCCGCGTGACCGAAGCCTTTTATATGGTGGACAAGTCCCGCAGCCGTGCCGATGGTGGCAGCGGCATCGGGCTGGCGCTGTGCACCCGAATCGCCCAGGCCCACGGCACCCAATTACAAATCGACAGCACCGAGGGTGTGGGTACGACCGTGACCGTATCCGTACCTATCCTTAGCCCTGATGATTTGCCTGCCGCCGATGCAGACGGAAAGGAGCAGCCATGAAAAAATATCGCCTTCCACTGACCTGTGCGCTGGTGGTCCTCCTCAGCCTGGCGCTGCCTTTCGCTGTTTTTTCGCTGTGGGACAAAGCACTTCTCTCCGCCCCGCACAGCCAGACGGCCGCTCAGGGCCTGTCCGCCGAAGCCCGCGCCAATTCCACTGCCTGCACGCTGTACGCCTGCAGCCATGTACTGAACGTCCCGCTGGGCTACAACAGCGGCAGCGAACCCCCCTGGGCGCAGACCGCCATCGATGACGCCACGCTGGACCGTGCTCGCAGTGCCCTGCGCGCCCTTCACGATGCCGGGCTGCTGACCGACGTCCAACTTGCCAAAGCCCTGGCCGTCTGCACCCAAAACGACAAAGCCACCAACTGGAACACCGCCACCTCTCCCGGCGGCCTGACACAGGTAAGCTGCAATGTCATAGAAAATTTTGATGATGAATCGCCTAATTCGTACAGCAGCTTTGCATTGAACCTGATTCTGACAAGCGCTGACGCCCCGGTCTATTTCAACTACCAGGACGGCCAGGATACCACCCACCTTATCGCGGACACCGCCTACCTGCAAAAGTACAGCACCCTTTTGGGGCTGGATTCCTTTGCCGATTGGCAGTACCCGGATTGGAGAGCCGCCGTACGGGATTTCGGCGTCGCCGCCTACAGCGAGACCGCACAGCTCTACCTCACCGCCAACTGCCGCTATGGCATCACCCTCTCCGCCGCCAGCATGACCCCGCAGGACTATGCTGATCTTGACGCCCTCTACGCTAAAGGAGACGCCCCATGAAAAAGCTACTCCCCCTCGCCGCCGCACTGACCTTTACGTTAACCGCCTGTACCGCCCCTACATCTGATACTCTACCAGCCGCGCCGGAAGAATCTACCACCACCCAAGACGTCGGCAGTGGGGAAGTGCGCATGCTAAGCGCCGCGGACGGCGGGATCTACTATCAGACTTTTGCCGACAGTGAGGTCAACCACGAGGTCGACATTGGCCGCAATCTTGTCTATGCGGTCGAGGAAACCACTGGCCTGGCCCGCCCGGCCTGCAATGTACCCGGCTGCACCCACGACAGTGATGCCTGCCCAGCCTACATCCAAGGCTCGGCCACTTGTTATGCCGATGGCAGCGAGGTCTATCTCTACATCTGCCTATATAAAGAAGCGGAAGATACAACCGTTTTCCGCTTAGAGAAAATCAACGCGGACCATACCCAACGTACCTGCCTTGCAGATGATTTACCGTTTGGATGGGTACAGCCTATCGGTATGGCGGCGGATGACACGCACCTTTATTTCTTAACCACTGACAACTACAGCAACTCCACCATGTCCGCCATGCTGCTGGCCGTTTCTAAAGCAACCGGCGATATGCAGACGCTTTACCAGCTGGACGGTCTTGAAAATGGGCGCGGCAGCACGGGGCAAGTTACTTTCGTCAATCTGGTCGGTGCCAGCGGCTGCCAGCTGTATTTTACCCATTCCGAAACTAACCCCGATCCTAATAAGTATTATAATTCCGCGGTGCAGGTTTGGTGTTATGACCTTGCCGCCAACCAGTGCACCGCCGCCCAACGGTACGAGGTCGATGATGGCACCATCGTCACCCCACCGCAGGAAGTCCACGATGATTACGGCAACACCTACACAAACAGCGGTGTCATCAGCCACAGCCACCTCTATTACACCCTGACCGGCTACTACGGGTCTTTCAGCAGCGGCATTGCCGAATGCGACAACGAGCACGGCACCGCCGCCGTGCTGGATGCAGCCACCGGGCAGCGCACCGTGCTTGCCGAAAACCTGCCCACTACCACCGCCGAGTACGAGGCAAACTACAGCGTCGCGCGTTATCACGATGGCTGGCTGCTGACGGTGGACGAATGGGGCCGCGGTTCTGACGGCATAGGCACCGGCGATGGCACCAGCGCACAATATTTCTGCGATGGCAGCGGCCAGATGACCCTCATCCCGCAAAAGCGTTATGCCGAGGGCAAGGGTGTACAGAACATCCAGATTTTGGACATCCAGAACGGCCAGGTGCTGGTCATCTACGATGAACAGATTGACACCCGACAGGGCATTGACAAATCCGGCACAGCCTACACCTACACGCCAGTCTGGCGCCTGTACGGCGTCATGCCGCTGGAAGACCTGCTTGCCGGCAGCATCGATTTCACTCCCTTGCAGTTCATTTCCTGAGCATTGACAGCATTGACGCAGACAACTCAACAAAATTTGCCGTCTTTTGCTTGCATATTTTCCCGTTTTGGCGTATAGTAAGGGCAGTATTCTGACAGGGAGAAGCAAACACTATGGCCAAAATTCACCGCAACGATATGCCCGTCCAGCACCCCACCCAAACCATCACCCTGCCCAAAGAGCCGGAACCTGCTGCCCCTAAGGCTACCGCACCCCAGTTCTACGACCAGGACAAGGACGCCGACTACGAGGCCCCGCACCCGGCCAAAGGCAAGGGAAGCGCCGCGAAAGCGGGCAAAGCCAAAAGTAAAAAGGATCTGGCCTACACCATCGCCATGGTGGTTTTTGCGGCCATCTTCCTGGTCAGCGGCGGGCTGCTGGTCAAGCGCTTTTTCGACGATAAAAAGACCGAGAACGAGTTTTCCGACCTGCAATCGATGATCGATACCTCCGCCACGCCGGAACCGGCCGCAGCGGGGGAAAACGTCAACCCCAACGGTGCCAAGTTTGCCGCGCTGAAAGATAAGAACGCTGACTTCATCGGCTGGATTTCCATTGACGGCACAAACATCGACTATCCCGTAATGCAGACGGTTGACAACCCGAATTACTACTTGAAACACAGCTTTGAAAAGCAGTACAGTGATTACGGCGTGCCCTATGTGCAGGAAAACTGCGACCTCGGTTTATCCGACAACTGCGTAATTTACGGCCACCACATGAACAACGGCAGTATGTTTGCCGATCTCTGCAAGTATGCCGACGAAGATTTTTACAGGCAGCACAAAACAATCCGATTTGATACGCTTTCGGATTTTGGCGAGTATGAAATTGTGGCGGCGTTCAAGACCGCCGCCTATTCCGAGCAAGGGTTCAAGTATTACCACTTTGTCAATGCGGACAGCGCGGAGGATTTCGACGCCTATATCGCAAAATGCAAGGAGCTTGCTTTATACGATACGGGCGTTTCTGCCGAATACGGCGATAAGCTGATTACGCTTTCCACCTGCGAATACAGCCGTCAAAACGGCAGAATGGTCGTTGTTGCAAAACAGGTTATTCCTCCCGCCGTGGAGGTGGACGGCGATGAAACCTAAAAAATATGTTGTTTCGCTTTCTGGCGGCAAGGATTCGACGGCTATGCTTTTGCGGCTATTGGAAGAACAGCGCCCGGTTGATCTGATTATCTTCTGTGATACCGGGCTTGAATTCCCGCAGATGTATGAACACCTGAACCGTTTGGAGGCATATATCGGCAGACCGATTATCCGTCTGAAAGCAGAACACGATTTTGAATACTACTTTTACGATTACACCCCAAAAAGAAAAAATCCTGCTCTTTCAAAATACCGGGGAATGAGTTGGGCAGGCCCCCGCAACCGCTGGTGTACGGGTATTCTCAAAACCCGTGTCATTGACGCTTATCTCCGTGATCTGAAAGAACAGTATGAAATTATGGAGTATGTGGGTATTGCCGCAGACGAAACCCAACGCATAAAAACTGCCTGCTATCCTCTTGTGGAATGGGGAATGTCCGAAAAGGACTGCCTTGATTATTGCTATGCAAGAGGTTTTGATTGGGGCGGTTTATATCGTATTTTCAGCCGTGTTTCCTGCTGGTGCTGCCCGCTCCAAAGTTTAGAAGAACTGCGGAAGCTATATCGGTATTTCCCAGATTTATGGCGGCAACTTGAAGAATGGGACGAAAGCACTTGGAGGACTTTTATCAAAAATTATTCTGTCCGTCAGCTTGCCGCCCGGTTTGTCTTTGAAGCTAAATGGCAGGCCGCAGGCGGCAATATCCGAAGCAAAGCGTTTCACGCTGCTTTACGGAAAGAATTATCCCGGCTCGGATCGGAGGTGACGCTATGCCGGACATCAAAACAAAAAATGTTGTCAAAGGAACAGTAAAAACGATTGATAAATCGGCGGTTGCCGCAGAGCGGATGAAAGATGCCTATATCCGCACAAAGGACAAAGCGGAGCACGGCGTTTATTCTGCAGAGGGTTCAGCCGAAGAATATGCCGCAGACCGTATTTCCGGCTGTGCTGATACCGTCACCCGTGAGGCTGTTCGGCAGTTTGACAAACAAGGCCGCCGTGGGGTTCAATCTACCAAAAACAATATCTCCAAAGCAAAAGAGCATTTTCGGCAGCGGCAGGCTCAAAAATCCATTAAGACGCTGGAGCGTGGCGAAAAAACGATCAAGCAGACGGCAAAATCCACGGGTAAATCTACAATTAAAACGGCAAAGGGTTCAGTTAAGACCGCACAGAAAACGGTTAAGACTGCCGAACAGACCGCCCGAACTGCGATTAAAACGAGTGAACAGGCAGCGAAAGTCGCTCAAAAAACCGCACAGGCTTCGGCTAAAGCGGCAAGGACGGCAGCACAGGCGGCGAAAGCCACCGCCAAAGCGACCGTTGCCACGATAAAGGCGGCAGCCAAAGCCACGGTTGCGGCGGTCAAGGCGATTATAGCCGGAACAAAGGCCTTGATTTCCGCTATCGCCGCCGGCGGTTGGGTTGCCGTTGTGATTATCATTGTGGTATGCCTGATTGCCTTGATTGTCGGCTCGTGTTTCGGTATCTTTTTTTCGGGCGAGGATTCGGGAAGCAGTATGACAATGCAAAGCGTGGTACAGGAAATCAACACCGATTACCAAACGCAGCTTGACACCACCAAAACGAATATCTCCTATGATGTTTTGGAAATGTCCGGCTCCCGTGCCGTCTGGCCGGAGGTTTTGGCTGTTTATGCGGTTAAGACTACTACCGATCCGAATAATCCGCAGGATGTCGCCACTATGGACGCTTCAAAAAAAGCGATTCTAAAAGATATATTCTGGCAGATGAATACCATATCCTCACGAACCGAAACAAAGACCGAGGAAATTATCACCGAAACGGATGACGGTCACGGCAATATTGTTGAAACGAAAACGACGGTCACACGGACTTATCTGTATATATCGGTGGCTCATAAGACCGCCGGAGAAATGGCAGATAAATTCGGATTCAATGCAGATCAGCGCAAGCAGCTTGCGGAACTTCTTGCCGAAGAAAACCGCAGTATGTGGAGCGCGGTTCTTTATGGCATTTACACCGAGGACGGACAAATTGTTTCCGTTGCTCTCTCGCAGATTGGCAATGTGGGCGGTCAGCCGTATTGGAGTTGGTATGGCTTTGACAGCCGTGTGGAATGGTGCGCCTGTTTTGTTTCGTGGGCGGCGAATGAGTGCGGGTATATTGATAGTGGTATTATCCCGAAATTTGCAGGCTGCACAAACGGCGTGCAATGGTTTAAGGATAGAGGTCAATGGATTGACAACAGCGCCACGCCGTCGCCGGGTATGATTATCTTTTTCGATTGGAACAACAAGGGTTCGTCCGGTCCGCAGGACGGGCTATCCGACCATGTAGGAATTGTCGAACGAGTTGAGGACGGAATTATTTATACCATAGAGGGCAATTCCGGGGATTCCTGCCGGGAAAATCATTATGCCGTAGGGCATTATGAATTCCTCGGTTACGGAGTGCCTGCGTATTAAAAAATCAACCGCCTTTTTTGGGGCGGTTGGTACATAATTATCAGGAAACAAAACGCAGACTATATTTCTTAACTTTTATGTGTTAAAATATACGATACGGCAGTAAAGGAACGCTATTGAGGAATTAAAAACAGTGAAAAAATAAATTTTCAATCTACTATCTAAAATGCATCCGAAATTCTTTTTTTCGTGTTATAGATTATTGAGAGAGTGTCTTATAATTTAGGAGGTCGTATGAGTAAAGAAATTGAAAAAATGACCGCCATTTATGAAAAGCATAAAAACACAATGTATGCAGTCGCATTGAAAATATTAAAAAATCCGCAGGACGCAGAGGACGCAGTACATAATACAATCCCCCCGATTATGCGAAATTTAGATGCGATAAAAGATGTTGACAGCAAAGATTGTATATATTATGTGACAATGGCGGTAAAACATATGTCGTTTAATATGATACGGGACAGACATATTCAAACGGTCTCCTTGTCAGACATTGAGTATGAATTTGCAAGTGATGAAAGCATTGCTGAAAGTGTTATTATAGACGAAAGCTGTAAAATCATCTATCAGAATATAAAAAGTATGCCTGCCGAATATCGGGATGTGCTAATCCTCCATTTGTATTACGAATTATCCACATCGCAGATTTCGGATTTTCTGAACAGAAAGCACGGCACCGTAAAATCACAACTCACTCGTGGAAAAAAGCTGCTGAAAGCTCGATTAAAGGAGGATGGATATGAACGATAAAAAAATCAAAGAAGCAATGAAACAGTATATCGAAACACAGGCTGATAATATTTCGTCTGAATCAGAAGAAAAGCACGACCTTACTTCTCTTGACGAAAAGGTTTATGCAATGCTCGGCACAAATCAAAACAAGCACAAAACGGCTGCTGTATGGTCTTTTAGAAAGATAAGCGCGTTAGCTGCCACTTTTGTTTTGATTATCAGTTTAAGCATTACTGCTGTATTTGTTCTCAATAAAGAACCGGAACATATAGTTCAAGAAGTGATTTATTCAATCACTATTTCATACGAAAATGAGCAATACGGTTATTTTTCAAATCGCTTGGTTATTGACAAATACGGACTTAACAATATTTCGGACTTAAAACAGAACCCGGATTTATTTACGGGAATTTTAACCGAAACGGACATTATACAGACAGATAGCGTGATCGACAAAGACAGTCTCATCGGAGCCAAGATATATCCATATAGTGACGAGGTTATCATTTTGCAGGGCGATGGGCAATTTTACTATTTTGAAAAAATAGTAACTGATTAACAATATGAAATCAGCACCGCAAAGCAGGCAGTTTTCTTTTGAAAAATGCCTGCTTTTTTGCATCCGATATTTCGCCTTTTGTGTTTATATAAGTAAGGCATGAAAGCCTAAAACAAATTATGAAAGGATGCAAAACTTATGAAAAAGACCATTTTTACGCTCTCGCTCTTGCTGATCGCAGCTACCCTTATTTTTACGGGCTGTTCTTCCAAAGGAGATTTTGAGTTGGAGCGCTCCAAAGGAATTAAGATTACCTACATTGACGAATTTGAAAAAACAACAATCTTGCCCGCCCCATTGACCTCGGAAGAAATCTTTAACAGTTACAGCGATACGATTGTACGAGGTACAATAGAAACAGTACGCAATATTCAAATCGACTACGGCAAAGGTGAAATTGCTCAAAAAGCACTTGCTACCATAAAAATCACAAAGGTTATTTCGGGAAATGCAAAAGCAGACAGCACGGTAACGGTTTTGCTGCCGAAATGTGTGGATAACGCTTCTGCAAATGACTCGTCTGTTGTAATCTCGCATTTGGAGAATGGAACAGAGGGCATTTTCCTTTTGAAAGAAGTAACAGAACAGAGCTGTGCGGAAATCAACGGAAAAACTTTTTACTATGACGATATTTGCGAATATTCTATGTTCGGAGAAGATCATTTTGCTGTTATCTTGTCCGACGGAGCTATTCGTTTCAATGCTGATCTGTTTGACGGTGCAATTACCAGCTTTGCCAATCTTGATGAAGCAGAAGCTAAAATACAAGAAAGCCTTACAAAGGAATGATTTATATGCCGATACTGAATGTTTGTAATCTATGCAAAACATATCAAGCGGGAGAGGCAGAGGTTAAAGCACTTGACAATGTATCTTTTACCGTAGAAAAAGGCGAATTTGTTTCTATCATCGGTCCGTCGGGATCGGGAAAATCGACCTTGTTACATATCCTTGCCGGTATTGACCGCCCCACCTCCGGCAAGGTGTATGTAGATGGTGAGGATATATATGCCAAGAGCGAAAAGGAGCTTGCCTATTATCGCAGACGAAAGGCGGGCTTAATCTATCAGTTTTATAATCTCGTTCCCACTTTGACGGTTGAGGAAAACATAACGCTCCCTTGCCGCCTTGATAAAAAGAAAACCGACAAAGAAACGCTTGACCGATTGCTGGATACGCTTGGAATGAAAGAGCGAAGAAGTCATCTGCCGAGCCAGCTTTCAGGCGGTCAGCAACAACGCTGTGCCATAGGCAGAGTTTTATTTACAAATCCTGCGCTTATGCTTGCCGACGAACCGACAGGAAATCTTGACAGCAAAAGTGCAGCAGAGGTAATGGAGCTTCTGGGGAGTGCAAATAAACAATACGGTCAAACGCTCATTATGATTACGCACAATTTGGAGCTTGCAAAGTTGGCAGACCGTATGCTTATCATCAAGGACGGTAAGCTCTCGGAGGGATAACTATGGGTGTTTGTATTAAACTTGCAACAAGGAGCTTGCGGAAAAATAAAGGGCGAACGCTGATAACACTTATGGGAATTGTATTGTCCGTCCTCATGGTGTGTACGATTTTTACGCTGTTAAATTCTATGCTCGATTCTGCGATAGATTCCATTATCGAAAAGGACGGATATTGGCATATTGCCGTGTATAACACCACCGCAGAACAAATAGCAGACCTTGAAGCGGCAGAGGGCGTTTTATCCACCCAAATGATCTCCATTGACGAAAATGATGTATTCCGCATTACACTTAAAAATCCAGACGAGGTGTACGAATTTGCAAGCCGATATTTAAGTGAAACAACAGAATATTCGTATCACACGGAATTGCTTTCCTATCTCGGGATTTCACAAAGCGAGAGTATTAAGAGCCTAATAATGGGGATTGCCGCCGCTTTGCTTCTTATCATCGCTGTGGGTGCAATTTCTTTGATATACAATGCCTTTGCTATATCCGTTTCCGAAAGGACGAAAGAACTCGGACTTTTATCCTCGATTGGTGCAACCCAAAAAGATATTCGCACGATTGTATATTCCGAAGCTCTTTTACTTGGGACGGTTGCGATACCGATCGGTATAGTCCTCGGTCTTTTGACTTCTTGGGCGTTGCTTGATATTTTCGGAGCATATATGGGGAAAGTACTCTATGTGAACATTGGTATGCGGCTGCATATAAACGGATGGCTGCTTATGATGACAGCAATTTTCGGTTATCTGTTGGTGTTACTATCCGCCGGTGTTCCTGCTCGCGCTGCTTCTAAAATTTCGATAATAGGCAATCTGAAAGGTGAAAAAGGCGTGATGAAAGTAAAGTGCAGTAACTTTACTTCTTCTGCTGAAAATTTGCTTGCAAAGCGTACTATAAAACGAGAAAAGAAAGCGTTTCGTGCAATAACATTTTCGCTTGCAATCAGTATCTTTCTTTTTGTGTCTGCAAATGCGTTCAGCCTGTATATGCTCTCATTTGTAGAAGCAGAACGGAAGAACATAGGCTACGATCTGCGTATGAACTATTCTATGGAGTTTGGCACGAAAGAATTTGATGAGCTATACAGCTTTGTAAAATCGCAGGACGGCATTGATGAAGTCGGTTGGTTTGCGGAAAGTCCCTCACATTTCCATAGTGTTTTACTTGATTCGGAATGGATAACTGACAGCTACCGAGGCTCGGATTGGGCTACACTTAAAGAAAGCTCCGAATTATATAAAGCTCCGTTTTATATATTCATTATTTCAAATGAACGCTATTCCGAGTTCCTTTCGCAAAATGGACTTAAAAATGATAATTCCGTTTATGCGAGTGCCTTTTATGATGAAATCGACGAGGATAGTAAAAGCACGAGTTTTCCTATCTTGAAAGACGGAAGCTATCACGCCGATGTGCGTTATATGAGTGAAGCAGCGAGTGAACGGCTCAGCCAAGATATTAACGCAAATCCAAATGACCGCTTTGATTATGAGAATTATTACGATACCTTTTTCAGCGTTAATTTTACGGTTGGCAACTATGACTTTCCGCTTGAATTCAGACCGAATTACGGAGGCATCAGTATTTTGATTCCCGAAAGCCGTATGCCTGAGTTTAATGCAGAAATCACAAGCAAGGAAATAATGATACAATCCCCAAACTATGCGAACATTCAAAAAAACACAACGGATTATTTAACGAGCGTTGGTCTTGCCGAAGATGTGTCAATATTCAGTTCTGCTGAAAGCTATGAATCGCAGAGAAACTTTGCCGCAATGATAAAGCTGTTTTCAACTTCCTTTTTAATTCTCTTGACCGTAATATCCTGTGCAAATGTTTTCAATGTCATAACTACGAGCCTCAATATGCGTAAGCGTGAATTTGCGGTATTGCGTTCGGTAGGAATGACGGTAAATAAGCTGTTTGCTATGCTCTGCATCGAAAACCTGCGGAATGGTTTGCTTGCGATCTTAATCGGCGGCATTTCTTCTTTGCCGTTATGCTATCTGATATATAAAAGCATTGTAGTCGGAGCGGTAATTGATTTTGTATTTCCGCTTGGAGCATTTGTAATATCTTCATTGGCTATGTTCCTTATTATGTTTCTTACATCGCTATATGGATTATGGAAAATCAAAAATGGAGATATTATTGCGGATGTCAGAAATGATTTTGTGTGATGATGTAAAAATGATTGTATGAAAAGGCGGTGGCGCAATGAAAAATGAGCATTGGATTTTATGCCCTGCTTGCGGCAGTAAAACGCGTGACAAAATCAGAGAGGACACGGTATTAAAGAATTTTCCTCTCTACTGTCCAAAATGCAAGCAGGAAAGTTTGATCGAAGTTGAAAATTTGAATATAGTTGTCATCAAAGAGCCGGACGCATAGACGCAGAGCCGATGACCTGTGGGATACCTCGCAGATCATCGGCTCTGTTTTTTGAAAAGCAGCTTTATGATTGTTCTTTTGGTTGACTTTCCAATGTGGCTTTTACGGTTGCTTTGATAATTTCCATTGAACGCTCATTACAGCCGTAAAGCATACGGACAAGATTTTCTATTTCGGAATCTTTGGACGGCTTTTCGGGATAGAAAATCGAATCCGCTGGTATTGCAAGTTCCCGGATGAGTTTATAGAGGACATCAAAACTGGGTTTCTTTCCCTCGTTCTCAATCCGATATAAGTATCGCTCGGTAATATCAACTCTTTCCGCCAGCGTTTCCATTGTAATATCGGCACGCATACGAGCAGTTTTAAGGATTTCTCCAAGCGTTTCAGGTTCTTTATGCACTGTCGGTTCACCTCCACATATAATTGTACCTAATTATGTCATGTTGATAATGGCATGGTAATTCAATTATAAATGAACGGGCAGTTCGTAAATTATTGAACTGAATAGAATAACAGCCCCGACAAATAAAAAAACGAGGTTTTGCCGGGGTGTGTAGTTATGCCTATCCCTCCAATTCAGCGTTTTGGTTTGGAGGTTTTTTATGCGCTGGACTGCCGCCAACGCTTCGCTGCTGATTATGAGCAGCGAGTATAATTGTATGACTTAGACCGCCTATGCCCCGATGGTACACGGTCAAAAAAAGTCTAAATTTTGCATCGGGATATTATGGCTCTTACCCTGAACCCACAGACCATATTTTATATGACATAAACTATAATGCACTTGTGTTACGGCGATTTTTGCCGTTATGCAGGTGCGTTTTTGTATATAGCAAAACCCCGTTACCACGTTGCCGTTCACCGCCTCCGTCAATCTGAATTTCTCAAATTTCAGATTGATCGGAGGAAACGACTATGGACGAGAAGCGTCCAAAACGCAGAAAAGACAAAGACAACCCCTATACACTTTCCAAACGGCAGGACAAGCATTATCTTTCCTTTCGGGACGGACAAGGTGTACTGCGGGAATTGCTGATAAATAAAGAACTGTTTGAGCTTCTGAATTGCTTTGAACTGGACGATCTTTCATTTCTTAATGAAGTGGATCGGCATTACGAGCATTCAGAGCTTACCGAAGCTACTCTATATGACCGGGCGTTTGTTCTCCCGGAATCGGTTGAGGATGCGGTTCTTCGCAATATGCGGTATGAGGCGTTGCACAACGCTATAAACAAACTGCCCGAAACACAACGGCGCAGGCTCATACTGTATTATTTCAATGGACTTACATACTCCCAAATTGCAGAAATGGAGGGATGCAAATATCAGACGGTGCAGGATTCGATTTATGCCGCTCTGAATAATTTGAAAAAAATTTTGAAATAGTCCCTGTGTTTTAGGCTTTAAGTGAGGAAACAGGTGGAGAGGTACGAAAACTCTCTGCCTGTTTTCCGTTTTGTGCGGTGAATGGGTTTGCTCTTTTACAACTGAATACCCATTCATCAAACACATTCCTATTGCTATTGTGATGAGCATAAGCCACATTAGCGGCTGCGCCACGATTTGCGGAAAACAGAAGCAACGAGATTACACCTATTTTGATTATACGGTCTTTGGCTTTCTGATTTCCGGCAAGGAGCGATAAACAGCCGGCTATAAGTATCGGGAGGCTCCCGGTATGGCGATGATAAGCAATAGGGCTAATGATACTCCTGTTCAGTCACAGTCCGAGCGAGCAGCATTTTTCGTGTGTGAGCCGTCGCAGGCAATGAGAGCAGCCGATAGAGAACCTACCGGGGGTGAGATTCCCGTGGAGCTGGTGAGCCGCCAGCCGTTTGATGACTTCCCATAACGATCCGGGGTGTCGAGGACAAATAGGATCGTTTTTGAAATATGAAATCATACGGCGGGACGGGTCTGCTGAAACGGAGAATGTTTGTATCTTCCTGACCTTAATTCTGTGCCGCTGTTTGATTTCCTACATAGGCGAATATTCGCCTTAAATTCAAAGGAGGTCAAACATTATGAATCAAACATATCTACGAGGTGATATGTATTACGCTGACTTGGGACAAGGGATCGGCTCGGAACAAGAGGGTTATCGTCCCGTTGTCATTATCCAAAACAATGTCGGAAACAAGCACAGTCCCACCGTTATCATTGCTTCTGTCACAAGCAAAACGGACGCAAAGCCGAAGTTGCCTACCCATTACTACATCAACGCAGAGGACGGTTTAGAACTGCCCTCTATTGTTTTGCTTGAACAACTGCGAACCGTTGATAAACGCCGTTTGGGTGACTTTATCGGTCATCTGTCCGATAAGCATATCCGCGGTATCAATCATGCTCTTGCCGTCAGTATCGGTCTGATTGAGAGCATACCGAAAAAGTTAATTCTTTGTCTTTGCAGCGCTTGTGCCGACAATTTCTACGGTTCGGGCGCTTATTCTTTACGCCGGATCGACCCGCAGCAAACCGAAAAAGACACCTGTACCTACTGTAATCAGCGTACAGGGTACGACTACGAGATTATCCCGAAAAACAGATAGGAGGCTGCCTATGGAATCACAAACAGCCTACAAACTGCTATTTGCCGATTATCCCGATGTAGTCAATGTTGAGCAGATGCGTGAAATGCTCGGCGGTATTTGCGACAAAACCGCTTACAGGCTTTTGCGGTCTGGGGAAATTAGAAGTTTCATTGTCGGCCGCCGCTATCGAATCCCGAAGCTCAACATTCTGGAATACTTGGAACTGATAGATAAATCTAATGCGTAAAACCTTGTTTGCACATTTGGCCTGTGGGATTCTTTCTGCTACAATATAAATGTCAATGGCAGATGAATCTACGCTGTACCATTCAAAGGAGGTTTTATTATGGTAGCAGGACATCTGCGAGAGAAAAACGGGTACTATCATATCGTACTCAACTATGTGGATGAATACGGTAAACGGCACACGCCGTCAAAATCCACGGGGCTCCCTGTAAAGGGCAACAAAAAGCGTGCCGAAAAAATGCTCATAGAAGCCCGTTCAGCCAAAGAAGCAGAGTTGGAGGCAAGAGCATTAGAACGCAGTACAGGCAAGGTTTCCACCGATTCCATACTCTTTACAACATTTCTGCTCGACTGGCTGGAAATGATAAAAAAGAATGTGGAGGAAACGACCTACGGGGCGTATTCTATGGGAATTAAGAGCAAAATTATCCCATACTTTGAGGAACACCACCCCGGCCTGCTCTTACGGGAGATAAAGCCAAAGCACATTCAGGACTATTACACCTATGAACTGACGGTGCGGGGCGTTTCCGCAAACACGGTGATACACCGCCACGCAAATATCCGAAAGGCGTTGCAGCACGCTTTCAAACTTGGTTTGATTGACACGAACCCGGCGGATCGCATTGAACGGCCGAAAAAGGAAAAGTTTGTCGGCAGCGCCTATGAGGAAGATGAGCTAAACCGTCTTTTTGAGGTGGTAAAGGGCGACCCCATAGAGCTTGGCGTTATCCTCGGCGCATTTTACGGACTGCGCCGCAGCGAGGCTGTAGGCTTGAAATGGGATGCGATTGATTTCAAGAAGAAAACAATCACCATACGGCACACAGTAACGCAGGCGACCATTGACGGCAAAAGCAAGATTATCCAAAAGGATCGGACAAAGACCAAAGCAAGCTATCGCAGCCTGCCCCTTGTGCCACCGTTTGAGGAAGTACTGTACCGCCTGAAAGCGGAGCAGGAGCTAAACCGAAAGCTGTGCGGCAGGTCGTATTGCCGGCAATACACCGATTATATCTATGTCAACGAGATCGGAGAGCTTGTAAAACCCGGCTATATCACCCAGCATTTCCCGCTGGTGCTTGAAAAGAACGGTATGCGGAAGATTCGTTTCCACGATTTGCGGCATAGCTGCGCAAGCCTTTTGTATGCAAACGGTGTCAGCTTGAAAGAAATTCAGGAGTGGTTAGGACACAGCGACATTTCGACCACTTCAAACATTTATACGCACTTGAATTTCGCCTCAAAGGTTGCGTCTGCCAATGCGATTTTGGGTGTATATCCCTCCAAATAATCGCAATGTCCCTCCAATGTCCCTCCTGAAAATGAGCTGCAAAACGGCGAATTTTCTGTTGTTGGAGGGGCGTTACATAACCGGAGCAGAGCATAAAGAAAAGCCCGCAAACCCCGATAAATCAAGGGTTTACGAGCTGTTAAGGTCTGGTGCCGGTGGTGGGACTCGAACCCACACACCCTTGCGGATAACAGATTTTGAGTCTGTCTCGTCTGCCAATTCCGACACACCGGCATTTATATTTTTAAGTCGTCTCCCGATGTCCTGTCCGAGAAATCGGAGGGACATCGTGGAGGGACATTAAAAGCAAGTTACATATTCAGTTTTCAAAAAACCTTGTAAAATCAAGGGTTTACGGAACGGTGGTATGAAACGGCGAAGTAGATTTTGAGTCCACTACGTCTGCCAATTCCATCACACCGGCATATATAACATGATGATAATAACACACAGCGACGTAAAAATCAAGTGAATTTTAAGATATAACCCCATCTTAAATACACGCATTACTCTGCAAATTGTGAAAAATTTAATTATTTGAATTATTTTGTCACAAAAATCAGAATTAAATGATTATATACTATAACAACGCTTTACAGTGAATATCACGAAGCAAATTGTTCAGTCAAACCTGATACACATTGCCGACGATAAATGCAAAGCAATATTAATGCATCACATTATGGGATGCTAAAAAGGGGGTTGCCGGCAACGGCGAGAATAAGATGATAGAGTATGTTATAGAGAAAGAAAGCGGCGATGTAATAAATGAAACGAGCCAATCATATTCGATTGTCGTCAAAAATGATGGGGCGGTAACTGAAAAAGTGCCAAATGCTTTTTTGGATGAACGTTATGCTGAAAAAATAGTATCGTTATGCAACCGTCTGCAACTGAGCCCGATACATATTTACGAAGTGGTCGAAAACGCCATATATAATTACTATTACTTAAATATTACCGCTTAATTGCCCTGTACATCGGGGTACATTGTTATTGCAACAGAAAGGCAGGAGCTTTTTACATGCTCCTGCCTTTCTGTTGTACTCGCCCGCGGACAATGATTTGTTATGGCAGCGGTACTCGCATAATACAGTCAGATATCCTGACAAAACAGGCCGTGTTCGGTACAGTACCACAGTAATGTGCCGTGAACGAAAAACGGCAGTCTTGCCTCAAGTCCCCATTCGGGGTACAGCTTTTTGACGATCAGCATATCACCGGTGAGAAACGCGACAAAAGAAACGTGATGCTCTCTCTTCATTTCATGGTCGGACGTAATATACCATTCGCCGTCGCTGACAGAGACGGTCAACGCGTTTTCCGCATCCGCTTTCCGCGCTTGAGTGGGCGTAAGCTTTCTGCCGCAGCAGTTTACATCGGCGGCATCGGTAGAAAAGAGCAGGTTGCCACAATCGGGGCAAATATAAAATTTAAGTTTGTTCAAATTTCCGTTGGTCATATTGTTACCATTTAGATCTCCGCGGAGCAACGCGTCCGCATCCACCTGCAAAGCCTCCGATAATATCGGCAGTACGGCCAGATCAGGCGCGCCGCAGCCGCGCTCCCACTTGGAAACGGCTTTGTCGCTGACGCCGATTTTTTCGGCAAGCTCAAGCTGAGTCATGCCCTGTTTTTGTCTGAGCAAACGAATCAGTTCCCCGATTTTAATTTGATCCATAAAATCATCTCCTGTTATTC
>OIXH01002516.1_pt1 | contig 18044 bp, 14 predicted proteins | sample 1587741 | NCBI WGS metagenome assembly OIXH01 (sample SAMEA3888916, study PRJEB22519) | human gut metagenome | biome: human gut; feature: human-associated habitat; material: faeces | place: Denmark | collected 2011 | reverse complement strand
GGTCTTCACCCGTGAAAACGGCGACGAGATGAACCCCGGCGTCAATCAGGTCGTCCGCGTGTATATCGCGCAGAAGCGCAAGATATCCGTCGGTGACAAGATGGCCGGCCGCCACGGCAACAAGGGCGTCGTCTCCCGCATCCTGCCGCGTGAGGATATGCCTTACCTGCCCGACGGCACCCCGCTGGACATCGTTCTGAACCCGCTGGGCGTTCCGTCCCGTATGAATATCGGTCAGGTTCTTGAGGTTCACCTCGGCTACGCGGCCCAGGCTCTGGGCTGGAAGGTCGCAACCCCGACCTTTAACGGCGCGAACGAGACCACCATCCGCGAGACTCTGCGTCAGGCCGGGCTCCGCGAGGACGGCAAGAGCGTCATGTACGACGGCCGTACCGGCGAGAAGTTTGATAACGACGTCACCGTCGGCTGGGTCTACTTCCTCAAGCTGCACCACCTTGTTGACGATAAGATCCATGCCCGTTCCACCGGCCCTTACAGCCTCGTCACGCAGCAGCCGCTCGGCGGCAAGGCGCAGTTCGGCGGCCAGCGCTTCGGCGAAATGGAAGTCTGGGCGCTCGAAGCCTACGGCGCGGCCTACACTCTTCAGGAGATACTCACCGTCAAGTCCGACGATGTCACCGGCCGTGTCAAGACCTATGAGGCCATTGTCAAGGGCAACAACATCCCGCAGCCCGGCGTGCCGGAATCCTTCAAGGTTCTGGTCAAGGAGCTGCAGAGCCTCTGCCTCGATATCCGCGTTCTCGACGAGAACGGCGACGAGATCGAGCTGAAGGACGACGATGACGACGATTTCATCCCCGAAATGAAGGATGAGCTGTATCAGGCCGATGACAGCGAGATAGAGGAGGGCGGCTTCACGATAGAGGACGCGCCCGACGATCTCGGTGCAGATTTCGGCGACTTTGATGACAGCGATGATAATAGCGAGGAGGATATGTGATGAGCTACACACCGTTTGACGCAATTCAGATAGGTATCGCCTCCCCTGAGATGATCCGCAGCTGGTCCTACGGAGAGGTCAAGAAGCCGGAGACCATCAACTACCGTACGCTCAAGCCCGAACGGGACGGCCTGTTCTGCGAGCGTATCTTCGGACCGACCAAGGACTGGGAGTGCCACTGCGGCAAGTACAAGAAGATCCGCTACAAGGGCAAGATCTGCGACCGCTGCGGTGTCGAGGTCACCAAGTCCAAGGTTCGCCGCGAGCGTATGGGTCATATCGAGCTTGCGGCTCCCGTCAGCCATATCTGGTATTTCAAGGGCATACCCAGCCGCATGGGTCTCATTCTCGACCTCACGCCGAGAATGCTCGAAAAGGTTCTGTACTTTGCAAACTATATAGTTATCGACCCCGGCTTCACTCCGCTTGAAAAGTGCCAGATACTCACCGAGCGCGAGTACCGCGAGATGCGCGAGAAGTATGAGGACGATTTCAAGGCCGGTATCGGCGCCGAGGCTATAAAGGAGCTGCTTTCCCAGATCGACTGCGAGCAGCTTGCCATCCAGCTCCGCGAAGAGCTGAAGAACGCGAGCGGCCAGAAGAAGGCCAAGCTCGTCAAGCGTCTTGAGGTCGTCGAAGCCTTCCGCCAGAGCGGCAACCGCCCTGAGTGGATGATAATCGACGTTCTGCCCGTCATCCCGCCTGAGATACGCCCCATGGTTCAGCTCGACGGCGGCCGCTTCGCAACGAGCGACCTCAACGATCTGTACCGCCGCGTTATCAACCGCAATAACCGTCTCAAGAGGCTCCAGCAGCTCAACGCGCCTGACATCATCGTCCGCAACGAGAAGCGTATGCTTCAGGAAGCGGTCGACGCCCTGATAGACAACGGCCGCCGCGGCCGTGCCGTCACCGGCGCAAACTCCCGCGCGCTCAAGTCCCTTTCCGATATGCTCAAGGGCAAGCAGGGACGCTTCCGCCAGAACCTTCTGGGTAAGCGTGTTGACTATTCCGGCCGTTCCGTTATAGTCGTCGGTCCTGACCTCAAGATATATCAGTGCGGCGTGCCGAAGGAAATGGCCATAGAGCTGTTCCGCCCCTTCGTCATGAAGAAGCTGGTCGAGGACGGCGTTGCCAACAATATCAAGTCCGCCAAGAAGATGGTCGACAAGCAGCGCACCGAGGTGTGGGACGCGCTGGAGTACGTCATCAAGGAGCACCCCGTGCTTCTCAACCGTGCGCCTACGCTGCACCGCCTTGGCATTCAGGCTTTCGAGCCTATCCTCGTCGAGGGACGCGCCCTGCGCCTGCACCCGCTGGTCTGCACCGCGTACAACGCCGACTTCGACGGCGACCAGATGGCAATCCACGTCCCCCTGTCCGCCGAAGCGCAGGCAGAGGCGCGCGTGCTGATGCTCTCCGCCAATAACCTCCTGCGTCCGCAGGACGGCCACCCTGTCACCGTTCCTACTCAGGACATGATCCTCGGTTCCTACTACCTGACCATGATGCGCATCGGCAAGGCCGAGAAGGGCGCAGAGGAGCTGGTCATCGACGATCCGGGCGACACCGGCTTCGAGAGCGGCACCCTTGTCGACGGCGACGAGATCTACGCCGCCAACAACAAGGCCAAGGCCGAGGGCACCAAGCCCTGCACCTATAAGTCCAAGCTCATCTACCGCGACGCGAACGAGGCCATCATGGCCTATAATGAGGGCGTCGTCGGCCTGCACGCTCCCATCCGTCTCCGCGTCACCAAGACCGTGGACGGCGTCGAGAAGAGCGCAATAATCACCACCACCGTCGGCCGCATCATCTATAACGAGCCTATCCCGCAGGATCTCGGCTACGTCGACCGTACCGATCCCGCACACGCATTCGACCATGAGATAAGCTTCCAAGTCGGCAAGAAGCAGCTGGGCGACATCATCGATCGCTGCATCAAGAAGTACGGCTTCACCATCTCCGCGGAAGTCCTCGACAGCATCAAGGCTCTGGGCTACAAGTATTCCACCAAGGGCGCAATCACCATATCCGTCGCGGATATGACCGTGCCGAGCGCGAAGAAAGAGCTTATCCACGAGACCGAGGAAGAGGTCGTCAAGATTGAGCGCCAGTACAAGCGCGGCTTCATCACCGATGACGAGCGCTACCGTCTGGTCGTCTCCGAGTGGGAAAAGACCACCAAGGAAGTTACCGACGCACTTCAGAGCTGCCTCGACGAGTACAACCCCATCTATATGATGGCAAACTCCGGCGCCCGTGGCTCCATGAACCAGATCCGTCAGCTTGCCGGTATGCGCGGCCTTATGGCTAACACCGCTGGTAAGACCATCGAAATCCCCATCAAGTCCAACTTCCGTGAAGGCCTCAGCGTCTTGGAGTACTTCATCTCCACCAGAGGCGCACGTAAAGGTATGGCCGATACCGCACTGCGTACCGCGGACTCCGGTTACCTGACTCGCCGTATGGTCGACGTCTGCCAAGACGTCATCATCCGCGAGGACGACTGCGGCACCACCGATGGCGTCTGGGCGGCTGCTCAGTACGACCGCGGCCAGATGATCGAGTCCTTCGGCACCGCTATCCACGGCCGCTTCCCGGCCGCCGACATAGTCGATCCGCAGACCGGCGAGGTGCTGTTCGGCAGAGACCATATGCTCATGCCTGAGGACGCCGACGTTCTTGAGGCGCACGGCATCCACAAGGCGTATATCCGCTCTGTTCTCACCTGCGAGGCGCTCACCGGCGTCTGCGCAAAGTGCTACGGCATCAACCTCGCCCTCGGCAAGCCTGTCAACGCGGGCGAAGCGGTCGGCGTCATCGCGGCGCAGTCCATCGGCGAACCCGGTACTCAGCTGACGATGCGTACCTTCCACACCGGCGGCGTCGCGGGCGACGATATCACTCAGGGTCTTCCCCGTGTCGAAGAGCTGTTCGAGGCACGCAAGCCCAAGAAGATGGCAGTCCTCTCCGAGATATCCGGTACCGTTACCATCGATGAGGCGAAGAAGGGCGTCATGTACTCCATCACCGTCACGAACGAAGCCGAGGGCGCGACCGTGGTTTACACCGTGCCGCACTCCGCAGGTATCCTCGTCCACAACGGTGACCATGTCGATAAGGGTCAGGAACTGACCTCCGGCGCGCTCAACCCGCACGAGGTTCTGCATATCCGCGGCGTCAACGATGACGAGTTCGGCCGTATGGGTGTCCGCAGCTATATCACCAGCGAGGTTCAGAAGGTTTACCGTCAGCAGGGCGTTGACATCAACGACAAGCACATTGAGGTCATAGTCCGCCAGATGATGCGCAAGGTCAGAGTCGAGGATGCCGGCAGCACCGATCTGCTCTCCGGCGCGACCGTCGACATCTCCGCCATCAAGTCCGCGAACAAGCTCGTTGACGAGCGCATCGCCGCCGGCGAAGAGGGTCTGACCCACGCGACTTACACCCAACTTCTCATGGGTATCACCAAGGCGTCCCTTGCTACCGAGAGCTTCCTGTCCGCCGCGTCCTTCCAGGAGACCACCAAGGTTCTCACCGACGCTGCTATCAAGGGCAAGGTCGACCACCTTGTCGGCCTGAAGGAGAACGTCATCATTGGTAAGCTCATCCCCGCCGGTTCCGGTCTGACTCAGTACCGCGACTTCGAGATGGAGACCGACGACAGCATCGCCTCCGAGCCGGAGGAGTATGTTGACCTGACGGCTCTTGTCAACAAGTCCAACGCGCTCTAAGCAAAACGCAGTCCAAACGATAAAAGCTGCGTCAAAGGTTTCCCCTTTGACGCAGCTTTATTGCACTGAAAAAGAATTGAGACTTTGCAATGAAGGAAAAGTTTACATCCGGACAGAGAAAAACTCTGCTGCTGTGCTTCCTGTGCTATTCCGCGGCCTACACCGGCAGACTGAATCTGTCGGCGGCGCTGCCCGGTCTTCGGGACGGCATGGCTTTGACGGCGGCGCAGGCCGGAATGTTCCAGACGGTGTTCGCGCTGATATATGCCGTCGGCCAGATCGTCAACGGCGCGCGGGCGGATCGCACGAGCATCCGCCGCAGTATCGGCACGGGGCTGATACTGTCGGCGGTCTGCAATGTGCTGCTGGCGGCGTCGGATAATTATGTCCTGATGATGGCGCTCTGGGCGCTCAACGGCGCGGCGCAATCGATGCTGTGGGCACCGATAGTGAAGCTCGCGTCCATGTGGTTTCACGGCGCACAGCGCGAGCGCGCGTCGTTCATCCTGTCGATCACGGTCATCTTCGGCCACTTTGCGGCGTGGGCGGTGTCCGGCGCGCTGGCCTCAGCATTTAGTTGGCGCTGGTCGTTCGTGATTCCGTCAGTGTTCATGGCCGTTATGGGCGTTGCCGCGATTCTCACTGTGCGCGACAGGCCGGAGACGGCGCTGAACGGCGATACCGAGAGCACGGCTGTGTCCGATGCGCCCGCAATGCCAATAAAGAAGCTCATCTGCGGAACCGGCCTTGCCGCGCTGCTTGTTTGCTGCATCTGCATTGGCTTTGTGCGCGACGGCGTCGTCACATGGGCGCCGACTATATTGGCGGCGGACTTCGGCGAAGGCTCTCTCAGCTCCACGATGCTTTCGCTCATAATTCCAGTTCTGAACCTCGGCGGTGTGCTTCTGGTTCGCCGCTGCTATTACCTGTTCAGGGGCAGCGCCCGCGGCGCGGTCAGCATACTGCTTGCGGTCAGCGCGCTGCTTTCCGCCGCGCTGCTGGGGCTGTGGAAAAACGCCGCCCTGTGCGCCCTGCTGATGGGGCTGTGCTGTGCCGCAAACTTCGGGGTCAATCCGCTGCTGAACGCCCTTATCCCGATGGACTACGACAAATCGGGCAGAGTCGGGCTTGTGGCCGGACTTATCGACTGCTTCATCTATATCGGCTCCGCGCTCACCGGCGTCGCCGCCGGCGCTGTCATCGACGTGGTCGGCTGGCAGGGCGTCTACGCGATGTGGATAGTCGTCTCCGCCATCGGCGCAGGCTTCGGCATCGCGGCGATACGCGGCGAAAAGTGCATGAAAAATCAGATAAACGTATAATAAAACAGTCGGGTGTTCATAAAAACAGTTAATGGAGCGTATCGATGCAGATACGCTCCATTCAGCTTGTCAAAAAAGTCCTGTGAGGACTTTTTTTGACAAGCTTCATCCGCCGAGCATTTTGATATTATCAAAATGCTGCTTTGCTCCAAAAGTCGTTGATGTATCAAGACTTTTGGACGGCGGTTTATTGTATTTGAGGCGGGCCTTTTCTCGCTGCGGCTCGGTCACGGCGCGGCTCTGACATGCCACCGGCATGTCATTCACTACCGCGCCGCCGCTGCGCTACCCCTCAAGCTCCCCCGCTGCTCTCTTATCCGCGCCCTGCTGCACATGTTCTTTGACAGACTGAATGGAGCGTATCGATGCAGATACGCTCCATTTCTAATGCCAGCATACTATGTAACGGGTGTAGCCCCTTGGCTCTCCCTTTGAGAGAGCTGTCACCGCAGGTGACTGAGAGGGTCTTGCAGCCTTTTTCGATGCCCTCTCCGTCCTCGCCACGCTTGGCCACCTTTCCCACAGGGAGAGGCAAGGGATGCTCGCACGGTACACCGGAAGGTGTCCTGTATTATTATCTTATGCGGTCTTTTCAAACTGGCTGTTGTACAGCTCTGCGTAGAAGCCGCCGGCGGCCATCAGCTCCTCGTGAGTGCCGCTCTCAATAACGTCGCCCTCGCGCATGACAAGGATGAGGTCGGCGTTCTTTATCGTCGAGAGCCGGTGCGCGATGACGAAGCTCGTGCGGTTCTCCATCATCTGATCCATTGCGCGCTGGATGATAAGCTCCGTGCGCGTATCGACCGAGGACGTGGCCTCGTCGAGTATCAGCATGGGCGAATTCTGGAGCATCGCGCGGGCGATGGTGAGCATCTGTTTCTGCCCGGCGGAGATACTGGTGCTGTCGGTCAGTACGGTGTCGAAGCCGTGCGGCAGCGAGCGGACGAATTTGTCAAGCCCGCAGGCGCGGCAGACGCGCTCAAGGTCGGCGTCTGTGACGCCCTGCATGTTGTAGACCAGATTCTCCCGAACCGTGCCCTCAAACAGCCAAGTGTCCTGCAAAACCATTGCGAACATGCTGTGCACCGTCTCGCGCCGCAGCTCCGATATCGGCGTACCGTCTATCTTTATGCTGCCGCTGTTTATCTCGAAAAAGCGCATCAGCAGGTTGACCATCGTGGTCTTGCCCGCGCCGGTCGGGCCGACGATGGCCACCTTCTGGCCGGGGCTGACCTCGGCGGAGAAGTTCTTGATGATTATCTTGTCCGGCGCGTCCGGATAGCTGAAGCGCACGTTCTCGAAGCTCACCGCGCCCGTCACTTCGGGCATATCGGCGGGCTTGTCGCTTTCGTCGGACAGCTCCTCGCTTTCAAGGAAATCGAAAACGCGGTTCGCGGAGGCCGCCGCGGTCTGCATGTTGGTCATGCCCTGCGCAATCTGCGTCAGCGGCGAGGTGAACAGCCGCACGTACATGATGAAGGATATGATCACGCCGAACTTGATAGTTCCGTTTATCGCCAGCACCGAGCCGATGACGCACACCGCAACATATGCGACGTTGCCTATCACGTTCATCAGCGGCTGCATCAGGCCGGAGAGAAACTGCGACTTCCAGTTCGCGTCGTACACGGCGCGGTTCATGCCGTCGAAGCGCTCCTTGACGCCCTTTCCGGCGCGCGAGATGCGCACGACCTCGTGACCGGAGTACATCTCCTCAATGTAGCCGTTCAGCTCGCCGAGGCTCTGCTGCCGCGCCGCGAAGTATTTCTGCGAGCGGGACATGATGAGCACTATCAGCAGCAGTCCCACCAGCGTGATGCCGAGCGAGGTCAGCGCGAGCCGCCACTCGGTCACGAACATCATAATGAGGCAGCCGGTGAACTGCGTCGCCGCGCTGATTATCGTCGGCAGACTGTTTGTCAGCCCCTGCTGAAGCGTTGAGACATCGTTCGTGATTCGGCTGAGAATGTCGCCCTGCGAGGTGGTATTGAAGTATTTCTGCGGCACGCGGTTTATCTTTTCCGACAGCTCCCCGCGCATTCTGCGCGACATTTTGAGCGTTACAGTCGCCATAATATAGTGCTGAGTAAACGTAAAAATCGCGCTCAGGCCGTATATTACGGCAAGAAAAATACCGATTTTCGCAACTGCGGCCATGTCGATGTCGGAGGCGAAGCCCTCGGCCATGAGGTTTGTCATCTCTCCGATTTTATCCGGCCCTATTATCGTCAGCACCGCGCCGAAGGCCGCGAGCACCAGCGCGGTTATCATCAGCGCGAGATCACTGCGCATATACGCCGATATCTTTTTCAGCGCCGCGCCAAGGTCGACCTTCTCGGTCACTGCCATTCTTCCATGCGATCCCATTATACCGGCCTCCTTTTATGCAAGCTCCGCCGCACTGAGCTGTGAGCGGGCAATCTCCTGATAAACGGCGCAGCTGTGCATCAGCTCGTCGTGTGTGCCGATGCCGACGGCCTCGCCGCGGTCGAGCACTATTATCTCGTCCGCGTGGCGTATCGTGCTGATGCGCTGTGCGACGATTATTTTTGTCGTTCCGCTGAGCTTCCCGTTCAGCTCCGCGCGCAGAGCCGCGTCGGTCTTGTAGTCAAGCGCGGAGAACGAGTCGTCAAAGATCAGAATTTCCGGCTTCCGCGCCAGCGCGCGGGCTATCGAAAGCCGCTGCTTCTGGCCGCCGGAGACGTTGCGCCCAAGCTGGGCGATGCGGTGCTCCTCGCCGTCGGGCAGCTTGTCGACAAATTCGCGCGCCTGCGCGATGTCTATCGCCTGCGCAGCGTCGCCGTTGCCGCGGCTTTCGCCGAAGAGAACGTTGTCGCGGATGCTGCCGGAGAAGAGCACGGCTTTCTGCGTGACATAGCCGAGGCGGTCGTACAGCGCGTCAAAGCTGTAATCGCGGACGTTCACGCCGTCGACCAGAACCTCGCCCTCAGTCACATCGTAAAAACGCGGGATGAGGCTTATCAGCGTTGATTTGCCGCTGCCGGTTGCGCCGATTATGGCGAGCGTCTTGCCGCGGCCGAGCTTGAAGCTGATGTGGTTCAGCTCGTTCTCGTTGGAATCGGGGTAGCGGAACGATACGTCGCGGAACTCCACTGTGCCGGTCTCGCCGCTTTCGCTTACACCGCCCTCGGCGATGCCCTCGTCGCAGTCGAGCACTTCGTTAATACGCTCCGCCGACACCTGCGCCGACGGTAGCATCATAAATATCATTACCATCATCATAAATGACATGACGACGTAGGTTGCGTAGGTGCTGAACACCACGACCTCGGAGAACATGTTCAGCCGCGACATCGTATCGGCCAGCGGTATCTGATTTATCAGTGCCGCGCCGAGCCAGTAGATGACGAGCGCGAGGGAGTTCATGCACAGGCTCATCGCGGGCTGAATAACGGCCATGAGCCGCTGATTCTTGAGCTGGGTGTTCATCATCTTCGTGCTGGGCGCGTCGAACTTGTCGTTCTGGTACTGCTCAGCGTTGAACGCGTGGACGACGTTTATGCCGGTCAGATTCTCTCGCGCGACGCGGTTTATCTTATCGGTCAGCTGCTGCACGAGGCGGAAGCGCGGCAGTACGCTGAGCATGACGACGAGTATCAGCGCGACTATCGCAACGACGAAGCCCGCCGTCACGGCCGACAGCTCCCAGCTCTTGCCGAGAATCTTTATCACCGCCCACACGGCCATGACCGGAGACTTTATCATCATCTGAAGCCCCATCGCAACGATCATCTGCAGCTGGGTGATGTCGTTCGTAGTGCGGGTGATGAGACTCGGCACGGAGAATTTACTCAGCTGCTCGGAGCTGAAGTCCATCACGTGGCCGAACACCTTTTCGCGCACGGTGTAGCTGAAGCCGGACGCGACCCGCGCCGCGAGATAGCCGCAGATGACTGCGAGCAGGGCGCTCGCCAGCGCACAGCCGAGCATTTGCAGGCCGATGTTCAGAATGTCGGAGGTCTGCGGGTCGGGGCTGTTGATGAGCTTGGTGATGTCGGTCATATAATCAGGCAGGGTCAGGTCAAAATATATCTGCCCAAGAATGAACAGCGCGCATATGACCGCCATTATTACCTCGCGCCGCTTCATATTTTTCAGTAGCTTGATCATGGTTATACTCCGTTTCTGCGAATGTTGTCGATATTGCCGTCGATGGCGGCGAGACAGCGGTGCAAGGTCTCAAGCGATTCTCGGTCAAGGCCAGAGAGCAGCGCTTCGGCAAAGCGCTTTTGCAGCTCCCGCCCGCGCCGGATCGTATCCGCCGCCGCCTCGGTGCATACAAGCTGTGTCTTGCGCCTGTCGCCGGGGACGGGGCGGCGCTCCAGAAGCCCCGCCGCCGCGAGCCGGTCAACGTGGAACGAGACGATTCCCGGCTTCATCCCGCGAAACTGGCACACGTCGCGCGCGGTGCTCTTGTCGGGGTTGTTGGCGATGAAGAGGAGAATATCCAGCGCCATCACCGGCAGCCCCGCCTCGCGGCAGAGCGGCTGCAATACCGCGTGGTACGCCTCGATGAAGCGGCTGGAGTTGCTGTACATTCTGGACGCCGCGATACTTGGGTCGAGCATTTGCATACACTTCCGTTTCAGATATTTCAATATTGAACAGTTAGATATTATACAGTCTAAATTCAAAAAGTCTACGAATATTTTGTGAATTTCCGATAAAAAAATGCCTGTGCTTTTTGCACAGGCAGAGAATTTTGTGTTCGGTTCACGCCGGTTCGTAGGACTTGCTTATCTGGTTGCCGTCGGCGTCGTACTCAATGTCCTCCATTATGGCGGGGTCGACGCGGCTGCGCTTTTTGATGACCATGCCCTTGCCCTGATTGTTGAACACCCAGATCTTTGAGCCGGGGAAGTCGGGATCGTCCTTGCGGAAGACGCTGGTCTCGTTCAGGCGGCAGAACTTCGAGCGCCCCTCCGCCGTGTCGAGCAGATCACCCTCGCCGCGGTAGAACAGCTCGTCCTTGCAGGCTTCCTTCTTGAACTCTTCCCAGTCCTCTTCGCTGACCTTCAAAACGTCGTTCGGATTGTACATGATTATATCTCCTTTTATTTTTTACCCTGCTGTCTGCACCATGTGTTCATTACCAGCTTCACCGGCAGCAGCTTCACCAGCCGCACCTGCATCCGCTCCGGGAAGCCGAGGACGGAGGCGTCCTTGCCGCGCTTCATATCCTTCAGCGCCTTGGCGACAACCTGCTCCGGCCCGTAGTAGCGGTTGAAGTAGTTGACGGTGTTGTCGTGTATCGCGTGGCTGAAAAACTCGGTCTTTATCCAGCCGGGGCACACCGCCATCACGCGGATGCCCTGCTTCTCAAGCTCAACGCCGAGCGCGCGGGAGAAGCTCAGCACATATGCCTTCGACGCGCCGTATACGTTTATATACGGCACCGGCTGCCAAGACGACATCGAGCCCATGTTGTATATCCGGCTGCCCGCGGCCATGTACGGTATGCTCATGTAGCACATCGCGGTAAGCGCGCGGTCGTTCAGGTCGATGATGTCAAGCTGCTTGTCCATGTCCATCTCCGTGAACACGCCGAACAGACCGAAGCCTGCCGCGTTGACGAGAACGGCGATTTCCGGCTTCTCGCTCTCCAGCAGGGCGCGGTACGCGGCGAAGCTTGCGCGATCCTGAAGGTCGAGCGCGAGCGGGCGCACCCTCGCGCGGCACTTGGATTGCAATTCGCGCAGCCTGTCCTCGCGGCGGGCGATGACCCACAGCTCGTCAAATTCCTCGTCGCGGTCAAGCGCATAGACAAATTCGCGCCCCATTCCGGACGAAGCGCCTGTGATAACTGCAATTTTCATGGTTCATACCTCGGATCTCTAAAACTGGAACTAAGCATATCATATTTTGCGCCTGAGCACAAGGGCAGCTTGCAAAAACGCTTGGCATAAGGGCGCAGAAAGTGTATAATCAAAGAACCCGGCAGCGCCGGTAATCTCGTTTCACGGAGGTGGAAGAGTGAAGATATTTATCGTGGAGGACGATCCGGTCATAGCGTCCGCCGTCGCGGAGCATATCGCGTCATGGGGCTGTGAGCCCCGCATCGCCCGGAATTTTCAGAATATCGTGCAGGAGTTTGTGGAATTTGACCCGCAGCTCGTCCTGCTTGACGTCGGCCTGCCGTTTTATAACGGCTATCACTGGTGCAGCGAGATACGCCGCTTCTCCAGCGTGCCGATAATATTTGTCTCCTCGGCGTCGGACAATATGAACATTGTCATGGCCATAAACATGGGCGCGGACGATTTCATCGCCAAGCCATTTGACCTGAACGTTCTGACGGCGAAGGTGCAGGCCATGCTTCGCCGCACCTACGACCTCGGCGGGCAGACGCGCCTGCTCCAGCATCGGGACGCGGTGCTCAATACCGACGACAGCACCCTCACCTATCACGGGGAGCGGGTGGAGCTTACGAAGAACGAGTACCGCATTTTGCAGGTGCTGATGGAGAACAAGGGCAAGACCGTCTCGCGCGACGTGCTGATGCAGCGGCTGTGGGAGTCGGACAGCTTTGTGGACGAGAACACGCTGAGCGTGAACGTCGCGCGCCTGCGCAAAAAGCTCGACGGCGCGGGGCTTGAAAATTTCATCGCCACGAAGAAGGGCATGGGGTATATAGTTGAATGAAGATGCTGTGGGAATATATAAAGTGCCGCCGGTTCTATGCGCTGCTCCTGCTGGTGCTGGACGGACTGTTCACGCTGATGCTGTGGCTCACGCAGACGGACAGCTCGGCGCCGGGGTACATGCTGCTGCTGTTCACGCTGCTGGAGCTTGCGGCCGCGGCGGTCGACCTGCGGCATTTCGCGCGGCGCCACCGCGACATTCAGATGCAGCTCAATCGCATATTCGCCGCCGCCGACGGCCTGCCCGACCCGGACGGCCTTATCGAGGCGGATTATCAGGAGCTTGTGCGCGCGGTCTGCGCCGACAGCGCCCGCGCCCGAAGCGAGGCCGACCTGAAGATGCAGGACATGCTCGATTATTATACGCTCTGGGCGCACCAGATAAAAACGCCCATCGCCGCGATGCGGCTCATTCTGCAATCGGACGATGCGCCGAATTCCGCGGAGCTTGAGCAGGAGCTGTTCAGAATCGAGCAGTATGTGGAGATGGTGCTGAACTATCTGCGCCTCGGCAGCGATTCGACCGACTATGTGATATGCCGCGTCGAGCTTGACCGGCTGCTGCACCAGTCAGTGAAAAAATACGCCAAGCAGTTCATCCGCCGCAGGATCCGCCTTGACTATAAGGAGACCGGCCTGACCGTGCTGACGGATGAAAAGTGGCTGAGCTTTGCGATAGAGCAGCTGCTGGCGAATGCCCTGAAATACACGCGCGAAGGCGGCGAGATACGCATCTACGCCGAGGGCGCGGCGCTGTGCATCGAGGACACGGGCATCGGTATCGCGGCGGAGGATCTGCCGCGCGTGTTCGAGAAGGGCTATACCGGCTGCAACGGGCGGACGGATAAGAAGTCCACTGGCATCGGCCTGTACCTCTGTCGGAAAATTCTCGACAAGCTGGGGCACGGCATCTCGATAGAATCCAAGATCGGCGCCGGCACAAAGGTAAAGGTTTACCTTGGCGATGAATAAAGCAAAACCCTCTCGTATTTTCCGAGAGGGTTTATTCTATCATTTCTTCTGCGAGAACACCCATTCACGCTGGATGCCGTAGCTTATGAGGAAAAGACCCGTATCCACGACGAACTTTATCAGCGTTGCGATAATCGGCACGGTGTTCGCAAACAGGTGGTTTATCAGCGTCACGAGTCCGGCCGAGACAAGCATCTGCGGGATGCACAGGCAGTAGTAGCGCACGAGCGCGCGGCGGTAGCTGCCGTGATTGTCGAAGACCATCCTGTTGTTTGCGTTGAAGTTTGCAAACGACGAGCATGCGCGGGCGACCGCCGTACTCACAAAGGATGCCCAGTTTCCAAGCTGATCCTTGAAAATGCGGAACACCAGATAGAATATCAGGAGGTCAATGACCGTGGAGCCGAGCGAGCTTAGCAGAAACTTGAACATCACCTTGAAGATGCGCCACGAGTCCTTGATCGCGTTGTAGTGCGAGCTGTAATCTTCGCTGTCGTACACTGTGTCGATGCGCTGCTCAACAAAGCCAATGCCCATGCGCTTCATGTTCAGCAGCATGTTCGTCTCGTATTCAAAGCGCTCACCGTCGATGCCGCAGAACGCGTCGAGATAGCGGCGCGGTATCGCGCGCAGACCGGTCTGTGTGTCCGATAGCTTGATGCCGTAGCACAGGCGGAAGAAGAACGAGGTCGTGCGGTTCCCCGCGACGCTGCGCGGCGGGACGCCCGGCTGGCTGAAATCGCGGCAGCCCATGACTACCTTGTCCTCATTTGCCAGCAGCTTTTCGCCGCAGGCGACGATGTCTTTCGTGAGGTGCTGCCCGTCGCCGTCGATGGTCACGACGCCGCGGATATCGGGCATCTCGTCGAGCACATAGCGGAACGCGTCCTTCAGCCCGCGCCCCTTGCCCTTGTTGACCTCGTGCCGCAGAATGTGGCACTGCGGGAATCCGGCGGCGTACTCGAACGGAGCCTGATGCGCCGCGTCGCTGCCGTCGTCTACTATAACAATATGCTCAAAGCCTTCGGCGAGCAGGCCGTCGATGACGCCGCAGAGCTTCTTATCCGGGTCAAGCGAGGGCAGAACTATCGCCAGTTCCTGCCGGATATCGTGTTTTTCATCCAATGTGATTACCTTCTTGTAGGGGAATTAGAATATCAATAAGAGTCGAGGCTCACAACGCGCATGTCGCTGAGATTGCCGCTGATGTCCTCCACGATGATCTTGTAGTTGAGCGTGTCGTCGTGATGGCCGGTCGGCGAGTCGGAGGTGATGTGCGTGGTGAAGTCGCAGAGGTAGTTGCCGCCGCCGAAGCTGATGACGCTGTTGAGCGTGACGGAGAGCAGCTGATAGTTCGTGACGTGCGACCATTCGAGGCCGTCTTTCATCAGCTCAAGCCTGTTATACAGCTCGGAGCCGGACTGGAGGTAGCCGGAGAGACGGTTCATGCCGGCGGTCGGGTCGATTGTGCCGCTCTTGTAGCCCTCGTAGCGCTCCGCAAAGCGCTGCACGAAGCCGTCCAGCGCGGAGGTTTCCGCGTCGGAGCAGGGGACGAGGAACTGGGAGTCGTCCTTGTCGGGGTCGATGGTGAATTCATTGCCGTTTGCGTCGGTTATGACCGGCTCGATGATACCGATGATGTTATCGAACTTATACGTTGCCTTGACGGGCAGACCCTTGTAGTCCTCGTAATAATCCTCAAGAATGTCGTAGTGTATGTTGTCCTCGGTTATGTACTCGTCGCCCAGCGTGTAGCCGTTCACGGAGACGGAGAAGCTCTTCGGTATCGTCACCTCGACGGAGGAATACAGCCCCGTGAAATCAAAACTCTCGGATTCGAGCTTCCACGGGTACAGCCCCTTGTACTTCGTGTCGACTGAGGTATCCTCGCACAGCGTCACGCTGCCGAAAACGCCGGTGTCGCAGACGAGATTGTAAGTTATGGTGGTGTCGGTGCTGCCACTGCGCTTATAGCTCACGCCGCTGCCGATCATGCTTTTTATGATCTCGGCGCACTCATCGTCGGTCTGCGCCTCGTGCGGCATTGCCGCGATCGTGGCTGCCATGTCGTCGTTCCAGAAGGTCTTGTTCAGCTCCGCGACGACTTTGTCCATCGTGCTGGTGGGCTGGCTGGCCTCATATGCCTCGGCGTAGCCCCACAGCCATGTAAGCCCCACGCCGATGAGCACGAGCGCGATGACGATGTAGGCGCACATGAATATCGCGTAGCCGTTTCTTTTTTTCTTTCTTGCCATATGCCACACTCCTTATTTCACAAGGAAGGCGTCCGGCAGCCAGCGAGCGCCGGAGCCGCCGGAGATACTGTTGAGATATTCGCCGTTGAACCACATGCAGGTGGACGAACCGCCGTCAAGGCTGCACGCGTTCACCGCGCCGTAATCGAGCATGACCTCGGCCACATCCTGCTGCGTCGCGCCCGTGCTGTGCACCTGACGCCCGTCGATAACGAGCATCAGCACAGCGCCGTCAGCGCGCTGGCCGATCGCGGTACGGGGGTTCGTGCCGGTGTTGAGGACTGAGGCGTCCTCCATCTGGCCGTTGACTATGAGCACAGGCTCAAAGGTTACGCCGTCAACGATGCCCTTCTCCTGCGCGTCGGCATAGGTCATGTAGCCGGTGTGCAGAATGTGATTCGCGTCGAAGCCGACGAAGCTTGAGGCTTCACCGTTCGCGTCGTCATAGCATACGCCGTCGATAATCGTGAGCCCCTGCGGAGTGCCGCCGAGACCCGCGCCGTTCACGTCTAAGTATGCACCGCCGTTGATGCCGGCAACCGCACCGTAGCGCTCGCACATGGTGGCCAGATAGTCGCCGTAGCCGCCGAAGGATTGAGGTTTGCCGACAAATACGCGGCTGGGGTCGAGCACGACCATCATATAGCCTTGGAAGCCTTTTTTCTTGACCTGCTCGATGATTATCCCGTCGCCGTCGTCGTCAACAAGGCCGTAGCCGTCCGTACCGTCGGATTGAGTGGGATCTGCCTGGTTGTCGCCGCCGTTCTCGGTGCCGCTCTGGCCGGGGAGCTTGATGAGGGATGCGTCGGTCGTGTCAGTCAGAGTGCTCTGCTTTGCCTGCTTTATCGCTTCAACCTCGGTCTCAGAGAGGTAGACGTTTGCGATGAAGCCGAAACGCCGCGTCTCAAGCATTGTGTTTACAAACATATTTTTGAGCGCGGGGGACGGCCCCTTGACCAGCACGTATTCTACCGCCAGTCCCGCAATGCCGAAAAGAATCCCCGTGGCGAGAATGAAGCCGAATATCCGGTCAATGACGCGCTGGGCTTTTTTCCTTTTGGTTTGCTTCTGAAGCTGCTCTTGCTCTTCTTCAAAAAGCTCCTGCTCTTCGTCGTAATATGTATAGCTGTTCTTCATATTCACACCTTCGCAGTTGATGGGTATAGTTAAGTATGAGGTCAACATAATTCGGTCTATTTTAGCATATACGCGGCCAAAGAACAAGGAATATTTGCGGGTTTTAAGAAATCTAAAGAATTTTTCACGCGAAAAATCCCAGAACTTGTCTGGGATTTTTGATGTATGGTCAGGATTTCTGCGTCCAAGTCATTTCAATGTGCGGCATGCCGTCCTCCAGAAATTCCCCGGAGCTTTGCACAAAGCCGCACTTTTCGTACAGGCCGCGCGCGTACACCTGTGCTTCGAGCTTTATCGTGTCAGCGCCGAAGATGCGGTGTGCGGCGGCAGCAGACGCAGATAGGCTTCGATGCCATCCTCGCTGCGGAGGAAAATGTGGTACGAGACGGTGTCAAGCTCGTCGATGTCCTGATACGGGCAGTGCTGTTCCACAATGAAAACCGAGACGCGCAGCTTGTATATCTCATACAGCTCCTGCGCGCTCAGCTCGGAGAAATGCTTTGCAATAAGCTCCATGATGATTACAGGCCAAGCCCCTCCGCCCATGCGGCGAGCTGCTCGCGGCCGGTGCTGCGGCGGAAGACCTTGCCCTCGATAAGCTTTGCGTTGGGGCAGCTGGGCGCAAGCTTGTTGACCGCAAAGTACATGACCAACGTGTTAATAACCCGATAAATTTCAGAAGTTATTGACAAAATTTTGTTAAGACATTATAATATCAGCGGTTGATGAGGGCGTGTGCCCTCGTTGACTGAAGGTATATATGCCATAAAGGCAGAATCTTTAAGGAGGAAAACAAAAATGAAAAAGTATCTTGCACTGATTCTTGCTCTGTGCATGGTGTTCGCGCTGTGCGCCTGCGGCAGCAGCGCGGAAACGCCCGCGACTCCCGCCGCCGACGCTACCGATGCTCCCGCAGCTGAGGAAAGCACCGCACCCGAAGCCACCGGCTGGGCTCCCGACGGCCCCGTGACCATGATCGTCTCCTACAAGGCCGG
>OIXH01002507.1_pt1 | contig 18099 bp, 13 predicted proteins | sample 1587741 | NCBI WGS metagenome assembly OIXH01 (sample SAMEA3888916, study PRJEB22519) | human gut metagenome | biome: human gut; feature: human-associated habitat; material: faeces | place: Denmark | collected 2011 | reverse complement strand
CTTAAAAATTGCGACCAACGGGAGAAATTTTCTTTGCTGTCAAGCAAAGCAAGGTAGTTTCGGTTTACCGAAACATAACCTTGCTCTCCAAATTAAACCGCCTGTCGCTGGTAATCCTGCCGGACTAAATGCCCCTGCCCCTTTTCTGTCTTGGGGCGGCACGTTGTCCGGTTTCCTGCTTTATCTCCTGCGCTTGGCTGGTGCTGTTCTTCTGTTCCTGCTTCCTGCCGCACAGGTAATCGTTCAAGTCCGAATACCCCCTGTAATTGCCCGAGAAGTCACGCACACGGTAGGAGTATTCCAATTCGATAGCCCGTGTCGCTTCATATCCTGCCTTGTCATTGTCAAGCATACAGTGGATGCGTTCATACGGGTACAGCACGTCAATAGCTTTCGGCACATTGACAGTAGAGTTGAGTATGACATAATCCTGCCTGTCAAGGTCGGGCATGGTCGGGCAGTTCTTCATCCGGAGCGTGAGGAAAGAAAGATAGTCCATAAAACCCTCGAATACCAAACACTTCTCTCTCGGCTCTCCCTGCTGCCGTATATGGGTGATGTCTTTCGGGGCGATGCAGCCTTTGAAAAAGGAATTGCGAACCTCGTAACCTCCTGCTATGTTCGGGAAACCGATAGCAAAGAACGGTCTGCCGTTATTGGTAAAATGGAGTTCCTTACATTCTCTTTTTGCCAGTTCGATATTGATACCCCGTCCCTCCAAGTAACGGAGCAATGCCGGATGGGTCAAGTCACGGACTTCCAAATGTTGGAAACTCGGTTCTGTCCTACGCTGGGGAAAAGAAAAACTGACCGGGCGGACGTGCGGTGTCTGTTCCGCTATCCGGTTTAACAGGTATGGCAGGCTGTCGGAGCAATAGAGTTCCTTTGCCAGTGCGATGATGTTGCCGCCCTTGCCTGCGCCAAAGTCATACCAAAGGTTGCGGTCAGTGTTCACCTTGAAAGACGGTTCGTGTTCCTCCCTTAACGGTGATTTGTACCATAAGCCGTTACCCTGCTGCTTGACAGGAGAGTAACCTAAACTATGCAGATAGTCTGCGATGGGTATTTGTTTCACATCTTCGATGTTCATAACATTTTCTTTTTTGGGGATTAAAAAATAGTTGAAAAGTGCGCCAGTCCTGTTTAGTCCGTTATATATACCCGTACCATACTAAACCTGCCTGTTCCGATACAGGGAAATAGTAAGTCCGTTCCTCTTATATATACACCCGGACTAAACCAAACTGACTTTTAATAATGGAAATCGGGATTATAGCGGTAGCCCTTGCCCTCTTTCACAATCATGCGCTTGTTCACAAGGAACTTGTTCAAATCCACATGGATATTGCGTCCACGCTTGTAGCCGATACTTGCATAACCCTGTTTCAAGGTCTTTAGGACATTCTCGTAACCATATATGACCTGTTTGCCAAAACCGTTTTCCAAAGCTGTCCTGTGCTGTTGCTCCGTCAGTTCTGCCAGTGGAAAGCCCCTGTCTTGGCTGGGTTGCTTGAATACATAACCGTCCACGGCTTCGGGCAATGCGCTGTCGTTGATACGGAATGCGAACGGGTCAAACTCCCGGTCACGTATGTGCATCGCCTTTACCTCGCTTATGTTGCCGTCCTGCGTACTTTTGGTAATTTGCAGGACGGTTTCAGCCTTATTGTTCAGTTCCGTACCGATATGCCCCCTTGTGTTGTCATCCCCCTTGTTCAAATGCAGTACGGTATGGATATGCAGGTTATATCCGCTTGACCAGCGCATCAAGAGGTTGATTAGGTCAGTCGATTCGCTGGGGCTGTTGATGTCATACATCAAGTCACGGATTCCGTCAATGATGAGCAACCCCACATCGGGCATATTTTCAAGCATATAACCGATAATCTGTTTCCGCTTATCGGGTGTCTGCTCCCTTAGCACGATGAAAACAAAATCGTCCCTGTCCTTGTCGGTAGGCAGTCCGGCAAGCCGCAAAATACGCTCCATGACCTTGTGGCAATGGTATTTGCTCTGCTCGGTATCTACATAGAGGATTTTCCGTTTGTTCGGTGGCAGGTATGCCGAATACTTCAATACCTCGTCATTCTTCAACGCTGCCGCAACGATAGCGGAAATGTTGAATGTCTTTTTGCTCTTGGCTTTACCCGTGGATGCACTGAAATTACCCAACGTGCCAATGGTAGAGCCGTTCACCCAGAGTATTTCGGGCGGCACTTCGTAAGTGTCCGTCACCTTTAGATGAATGGTTTTCCAAAGGGCTGCGAAATCCTCTTTCTGCATGGTGATGTCCTGCCCGGCTTCTGTCGCTTTTCTATTTTCCATAGCCGTTATTTCTTTAGAGGACGGTTAAGGATATACTTCTGCGCTTCCTGCTCTATCTGCGCCTGCGTCTTGACCGGGTTCTGACGCAACCATGCTTCCAACTCCGCTTTCTCAAAATAAAGCATTTTGCCCTGCGGCTTGTAATGGGGTATCAAGTTACCCGAAGTCAGCTTGTACAGGTAACTTTTAGAAAGGTTCAAGAACTTGCTCGCTTCATCGAAGCTAAGCACGTTCTTTGAAAGGAACAACATCTTTTCGAGTTCGGAAACTCTTAACTCTAAATTTTTTTCCATATTGTTTAGGAATTTAGGTGAAACAATATGAAGGTGCGCACCCTCGTTTTTTTGTTAACGGGGGCAAAGTTAAGAGCTTGAAAATGAAGTCTAATTGACCTTTGTTTGAGCGTTCAATCTATGCTCAACCTTTTTGCAGTTGTTTGATGTATTTGTCTATGATTTCATATCCTTTCGGATAGATGTTTTTCGCTTGGTCTGTCGCACTCGACAGGTCAGTACGTGTAAGCGGTTCACCTTTTATCTTCTTCAATATCAGTTTATTGTTTGCTATGACAGACTGCCATTCATAAACGATGTAATTATAACAGCTAAGTTGCATCATAAGATAGGCTAACAGACGGGTATTATTAACTTTCAATACCCCATTCAGTTTGCAGTTGAAAAAATCGGTAAGTATTTTGGCACTGACGGTAGTAGTAAACATATTCGCTTCATTCACACAGTCGGTCAGAAGTTTGATTTCATTAGCTTTCAACGTGGACTTGAAAGGATTGCTTTTGCCCACAATCTTGGTTGGATTAGTATCTGCACTTTCCTCTTTCTCTTTTGGCAAGGCTTGCTCTTGGATGGCAACCGCATCTGTATGGTAATTGCTTTCCTGTTCTTGCAGATAGCGCAAATATTTGGAAAGCACGACAAGATTAACGATAATGGACAAATAAGGAAGCCGCCCATCATAACAGGACGGTTCATGCAAATATGCATCCATATCAAAATCAGAGCAGCGGAAACCGATATACTTTTTTCTTTCATCAGAATTCAAGTCCTCAAAATAACCACTTTCCCACAAAAAATCGGGAATATCCATGTCCAATACAATGTTACGCACGACACGGTATTTTTGTTGGATGGCTACAATATTTTCAGTCACACGGAAAATTTCTTGTCGCAAATAATCCTTTAGCTGGGCTTGCGTCAAATATTCACGTTTTAAAAATAGTGCATCTACTTTAGTTTTATAGTCATGAGCTATACAACTATCTAATATCTTCTGTATTTCTCTGAAATTGGTTTCTATATGATTTTCCATAATCGTGTGCCTTTAAACGTTCTTACTACAAATATAAGGTAAGAATCTCACTTTTCCCGAAAACATCGGCAATAATAAGGAAGAAAAGATAGGATAAGCGTTAAGAAATTATAAAGATATGGGGAAGAAAACTATTAAAGTACACCTTTTCTTTGTATTCGTCATTCAGTACACATTTAGTACGCCCTATAAAAGCAGAAAACCCTGATAATCAGGTGATTATCAGGGTTTATTCGTACCCAGACCCGGGATCGAACCGGGATGGAAGTGAATCCATTGGTGTTTGAGACCAACGCGTCTACCAATTCCGCCATCTGGGCATTTGCTTTGAGTAAGTTTGTTTCTCATTTGCGTTGCAAAGGTAGACATTATTTTTAAACCTGCAAACATTTTCCTCTTTTTTTTCATTTTATATCTTCTTAGGATTTATGGATAAACGAAATCCCGGAATATTTCGTTAACTTTGTAAGAGTATAACTAAAAAACAACCTGGATCATCATGAAAGATAATTATTGCGTTATCATGGGCGGTGGGATCGGAAGCCGTTTCTGGCCTTTCAGCAGAGAAAGTTACCCTAAACAGTTTCTTGACTTTTTCGGTACAGGCCGGTCGCTACTACAGATGACATTCGATCGTTTCTCCAAGATTATTCCGATCGAAAATATCTATATCGTAACAAATGAGCAATACGCTTCACTTGTAAAAGAGCAACTGCCAGAGTTGGGAGAATCGCAGATATTATTGGAACCGGCACGTCGTAATACAGCTCCTTGCATCGCTTATGCGGCATATCATATCAAGGCTTGCAACCCGAATGCAAATATAGTTGTCGCCCCCTCCGATCATTTGATTCTGAAAGAGGATGTCTTCTTGAAAGACGTACAGAAAAGTCTCGACTTCGTAAAAGACAACAATGCGCTGGTTACGCTGGGCATCAAACCAAGCCGTCCCGAAACAGGCTACGGATATATCCAAAGCAGCGATATCATGCTGGGCGAATTCACGAAAGTGAAAACTTTTACTGAGAAGCCAGACTTGGAACTGGCAAAAGTATTCATGGAGAGTGGCGAGTTTTTCTGGAATTCCGGTCTTTTCGTCTGGAACGTCAACGCCATATTGGAAGCATTCTCCAAATTCCTCCCCGACATCTCCCTCCGTTTCGACTTGGGCAAAGAAAAGTTCAACACGACGGAAGAACGCGATTTCATCGCCGAGAACTTTCCTTACTGCCTGAATATCTCCATCGACTACGGGATCATGGAAAAAGCAGACAACGTATATATGCTCTGTGTCGACTTTGGTTGGGCTGACCTCGGAACATGGGGATCGCTGTTTGACCTGGCGAAGAAAGACGAACAAAACAATGCGCTCCTGAAAAGCGAAGCGATAATGTACGAAAGCAACGGCAATATTGTTGCCCTCGACAATCCGAAACGTCTTGCCGTCATACAGGGCATCAATGATTGCATCGTGGCCGAATCCGGTAATGTCCTCCTGATCTGTAAGAAAGAGGATGAACAACGCATCAAACAATTTGTTGCCGATGTACAAATGAAATACGGCAAAGAGTTTAATTAAGGTAAAGTGAAAAGAAGCTCGATCAGCGACTTCACAAACTCTAAATATGTTTGCAAATGTAAACGAAGCCCCGAAGACGAAAACGTCCCCGGGGCTTGTTTTTTTATCTGCCTCACACCTTCGCAGGCTCACGGCAGAATGAACTTTATTTCAATACTTTAGTATTATTAATATTAGACTGTTTGTTCGCCTGTCACAGGCTACTTAGAGTATTATCCCACACAGTCAACATTTTAGAATTATTTGATTATAAATTACTATATAGGGAGGGAATGGCCGCTGCCACTCCAAACTATTCCTATTCTTATTTTACAATTGCCTTTACAGCTTCTTCACCTTCAACAGCCACTACGACTACGCCCTGAGGAGCAGCAATCACAGCATTGTCGGATGTCAGAACCTGAGTGGCTACTATCTGGCCTAAGATGTTGCTTACAACAACCTTCTTACCGGCAGCGTTAGCGATTGTTACATTGCCTTCGCCTGCGATAACGGTTATTTCAGAAGTTGTGATTTCGTCGTTGGCTGTTGCACCACCTTCTGCTACATCTGCGTTGAACACATCACCCTGGATAGCATTTTCATAAGAAGCTGCAACAATAACAGGAACACCATTCTGGATCTTAACCCAACCACCATCCTTCGGACGAACACCACCATCAAAATAAGTCTTGTTATGAGATTCAGACTCGATCAAGAAATCTTGTTCTTCATTGTCATTGACCAGACGGAATTCGAACTTGGTTGCGCTATGTGCATTGTCAGCTGAAACTTCCTTGCCGTCGATATACAATTTCGTATATTCACCTTCACCCGGAAGGACACCTTTTTCTTTCACTGCATAACCTTTCAAGAATGCCAGGCGAGTGTATTGGCCTTCCCAATCATATTTACCATATTTCTTTGTATCAATCTTCAAGTTTACCAAGAAGTCGCCGAATACAGTATCAGGAACAAATTTTGTATGCGGGCAAGCCAAAGAATCCTCTAAAGCTTTATGTTCTTCACCACAGAAGTCGATTGTACCAGCTTGTTCCACCACATTGCGAGCAATAAAGTACTGCGGCATCAATACACCAGCTTCAGTTGTCGGGATCACGGTCATTTCAGCAGCAGCGGCAGCATTGTCACCCTTACCTTCTACAGCCAAGAATGTCATATCGTTTTCCGGAACGGCAGCATACAGGTATTCTTTTTCAGTAGAAGCCGTACGGTAGAACTTCAACATATTGTTATTGCCCAGTTCTTCTTCCGTGAATTCACGATAGAAACGAGTCTTCAGTTCATTCACTGCAAATGCAGAAGTACGAGTTTCAATCATCAAGTTTTCAGCCTTGATCAGACCGGAAGCATCGATAACACCGGCTTTCTTGCTTTCAGCCAACAGGGCATAATAGTGAACACCGTTTTCATCACAGTTCACCTCTTTCAAATAGAACGGAGTGGCAGTTTCCTTACCTGCAACAACCAACATTTCAGTACCGTCAACCTCGGAAATCTGTACATATTTGAAATTGTTAGTCAGTTTGTCCGCATCGTTTACACGGATATAGTACTGTCCTTTTTCAAACGCCTTATCAACACCATACTTTTCTACAGCAGGTTTTGCCATCTCAAAGACAAACTTCGTGCCTTCACCTTCAGCCACACGCAAGATAGTATCTTCTCCGACAGCCTTGTTTCCAATTTGTACAGACAAGTTTCCTGCGATATTCAGATATGTGAACGTAACCAATGTATCTGTATTGGCCGTGAAGCTTGCATGATAGTAACCGTTTTCATTCACATCGGTAACCGGAGTCAGCTTAACCGTTTCAGTAAATCGCTTGTCCTGATAATTGAAATATTTTACTTCCAGTGTAATTACACCGTCTTTCACGCTTACAATCCGGTAAGTACCCCAATCATTCAAGCGTTCTGCACTTTCCTGGTTACGGATAACCGGTGTATTGTTATAGATTGTAGACTCTGATACGACCCATTTTGCAGCAGGCATATGTGCGAAATTCATGACATCCCATTCTGCCGGAGCAACCTTTGTCAATGTTTGTCCATCCAAATCCAGCATCAAACGGGCACCGTTTCTCTGCTTGTCGTCAGAATTTACGACATCGATGAAATACACACCAGCCGGAACGGCATCCTTGTTAGCAACTTGAAGTCCTAAACCAATACGAGTATTCAGCGTATAGCCTCTTGTACCCTTCACTGCATCGGGAGCCCCCAAGGACACTTCCTGTCTGTCGCCCAAATTAGCAAGTTTCACGAAGTTACGTCCGGCTACAGGTCCTGCGTACACGCGATCAGCCCAATATTTAACAGTTTCCGGTTTATCATATCCACCATCAGCAGTGATAACCAAAGAGTCTGCACTTGGATAATATTTGAAGCGGAAATTAAAACGTCCGTTGATATCACGATAATTTGCTACATGGCTGCAATAGTTAGAGAAATCGTCATAATGCGTAATTGCAAATTTCTGGTGTTTGTCGCCCAAAACAGAAGCATCTTCCATATAAGCTGTATCAACCATCAGGTATTGCTTTCTGCCCTTAGCATCTTTTGTTCCAGTCCAAAGAGATAACCAGTTTTCACCCATAGACTGAGCACTTGCATAATTATCTACAGCCACAAAATACCAACGTGTTGCAGCTTTTTTGATTCTCAAAAGTCTGCTGACCTCAGCAATGATGCCATTTACATCTTCTGTAGACGCATCCACTTTTGCGTAAAGTCCTGCTTCTTCCAACTTAGCTTCTGTCAATTGAGCATCCAAATCTTCGTAAGCTGACAGTTTTTTATCATATTCGCCCTTAGCATTATCTCTTTTATTGATTGCTGCAGATAATTCTGAAGCCAACTCACTACCAGCGGCCAAGTTATCAGCTGCACTATCAACATTAGCTTCTGCCAAGTCAACAGCTGCCCTTAAAGAGGGTAATGTTTTCTCATGTTCTTTCAACCCTAACAATGCCTTCTGCCATTCCATATAGAGCTTCACCTTATCACCCCATTTCGCATCGTTATAAGCATCCTCTTTTTCTTTAGCTATATTTTTTAATTCAATCTGCTTATTCTCAGCTGCCGATAATTTTTCATTTGCATCTTCCAATGCCTCCTGAGCCTCAGTCAACTTCTCCAACAGTTCTTCTGAAGACTCACTTTCTGCTATTTGCGCTTGAAGTGCAGCAACATCATTTGCATATTCCTCGTATGTTTCATAAGCCTTTTTTTGTACTATTTCTGCATTTTTCGTTGCTTCTTCCAATTGGTCTACACGCTGCCCAACTTTATCCCAGCCTGCCAAGAGTTCTCTCAGAGCAGCATCAGCTTCTGAACCTTCTTTAACCTTTGCATAATAAGCAAGGTTTGCTTTCTCCATTGCTGCATCAGCTGCTTCCATTTTATCTTTCAGATCTTCAACAGACCCTTTCGACCATGAATTTTCCGCTACAGCATCTTCAGCCTTATACTGACGAATTGTAAATTCATTATCCAATTGTGCCTTTTTCGGTTCAGCATTAAAAGTCAATTGAAGCTTATCTTCCGGCATAGTCTGTAGCATCGTATTCAAATCATATGCATTCAAATAAACTTCACGAGCTTCTTTTGCTACAAATTTCAAGCGACGATCAGCAATCTGTTGGCTAAAGTCTTTTGTTGCATAACGGAAAGCAGATACAACACCGTCACGGCCACTAGTCAAAGTCATAACCGAGTCATTTTCTGCGCCGAAAAATGCTTCCATTGCATAAAACTGATTGGCTGCATTACCGGCTACTCCACGAGCCCAAACCCATTGGTTCGTTCCTTCAGAAATAGGAGTAACACCATTTCCCTTAATTTCATCAGAATCAAAAGAAATAGGCAAACCACTCGCCAAGTTTACAAATTGGAAAACCAAGCCACTTGCACCTTTCTTTTCAGCTTTGATGCTCCACAAAGATTTAGCCAATTCAGCCTTGTTAAAATCAACATACTTCAAGACGTAAGTCCCATTGGAAGCTTGTTCCATAATCAGAACTTTCGTACCATTTGTCAACTGGTAGAACTTACCCTCTTCAATGGCATTGATATACGCCATATCCGGTCTTTCAGAAATCGTCCCTTTCTGAACCTGAGCGTAACCTGTTCCGACAGTCGTTGCCAATAACAGACTGGCTACAAGAGTAGAAAACTTTTTGTTCATAACTTAATTAATTAGTTAGTAAATAATGTATTAAGAATAATTTTCCCTTTATATATAATGTACGCAAGGCTATCTGTTAACTTTTGTACTTTGATAGCAAATACGTACGTTTTTTTTAGTCATTTTTTGGGAGTTTGTCAGTCAAAGCAGGTTTTTCGTACAGGCTAAGCTATCTAATTGATAAGAAAGGATATAGAAAAAGGAAAAAACTTTAAGAAAAGGATTGCAGGTTTAAAAAGTATGCGTATTTTTGTGACGAATTAAAACGTACGTTTTTTTAGTCATTTTGATTTTATCTCTTATCCCTTTTATTCCCAATTATTTACAAACTAAAAATAAGCCATTTTTACCCATCAGAAACGGCCTTTTTTGTCATTTTCCACAAACAACCATATATCCGTTACCCACAACAATTTACGTTCTTTTATTCAAGTAACACTACAAGCCCCAAAACATTGTTTTTGGGAAAACATCGGAAAACAGGAGGGAAAACCGGTCTTAACCAACTATCATTCTGCCAGCGTTATTGTCGCAAGGCAATACATTCTGAAACGTTAAAAAATATTACCCGCTATACTAATTCCCAAAATATGGGGTACTAATCCGATTTTGATGGGGTGGCAGTAACATTTTGACAAAACCTACTTGCCCAATACCAATCTTACGTTACATTTGTAGTATTATAATCAGTATTGACAGTAGTATGGAATTTTACATCCGCATCCCCCTCCCGAAAGCTCCGTTCACATTTTCCCATACGGAGCAGACGATTTTGCTTGGTTCCTGCTTTGCCGAGAATATCGGAAAGATGTTAGAGGAGAATAAGTTCAAGACCGATCTGAATCCATTCGGTACGCTTTATAATCCGTCTTCCATAGCCGAAGCGATTCGTATGCTACTTCGTCCGGAACGGTTCACAGGAGATGATCTTTTCCGGCACGAAGGGATTTACCATAGCTTCAACCATCACAGCCGTTTTTCCTCACCTTCGGAAACGGAATGCTTAGCCAACATCAACGGACGGCTGTTCAGTTCCGCCGACACGATACGGAAAGCCCGGCGGATGATCCTTACTTTCGGCACGGCATGGGTCTACAAGCTGAAAAGTTCGGGAAAAGTCGTATCCAATTGCCATAAGCTACCGGAAAAGATGTTCGACCGACAGTTACTCTCTGTAGGAGAAATCGTAGCGGAATGGAAAGGCCTACTTCTATCGCTTTGGGAACAGAATCCGGAGCTGAAGATACTCTTCACCGTCAGTCCGATCCGCCATTGGAAAGACGGAGCACACGGCAACCAGCTCAGCAAAGCCACCCTCCTGCTTGCCATTGACGCTCTGCAAAAGGAATTCCCGGAACACACCGCCTATTTCCCGGCTTACGAAATCATGATGGACGAATTGAGGGAGTACCGTTTCTATGCCGACGATATGCTGCATCCATCCACCACGGCGATCGAATATATCTGGGAACGATTCACAGGCAGCATGCTTTCACCTGATTCGCTGTCAATTCTTAAAGAATGGAAGGATATCCAAAAGGCCATTAACCACAAGCCGTTTCAACCGGAAAGCGAAGCCTATAAACGATTCATCTCGCAAACTTTGTTAAAGATGGAACGACTTAACGAGAAATTCCCTTACTTTGATATGACAAATGAAGTCGAAATGATTAAAAAGAAGTTCTAAACCTAATTATAGAGAAAAGAATGGAATATTCAATTAAAGAGATCGCCGGGATAATTGGAGCTGACGCCAAGAAATTGCATGACGCTCCTATCAGTATCTTGCTTACCGATAGCCGCCGTCTTTCATTCCCGGAACAAAGTCTATTCTTTGCCCTCCAGACAAAGACCAACGACGGACATAATTATATACAAGGATTATATAAGTTACGTGTACGCAATTTCGTCGTCAGCACTGTTTTACCGGAGTTCGAGTCGATGCCTGAAGCGAACTTCCTTGTCGTCAAGGATACGCTGAAAGCACTCCAGAAGTTAGCAGCCCATCACCGGAAACGTTTCAATATCCCGGTAATCGGTATTACGGGAAGCAACGGGAAAACGATTGTAAAAGAGTTTCTCTATCAATTATTGCATAATGAGTTTAACATCGTCCGCTCGCCCCGGAGCTACAACTCGCAATTGGGGGTTCCGCTGTCGGTATGGCAGATGAGCGACAAGAATACATTAGGCATCTTCGAAGCCGGCATCTCCCAGCCGGACGAAATGGAACGTCTGCAACCGATCATCGCACCAACCATCGGAGTGATTACGAACATAGGGGAAGCACATCAAGAGAACTTTATCTCTTCCACGCAGAAATGCCTGGAAAAGCTGACTTTGTTCAACGACTGCGAAGCGATCATTTATGACGGCGACAATGCCTTTATCGGGGGCTGCGTCGAGTCGGCCTGCCTGTCCCACAAAGCGATCACCTGGAGCCGGACAGATTCGGAAGCGCCTTTGTATATCGAATCGATCAAGAAATTGGAATCCGAAACCATCATCCGCTGCACGCTTTTAGGGTTCGACCGGACATACACGATTCCTTTTACGGACGATGCTTCTATCGAAAACGTCATCCACTGTATGGCCGTGATGTTATATCTGAAGCCGACGAGTGTGAACGATGTCGAAAAGTTCAAGCGCCTCGAACCGGTCGCTATGCGCTTGGATGTAAAGCAGGGTATCAACAATTGCCTGTTGATAAACGATACCTACAATTCGGATATCAATTCTTTGGATATCGCCCTCGACTTCCAGCAGAGCCGCCGCGTAGAAAAGGACTTGAAATGCACACTGATCCTTTCAGATATCCTGCAATCGGGAACGCTGCCGAAGTCTCTCTATAAGAAAGTTGCGGACTTGGTGCGCAGGAAGAAGATCGACCGCATTATCGGTATCGGCCGCGACCTGAAAGAGTACGGAGGTGCTTTCGATATCGAAAAAGAATTTTACCTGACAACGGATGAATTCATTCAATCTCCGTCTTTCAAGAAATTCAAAAACGAGTTGATCCTGATAAAAGGCTCCCGCCAATTCCATTTCGAGCGTATATCCGAGTTGCTGGAGAAGAAAGTACATGAGACGATCTTGGAAGTGAACCTGGATGCCGTTGTCCATAACTTCAACTATTACCGCTCGAAGCTGAAGCCAGAGACTAAGATGGTCTGCATGGTCAAGGCTTTCGGATACGGAGCTGGTTCCTATGAACTGGCAAAGACACTGCAAGAACATCGTTGCGACTACCTGGCTGTTGCCGTTGCTGACGAAGGAGAAGAACTGCGCAAGGAGGGCATCTCGATCCCGCTTATCGTCATGAATCCGGAATTCAGCAGCTTCAATGTCTTGTTTGAAAACCAGCTGGAGCCGGAAGTGTACAGTTTCCGCCTGCTCGACGCAATGATAAAAGAGACGGAACGCAGGGGCATCACCTCTTATCCGATCCATATCAAGATCGACACGGGAATGCACCGTTTAGGCTTCCAGCCGGAAGATGTACCAGAGGTTTGCCGTCGCCTGAAAGAACAGAGCGGCGTAGTGGCTCGCTCCGTATTCTCGCATCTCGTAGGCAGCGACTCCTATATCTTCGACGATTTCACAAAAAAGCAGCTGGATACGTTCACCCGCGTGGCAGCAGAACTGGAAGCCGGGTTGGAATACAAGGTGATCAAGCATATCCTGAACTCGGCCGGAATAGAACGGTTCACCGATTATCAGATGGATATGGTACGTCTCGGCATCGGCCTGTATGGAGTCAGTGCCTCCGGTCAGAAAGGGTTGCGTAACATCAGCACACTGAAGACGACTATCTTGCAGATACAAAACGTTCCGGCAGGTGATTCCATCGGCTACAGCCGGATGAGCTATGTAAAGCGCGATTCCCGCATCGCGATTATCCCGATCGGCTATGCCGACGGCTTGGACCGTCATTTCAGCAATGGTGGTGGCGAGGTCGTGATTAATGGCCACCGTTGCCCGATCATTGGCAATATCTGTATGGATGCCTGCATGATCGATGTCACCGATACCGACGCACACGAAGGAGACACCGTCATCATCTTTGGCGAAGAACTCCCTGTCAGCGAACTTTCGGACAAGCTGAAGACTATCCCATACGAGATACTAACTTCGATCTCGCCGAGGGTAAAAAGGGTGTACTACAGGGAATAAATATCCGGGGCCCCTATCCTGCCTCGGACTTGAAGGGGTTTCATGTAAGCGATTGCGTATCTTGCACATTTTTACTACCTTTGTGCCGTAACATATTAAAATAAAAGGTATGAGTCATAATTTATTGAAAGGCAAGCGAGGCATTATATTCGGTGCGCTGAATGACATGTCCATCGCCTGGAAGGTGGCTGAAAAAGCCGTAGAAGAAGGAGCAACGATCACACTTAGCAATACGCCTATCGCCGTTCGTATGGGACAGGTGGATGCTTTGGCTGAGAAGTTGCACGCCGAAGTTATTCCGGCGGATGCTACGAGCGTGGAAGATTTGGAAACGGTTTTCTCTAAATCAGTAGAAATATTAGGGGGTAAGATAGATTTCGTTTTACATTCCATCGGCATGAGCCCGAACGTGCGCAAGAAACGTACTTACGACGACTTGGACTACAGCATGTTGGAAAAAACGCTGGATATCTCCGCAATCTCTTTCCACAAGATGTTGCAGGTTGCCAAAAAGCAGGATGCCATTGCCGAATACGGTTCGGTGATCGCCCTCTCGTATGTGGCAGCACAGCGTACATTCTTCGGATATAACGACATGGCAGATGCCAAAAGCCTGCTGGAATCTATCGCCCGCAGTTTCGGCTACATCTATGGCCGTGAAAAGAACGTCCGTATCAATACCATTTCCCAGTCACCGACACTGACTACAGCCGGGAGCGGCGTGAAAGGAATGGACCATTTGATGGATTTCGCCGAAAAGATGAGTCCATTGGGCAATGCCACAGCCGACGAATGTGCAGACTATTGCGTTATGATGTTCTCCGACCTCACCCGTAAAGTCACGATGCAGAACCTCTACCACGACGGTGGCTTCTCAAGCATGGGCATGAGCCTTCGTGCCATGAACCAGTACAGCAAAGGATTAGAAGAATTTACCGACGAGAACGGAAATATTATTTACGGCTAACCAGCCGTAAATAGCTGACAGTTATGCTAATAAAAATATACCCCGAAAATCCCAATCCGAGGGAAATAGACAAGGTTATCGACGTCCTTCGCGACGGAGGTTTGGTCATTTACCCGACCGACACAGTATATGCGATCGGCTGTGATGCACTGAATGTCCGCGCAGTTGAAAAGATCTGCCAGATGAAAGGTATCAATCCTCAAAAGAGCAACCTTTCCATCATCTGTTACGATCTTTCCAATTTGAGCGAATATGCCAAAGTGAGCAACACGGCATTCAAGTTGATGAAGAAGAACCTGCCCGGTCCTTTCACCTTCATCCTGCCGACAAGCAGCGAATTGCCGAAAATATACAAAAACAGGAAAGAAGTCGGTATCCGTGTGCCGGACAACAATATTATCCGGACCCTGGTAAAGGAGCTGGGAAACCCTATTCTGACCATGTCTGTTCATGACGACGATGACGTGATCGAATATTCGACTGATCCGGAGCTGATCCATGAAAAGTATGAAAATACGGTGGACATCGTTATCGACGGTGGTTACGGTGGTTTCGAAGCCTCAACGGTTGTAGATTGCACCACAGATGAGTTTGAGATTGTACGCCAAGGGAAAGGTATATTAGAATAAAGCAAAAAGGCTTCCTGCATTGAAACAGGAAGCCTTTTTCTATTTTAACTATCTAACAGAATCTGCAATTTAGAAGTTCCCCACATTTGCTTTATCCCACCAGACACGAGTACCGCCAATATCGCCGGTAAATTTTCCACTTGAGTTTTCCTGATTCAACAGATCAATACCTTTCTGTAATTCTGCATTATTTGTATTGATTTCAATTTCAGAATAAATCAGACGACGAATTTGTTCATCCGTATCAATTGTTCCGTTACTGCTGTTAACACGAACCGGAAATAGTTTAGGATAACCTGTACGGCGATATTCAGCCCAGGCTTCTGTAGACAACGGGAAGTTTGCCAGCCACTTTTGCGTAATGATACGCTGCAGCTTTTCTTCATTGCTTGCACCATCATTCCATTTAACCGGCACTGTATTCATGCTTTATAACTATTTTTAGAGTCAATCGGATCTACGAAGTCAATCTGCGTTGTAGTACCATTGATGTAATTCTCGATATCTTGTTCAGATATATCAACCGTTCCATTCACATAAGCTTTTTTGTATTTCAACTCATTATTAATAGAGATACGGATACCTTCTTCATACAGATCCTTGGCATTACCACCCATACTCCAACCACGCAAAGCACCTTCTGCACGCAGGAAATAAGCTTCTGCCACCTTCATTACCGGGAACGGAGTAGCATAAGAACAAACGACACTTGAGAAACCACCCCATTTATTCGGCTTCGAAGGTAATTCACAACCCGCACGTATGCCCAGATACTTAGTATCTACAGCTATTTTAGATCCGTCTTCGGCTACAATTTCCTGAGTATTCTTCGTTATATACAACGGTGTACGAGGGTCCTTATAACCTTCCATAATAGTTACCAAAGATGCATTGACACCACAATCTCCCCATTCGAACATACGGGTCAATTCATTACTTAAACCCTGATCAATCAGAATATCTTTATCGGCAGAGGTCAGAACGCCACCCTGATACGCTTCTTCCGCTTTCTGTTTTGCCAACGTCGGATTCGCTTTTACAATACGCATCGCAATACGCAGTTTGAACTGGTTAGCAACCTTTATCCATAAAGAGCGGTCACCTTTGCACCAATAATCAAACTGTTGCATGTCTGCTGCAGATGAAGTTCCATTTTTGAAACCTTCTATTGCTTCATCCAGCAAAGTGAACATACTATTATAAACACTTTCCTGTGTATCATAAGCAAAAGCCACATCATTGCCATCCAATACAGACTGATAGGCAATAGGTCCGTAGGCATCTGTCGTCATCAGCATACCGTAAACCTGGACAACACGCATAACGGCAGCATAATCTTTGATACCCTTTTCATCACAGGCATTGATCAGACGGCGGGTATTATTGAAGATATGCAGATAAAAATTCTCATACATACCGCCACAGAAACCGCGGTTCAATTTATAATCGGCATTCCCGTTACCTCCAAAGTTGTGAGGGGTCATGAAATAACCGCCAAACAGATCTACACTCAGGTTTGTCCAAAACTGGAACATATTTTGCTGCGGAGCATATACATAAGTAATCGGTTCTATGAACTGAGCCTCAAACGGCATGTTATCCGGATCGACTTCATATTTATTGGTATTCAGTTCCTCAAAATTATCAGTACAACCGACAATCATCGTGCCGCAGGCAATAGTCAGGCCCAAAGCGGCTGCATATTTGAACAATATATTTAATTTCATAGATAATCAAGATTAGAAGTTTAATTTCAGATTAAGACCAATACTACGGGAAGAAGGCAACGCAAACATATCAACTCCTTGCCAACCGTTTCCGGTACCGGCTGATACATCCGGATCCATAGGAGCATCTTTGTAGAAGAAGAACAGGTTACGGGCAATCAAAGACGCATTCAGATTCTTTCCGATACCGAAAAGGTTACGGAACGTATATCCGAAAGACAACTCACGCAAACGGACATTCGTTGCATCGTAAACATACAACTCATTAGCATACTGCGAATTGAAGTTTGTTGCACCTACTACGGAATAGAATTTCTGAGGATCAAAAGTTACTCCTTCAAACACAACACTACCATTATCGCGGGCAGCACCAGAGCGTTCGGAAACACCCCAACCATCCAACGTAGCTTCAGTCATTGACATTACTTTACCACCCACCTTTGCATCGATCAGGAATGACAAAGTGAAATCTTTATAGTGGAATGTATTGGTCCAACCCATATTTACTTTAGCATTCATATCACCGACATATTTCAGATCCTGAATACCGTCACCACCCAACTGGGGAGCACCGTTTTCAGAAACAACAGGTTTACCGTTGTCATCTCTCTTGATCTGACGAACATACAAGTCACCATAATGGCCGCCTTCCTTCAGGATCACTTTTGCTCCGCCATAATCAGCCAGAGTCAAACCGTCAGGTAGTTCATCTACTAATTCCTTAATCTCATTCTCGTTATAAGCAAAGTTGAAGTTTGTACTCCAGCTAAAATGATCGGTAAACTGATTATGCCAACCCAAGCCAATTTCAAAACCCTGGTTCTGCACATTACCGGCATTTACATAACGGTTTCTCAGACCTGTTTCCCACGGAGCTGAGATTGAGAAGAACTGGTTCTTTGTATTTGTCTTATAATATGTAAGATTCACATCCAGGCGATTCTGAAAAAATGTTCCGTCAAAACCAACTTCCAGAGAATTTGTCTTTTCAGGTTTCAATGTTTTGAACGGTGCATTTTCGGGAGGCGTCAAAGCACCCTGGTCACCCAACTCATAACGCAGATTCGTCATAAAAATAGGAACGTCATTACCAACCATTGAGTAAGAAGCACGCAACTTAAACATATTAACATTCTTGCCAAAGTCAATAAACTTATCCAATAAAGCACTGGCACCTACTGACG
>OIXH01002502.1_pt1 | contig 18119 bp, 17 predicted proteins | sample 1587741 | NCBI WGS metagenome assembly OIXH01 (sample SAMEA3888916, study PRJEB22519) | human gut metagenome | biome: human gut; feature: human-associated habitat; material: faeces | place: Denmark | collected 2011 | reverse complement strand
CCTGCACCCGCGAAGGGTCTTCGACCCTCTCGACACCCTTTTCGCGATTGAGTTGAGTGCTCTCTCATGCCGTGTCCGCGTGTTTATCCGGGAATCCAACATTAAGTTCACACTGCATGGAGGGCGACCGCAGATATTCGTCTGTTTCCATGCCCTTTGGTGCGCCTGCAGGCGCATCCCCCTGCAACAAAGCGCACCAGTTTAATAGAACAAGCATACCCAAAACAGGAAAAACCAGCGCAGCATTTCGCTTTCACGCTGGTTTTTCCTATATTCACTTGCAATGCACCTTGCACCAAAGCTCCTGAATCGGCGGAATCTGCTCCCGCATTCCGGGCGCAAGACGGCTCCAGATAATCCCCTTCGATGGGCGCGGATACTCGTGCCGCGTCTCAATCAGGCGCGTCGGCGTCACGATGTAGTCAATCGCCGTGTCGTAATCCTCCACTGTCACATCCACGTCCACCACCTGCACATCATGCCCTGCGCCGACAATCGCGGTCGTTTCGTCGCACAGCCCGACAGTCGAGAGCATCGCGTACTCAAGGTCGAAATAGCCGTGACCCTTGCCGAAGCGGATGCCGCTGGGCGTAATCGCGGAAGCGCCCGTCACCATCATGTCGATATGCCCGACGGCTTCTTTCAGCTGCGCCAGCGTCTGATGTTTCCAGTAGCGGGATACGCCATCCAGCAGCGACGCGATTTCCTCCTTGCCCTCCGGAATCTGACCGGGGCGAATGAGGAAGAAGCCGCGCGTAATGCCGTAGTTGGTCATCACGACGGTCTTTTTGTCGCGGAAAGCCTGTTCCCGCAGGGTTTCGAGGTTGTTGTCCGGCGTAATGAAAATCACGCGGGCGTTTTTGTACATATCCGTCGCGGTCAGCAGCGCCGTGCCCTTTTCGCTGCCCTCATAGTCGCAAATGAACTCGGAAAACTGCCAGCTGAACTTGCTGTCCGGCTTGGCGACGCGCAGCAGCTCCTCCCAGATCTGCACGCGGGCTTCCTTGGCGTCGAGTTTCTTCTCCATCATGCTTCTCCCCCTGTTCGGAAATTGTTACCCGAAACAGTGTAGCGCGAAGAAACGCTTTTGTCAAGTATAACATATGCTGATTTGTAGACAGGTTTGTATCATTCCTGTTCTTTTTCCGCCTGATGCAGCGCACTCCTCCGGTACTGCATCGGACTTTGCCCGACGGCGGCGGAAAATCGCGCGGAAAAATTGCTTGCATCCCCGAAACCGACTTCCCGCCCGATTTCGGACACGCTGCGGTCAGTCAGCGCCAGCAGCGCCTTCGCCTGCGTGATGCGGGTGCTGATGAGGTAGTTGTAAGGCGTCGTACCCATATAGCGGCGGAAGAGGCGCAGGAAGTAGCTGCGGCTCATGTGCGCCTGACGTAGCAGGTCATTCAGTGACAGCGGCTGATTGTACTTCTCGCGGATGGTCTGCGCCGCCTGCTGGATCACCTGCTGATTGCTCTCCGTCTGCTCCTGATTCAACAGCCCCTGCGCGCACAGCGTCAGCAGCTGATGCAGCGCCAGCGACACTTGCAGCATACTGTCCACCGTGCCGCTCTCCAGCTCGGCGAAAATCGTCTTGAACTGTTCTTCCACTTTCTGGTCGGTTAGCGTAATCGGGGTCAGCTTTCCCTCCGGAATAAGCCATTCCGCCATTGCTGCCACGCCTGCGCCGTCCAGATGCACCCAATCGTGGTGCCAGCAGTGCTGACCGGGGGCAGTCGCGTACCGCTGGGGTTTGCGGCAGTCCATCAGCAGCGCCTGCCCCGCGCGCAGCAGCACCCGGTCATCCCCCTGCTCAATCAGCCCCGCGCCGCGCAGGGTGTAAAACAGCAGGTAACTCTCCTTGTGCGTGCGGACGGTCGAAAAATGCCCCTGCGCCAGATACTGCCCCGCCTCGGTGCATACATACGGCTGCCCCATTGCGGACGCGCCCGGCGTCGTCCGCAGCCAGATACTTTCCGGCAAGACATCCATCGTGTAGGTCAGCATGTGCATCCTCCCCATGCTCTTTTGTCCATATTATACACCAAATTTCGCTTGATTTCTACGGGTTCGGCATTTTTCGCAAAGTAGACTTTTCACAAAGAATCGGCTACCTTTGCGCATGGCAGAATTCGGCTTCCTGCGCTATAATGAGGGCAGTACATGGCGTACTGCCAAGGAGGTATCTCATGCAGCGCATTTTTCTGGCGATTGACATCGGCGCATCGTCCGGGCGGCACATCGTCGGCATCGAGGCGGACGGTGCGCTCCAAACAGACGAGGTTTACCGCTTCCCGAACGGAATGCAGCGCGAAAACGGGCATCTCATCTGGGACATCGAGGGCATTTTCCAGCACGTCAAGGCGGGCATCAAGGCAGCGTTTGCGAAGTATCCGCACATTGACAGCCTGTCCATCGACACTTGGGCGGTCGATTACGTCCTGCTGAAGGACGGCGCGGCGCTTCTCCCCTGCCACGCCTACCGCGACGAGCGCACGCAGGCGGTGATTGACGAGGTGCATCAGCATATGCCTTTCGCCGAGCTGTACCGCCGCACGGGCATTCAGTTCCAGCCCTTCAACAGCATTTACCAGCTCTACGAGGACGCGAAAACCGGGCGTTTGCAACAGGCGGACGACTTCCTGATGGTGCCGGAATACCTGCTGTACCGTCTCTGCGGCGTGAAGGCGCGCGAGTACACAAACGCGACCTCGACCGGACTTGTCAGCGCCGCGACGAAGGAGTACGACCCGGAGATTCTGCGTGCCTTGTCCCTGCCAGAGCGCCTTTTCCCGCGCCTGACGCAGCCCGGCACGGTGCTTGGGCAATTGACGCCAGATGTTGCCCGCGAAGTCGGCGGACAGACCAGTGTCGTCCTCTGCGCGACGCACGACACCGCCAGCGCCGTCGAGGGCATCCCGATGGCGGAGAACGCCCCGTTCCTCTCCTCCGGCACATGGTCGCTGCTCGGTGCGAAGATTCCCGCCCCCATTACGACCCCCGAAAGCATGGCATGCAACTTCACGAACGAGGGCGGCGTGGGGTACATCCGCTATTTGAAGAACATCATGGGCTTGTGGATTGTGCAGTGCATCCAGAAGCAATTAGGCATTTCCTTCGCGGAAATGGTGAATCTGGCACGAACGAGTCATTACGAGCAGATTTTCAACGTCAACGACCCGCGTTTCAGCGCACCGGAGGACATGGCGGCGGAAATTCGCGCTGCGCTCTCTCCCGCCCCGGAAACAGACGCAGACCTCATCCGCAGCGTGTACGTCTCTCTGGCGCACAGCTACGGCGAAGCAATTCGCGAACTGGAACGCCTGACGGGTCAGACGTGGGAGAAGCTGTACATCGCCGGCGGCGGCGCGAAGAATGCGCTGCTGAACGAGCTGACCGCGCAGTACACAGGCAAGGAAGTCGTCGCCCTGCCAATTGAAGCGACGGCGCTGGGGAATCTGAAAATCCAGCGCGAAATTCGCTGATTCTATTGAAGCAAGCCCCCAATCAGGGCATCCAAACTAAAATACTTCCAATATAAATCAAGCCGCTTGGGCGGCGGGCGAAGGAGTCCAGAGGGCGATCGCGGACTTTGTCCGTTTTCATTGCCCTCTGGAAGCCGCAAATATTACCAGTAAGTTAGAAAAATCAAGCAAGTCACCCGCAAAAACAAATCAAAAGGAGGATTCCCCATGAGCTACCAAGAAGCCAAGCAAAAATACGCTGCCATCGGCGTAGATACCGACGCTGCCATCGCGCGCCTCAAAACCGTGCCGATTTCCCTCCACTGCTGGCAGGGCGACGACGTTCGCGGCTTCGACACCGACCCCAATAAGCCCCTGACCGGCGGCATCCAGACCACCGGCAATTACCCCGGCCGCGCCCGTACCCCCGAAGAGCTGATGGCGGACATCGACGTTGTCCTCTCCCTCTGCCCCGGTACGAAGAAAATCAACCTCCACGCCTCCTACGCCATCTTCGACGAGGAAAACCCTTGGGTTGACCGCGACAAGCTCGAACCCAAGCACTTCCGCAAGTGGGTGGATTTCTGCAAGGCGCGCGGGCTGGGTGCGGACTTCAATCCGACCTACTTCTCCCACCCCATGTGCGACCCGCTGACGCTCTCCAGCCCGAACGAGGAGACCCGCCGCTTCTGGATTAACCACGGCAAGGCGTGCATCCGCATCAGCCAGTACCTCGCCGAGGAGCTTGGTCAGCCCTGCACGATGAATATCTGGACGGGCGACGGCTTCAAGGATGTACCTGCCGACCGCAAGGGCCCGCGCGACCGCTACCGCGCCAGCATCGACGAAATTCTCTCCGAGCCGTATGACTTTCATCTCGTCAAGCCCTGCATCGAGAGCAAGGTGTTCGGCATCGGCGTGGAAGCCTACACCGTCGGCAGCGCGGAATTTGCCCTCACCTACGCCGCATACAACCGCGACAAGTGCATCCCGCTGATGGACAACGGTCATTATCACCCGACCGAGGTCGTCAGCGACAAGATTCCCGCGCTGCTGGCGTTCTTCCCCGAAATCGCCCTGCACGTCACCCGCCCGATTCGCTGGGACAGCGACCATGTGGTGCTGCTGGACGACGAGACGAAGGAAATCTGCAAGGAAATCGTGCGCTGCGGCGGGCTGGATGGGCGCGTCAACATCGCGCTGGACTACTTCGACGCCTCCATCAACCGCATCTCCGCGTGGACGGTCGGCTTCCGCAACGTGCAGAAGGCGCTTCTCTCCGCTCTGCTGACCCCGAACGACGCCCTGCGTGCCTTGCAGGACGAGCAGCGCTTCACCGAGCTGATGGTGCGTCAGGAAGCCCTGAAAACCATGCCCTTCGGCGACGTGTGGGACGAATACTGCCGTTCGTGCAACGTCCCCGTCGGCACGGATTGGTTCGAGACGGTGCAGAAGTACGAACGCGACGTGCTTTCCAAGCGCGTGTGATGCGAAGGTTTCCAAAGGGCGACCGCAGACTTCGTCTGTTTTCATTGCCCTTTGGTCGCGCCCGCAGGCGCGAAACTTCCTGCAACAATAGCAGCCAATAAACAGTAGTGTGCACCCCGAAGGGGTCGAGGGGGCGATCGGAAAGCCCCCTCGTCGCCTCCGCAGAGGCGATTCCCCTGCAAAAATCAAAACCAAGAAACAGTTCTTTATCAGGATAGGAGGATAAACAATCATGAGCATTCTCGATTTGGACATCATCAAAGGCTACATCCGCATGTGCACCGACGGCTGGAATCAGGGCTGGCACGAGCGCAACGGCGGCAACCTCACCTACCGCATGAAGGACGAGGAAGTCGCGCAGTGCCGCCCCTACTTCCGCGCCACCCCCGGCGAATGGGTGAACATGGGCGTTCAGGCGGACAACCTCGCGGGCGAGTACTTCATCACCACCGGTTCGGGCAAGTACTTCCGCAACGTCGAACTCGACCCCGAACACAACATGGGCATCGTCGAAATCAACGACAAGGGCGACAGCTGGCGCATCGTCTGGGGGCTGGAAGGCGGCGCGCGCCCGACGAGCGAATTCCCCAGCCACTTCATGAACCACTCCGTCCGCAAGGCGGCGACGAATGGCGCGAACCGCGTCATCTACCACTGCCACGCCACCAACGTGATTGCCATGACCTACATTCTGCCGCTGACCGACCGCGATTTCTCCCGCGCCCTGTGGCAGAGTGCGACGGAATGCCCGGTCGTGTTCCCGGAAGGTGTCGGTGTCTGCCCGTGGATGGTTCCCGGCGGCGCGGCGATTGCCATGGCGACGTCCGAGCTGATGAAGCACTATCAGGCGGCTGTCTGGGCGCAGCATGGGCTGTTTGCCTCCGGCCCGGACTTTGACATCACGTTCGGTCTGGCGCACACCATCGAGAAGAGCGCTGAAATCTACATCAAGGTGCTGTCCGCGGGTCAGGGCAAAATCCGCCAGACCATCACGGACGACGATCTGCGCGCGATTGCGCATGATTTCGGCGTGACGATTAACGAGAATTTCCTCGACTAAGCTGATTTTTCCGGGACGCAGGGCATGTTCGCCTTGCGTCTTTTTTCGTTTGGGTGTATACTGATGGCAGGAAATTTGGTGAACAGGAGGCATCCCCCATGAGCAAATGCAGCGACAAGCAGTGGAATAAGCTGTGGGAACTGTGGTCCGACGAGCAAGTTTCCTCCCCCTACGCCGAGCTGATGACCTACCAGAACGAGGTCGAGAACGGCGGGCACGAGCAGTATTTCGACACCATGAGCGACGTGGGCGACTTGACGCAGGAAATGCAGGTGCTGTCCGGCATTCTGCCCGACGCGCTGGTGAAGAACCTGCGCACGGCATACCGGGCATACCAGCGTCTGCGCGAGAACATCCACGACACGGATGCCACAGACGTGCTGGAATCTTGCGACGATGCGTTCTACGACGATGACGAGGCAATCAACGGCATTCTGGAAGCATATGCCGCGAAGATTGAAGCATAACAACGGAGGTGCATCCCCATGAATCCCGATACTGCGCAGAAGGACATGCGTCTGCCCGCGTGGCTTGCTTTCTTTGGCGGCACGTTCATACTTCTTGCTCTGCTTGCCTTTTGGCAGACGCTTTTCGTTTCTTTTTCCATCGAGGCGGCACTGGCTGGGATTGCGTTTCTTGCCTTTGGCGTCAGTGCTATTCTCTGCTGGAAGAACCAGTGGGCGGTGATGGTGGACGACGACACATTCACTTACAGCACCATGTTCGGGCGTGAAACGGACTACCGCTTCTCCGACATTCAGGCAGTGAAGCGGCACAGCGATTCGGTCACGCTCGTTCTCCCCGACGGGAATGTGCATGTCGAAAGCTGCGCCCGGCTGTCTCCGCGCTTTGCGGGTGCGCTCAACAAGGTTATGGAGCGGCTGACCGCGGAATAATCCCCCGTATACGAAAAAAGGCTCTGCCCCCAGCAGAGTCTTTTTATATTAGCAGATAATCCCGTCGTTCGCCGTAAATCCGCCGAGCGAATTTTCCTTCACTTGAATGCACACATAGGTGATGCCGCTGTCCGCCGCCGCGGAGAACTGGCGCTTCGCTGCCGGAGCGACTTTCAGCCAATCGCCTGCTGGACTGCTTCGCACTGCATTTTTCCATGCTTGATTTTGATTGTTGCTTTGGAGGCACGAAAAAGAGACCCTGCGCACAGCAGAGTCTCTTGGGGGATTGGCTTATTCGTCGTCGTCCACAACCTTGTCGGCGCTGGCGATGACCTTCTTCGCAACGTCGGCAGGCACTTCCTCGTAGCGCTCGAACGTCATCGTGAAGCGACCCCATGCCTGCGTCATCGAGCGCAGGTCGGTCGCGTACTTGAACATCTCGCTCAGCGGGGCTTCGGCGATAATCTTCTGCCCGCCTTCGCACTGTTCCATGCCGATGATGCGGCCGCGGCGCTTGTTCATGTCGCCCATCACGTCGCCCATGTAGTCGTCCGGCACAATCACTTCGACGTGCATGATCGGCTCCAGCAGGACAGGGTTCGCGTCGGCGCAGCCCTTCTTGTAGGCGATACGCGCGGCGGTCTTGAACGCCATTTCGGAGGAGTCCACCGGATGATAGCTGCCATCGTAGAGCTTCGCCTTCACGCTGACCATCGGATAGCCCGCCAGCACGCCGTGCACCATGCATTCGCGCAGCCCCTTCTCAACGGAGGGGATGAAGTTGCGCGGCACAACACCGCCCACGACCGCGTCCTCGAACACGATGTCGGTCGAGCCGTCCGTCACCGGGCTGAACTCAATCCACACGTCGCCAAACTGCCCGTGACCGCCGGTCTGCTTCTTGTGGCGTCCCTGCACCTTCACGGTCTTGCGAATCGTCTCGCGGTACGGAATCTTCGGGTCTTTCAGCACGCAGTTCGCGCCGAATTTGCTCGCCAGCTTGCTGCGGATAACATCAAGGTGCATCTCGCCCTGACCGGAGAGCAGCGTCTCCATCGTTTCGGGGTCTTTGCTCAGCGTGACGGACGGATCTTCCTCCATCAGGCGCTGGAGGCCGGAGAACACCTTGTCTTCCTCGCCCTGCTTGGCGGCGTAAACTGCCTTCGAAATGCAGGGCTTCGGGTACTCAATCGGCGGATAAATAACGGGGTTCGCAGGGTCGCAGAGCGTGTCGCCCGTGGACGTGTACTGCAATTTCGCCATAGCGCCGATATCGCCCGCGTGCAGCGATTCCTTGACGACCTGCTTCTTGCCGCGCAGGATGTAGATGCCGCCGCACTTTTCGGTCTTGTCCTTGCCGGGGTTGTAGAGCGTCGTCTGCCCGCTGAGCATACCGGAGAAGATGCGGAACAGGGACAGCTTGCCGACGAACGGGTCAGCGATGGTCTTGTAGACGAACGCGGAGAAGGGCTGGTCGTCCTTGCAGATGCGGGTGATGTCCTCGCCCGTGCGCGGATCTTTGCCCGCCCAGTACAGACCGTTGTGCGCCGGGGATGGGAAATACTTCGCCATCAGGTCGAGCATACGCGCGATGCCCACGCCCGTTGCGGCGGACACGGCGACGACCGGGACAATCGAGCCGTCCTTCATGCCCTTGCGGAAGCCCGCCTTGATTTCCTCAAACGTCAATTCGCCCGTCTCGAAGTACTTTTCCATCAGCTCTTCGTCCGCCGCTGCCGCCTGCTCAATCAGGTAGGAGTAGCATTCCATCAGCTGACCCTTCATGTTTTCGGGCATCGGCACTTCGACGCTCTTCTTGTACGCGCCTTCATACGCCTTGCGGTCCAGCACGTTCACCACGCCGCGGAAGGTCGGGCCTTTGCCCAGCGGCAGCAGAATCGGCACAACGCAGTTGCCGTACTTCGCGCGCAGCTGCGACGAAATCTTGTCGAAGTCCGCGTGATCGCGATCCATCTGGTTGATAATAAACATGCGCCCCAGACCATGCGCACCGGCGTAATCCCACGCCTTTTCCGCGCCGACGGACAGTCCGCCGACCGCATCGACGACGATAACGGCCGTCTCCACCACGCGCAGAGGGCCGATCATTTCGCCCACGAAGTCAAAATAGCCCGGTACGTCCACCACGTTGATAATCTTGCCGTTCCAGTCCACGGGGGCGGTTGCGGCGCTGATGGAGCACTTCCGGCGCGTTTCTTCGGGGTCGAAGTCCGTCATGGTCGTGCCGTCTTCCACACGGCCCTGACGATCCACTAATCCGGCAGCGTAGAGCATGGCCTCGGTCAGCGTGGTCTTGCCCTCGCTGCCATGTCCTATGAGGGCGATGTTGCGAATGTTTGTCGTGATATAGTCTGCCATGATACTCTCCTCCGTTCAAATTCTTTCATGTTTTTATCCTATTTCCGGGCTGCCCTTCGGCTTTTTCCCGGATGTTGTTTTGATTATATCATGATTTTCGCCAAAAGAAAAGAGTGTTTTTTCGTCATTTTGCATCTTTGTACGATTTCAACAAAACAATGCTGGTTTATCCGGGTTTTTATCGCCCAGAAACGCCATTTGTATAGTAAAACGCAACAAAAAAGCAGGGCGAATCGCTCCCCTTTCCGGGTTGATTCGTCCTGCTTACTTATGCTGTTTTCGGCTGACCTATGCCAAGTTTTTTTGATTATAACCAATGTAACTTAACCCCAAAAGTATGGGGGTGTCGAACCGAAGGGGTCGAGGGGGCGATCGCAGACTTCGTCTGTTTTCATGCCCCCTCGTCGCCTCCGCTGAGGCGATTCCCCCTGCCCCGGCAAAATTCAAGCATGGAAATGCTGTTTACTCGAACAGATACCCCTCAATAACTTTGAGCGTGTTCAGCGCCCCATCCCGATGGCTGCGTTCATACCCGTGCGACGCATACACGCCCGCGCCAATCAGCCCGTGGCGAATGTCATACCCCGCCCGCAGGGTCGCTTCCACATCCGACCCGTAGTGCGGATACACATCCACCGCATAGTCCGCCCCTTCGCGCTTGGCGGCGGCAATCAGCTTCCGCACGACATCATAGCTGTACGGCCCGCCGGAGTCCTTCGCGCAGATGGACACCTGCCGTTCGGTGCACTGCACGCCCTCGCCGACGCAGCCCATGTCCACCGAAATCGCCTCCGTCACGCCGTCCGGCACCGACGCCGAGCCGCCATGCCCAACTTCCTCATACACCGTAACGTGGACGTACACGCGGCGCTTCGGTGTCAGATTCTCGTCCTTCAAATACTGCGCGAACGCCTGCAAGATGCCGACAGACAGCTTGTCATCCAGGAAGCGGCTCTTGATGTACCCGCTTTCGGTGATGCGGCTGCGCGGGTCAAAGCAGACGAAATCGCCCACGTCGATGCCGAGCTTGCGAACATCCTCCGCCGAGCGGACGTCCTCGTCCAGCACGACCTCCACCGTGTCGAACGTGCGCGGCGTGGTGCTGTAATTGCCGTTGACGTGGACGGACGCGTCGCAGAGCTGCACCGTACCTTCAATAGCGCCGCTGAACTTCGTGATCACGCGCACGTTCTCCGCTTCGGCGTTGTTGGCGTTCATGCCGCCGACGTTCGTGATGCGCAGGCGGCCGTTGCCCTTAATCTGCGCGACCATGCCGCCGAGCGTGTCCGTGTGGGCTTCCAGCAGCAGCGCGTCCTGCGCGTCCTCGCCGCCCAAATCAATCAGCACGCCGCCCTTGCGGGTGATTTTCGCGTCGTACCCCATTTGGGCGAACTGCGCCTGCACATACTTCGCCGCATTCTCCGTATACCCCGACGGGCTGTCAATCCCCAGCAGCCGCACGGTATTTTCCAGCGCGAGCTGCGCGTACTTTTCCTGCATAATTGACCTCCTTCCGGGGCTTCGCCCCAGACCCCACCAGAGGCGCTGCCTCTGGACTCTGCAAGGGGCAGACGAAAAGGGACGAAGTCCCCCCCCTTGACCCCTTTCGCGCGATTGAGTTAGTCACAACTGCATACAACTTCCGCGTGTTTATACGAGAACCTTACGCGTCCTTCCCCTGCCAGTCCACCAGCACCATGCGCATCAGCTTGCCGCCGAACACGTTGCCGAGCATAATCACGAGAATCATACCCATGCACTGCAAAATCTGCCAGAACGACAGGTTCGGAATCGCAATCGCCAAATACCCCATGTCCGCAATCGAGTGCTCAAATCCGCAGACGATGAAGCCCACAATCGCGAACAGCACCGCCGCAATCCCGTGCAGGCTGTCCTTCGCCTTCTTGTAGCCGATGACCGCCAGATACATCAGCACGCCGCACATCAAGCCGTTCAGCAGCCACGAAACCGGGTTCATGCTGAGCTTGCCAAGCATCACCGCCGCGGCGGTCGCGCCCAGCTTCGTCGCGCCGTCGACGACATTCGACCAGCTGACGATGGCGGGAATCACCGTGCCCAGCCCGTTGAGCACAAACACCCACGCCAGCTTCTTCACCGGCGTTTTCAGCCCGCAGATGCCCGTGAACAGCGTGCCGCCGTTGGTGAGGATGAAGAACAGGCCAGCACAGAACAGCAGCGCGCCGACGAGTTTATTCACGCACGAGAGATAGACGGTGCAGCCGATGCCGATCATGATGCCGGAAAACAGGCTGGTGAGAAGAAATTGCTTTTGTTCCTTATTCATGCAAAGTGATTTCCTTTCATTGATGACAGTTCCCTGTCAATTCGTTGCCGTTCCCCAGCATACGACAGAAATCGGGTTCTGTCAAGGGAAAATGCGGATTATTCCGCCGATGTCTGAATCAAATCCTCCACCCGGCGCGCATCTCCCCCGGCTGCGAGGTACGCGTCAATCGCGGCTTGCAGCTGCTCGTGGAATTCCTCCAGGCACAAGCCGTTGCGCCAGATGTAGCGCGCAACTTCCTTGCCCACATAGCGCAGGTGCCACGGCTCGTAGTTGATTTCGGTGATGTCCTGCTTGTCCTCCGGATAGCGGATGACGAATCCGTACTCATAGCAGTGTTCCGCCATCCACTGGCATTCCGGCGTGGACGCCATGTTCGAGTTCATGGACTTGTCCTTCCACGACCCCGGCACAACGTCGCAGCCCAAACCCGTTTGGTGGTCGCTCGCGCCGGGCTTGCTCACCCAGCCATCATCCTTGCCGTTGTTGCGTTCCAGCCGATTGTTGTACATGGTTTTCTGCGTCTTGTAGGCGCGGTAGGCGCTCTTCAAGTACAGCTTGTATCCTGCTTCCTCCGCGCCGGCAAACAGCTCCGCCAATGCTTCCGCGCATTCCGACTGCAAGTACATCGTTCCCGCGCCGGGGGCAGCCCGCAGCTTCATCTTCGTTTTCGACGACGGCTCATAGGTCGAGGAGAGCAGGCATTCCTTGTTCGCCAGCTTCACCAGCTCCGGGTCGAGGTCGCTCAGGCTCAGGGCAAAATTCCATTCCAGCGGGTCAATGCGCGGATCTTCAATAATCACGCCGGGAATGTCGCTGAGGTCGTACTCCTCGTTTTCCTCCGCCAGCGCAGGCATCGGCACGCTCCCCAGCAATAGTGCCGCGCACAGCGCCGCCGAAAGCTGCTTCTTCCACTGCTTCATTCGCCTGATTCCTCCACTTCCACTTCGCCCAGATACGTCCCTTCGACGATGCCCAGCAGCCGCTCGTTGCGCACAATTTGCAGGTACTCTTCCAGCGGCATTTCCTGCTCGTGGATGCGCCGCGCGTTCTCCTTGCCGACGTAGCGCACATGCCACGGCTCGTATTCGTAGCCGGTAATTTCTTCCCAGCCCTTCTGATAGCGGATGATGAACCCGTACTCCCAGCAGTGCTCTGCGACCCACTTGCCGCCCTTTGTCGCGCCGAAGCCGCCCGTCAGGTTCACCTTGTCCGACTTCTGCCCAACGTCCATGACCAGCCCGGTTTGATGCTCGCTCGCGCCGGGACGCGCAACGTACTCATCCGCCTTTTCGACGCTGCCGTGCACGCGCTCCAGCTTGTTATTGTAAATCGTCTCCTGCCGCGCATAGCTGCGGTAGCCGCTGACGGCTTTGAGCGTGATGCCAATATCCTTCTTGCACGCATCAAACATTTCTTCCAGCGCCAGCGCCGCCTCCTGCCGCATTTGGCGAATCTGCCCCGGCACATCCGCCGTCACCGTCTCCGGCTCATAGGCGCGGGACGCCAGCCACTGCCGATTCTGCAAAAACAAAAAGCCGTCCACATCGTTCTGCGGCGCGGCTGCGTCCAGCGACGAGGAAATCATCATCGTACCCGCCGTCGCCAAGGCGGCAAGCGTTTCCAGCAAAGAAGCCATAAGTACCTCCTTGGGCAATTTTTCGCGAAGAACTGCCCTTCTCTTCTATTATAGCTTCTTTTCCGCCACTTGCAAGCGGTCATGAGCAAAATTTACATGTTTGAGCGGCGAAAAAGCCGTCCACAATAGCCGTCGAGGAGGCGAAAAGCTATGAAGAAAACGCATTTGCTGTTGATGCTGGCGCTCTGCGCGACGCTGCTTGCGTCCTGTTCCGCCGGCGAACCCGACGTGACCCAGACGCAGCCTGTTCCGTCCATCAGTCCGACAAATACGCCGGATGAAAACACGGTGCTGCCCGGTCTGGACGATGACATCATTCTGCCCGACGGCGGAAGGAATGATTCCACGACCCGCGAAGCCACCGGCGTGACCAGCATGGACAAGGCGCGGCGCGTCATCGAGCAGCTGGAAGAGGAACTCGAACGGCTCTCCGAAGTCAAGGAGGCGCACGTCATCATTGCGGGGCATAAAGCCGCCGTCGCGCTGACCTTCGACGACCAGTACAAGGCAGGCATTGACGACCGCTTCCGCAAGATTGTCCGCGAGCGCATCGACGGCGTGATTGGCGGCATCGACACCGTCGCCCTGACGACGGACAAAACCGTCATGGACGCGCTGGAAGCCTTGCAGGATCGTCTGGACAGCGTGAGCGACATGTCGTCCCTGCAAGCGGAGCTGGACAAGATTCTCGAAACGATGAACGCCGCGAGCCGTGCCAAAGCATAACGCGGCGGAGCAGCCGCCCCGAACGAAGCGTACCTTTTCCGTGTGGAATGCTATCGCGGAAAAGACACGTTTCCTTCTGATTTCGTCCGACGGCGGGCATTCCGCCTCGGCTTGCAACCATTTCCAGCGTAGCTTCGCCTCCTCCGGCGCATCCTAACCCTTGAAACCAGCGACAGGAGGTGAAAAAGCATGGCCAGCAAGAACAATAACCGCCAGATGGTTCCCGAAGCGCGTCAGGCGCTGGACGACATGAAGTTCGAGATTGCCCGCGAACTCGGCGTGGATGTCAAGGGCTACGGCGGCGACCTGACTGCCCGCGAAAACGGCGCAATCGGCGGTTCGATGACCAAGAAGCTCATCGAGCAGGCGCAGCGTCAGCTTTCCAGCAAGTAAGCGACAAGCATGTGAAGGAGGAGTCTCATCATGTATCAGAAGAATCAGAACCAGACGCAGGTGCCGAACCTGAACAACGCTTCCGTCCAGCATCCCTCGACCAGCCAGCCCGGCGGCATGGTGCCCGAAGCGCGTCAGGCGCTGGAGGACATGAAGTATGAGATTGCCGGCGAGCTGGGCATCAACTTGAAGCAGGGCTACAACGGCGACCTTCCCTCCCGTCAGGCGGGCTCCATCGGCGGCTACATGGTCAAGCGCCTGATTGAGCAGGCCGAGCGCCAGATGGCGAACAAGTAAATCCGGATTCGCGCGCGCTTCGCAGAGATAACCTGCGGGGTGCGCGTTTTATACTATTTCCAGATAAGAATGCGCCAAGATGCGCCGCGAATTTTTCATTCTGGCTAACGTGAATGAAACGCAGCGTAGCAGCGCTACGCTAAGTGGAATGAGCGGACGCCAGAAGGGAAAAGGCGCAAGCAGATGGCGCAGGTGAATCTGGAAATAGTATTACATTATTTCCAAATGGTATACACCTCCAGTCACTGCCAACATGGGCAAACCCCAAAAGTTTGGGAACCGAAGGGGTCAAGGGGGCGATCGGAAAGTCCCCTTGTCGCCTCCGCAGAGGCGAAATTCCCCTGCATAATCACCTTCCTCCGCCGATACAATGGGGACAAACCCGCATTTTAGAGGAGGAACAGGCAATGCAAACAGGCAAACGGCTTTGGGCGCTGACATGCTGTATGCTGATGATTTTCCTGCCGACGGCGCAGGCGGCACAGCCCCTGGAATCCGGCACGCCGATGACGCTGACGACCCCATCCGCGATTCTGGCGGAAACGGCGACCGGCACGGTGATTTTCGAGAAAAACGCCGACGAACGCCGGGAAGTCGCGTCCATCACGAAGCTGATGACGGCGCTGCTGGTGCTGGAGGCGCTCGACCGGGACGAAATCGCGCTGACGGACAGTGTGCAAATCAGTCCGCGTGCGGCGGCAATGAAGGGTTCGCAGGCCCTGCTCGACGCCAGCGCCGTCTATCCGCTGGAAGACCTGCTGCGCACGACCATCATGGCGTCCGCGAACGACTCCGCCGTCGCGCTGTCCGAATACATTGCCGGAAGCGAAGAGAATTTCGTTGACCGCATGAACCGCCGCGCCGCCGAACTCGGCATGACGAACACAAACTACGTCAACTGCACCGGCTATCCGCAGAGCGGGCAGTACACCACCGCGCGCGACGTGTGCCGATTATGCTGCGAAATTGCGAAGCACCCGCGCTACAACCAGTATGCTTCCGTCTGGATTGACAAGCTGACCCACCCTGGCGGGCGCGTGACCGACCTGACGAACACGAATCGGCTCGTGCGCTTCTACGAGGGCTGCGACGGCTACAAGACGGGTTCGACCGACGCGGCGAAATACTGTCTCGCGGCGACGGCGGAGAAGAACGGGATGCGCCTTGTTGCCATCGTGCTGGGGACGCCCGTGAGCCAGACGCGGTTCAACGAAGCGCGGCAGATGCTGGATTACGGCTTCGCGACATATCGCCGGGTGGTGATTGCGAACAAGGGCGATTTGCTGGGGCAAAATGTCGAGGTTCGCGGCGGCAGCGCGGAGCGCGTTCCGCTGGCGCTGGGGAGCGGGCTTTCGATGCTGCTGAAAAACGGGCAGCAGAGCGGCTTGTCGCTGTCCGTGCAGCTGCCGGAGAGCGTCGATGCCCCGATTGCGCAGGGGGATGTCATCGGCTTGGTGGATGTGCTGCTGGACGGGCAGGTGATTGCGAAATTGAACTGCGTCGCCGCGGAGGATGTGCCGCGTCCGGGGTTCATCGAGGGGCTGCTGCGGATTCTTCGCAATTGGCGATGAAGACAAATGAGCAATGATTGAAAACAGGGGAACGCCCGCGCAGGACGCTCCCCTTTCTTCATATGATTAAACCGCCGCTGACACCCAGCACTTGCCCGGTAATAAACGACGCTTTCTCCGATGCCAGAAACAAGATGGCTTCTGCGCATTCTTCCGGCTCGCCGATGCGCCCCAGCGGGGTTTCGTCCGCCAGCGCCGCCAAATCATCGTCCGACAGTTCGGCATTCATGGGCGTGCGGATGACCCCCGGCGTGACGCAGTTGACGCGGATGCCGCTGGGGCCCACTTCCTTCGCCGTCGCCTTCGTCAAGCCAATCACGCCCGCTTTCGCCGCGGAGTACGCCGCCTCGCAGCTTGCGCCGACCTCGCCCCACATGCTGCTGACGTTGACAATTGCGCCGTGTCCGCGCGAAATCATCCCCGGCAGGACGGCGCGCTGCAAGTAGAACACGCTGTTCAAATCAGTTGCCAGCAGGTGATGCCATGTTGCGTCCGGCATGTCGGTCAGCAGTCCGCGATAAGCGATTCCGGCGCAGTTCACCAGCGCGTCGATGTGCTTGTAGTCCTTCAAAATCGCCGCGACGGTATCATTCACCTGCTCGGAATCCGCAATATCACAGGTGCGGAACGCCACGTCCAGCCCCTTCCCGCGCAATTCGTCGGTGATAGCCTGCGCGCGTTCGGGGTGCGTCCGGCAGAGGAACACAACCGCCCAGCCATCCTGTGCGAACAGGCGGACGCACGCCTCGCCGATGCCGCTGCTGCCGCCACTGATGAGGGCAATTCGCCGCATGGCTTATTCCTCCCCGATGCGGCGGATGGTTTCGTCCAGCAGGGCGCGGAACGTCCCCTTGACGCGCGCCGCCGTCTCGATGACCTCCTGCTCGTCCAGCGGCTGATCGATGATGCCCGCCGCCATGTTGGTGATGCAGCTCACGCCCAGCACACGGATGCCGCAGTGCCGCGCGACAATCGTCTCCGGCACAGTGGACATGCCGACCGCGTCCGCGCCAAGGATGCGCGCCATGCGGATTTCGGCGGGCGTTTCGTACGTCGGGCCGTTCATCCACATATACACGCCCTCCTGCAGGGGGATGCCGAGGGCTTTCGCCGCCTGACGGCATTTTTCCATCAGCTGCACGTCATAAGCGTGGGTCATGTCGGGGAAGCGCGTGCCAAATTCGGCGAGGTTCTTGCCCGTCAGCGGGTTATGGCCGGACATGTTGATGAAGTCGGTCAGCATCATCAGGCAGCCCTGCGCGAAATTCAGGTTGACCCCGCCCGCCGCGTTGGTGACAACGAGCGTCTTCACGCCAAGGAGCGCCATCACGCGCACTGGCATGGTGACATCCTGCAAGTCATAACCCTCATAATAGTGGAAGCGCCCCTGCATCATGCACACGCGCTGCCCGTGGAGGGTGCCCGTCCACCAGCGTCCGGCGTGACCGGGTGCGGTGGACACGGGGAATCCAGGGATGTCCTTATAGTCGATGTACTTTGCGTCTTGGAGGGCATCGACGTAATCGCCGAGCCCCGAACCGAGGATAACGCCGATTTCGGCCTCCCCGACGCGGCTTCGGATGGTTTCGGCGGCTTGCTGAAAACGCTGCATGAGTTCGCTGTTCATCATGGTGATGATTCCTTTCTAAACAATTTCCGATACAAGTCAATAAACATGGGTGGCGACCGAAGGGGTCAAGGGGGCGATCGCAGACTTCGTCTGTTTCCTTCGCCCCTTGTCGCCTCCGCAGAGGCGAAATCCCCTACTTACGGGAAAGAGCCGCTATGGTCGCAAGACCAGCTATTCGGTCGCGCCCATCGGCGCGACACAGCATAGATGTTGAGGAAAGCAGCTTGGGGGCGCGTCTGAGGACGCGCGAAGTTACTGGCAGGGACGCTTC
>OIXH01002493.1_pt1 | contig 18169 bp, 21 predicted proteins | sample 1587741 | NCBI WGS metagenome assembly OIXH01 (sample SAMEA3888916, study PRJEB22519) | human gut metagenome | biome: human gut; feature: human-associated habitat; material: faeces | place: Denmark | collected 2011 | reverse complement strand
GCAGAATATCCTGATAGTACCCCAATGTGGGCGCGCTTTTTTCCTGCCAGAAGAAGCGGAACGCCGCTTCATAATGCCTGCCGCTGCACTTTTATGAGTGAGCCGGATAGTGATTATGATGTTTACCGGGATGTCATGGACGTCAATTTCTTCGGCGCGTTGAGACTTGCGAAAACCGTTTTGCCGTATATGCGCGAGCAGAAGGAGGGGCGAATCATCTCCCTGTGCGAATACAACGCGGCCATAAAGATCGCGGCGGAGCTGGCCGGGGCGGAGGTTGCAGACTTGGCTGCGCAAAATCTGCGCTATGAAACGCTGGACGGAACGCACCCGACAAGGGCAGGCCATGCGACGATCGCGCAGGCTTGGATCAACTGTCTCGGATCAATAATGCCCGCCGGAGAGGAATGACCCAAGCAAAAATCCCGGCACCGCGTGGTGTCGGGATTTTTATATCGGTCACGGGGGAAACTCCGTGACAGAGTCCGGCGCGGGCAGGTCGGCGAATTCGCGCTGTTGGTTCTGCCGCGCCGTGCCGAAATTGCCCCTGAGATGCGGGTACTTTTTCAGCGCGGGATAGCCGTGGACGGGCAGCAGGGTATCGGCATGGACGCCCTTGCCCGCGGCCTGCTCGAGCAGAAGCTCCAGATCGCGCAGATCGTGGCCGGAGATCACGATGAACGGCCCTTTTCCACGGTCAGCGGAACGGAGACGGGCATGGGATCACCGTAATGCGACGTATTGGCGTGGTCGAGCATCGCCATGCAGCGCAGATTCTGCTCGCCGACCTCCATCAGAACCGGCAGCAGCTCGTCCGTGCCCCAGTCCTCGCCGACGGCGAAGAGCGCCTTGGCGAAAAAGTCGTTCACGGCCGCGTCGGTCTCGCCGAGCACCATGGCGTGGTAGGCGTAGGCCGCCATCCCGCGCACGCCGAAGAGAATCAGGGATTTGAGGCTGCGGATGTCCTCCTGCGCGCCCCAGAGCTGCGCCATGTCATAGTCGCCGGTTCGCCCGCACGGGGCGGCGCACAGGGCGCAGTTCGGCACGAGCCGCGCCTTTTCCGCGTGCACCCGGTCGAGCAGCGCGCGGATGGCGGCGGTGTCGAAGCTCACGTTGGTGACGGTCGCGAACAGCCCTTCGATCATCAGCCGCCAGGTGCCGTCGTTCACGTCCGGGGCGTTGTCCGTCGCCCGCGCCAGACCGATCAGCGCGCCCGTCAGCTCGTCCTGAAGCCGCGCCGCGTCGGCGCTTTTGCCGCAGACGCCCGCGTTCCCGGAGCAGCCGGCCGTCTGTTCGCATTGAAAACAAAACGTTTTTTGCTCTAGGGAACCTCTGATTAAATCGCAAGAGCGGTCAGCGAGGGATTTTGTTCTAAATTGAGGTTTGAATACTTTGTGTATTTCAAGATTTTCAAACCAATAAGTTGGGGCGAAAGACCCGCTGAGCGCCGCAGCCGATTTATTCAGAGGTTCCCTAGGTGTGTGCCCTCCTGCTTCAAAGGGATTCGTCCAGAATGCGCCCGTCCGTCGAGAGCGTCACGACCTGCCAGGGCAGGAATTTCCCGCTTTTTTGCAGAGCGGTTTTCGCCGCGTGTTCCAGTCCGCCGCAGCACGGCACCTCCATGCGCACGACGGTGACGCTTTTGATGTCGTTGCGGAGCAGGATCTCGGTGAGCTTCTCGGAATAATCCACGGCGTCGAGCTTCGGGCAGCCGATCAGGGTGATGTGTCCCTTGATGAAGCGCTCGTGGAAGGCGGCGTAGGCATAGGCCGTGCAGTCGGCGGCGATGAGCAGCTTCGCCCCGGAGAAATAGGGCGCGTTGACCGGCGCGAGCTTGATCTGCACCGGCCACTGCGCGAGACGGCTCACGGCCTCGCGGAGCGGCGCTTCCCCGCCGTCCGTGTGCTCGATCCTGCGCGAACGGCTGCCGGGGCAGCCGCAGGGCAGCGACTTCCCCTCGGCGCGTATTTTCTCCTGCTTGTGGGCAAGGACGGCCTGCTCGTCATAGGCGGCGGCCTCGCGCTCTACAAAGGAGATCGCGCCCGTCGGGCACGCGGGCAGGCAGTCGCCGAGCCCGTCGCAGTAGTCGTCGCGCATGAGTGCGGCCTTGCCGTCCACCATCGCGATCGCGCCCTCGTGGCACGCGGCGGCGCAGGCGCCGCAGCCGTTGCAGGTTTCCCGGTCGATTTCAATGATTCTTCGTTTCATAGCAATGCCTCCTTGCGTTTCTGGCTCTATTATAGTAAAATGAATGCGGCAAGTCGGTTGAATTTTCAACGAAAGAGGATTTCTTATGAAAGAATATTTTTCCGTGCTCCGTTCCGCGCCCCTTTTCGCGGGCGTTTCCGAGGAAGAGCTGGCGGCGATGCTCACCTGCCTCGACGCGCGGGCGGAGCGCTTCCCGAAGGACGCGTTTCTGCTGCGCGCCGGGGACGCGGCTGAGTCGATCGGCCTTGTGCTGGCGGGGAGCGTGCTGGTGCTTCAGGAGGATATTTGGGGCAACCGGAACATCCTCTCCAAGGCTGGGCCGGGGCAGACCTACGCCGCCGCCTACGCCTGCGCGCCGGGCGCTGCGCTGAACGTGAGCGTGGCGGCCGAGACGGCCGTCACGGTGACGAATCTGAACGTCAGGCGCGTTTTGAACGTGTGCCCGTCGGCGTGCGCGCACCATAGCCGGATCATCCGCAACCTGCTCGGCGAGTTGGCCGCGAAAAACCTGCAAATGAACGAGAAGCTCACGCACATGGCGCAGCGCACGACGCGCGAAAAGCTGCTGTCCTACCTCTCGGCGCAGGCGCAGCGCAGCGGCAGCTATGAATTCGACCTGCCGTTCTCGCGGCAGCAGCTGGCCGACTATCTCGCGGTCGAGCGCAGCGGCCTTTCCGCTGAGCTGGGCAAGCTCCGCGACGAGGGCGTGCTCGAATTCCGCCGCAGTCACATCCGCCTGAGCCAAAGATCGCGACTTTTGCGCGACCCTTCCGCATAAGCTGTGCGGGAGGGATTTTTTATGCAGATCAAGCTATTCGACCGGAACGGCGGCGCGGGCGCAGCCGAGGTCAAGGAAAGTGCATTGTTTTATCATTTTACAATTCAACTAGACCATAAGACGGATACGCCCGTCCGGGTCTACGCGGTCGCGGGGCTGACGAGCGTCTATCTGGGCATCCCCGACCGCGCGGGGCGGCTCACGGCGCAGCTTGCGCGTAAGCACCTGCCGTCCGCACCGGCGTGCGGTGTCGTGACCGATGAGCCGCGCGGGGTATGGCAGCCGTGGCGCGGCGAGCTGGACGGCGTGCCCGTCTCCATGGCGCTGACGCGCGCGGCAGAGGACGGCTGCCGAATGGCGATGCCGGAGGAGACGGCGGCGCGCTTCCCTGCCTGGACGGCCTCCTTTGAGCCGGTCGTGCTGGACGGAAAGCAATATTACGAGCTATTTTTCAACGCCGACGGCCGTCCGCGCCTGCGCGAAGCCCCGCCCGAGGCGGAGACCTCCGCTTCGACGAATGACGAGACAGATAACACGGCGGAGGAAAGCCCCGAAGTGGATGCGCCCGCCGGGACGGCGGAGGCCGAGGCTGCGCGGTGAAATTCGGCCGTTATTAAAACCTTTTTCGTTCCAAAAACTGTTCCGTTTTCCCGCAAAACCTACCAAATTTGTCATTGCGAGGAGCGATAGCGACGTGGCAATCTTAAACGGAACGATTTGTCATCCCGTAACGAAATATGGTTGGACGGAACGAAACAGAACCCTGAAAGAAAGAGAAAGCGAAACGAAGCAGCGAATCTCTTGTTTTTTGTGATAGGGCTGCCGTCTTGTTTCCCACTCCCGTGCTTTGCTACGGGATGCCATACCTTTGGCTTAAAGATTGCCACGGCCGCGCCGCGGCCTCGCAATGACACAGAAACGGTAGGCTTTTTGTGAAAAACCTACCGTTTTTATTTCCGAAATGTTTGAAATCCGCTGCGGAGCGACGCCGCTTTTGACCGCTGCCACGGCTGTGCGGCGTTGCTGCATGATTTCCGCCGAACGCCGCATACTAATTACCGACAACCGAACCAAAACCGTGATTTTCGTCGGGACCTCGGAAGCCTCCAAGAGCTGCGCGGATGCTTCCGAATTCCGGCATAATTCGGAAATTCCATCCCAACAGTGGACAGCTAAAACAGGAGGAGCAGCCATGAAAAAACGCAGCCGCAGCGCCGTGGAGCGGATCGTTGAAACGCCGCCGAGCAGCACCGACCCGCAGGGAAGCTGGACGGGCAAGCCCATGGACGAGCACGACGTCCCCGTTCAGGACGCCGACGATCTCTGACAGAGCCGGGGACAGACGCAGCAGCGCCTGTCCCCGGTATTTCTGCGAAGGGGGGCTGCCAACCGGCGGAGTGATCGCCGCGCGTTCGTCAAGGAGGGGCTTATTGCGGCCGTTTCGCGACGTTCTCGATGAAGCGCATCAGGATCGTCGCGACCTCGGCGCGGGTGGCGTTGCCCTGCGGATTCAGCCAGTCCTGACCGTTCTCGCGGCTGCCGCCGATCACGCCCTCGGCCACGATCCACTGCATGGGCGCGCGGGCGTAGGCGCTGACGCGGCTCGCGTCCGGGAACGCGGACAGCTCGGTGTGCTTCGAGGTGTCGATGCCCACCTTTTGCGCATAACGGTACAGGATCGCCGCCATCTGCTCGCGCGTGACGCTGCCGTCCGGCTCAAATTTGCCGTCGCCGACGCCGTTGACCACGCCGTTCTCGGCCGCCCACGCGACCGCGTCGGTGTACCACTTCCCGTTCGGAACGTCCGTGAACGGGTTCGCGCCGGGCTTCGGCGCATTGGCGTAGCGCCAGAGCACCGTCACGAGCATCGCGCGGGTCATCGTGCTCTCCGGCTCGAAGGTGTTCGTGCCCGTGCCGTTCATCAGGCCGTGCTCGGTCGCATACTGAACGGGCTGCTCATACCAGCTGCCGGGCTTGACGTCAAAATAGCCCGAGGGTTTCCAGACCGCAGTGGGATAGGCGTCCGCGCCCCAAGTCGGGGACGTCCAGCCGGATGCGCCCTCGAGGTAATAAAGCGTCAGGCCGGGGATGTTGATGTCGCTGGAAGTATCGGTCGAATCATCGTAATAGGATATTTGGAAGGCGCATTCCCCAACCGTTTCCGGAGCGTTTCCGAGGAAATAAACGGCCTTCAGGTTCTCGCAGGCGTAAAAAGCCCGATCACCGATCTCCTTGACGCCGGACGGGATCACAATTTCATTCAGTCCGGTACAGCCGTAAAATGCAAGCCCATCAATGACTGCGACGCTGTCCGGAAGGGCGACCTCGGTCAATGCACTCCCGTCAAAAGCCCCGAAATCGATCCGGCTTGTGCCGTCGCGCACGGTGTATTTGCCGGTGAGACCATCCGGACATTCAAGCAGAACCGAAAAATCCTTGGAATACAGAACGCCGACCGCGTCATTGGCGTAGTGCTTATTTGCCACGTCGACCCAGATGCCGCTCAGCTTTTCGCAGCCGAAACAGATCGGCGTCTGGAGCTCGGTTACGCCGGCGGGGATTATTAGGCCGGCGAGCGCACTGCAATATTTGAAGGCGCTATATTCGATGGTCGAAAGCCGATCCGGCAGGGTGATGCTGCTGAGCGCACTATTAGAGAATGCATCGTGCGCGATCGTCCTTGTAGCGGCTGCGACCGTATAGCTCCCGCTCCTTCCGCCCGGGAAGGCCACAAGCGTTGCCTTGTCCTTGGTATAGAGCGCGCCGTCGGCATCGCTGCAGTAGGTTCGGTTCGCCGGGTCAACCTCGATCTGCATCAGGCCGGTGCAGCCTGAGAAAGCAGTGGAATCGATCGCGCTGACCTTTGCCGGAATGGCAATGCGCTGCAGGCTGCCACAGTACTGAAAGGCACCTACATCGATCGTCTTTAAGGTGCTCGGCAGCGTGACGCGCTCGAGGTTGTAACAGGATCCGAATAAGGCGAAGGGTATATAAGTAATCCCCTCCGGGATCGCGACCTCCTTGAGTTCAACGGCCCAAGTATCGAACCACACAAACTCGTCGCCGTCAAAGTCGTTTTTATAAAACTCCCCCGTTCCCTCAAAGGTCATCACGCCGGTGTCGAGGTTGAGGACGGCCGTTAGGTTTTTGCCGCATTGCATATAGGCAAGCCCCTCGGCAAACACGCCGGGGGCGGCCTGCACAAAGACCGCGCAGACCATCACCGCGCAGAGCAGCAGGGCAAGCAATCGTTTTTTCATAATTTTCTCCTCCGTTTTTTGAATTTTCGGGCGGGCAGAGCGGGCTTTCCGTTCCGCGCCGCCCGTTGATTCTAGTTTACAGGATGAAATCCGGCTTGTAAAGGTATAGCAAAAAAAGTAGCAAGTTTTTTTCAATTTGCTGCTACACCTTTTGCCGCGATTCCCGCGCCGCGAACGGCCGCCGCGCAAAAAACAGACTTTTCAACACGCGGATTTTGTGCTATAATTTATGGGAATCAATCTATCTGCGGCACCGCCGCAGACGTAAAAGGCTGGAATTTCCATGACAGAGCTGAATCATATCCGGAATTTTTCCATCATCGCCCACATCGACCACGGAAAGTCGACCCTTGCCGACCGTCTGCTCGAGGAATGCAACACGGTCGAGCGCCGCGAGATGGAGGAGCAGATCCTCGACTCGATGGACCTTGAGCGCGAGCGCGGCATCACGATCAAGGCGCGCGCGGTCAAGCTGCGCTATCAGGCCGACGATGGGGAGACTTACACCCTCAACCTGATCGACACGCCGGGTCACGTCGACTTCAACTATGAGGTTTCGCGGTCGCTGGCGGCGTGCGAGGGCGCGCTGCTGGTCGTCGATGCGTCGCAGGGCATCGAGGCGCAGACGCTGGCCAACGCCTATCTCGCCGTGGACGCCGGGCTGGAGGTTTTGCCCGTTGTGAACAAGATCGACCTGCCTGCGGCGCGGCCGGAGGAGGTCAAGCACGAGATCGAGGACGTCATCGGGCTGCCCGCGCTCGACGCGCCGGAGATCTCCGCGAAAAACGGCATCAACATCCGCGCCGTGCTTGAGGACGTCGTGAAAAACGTCCCCGCGCCGCAGGGCGACCGCGATGCGCCGCTGCAAGCGCTGATCTTTGACAGCCAATATGACTCCTATCGCGGCGTTATTGTTTATTTACGCGTCAAAAACGGCGTATTGCGCCCCGGAATGGACGTGCGCATGATGGCCACCGGCGCGGAATACAAGATCGTCGAGGTCGGCACGCTGCGCCCGACGGGCATGGACCCGGTCGACGCGCTCGGCGCGGGCGAGGTCGGCTATCTGACCGCGTCGATCAAAAACGTCGCCGACACGCGCGTGGGCGACACCGTCACGGGCGTCGAAAACCCGTGCGCCGAGGCGCTGCCCGGCTATAAGGCCGTCCAGCCGATGGTCTATTCCGGCGTCTATCCCGCCGACGGCAGCAAATACGGCGACCTGCGCGACGCGCTCGAGAAGCTCAAGCTCAACGACGCGTCCATGAGCTATACGCAGGAAAACTCCATCGCGCTGGGCTTCGGCTTCCGCTGCGGCTTCCTCGGCCTGCTGCATATGGAGATCATCATGGAGCGACTCGAGCGCGAGTATAATCTCGACCTCATCACGACCGCGCCCAACGTCGTCTACCGCATCACCAAGACCAACGGCGAGACGGTCGAGGTCTATACGCCGCTGAATTATCCCGATCCGTCGGACATCGCCGCGAGCTACGAGCCGTTCGTCCGCGCGAGCATTCTGACACCGCCGGAATACGTCGGCAGCATCATGGATCTGTGCCAGCAGCGGCGCGGCGAATACCGCGACATGACCTACCTCGACGAGGGGCGCGTGGAGCTGCGCTATTTCATGCCGCTGAATGAAATTATATATGACTTTTTTGACGTCCTGAAATCGCGCACGCGCGGCTACGGCTCGCTCGACTATGAGCTTGACGGCTACCGCGAGTCGAAGCTCGTCAAGCTCGACATCCTGCTCAACGGCGAGATCGTCGACGCGCTGTCGTTCATCCTGTTTGCCGACAACGCCTATGCGCGCGCCAGAAGGATCTGCGAGAAGCTCAAGGAGAACATCCCGCGTCAGATGTTCGAGATCCCCGTGCAGGCGGCCATCGGCGGCAAGATCATCGCCCGCGAGACGATCAAGGCGCTGCGCAAGGACGTTCTGGCCAAGTGCTACGGCGGCGACATCACGCGCAAAAAGAAGCTGCTGGAAAAACAGAAGGAGGGCAAGAAGCGTATGCGCACCTTCGGAACGGTCTCCGTGCCGTCCGAGGCGTTCATGGCGGTTCTGAAAATGGACGAATGAAAACCGTGACCGTTTATACCGACGGCGCCTGCTCCGGCAATCCCGGCCCGGGCGGCTGGGGCGCGATCCTCGAGTGGAACGGCGTGGAAAAGGAGCTTTCCGGCGGCGAGGCGCAGACCACGAACAACCGCATGGAGCTGACGGCCGTGATCGTCGCGCTCGAGACGCTCCGGGAGGCCTGCGCGGTCGAGCTTTACACCGATTCCAAATACGTCTTTGACGCCGTGGACAAGCGCTGGGTCTATGGCTGGCGCGCGCGCGGCTGGGTCAAGGCCGACAAGAAGCCTGCGCTCAACGTCGACCTCTGGCAGCGTCTGCTGCCCCAGCTCGAGCGGCACGATGTGCGCTGGCACTGGGTCAAGGGGCACGCCGAAAACGAAAAAAATAACCGCTGCGACCGTCTGGCCGTCGCGGAAAGTCAGAAATTCAAGAGGCTTTGACTATGAAACGCAAAACGATATTTTATCTTGCGCTGGCGGCCTTCGCTGCGGCCATCGTCGCGCTCGACCAGTGGACGAAGTGGCTCGTGCGGCGCGATCTGCCGCTCTATGCGTCGAAGGACAGCATCCTCGGCATCTTCCACATCACCCATGTGGAAAACACCGGCGGCGCGTGGTCGATGTTCTCCGGTCAGCTCTGGCTGTTCATCGGCGTGATGGCGCTCTTTGTCGCGCTGATCGTCGTGCTGATCTGGAAGCAGTGGCTGAAAAAGCCGTTCGAGTGGTGGTGCCTCGCGGCGATCCTCGGCGGCGGCATCGGCAATCTGATCGACCGCCTCACAAACAGCCGCGTGACGGACATGATCTGTCTGGATTTTGTCAATTTCCCGGTTTTCAACGTTGCGGACTGCTTCATCACGGTCGGCTGCTTTGCGCTGATCGTTTATGTGATCTTCCTTGACCGCACCGAGGACAAAAAGCGCGAAAACACACCCTCGGAGTCCTGACCGAGGACACTGCGATGGCGTCAATCCGTGACGGATTTGAAACGTTTCGCTCTGAAAACCGCTTCATTTTCCTGCAAAACCTGCAAAATTTGTCATTGCGAGGAGGGTATTTTTAATGCCCGACGCGGCAATCTTAAAGTTGAAGGCGTGGCATCCCGGAACGAAGCACGGGGGGCAGGAAACGACCAAATCCAGAAATTTAATCTGTCCCGCAGGGACACCACATCGGCGCTTCTTGAGAAGCGCCATTTCACACGGGCATTCGCCCGCATTTCACATGCGTCAGCATATTTCACTTGCTCGAAGAGCAAATTTCACTGCGCGGCTTTTCCCGATACCCTGAAATCAAGTGCTTCATGGAGCAATAGGAGGGCTTTTATATGGACAAAACGAATGCCATTCGGCAGCTGGAACGCAAAAAGCAGCCGTATTCGACGCATAGCTACGACGGCGGCGCGCTCTCCGGCACGGAGGTCGCGGCCACGCTCGGGCTGGATGCGGCTCGCGTGTTCAAAACGCTCGTCACGACCGGAAAATCCGGCGCGCACTATGTCTTCCTTGTGCCGGTTGCCGAGGAGCTGGATCTGAAAAAGGCTGCGTCGGCGGTCGGGGAAAAATCGATCTCGATGCTGCCGCAGAAGGAGCTGCTGCCGCTGACGGGCTATGTCCACGGCGGATGCAGCCCGATCGGCATGAAAAAACAGCTTCCGACCGTCGTCGACGCGAGCGCCGAGGCGTTCGAGACGATCTGCTTCAGCGCCGGGCGCATCGGCCTGCAAATCGAGACCGCGCCCGCTTCCCTGCGCGCCGTCACGCCCTACCAATCGGCGGACATCTGCGTGTAGGGCTTTTGTGCATAAAACGATCCCCGCCTTCACAGAGGCGGGGATCGTTTTATGCTGTTTTACGTTCACGCTTTGTCGATCATGCCGCCGCCGAGGACGGTGTCGCCGTCGTAGAACACGGCGGCCTGACCGGCGGTGATGGCGCGCTGCGGCGCGTCGAAGCAGACGCGGACGCGATCCTCGCCCGTGACGGTGATCGTCGCGGGCTGCTCGGTCTGGCGGTAGCGCACCTTCACCTTGGCGCGGAGCCGCGCGGGCGGCCGGTCGAAGGCGATCCAGTTGAGCGCGCGCACGTCCAGCTCCCGGCGGAAGAGATCGGCGTTGTCGCCCAGCACGACGCGGTTCATCTCGGGTTGAATGGCCGTGACATAGAGCGGCCTCCCGGCGGCGATGCCCAGCCCGCGGCGCTGGCCGACGGTATAGCCGATGATGCCGTGGTGCGTGCCGAGGCGCTTGCCGTCGCGGTCAACGAAGTCACCGCCGGCATAGGTCTTGCCTGTGAAGCGGCGGATGAAGGCGGCATAGTCGCCGTCCGGGACAAAGCAGATATCCTGACTGTCCGGCTTTTCGGCGTTGAAGAAGCCCTGCTCCTGCGCGATGCGGCGCGTCTCGGCCTTGCTGAGGCCGCCCAGCGGAAGCTGCGTGTGCGCCAGCTCGTCCTGCGTCAGGGCGTAGAGCACGTAGCTCTGATCCTTCGACGGATCGAGCGCCTTTTGCAGCAGGAAGCGCCCGTTTTCGCGCCGGATGCGGGCGTAATGCCCGGTGACGACGCAGTCGCAGCCCAAAAGCCGCGCCCGGTGATAGAGCCGATCGAACTTCAGATAGCGGTTGCAGTCGATGCAGGGGTTCGGCGTCGCGCCGTTTTCATAGGCGCAGACGAAGCGCTGCATGACCTGCTCGCGGAAATCGGCCGTGAAATTGAAGACATAATACGGGATGCCGAGCCGATGCGCCACGCTGCGCGCGTCCTCGACGTCGTCGAGCGAGCAGCAGCTTTTCGCGCGGCTGACCCCGGCGTCCTCGTTGTGAAACAGCTTCATCGTCACGCCGATGCAGTCGTAACCGGCCTGCTTCATAAAATAAGCGGCGACGGAAGAATCCACGCCGCCGCTCATTGCGATCAGTGCCTTTTCAGACATGACAGTGCGGGCACGAGTCGCAGGAGGCGAACTGCGCCGCGTCATAGGCGATGCCGTTGCGGTCGTAATAGTCCTTGACGGCCGACTTGATGGCCTCCTCGGCCAGCACGGAGCAGTGCATCTTGTACGCGGGCAGGCCGTCGAGCGCCTCGGCGACGGCCTTGTTCGAGAGCTTCAGCGCCTCGGAGACGGGCTTGCCCTTGATCATTTCGGTCGCCATCGAGCTGGAGGCGATCGCCGAGCCGCAGCCGAAGGTCTCGAACTTGACGTCTGTAATGACGTCGTTATCGATCTTGAGGTAAATTTTCATAATATCGCCGCATTTGGCGTTGCCGACCTCGCCGACGCCGTCGGCGTTCTCGATCACGCCGACATTGCGCGGATGGGTGAAGTGATCCATGACCTTTTCGCTGTAGAGAGCCATAACGAAACCTCCTTAGAATACAAACGGCTTTTTGCCGGTGATCTTGTCGCGCCAGAGCGGGGACATGCTGCGCAGATATTCCACGACCGGCGGAATTTCCTGAAGCATATAGTCGATCTCGGCCTCGGTGTTCGTCTCGCAGAGCGACAGGCGCAGCGAGCCGTGCGCGACCTCATGCGTCCGGCCGATGGCCAGCAGCACATGGCTCGGGTCGAGCGAGCCGGAGGTGCAGGCGCTGCCCGAGGAGGCGCAGATGCCCTTCGCGTCGAGCAGGAGCAGCAGGCTCTCGCCCTCGATGCCCTCGAAGCAGAAGCTCACGTTGCCGGGAAGACGGTGCACCGGGTCGCCGTTGAGCGCGCTGTGCGGAATTTTGGAAAGCCCGGCGATCAGCCTGCCGCGCAGAGCCGAGACCTTTTCGGCGTTTTCCTGCATCCGGCTGCAAGCGTCCTTCAGCGCGGCGGCCATGCCCATGATGGCGGGCAGATTTTCCGTGCCGGCGCGCTTGCCGCGCTCCTGCGCGCCGCCCTCGATCACGTTGACCAGCGGCAGCCCCTGCTTGGCATAGAGCACGCCGATGCCCTTCGGCCCGTGGAACTTATGCGCCGAAAGCGACAGCAGGTCGATGCTCTGCGCCTGCACGTCGATGGGCAGATGCCCGGCGGCCTGCACGGCGTCGGTGTGGAAGGGCACGCCGTGCTCCCGGCAGACCGCTCCGATCTCCGCGATGGGCAGGATCGAGCCGATCTCGTTGTTGGCATACATGACCGTCACGAGGCAGGTGTCCGGACGGAGCGCGGCGGCGACCTGCGCGGCCGTGACCGTTCCGATCGGGCCGACCGGCAGCAGCTCGACCTCGAAGCCCTGCTTTTCGAGCTTTTTCAGCGTGTGCAGCACGGCATGGTGCTCGAAGGCGGTCGAAATAATGTGCTTTTTGCCCCTGCGCGCGCCCAGCGCGGCCATGGACAGCAGCGCCTGATTATCCGCCTCGCTGCCGCCGGAGGTGAAATAGATCTCCTTGGGCGAGGCGTTCAGGCAGGCGGCGATCGTCTCGCGGGCGTCGGTCAGCGCCTCTTTCGCGCGCTGGCCGATCGAGTGCAGGCTCGACGGATTGCCGAATACGGTTTCCATATAGGGAAGCATGGCGTCAATGGCGACGCGGCTCATTTTCGTGGTGGCGGCGTTGTCGGCATAAACTTGCATGTTGTTCATCCTTTCTCTTTTGAGATGCACCTATATCATAATTCCATAAACATACTTTGTCAATGGGTTTTAGAAAATATTCACAATTTGGTTGCATCCTCGCCCAGAAGGTCGGAGAGCCTGACGCTGTCGAGGTAGCCGTTGATGAGGCGGTCGAGCTTCTCCCACATCGGCAGCGTGCTGCACTGTCCGGCGCGCGGGCAGGCGTTCGTGTCGCCGTCGAGGCAGGAAACGGGCGCGAGCGAGCCTTCTGTTAGGCGCAGGATCTCGCCGACGGAGCATTCCGAGAGCGGCCGGGTCAGGCGATAGCCGCCGCCCTTGCCGCGCTGCCCCTCGACGAGCCTGGCCTTGGCCAGAACGGAGACGATGCTCTCGAGATATTTTTCCGAAATTTGTTGATTTTCCGCGATCACGGGCAGCGGGACGCAGCCCTCTCCCTCGTGCCGCCCCAGCTCGAGCATAATGCGCAGGGCGTAGCGCCCCCGTGTCGAAACAAGCATACTGTTGGCCTCCGTGAACAATTTTTATAAACATATTATACCGCTGGGGATTAAAAATAGCAAGCGATTTTGAAAAAACGCCCTGTTTCCCGAGGGTTTTCGGGAAATAGGGCGTTTTACAGGGAAGCTCTGATTCAATCGCAAGAGTGGTCAGCGAGGGATTTTGTTCCAAATTGAGGTTTGGAAATCGCAGGAATCCTTTACGTATTTCAAGATTTTCAAACCGAAAAGTTGGGGCAAAAGACCCGCTGAGCGCCGCAGACGATTGATTCAGAGGTCCCACAGATTATTTCATCAGTTTTTCGTTGAAGAGCTTGCGCAGGCCGCATTTCCAGACCAGCAGCGTGCCGACGAGCGCGCCGACGGCGGCCTGAAGGATCTGATACGGCAGCTTGAGGAGCGCGGCCTCGGGCGTGGCGTAGATAAACGCGCGGCCGAGGGAATAGCCGACGACCATGATGACTGCGCCGACGAGCGCGCCGACGGCGGAGGCGACGGCCGGGTGCTTTTTGAACGTGCGGTGCGCGATCAGCGAGATCGCGACGGCCTGCAGGCCGTGGGTGACGAGCGAGACGAACATCGGCGTCGGATAGAAGAACAGGTCGCCCAGGAAGGCGCCGACGCCGCCGACGAGGAACGCGCCGACCGGGTCGAGCAGGAGCGCCGCAGCGCAGATGACGATGTCATTCAAATAAAGGTGGCCGCCGGGGACGGGCACGCCGAAGGAGCTGAGCGCGATGTTCAGCGCCATGAGCATGGCCGTCGTGCAGAGCCAGACCGTGGTCTTGCGGGTTGTTGCTTGCATTGTGATTTTCTCCCTTGCATTTGTGATGCGCTTATTATACAATGAATTTGATAATATAAAATAGTCAGAACAGGAGAAAATAATCATACCAGATGAACTATATTTTGGATAAAACCAATCGGCCGGTCTATTTGCAGCTCTATCGCCTGCTCCGCGCCGACCTGCTGGCCGGGGCGTTCGCTTATGGCAGCCGTCTGCCGTCGAAGCGGCTGCTGGCCGAGGAGACGGGCGTGAGCACGGTCACGGTCGAGCACGCCTATGACCTGCTCTGCGAGGAGGGCTATGCCGAGGCGCGCGAGCGCAGCGGCTATTTTGCAAGCTTCCGGGCGGACGACGGCTTCGCCGTGAGCGCCGCGCCGCAGCGCCCGATGCAGCCGACGCGCGCCGAGCCTGCGACCGGCGGCTTCCCGCTCACGCTGCTCAGCCGGACGATGCGCCGGGTTCTGAGCGATTACGGCGAGCGCATTCTCGAGCGCCCGCCGAACGCCGGGTGCATGGAGCTGCGCGAGGCGCTGCGGCAGTATCTGGCGCGCAACCGGGGCATTTCGGCCGAGCCGGATCAGATCTATATCGGCTCGGGCGCGGAGTATCTGTGCGGTCTGCTCGTCGACCTGCTCGGGCGGGACAAGACCTACGCGATCGAGTCGCCGTCGTATGAGAAGATCGAGCTGGTCTACCGCACGGCGGGCGTGGCCTTCGAGCGCCTGCCGCTCTCGGCCGACGGCATTGACAGCGCCGCGCTGGCCGCGACGCACGCCGATGTGCTGCATACGACGCCCTACCGCAGCTTTCCGACCGGCGTGACGGCCTCGGCCTCGAAACGCTATGAATACATCCGCTGGTCGGACGGCGGCGGCCGTTTTTTGATCGAATCGGACTATGACTCGGAATTCTCCGTCTCGGCCAAGCCCGCCGAGACGCTGTTCGCGCTGGCCGACCGCGACAACGTGATCTATCTGAACACGTTTTCCAAAACGATCTCGCCGTCGCTGCGCGTGGGCTACATGGTGCTGCCGCGCCGTCTGGTCGACGTGTTTTCGGCGCGGCTGGGCGGCTATTCCTGCACCGTGCCGACCTTTGAGCAGTTCGTCCTGACAGAGCTGCTCAACAGCGGCGATTTCGAGCGCCACATCAACCGCGTCCGGCGGCAGAAGCGCCGCGAGCTGGCGCTCTGACCGCATCGAGCTGCCCGCTGTCAAAAAATGTCTACAAAAAATTCACATTTGCCTCTTGACTTTCGGAAAGAAATGATTATTATATAAGTTGTTAGCACTCAGAGCGATTGAGTGCTAAGATAAAACGGTAAACCACGATGGGAAACCATCTGACATGTTTTGGAGGTACACTATGAAACTGAAGCCCCTTGCAGACCGTGTTCTGCTCAAGCCCGTTGAGGCGATGGAGACCACCGCTTCCGGCATCATTCTTTCCACTGCGAACAAGGAAAAGCCCATGCTCTCCGAGGTCGTCGCGGTTGGCCCCGGCGGCATGGTGGACGGCAATGAAGTGAAGATGGAAGTTCGTGTCGGCGACCGCGTGGTCGTGGCGAAATACTCCGGCACCGAGGTCAAGCTCGACGGCGTCGATTATTCCATCGTTCGCCAGAGCGACATTCTCGCGGTTGTAGAATAATTCAGGAGGCAGATTACTATGGCAAAAATGATTGAATTCGGCGAAGACGCCCGCAAGAAACTGCAAAGCGGCATTGACCAGCTTGCAAACACCGTGAAGGTCACGCTCGGCCCGAAGGGCCGCAACGTCGTGCTCGGCAAGAAGTACGGTGCTCCGCTCATCACGAACGACGGCGTCACGATCGCCAAGGACGTGGAGCTGGAGGATCCGTTTGAGAACATGGGCGCGCAGCTCGTCCGCGAGGTCGCGACTAAGACCAACGACGTCGCCGGCGACGGCACGACCACCGCGACCCTGCTGGCGCAGGCCATCGTCCGCGAGGGCCTGAAGAACGTCTCCGCCGGCGCAAACCCGATGGTCATGCGCAAGGGTATGCAGAAGGCAGTCGACACCGCCATCGAGGCCATTAAGGAAAATTCGCAGGCCGTCAACGGCAGCGCGGACATCGCGCGCGTCGGTACGGTCTCCAGCGGCGACGAGGAGATCGGCAAGCTGATCGCCGAGGCCATGGAGAAGGTCAGCGCTTCCGGCGTCATCACCATCGAGGAATCCAAGACCGCCGAGACCGGCCTGGACGTCGTCGAGGGTATGCAGTTCGACCGCGGCTACATCTCCCCCTATATGGTCACCGACACCGACAAGATGGAGGCCGTCGTCGACGACCCGTATATCCTCATCACCGACAAGAAGATCTCCGCCATTCAGGACATCCTGCCCATCCTGGAGCAGATCGTCAAGGGCGGCCAGAAGCTCGTCATCATCGCCGAGGACGTCGAGGGCGACGCGCTGTCGACCTTGCTGGTCAACCGTCTGCGCGGCAGCTTCAACTGCGTCTGCGTCAAGGCGCCCGGCTTCGGCGACCGCCGCAAGGAGATGCTCCGCGACATCGCCATCCTGACCGGCGGCACCTATGTTGCCTCCGAGCTGAACATGAACCTCGCCGACGTGCAGCTGTCCGACCTCGGCCGTGCCCGCCAGATGAAGGTCAATAAGGACAACACCGTCATCGTCGACGGCTGTGGCGACCCGGCCGCCATTCAGGAGCGCATCCACGAGATCAAGTCCGCCATCAGCGTCACCACCTCCGACTACGACCGCGAGAAGCTGCAGGAGCGTCTTGCGAAGCTGTCCGGCGGCGTCGCGGTCATCCGCGTCGGCGCGCAGACCGAGGTCGCCATGAAGGAGCAGAAGCTCCGCGTCGAGGACGCCCTCAACGCGACCCGCGCGGCCGTTGAGGAAGGCATCGTCGCAGGCGGCGGCACGGCGTTCGTCAACGCCATCCCGGCCGTTGAGAAGCTCGTTGCGAAGCTCAGCGGCGACGAAAAGACCGGCGCGTCCATCATCGCCAAGGCGCTGCAGGCCCCGATCCGCCAGATCGCCGAGAACGCCGGTGTCGACGGCTCCGTCGTCTTTGAGAAGATCAAGAACAGCCGCAAGGTCGGCTATGGCTACGACGCCTATAATGCAACTTATTGCGACATGATCCCGAGCGGCATCGTCGACCCGACCAAGGTCACGCGCACCGCGCTCGAGAACGCCGCCTCCATCGGCGCCTGCGTCCTGACGACCGAGTCGATCGTCACCGACAAGCCCGACCCCGCAGGCGATGCGGCCGCCGCAGCAGCGGCAGGCGCAGCCGGCGGCATGGGCGGCATGTATTGATCGCCAAGCGCGTCAATGCCTGACTGAACCGAATTAAAGCGCTCCCTCCGCGCACCGCGCGGAGGGAGCGCTTTATGCAGAGCGGCATTGACACGCGTCGCCGTATGCGTTATAATATAACCGAGGGAAGAAAACGGCGAGCACAAAAAGGAGGCGCGCTTTCATGAAAAGACAGTATATCCCCGAAAATCCCTGTGTTCTTTCTTTTTCAAGAGAAAAATGGGTATCCTTTAATACTCGACAGCCGGATCTGAAAACCGGTCGGATGATCGAGGTCAAGCACCCGGTTTTATTTCGGCTCGTCTTCTTTTTGTTTTTGCCGGTGTTGCAGTGCATGACGCTGCTTGTGGGCTTCCTGATCGGTTTTGATTCAAAGCATTGGGAATTGATCGTCACGCTTCTTGGGTGGGTTGCCCTTGCGGCGCTATTTGCTTATTTCATAAGAGGCGGCGATCTGTTTCGCTGGGAGATCGCGCCGACGTCGGATGACGGGGCGTATTTTGAAGACAACGCAGACGTATCGCAATGCAAAAATCAGTCCGTCGGACGAAGAGACGCCTGACTGCGGAGCGGAATAGGGATAAGCTAGGGAACCTCTGATACTGATTCTTGGGAACCTCTGAATCAATCGTCTGCGGCGCTCAGTGGGTCTTTTGCCCCAACTTTTCGGTTTGAAAATCT
>OIXH01002492.1_pt1 | contig 18172 bp, 10 predicted proteins | sample 1587741 | NCBI WGS metagenome assembly OIXH01 (sample SAMEA3888916, study PRJEB22519) | human gut metagenome | biome: human gut; feature: human-associated habitat; material: faeces | place: Denmark | collected 2011 | reverse complement strand
AAGAGCCGAGCATGCCGAAGAGGTAGAGCCAGATGCCGAATACAGCCCAGAAGTTCCCACTCTGATAACTTTTTACGAGAAATATTGTACCGACAATAATCCCCATCAGGATGCCTGCAGCGTGCGAGAGGGTATTAATTCTCTCTTCGGCTTTTGTATAGAAAAGTCCGTTTTGTTTCTTTTTCCGGGTGATGCTCATTTATAAAAGTGCGATGTTTATACCTCCTCTGCTTTTACCATTTCCCATCCGCTGAATTGCATTACGATGCAGTGCAACTGCGTGCCCTGTGCCAGTTGTTGTACCCTTGGCCCTTGGGCATAACCGTGTATCTGATCTACGGCATCCAGCCACTGTTGTCCACCTTTACTTTCATAGTCTTTTGCCGGCAGATACTTCAGTTCCAGGATATAGCTGTGAGCCACTTCGGGGTAACGTTGCAGGTCGGGCATGAGGAACATGTCACAGAAGCCGTGGTTCAGTTCCACTTCAGGGGCGGTGAGGTAGTAAGCGCTGATACTGAGGTAGGCGGTGAAGAAACCTTGGATGTTTCGTTCACCCTCGATGAGGCTGCGCACGGAGGAGTGATCCTTGTAGGCGCGGGCAATAAATTCGAGTGACTGCCGCCAGTTACCATAGTATGCCATGTCTTTATAGATGGATCGCAGGTTGCTCAGGTCGATGTACTTTTCGCTTTGATAACCTTCGAGCAGGTATTCGTAATACTGCTTGCGCACATTATTGTTGGGGATGCTCAGCACCAGCTGGTCGCCATCTGTTCCGGTGATGGTGAGCATGCCGTAGTAGAAGAGCAGGCTGGGGAATATCTCCGCCTTGGCGATTCGCTCGGCGGGAAAGGAGGTGACGAGGTTGGTGATGATCTGCCCTTCCTCGGTGATGCGGCGCAGCACACCCTTGCGGTCGCCGTCCAACTTGTCCAGTTGAATGAGTTTCTTCATCTTGTTGTAGTCGGTGCGGGTGTTGGGGTCAATCATCTGTTTGGGTGAAGCACCATAATTCATGTAGTTGCGGAGGTAATAGAACACCATGTCGCAATTGAACATCTTCGGGTCGCGTCCCAGGCTCTCTTCAGCGAAGCAGTAGTTGTCGTACCAGGGTTTCATTTCCGTAATCATGGTATCCACGTCGCCGTTGTGCTCTCCGGCATCTTTATAATATTGCAGAATCGAACGTACGTCTGTTTCGCTGAATCCCAACATCATGTTGAATATGGGTTCGGTACTGATGTTCCATCCGATGTTGAATCCACTGCTCAAGTCATCCAGCGTAACGGGGCTGACACCTATCATGAAGATGCGCTCGAACATACCCTTGAACTTCTTGAAGACTTCGCGATAGAACCCGCTGGCGTGGGTGATGGCATGATAAACGCCTTCGCCTTCTTCGTTGAGCACTACGTTGGTGAAATTGTCGTATTCGTCGATGATGAGGTAGAGGCGGGCACCCGTCTCTTTGGCCTTCATGTCCAGATAGTTCAGTTTATTCCTGAAGCCGGATTGTTCCTTCATTTCCCGGACAAACCCGGGATAGTAGTATAATTCATAAATGGAAGCGAAGTTATCCACGCACATGCTGCAATAATCGTTGAAGTTCTGCGCCAGTTCTTCTCCTTGTCCGCCTATGCGCGAGAAATCCATGTACAGCACCTGAAAGGCTCCTTGCAGCGGCGTAGGTCGGCTACCTATCCACAGGTTTCCAAAGCGAGCGATGAATTTTTCTTTTTGGGCAAGGTCGTAGTAAGCCCGCAACATGCCCAGGAAGATGCTTTTGCCGAAGCGACGGGGGCGGATGAGGAACAGATAATTGGGTTGTCGCTCCAGCAGGGGCAGGTACATGGTTTTGTCCACATAATATTGGTTCTGTTCCACCACTTCCACGAAGCTGGATACACCGTAGGGTATTCTTTTTATCTCTTCCATATCATTCTCTGTGTGTTATCGTTTCAATATGAGGCGTTATTTTTATCACTCGACACTGCCTGTGCCGCGCAACATCGCAAAAGTACTTTATTCTTCCCGAAAGAACAAAGGAAGCGGGCGGAAAGTTGTTGCCCTATAACTTGCCATGGCCTGTAAAATGAAAAAAAATATAGCGGAGGTGTCTCCGCTATAAAAAGGCTGTATGCCCTAACCATACAGCCCTGTATCGATTGTTTATACAGCTCTGTATCGATTGTTTATACAGTCCTGTATCGATTGTTTATACAGCTCTGTATCGATTGCCTATACAAATTTCCGGTCATCCCAGTGGATTTTCGTCCAGTCCTCCTCCTCCGGTGTTTCCGCTGTCGCCTCCTCCTGAGGGAGCTTCGCCCAGGTAGATGGTTTGCGAAACGCTTCGTGGCGTCTTGAGCAAGGTCTTGCCGTTGGTGCTGTATTGAGTGGTGACGGTGAGCGTGTACTCTCCGTTCTCCAGTTCGGCGGGGATGATGAAGACGAGCTTTGAGGGATCGTTCACCGCCCAGAGGTCTTCGGTGACTTTGGTGACTACGCCCGAGGCGGATGTCAGCGTGATGCCCACGGCTGGGTCGGTGCCCGCTATTTTCAGTTTCGAGCCGGTCAGGGTGAAGTTGCGTCCCGCGGTGGCGGTGGCGTTGGTGGCGCGGGTGGCGGTGTCCTGCGTGCCTGCCACGAACATGGTGCTTCCCTTTTCGCCGATGATGTTGACACCGGTGGCTCGGATGGCTTCACGCATGTCAGCGCCTTGGGTGAAGGCGACGTAGACCGAGTTGCGTTCTGGGTTCCACGCCTTGTTCAGCACCACGCCGGTGAATTGAGCTACGGCGTGATACAGACCCATATTGACGTTGTAGCCGCTGAGGGCCATTTTCTTTACCACCCGTTGCTCCAGATTGATGACTGCTTCCACAACCTCTCGTTCCAGACCCGGGTTTATTGCCATGATTTCGGAGATGACGCGCTGTTTGTCAGCGGTGCCGGCGGAAACGAGGGCTAGGATGCGGTCGTTCTTGTCGTCAACGGTGACGGAGTTGTCTGCCAGCTGGGCATTCAAGGTATACTTGATGTCGTTTGTTGCCATAATTTAAATGTTTTTTTAAAGTTGATGAATAATTATTTAGTGAAAACCTCCGCGATCCAGCGGTTAAGGACTGTCTTGCGGAGGTTTTCGGGGGTTATGCTTAGTTAGAATTTGGGAGTGCCCCAAGTTGAATAATCCTTGATATCTTCGGAATTTGACATTATGCAGCCTTTGAAGCAATTTGCCGTAGTCCAATTGCCCGAACCTTTCGCATAGCTCCACAGTGCGGGGGCGGTACCTGAATTGTTATGCAGATTGACTTGGTAGAAGCAATTCCTAAAGTCCATGTCTTTATCTATGAAGCGGTTTAATTTATCCTGTTCGGCCGCGGCGGGATCGACGAATATATTTGGATTGAACATCATATAGGTACACCCATAGAAGCAACTGTTGAAGTTTATAGCTTCTGCGTTCTTCGCGAAAAGCCCTTCCGGAATTGTCCGTAATCCGGTACACCCATAGAAGCAATAGCTGAAGTTTGTAGCCGCTGTGTTATTCGTGAAAAGCCCTCCCGGAATTTCCTTTAATGCGCGACACGACTGGAAGCAATTTCTGAAGTCTGTGGCCGCTTTGTTCTTTTCGAAAAGATTTCCCGGGATTGCGGTTAATCCATTACAATTAGCGAAGCAATAGTTGAAGCTTGTAGCCTCTGCGTTGTTCGCGAAAAGCCCTTCCGGGATTGTCTGTAATGCGGTACAGTCATAGAAGCAATAGTTGAAGCTTTTAATAGCTGTGTTGTTCGCAAAAAGATCTGTCGAAATTGTGGTTAATGCGATACAGCCATAAAAGCATCGAATAATGTTTATATTTGCGTTGTCCGCGAAAAGTCTTGCCTCGATTGTGGTTAAAGCGATACAATCGGCGAAGCATTGATCAAAATTTGTAGCCTCTGTGTTGTTCGCGAAAAGTGATTCCGGTATTGTGGTTAATGCCTTACAGCTACTGAAGCAATAGCTAAAGTTTGTGGCTGCTGTGTTGCTTGCGAAAAGCCCTCCTGGAATTGTCTGTAATGCTCTACAATAATAGAAGCAACCGCTGAAGTCTGTAGTCGCTGTGTTCTTTTCGAAAAGATTTCCCGGGATTGTGGTTAATTTTTGGCAACTGTAAAACGCTTTGCTCAAAGATGAGCAATTCATATTGAGCAATGGCGTTTCAAGGCTCACCAGTTTATTTGTGTTGTAAGAGCCGGTTCTTTGCTCAAATTTCAGCACCGGTATTTGCTGTTTATCCGTCGTCGCATCCGAGGTGATGGTGATGATGTATGTGCCCGCTGCGGCGTACGTGTACTCGAATTTGTCACCCGCTGCAAGCGTCGTGCCTTTGGGCACTACGACAGCGGGTGTACCGTCACCCCAACTTACCATGATAGCCGCGGGAGTAACGCCGGATTCGGGGAAGGGAATGTTGAATTTCAAATCGCCACTTTCCACCTTCACGGTGAACTGCATTGTTTCAACTGGAACCGTGGGGATAAGTGTGTACGATGCGGGATTCGTTTTCTCTTCAGTGGTAGTGGCGCTGCCGTAGCCCGCGAAGTTGTAGTAGGTGGGCTTTTGTTCCAGGAGTGTCTTATATGCGGTGGCCACTGCGGGATCGGTGATGGCAGGCAGGAATATTTTGATGTCCGGGTGCGTTCCGGTTATGATGCCGGTCCCTAAGCTTATACCACCGGTTCCGTTGGCCGCTTTTGTGCCTTCGAATATGAGGGCTGTCATTGCCGTGCACCCTTCAAAGGCGTTGTTTCCTACGCTTTGTATATCGGCGTGCAGGAACATTTCGGTCATCGAGGTGCAATTTTTAAAGGCGCTGTTTCCTATTCTTTTTATGCTTTTGGAGATACTGGCGCGGGTGGCGGGTGCGGCATCGGCGGGCATCGGTTCGTTCTGGATGACTGTGGTCAGTGCCGTGCAGCCTTCAAAGGCATTGTCGCCAATGGCTTCCGCAGCGTCGGGCAGTATGACTTTTTCTAGCTTTGCGCAGCCTGCAAAGCCTGTCACGTCGGCTATGCCGCTGATGCCGGACAGGTCGATGGCGGTGATATTCTCAGCCTTGGTGGCTTTCAAGAAAGTGGCCAGGGCGGTGATGTCGTCAGCGTTTACCGTGCCCGTCACGGCCAGTTCGGTTTGTCCTTGGGCCGGGGTTATATTGTTCAAGGTGTTTCCCAAACTTCCCGCCGTAGCGGGTGGCAGGCTGATGGTTTTGCCGAGCGTTAGCGTGGGTTCTAAGGTATAGCACAGGCCGGCTTTCAGCAAGGTGCCGGCTGCGGTTGTCAAATCGCCGGTGTAGGTATTGCCGCTTTCCGTGTTTACGGTGACGGTGAGCAGGTCGTTGCTCAGATCGCATGGAGGTATCATCATGTAGGCTTTCAGCGGCTCTGCGGAGGGGGTATGGTTAGTGATTTCGAGGTCGAGACTTGACACCGGGGCGTATTCCGTATCCGCTTCGACGGTTAACCCGTCTATTGACGAGCCGGCGAGCAATGCGTACATCCGGGAGCTCAGTTTGTTATTGGCGGCAGCGAGGCTCACACGGGTGATTTTCTCTGTAGAAGGCACGTTTTTGAGGCTGAAGCGTATCATCGCGGCCTCGTGGCTGAATGTGAGTTTATCATACGAGCCCGGTGTCGCTGCTCGTCCCACCATAAGGTCGAAGCCTTTGAGGTGCGCCATGGGCTTGGCGCAGTCTTGTGTCTGGCCTGAGAAGGAGGTGTAGACGATTGGATCCGAAGCGTCGTTGTTGTAGTTGCAGTTATCAGCGGGATACATGGCAAAGTAGAGGCTCTTTGCATCAATGGTTCCTTCGAAGCTGATACTCGTTCCGTCCTGGCTGAGACTGCTTGGCAGGCTATTGAAATCTACCGAGTAACCCAGCTCATTTGCATTGACGCCGAATACTTTAATCCTCTCCACCGGTGCACCGTCTGTACTTCCGCCTTCCCACTTCACAGCTATGTTGTCTATATCGGCTATTCCCAGCTTGTCTTCATAGTCGGTGCGCGTCTGTGAGGCCGCGCCTTGTGTAGCCCGGATGGTCATGGTTATCTTCTCACCCGGTTTGGGTTCGTTGTACTCTTCCTTCAGTTCATTTTGGCAGGCTACTGTTGCCAGTGCCGCGGCCATCAGAACGATGCTTTGATGAAATCTTCTTGTTTTCATGCTGTTCGTTTTTTAGTTATTTTTCGATGGTGAGGATATCATTAATCAGGTCTTCCAGCTCGCTTGAAGATGCGTTGCGGCTGCCGCGCGAACGTCCGTAGCTGCGGGAAGACGTGCCTATAGAGCCTCCGTTGCCGAATCCTCCTAAGTTGCCGCTTCCTGCAATTACACACGATGTTCCTTCTGTCTCCATCTGTATCACCTCTATTTGGGGAGCCAGATACTTTTCTTTTACTTGGTTTTTCATACTTATGCTTGTTTCTTTTAAGTTGATGAATTATTATTTAGTGAAAACCTCTGCGACCCAGCGGTTAAGGACTGTTTCGCAGAGGTTTTTGGGGGTATGCTTAGTTAGGAGCCTTGGGAGTGCCCCAACTACCATCACTCGGAACGTCGGCGTGATTTGACACCTTGCAGTTGGTGAAGCAATTTTCCGTCTGCCATTGGCCCGAACCTTTCGCATAGTTCCACAAGGCGGGGGCGATACCTGACGTAGTGTTATTTTCAGCGTAGTTTTGGAAGCAATACTTAAAGTTCATGGACTTATCCATGAAACGGTTTAATTTCTCCTCTTCGGTCGCGGTGGGATCGACGAATATATTTGCGTTTAACTCCATCTTGGTACATCCAGAGAAGCAAAAGCTGAACTTTGTAGCCATTGTGTTCTTCGCGAAAAGCCCTTCCGGGATTGTGGCTAATGCGTGACAGTTAGAGAAGCACTCGCTGAAGCTGGTAGCTTTTTTGTTATTTGCGAAAAGCCCTTTCGGAATTGTCTGTAATGCGTAACAGCTAGAGAAGCAATTGCCGAAATCTGTAGCCTCTGTGTTGTTCGCGAAAAGCTCTTCCGGAATTGCCTGCAATTCGCTACACTCGTCGAAGCAATAGCTGAAGTCAGTAGCTTTTTTGTTATTTGCGAAAAGCCCTCCCTTGATTGTCTTTAATGCTTCACAGCCTTGGAAGCAACGGCTGAAGTTCTCAGCCGCTGTGTTCTTCGCGAAAAGCTCTTCCGGGATTGTGGTTAATTGGGTACTACTACAGTTGGAGAAGCAAAAGCTGAAGTTTGTAGCCATTGTGTTCTTTTCGAAAAGATTTCCCGGGATTGTCTTTAATGCCCTACAGCGAGAGAAGCAAGAGTTGAAGTATACAGCCTCTGCGTTTTTCGCGAAAAGCATTCCCGGGATTGTCTCTAATGCGGTACAATTATAGAAGCAATAGCCGAAGTTTGTAGCCGCTGTGTTATTCTCGAAAAGTTTTTCCGGGATTGTCTTTAATGCGCTACAGGTAGCGAAGCAATAGCCGAAGTCTTTAGCCACCGTGTTCTTTCCGAAAAGATTTTCCGGAATTGTCTGTAATGCGATACAGTTTTCGAAACAACTGCTGAAGTATGTAGCCTTTGTGTTCTTTTCGAAAAGATTTCCCGGGATTGTGGTTAATTTTTCGCAAGACTTGAATGTATTATTTAAATTGAAATAATCCATATTGAGCAATGCCGTTTCAAGGCTCACCAGTTTATTTGTGTTGTAAGAGCCGGTTCTTTGCTCAAATTTCAGCACCGGTATTTGCTGTTTATCCGTCGTCGCATCCGAGGTGATGGTGATGATGTATGTGCCCGCTGCGGCGTACGTGTACTCGAATTTGTCACCCGCTGCAAGCGTCGTGCCTTTGGGCACTACGACAGCGGGTGTACCGTCACCCCAACTTACCATGATAGCCGCGGGAGTAACGCCGGATTCGGGGAAGGGAATGTTGAATTTCAAATCGCCACTTTCCACCTTCACGGTGAACTGCATTGTTTCAACTGGAACCGTGGGGATAAGTGTGTACGATGCGGGATTCGTTTTCTCTTCAGTGGTAGTGGCGCTGCCGTAGCCCGCGAAGTTGTAGTAGGTGGGCTTTTGTTCCAGGAGTGTCTTATATGCGGTGGCCACTGCGGGATCGGTGATGGCAGGCAGGAATATTTTGATGTCCGGGTGCGTTCCGGTTATGATGCCGGTCCCTAAGCTTATACCACCGGTTCCGTTGGCCGCTTTTGTGCCTTCGAATATGAGGGCTGTCATTGCCGTGCACCCTTCAAAGGCGTTGTTTCCTACGCTTTGTATATCGGCGTGCAGGAACATTTCGGTCATCGAGGTGCAATTTTTAAAGGCGCTGTTTCCTATTCTTTTTATGCTTTTGGAGATACTGGCGCGGGTGGCGGGTGCGGCATCGGCGGGCATCGGTTCGTTCTGGATGACTGTGGTCAGTGCCGTGCAGCCTTCAAAGGCATTGTCGCCAATGGCTTCCGCAGCGTCGGGCAGTATGACTTTTTCTAGCTTTGCGCAGCCTGCAAAGCCTGTCACGTCGGCTATGCCGCTGATGCCGGACAGGTCGATGGCGGTGATATTCTCAGCCTTGGTGGCTTTCAAGAAAGTGGCCAGGGCGGTGATGTCGTCAGCGTTTACCGTGCCCGTCACGGCCAGTTCGGTTTGTCCTTGGGCCGGGGTTATATTGTTCAAGGTGTTTCCCAAACTTCCCGCCGTAGCGGGTGGCAGGCTGATGGTTTTGCCGAGCGTTAGCGTGGGTTCTAAGGTATAGCACAGGCCGGCTTTCAGCAAGGTGCCGGCTGCGGTTGTCAAATCGCCGGTGTAGGTATTGCCGCTTTCCGTGTTTACGGTGACGGTGAGCAGGTCGTTGCTCAGATCGCATGGAGGTATCATCATGTAGGCTTTCAGCGGCTCTGCGGAGGGGGTATGGTTAGTGATTTCGAGGTCGAGACTTGACACCGGGGCGTATTCCGTATCCGCTTCGACGGTTAACCCGTCTATTGACGAGCCGGCGAGCAATGCGTACATCCGGGAGCTCAGTTTGTTATTGGCGGCAGCGAGGCTCACACGGGTGATTTTCTCTGTAGAAGGCACGTTTTTGAGGCTGAAGCGTATCATCGCGGCCTCGTGGCTGAATGTGAGTTTATCATACGAGCCCGGTGTCGCTGCTCGTCCCACCATAAGGTCGAAGCCTTTGAGGTGCGCCATGGGCTTGGCGCAGTCTTGTGTCTGGCCTGAGAAGGAGGTGTAGACGATTGGATCCGAAGCGTCGTTGTTGTAGTTGCAGTTATCAGCGGGATACATGGCAAAGTAGAGGCTCTTTGCATCAATGGTTCCTTCGAAGCTGATACTCGTTCCGTCCTGGCTGAGACTGCTTGGCAGGCTATTGAAATCTACCGAGTAACCCAGCTCATTTGCATTGACGCCGAATACTTTAATCCTCTCCACCGGTGCACCGTCTGTACTTCCGCCTTCCCACTTCACAGCTATGTTGTCTATATCGGCTATTCCCAGCTTGTCTTCATAGTCGGTGCGCGTCTGTGAGGCCGCGCCTTGTGTAGCCCGGATGGTCATGGTTATCTTCTCACCCGGTTTGGGTTCGTTGTACTCTTCCTTCAGTTCATTTTGGCAGGCTACTGTTGCCAGTGCCGCGGCCATCAGAACGATGCTTTGATGAAATCTTCTTGTTTTCATGCTGTTCGTTTTTTAGTTATTTTTCGATGGTGAGGATATCATTAATCAGGTCTTCCAGCTCGCTTGAAGATGCGTTGCGGCTGCCGCGCGAACGTCCGTAGCTGCGGGAAGACGTGCCTATAGAGCCTCCGTTGCCGAATCCTCCTAAGTTGCCGCTTCCTGCAATTACACACGATGTTCCTTCTGTCTCCATCTGTATCACCTCTATTTGGGGAGCCAGATACTTTTCCTTTACTTGGTTTTTCATACTTATACTTTTTTTTAAGTTGATAATATATTCTCTACTATATCAGCGGTTACTATTGCTTCACATTCATATCCGACGGTGTTTGTTCCTCATCCGGGGCGAGCAGGTTGCGTACTTCGGTATCCAGGTCTACGCCTACCGGCAATTGCAGTTTACACCGCAGCCGGTACCGGTTTTTCAATACGGTGGAGCGGCTGACTCCCAGCAGATGGGCTATCTCTTCGTTATTCTGCTTCAAGAGGATGAGCATACAGAGCAACTCATCGACGCGGGTAATCCGCGGGGATATGGTGCGAAGGCGGTGTATAGCATTGGGATACAGTGATGTAAAGTGGTTGCGGAAATTGACTTCCACTTCAGCAGTGGTGAGTCGCGACTGAAAGCAGGCTGTCTGTGAAGAATGTGGACTTTCCGGATCGGAGAGTGACTGCTGTTCAGCTTGCTGTTCTATCTGCTGTTTCAGCGGACAGGTCAACGGATGTTTTTGGACTTCCTCTTCTATTTTGGAAAGCCGCATTTGGGTATGTCGTATGACGTTACGTTCAATGAAAGCGTAACGAATGAGGAATGTTACACCGAATAATAAAATGAGGAGGAGTCCTCCGATAATTTCGTTTGTTAGATTCATTGGTTTGTTTTGTCTATAGTCCGGCGTAAACGATGTATTTCGTTAAAGCCACTCAAATGTAAGAAATCAGAGTCGAATAAACCTAAAAAACGGTATGGACAAAACTAAGGACAAATATAAAAACCCTTGTATATGAGAGGTATACAAGGGGATGCGTTTTCGCATAAAAAAGGAAAGGGGAGGAAAAAGCTTTATTCCGGCAGCAGTAAGGCACGTACTTCAGAGTCAAGATCACACCCTTCGGGCAGGCCTAACTTGGTGCGCAGGCGGTATCGGTTTTTCAATACACTGCTACGGGTGATGCCCAATGTGCGGGATATTTCTTCGTTGTTTTGCTTCAATACGATAAGCATACAGAACAATTCTTCGGTACGGGTGATGCGCGGACAGATGGAACGCAAGCTATGCAGTACGGTGGGATAGAGCGAAGCGAAGGCGGTGCGGAACTGTTCTTCTTCTCTGTTGGTGAGCAGGCAAGGTTGCAGGCTCTCCATTACGTGCTCTAAGTCGCAGGTTTTGTCGTGTGTGGCTTGTATGTCGACCAATTGACGGAGGAGTTCTTCGTTGCGGTTGTTCAGCTCTTGCCTGGAAGCTATGAGTTGTTGCAGGCGTTGGCTCTGTTCGTGCAATTGCTGCTGTGAGAAAAGTTTCTCCCGTTCTTTCAGGCGAAGACGCATCCATAACCAGCCGCCTATGCCGACTCCTATAGCGAGCAGGAAGAGTCCGGTGAAGATAAATGTTTGCAAGCGACTGCTCTTCAGCTCTACTTCGGCGGAGAGCAAACGGTTCTCTTTCTCTTTCTGTTCTGTCTGATAACGGATATCGGCTTCTACTACCGCTTCGCGGGTCTTCTGTTCCAGGTAGACTTGTAAAAGCGGTTCGCGCAAGCGGGTGAGGTGGGCGATGACGGCATTGTCTTCCCGATGTATGTAATGGCTCATCAGTGTATCAAGGAAGTGGTAGCTGTCCGTAGAGTTATACTTTTTGATGGCAAGTATTGTTTTTCGGGCTTCGGCATCGCGTCCCAAGCGGAATAAAGCGATGGCACGCAGTGCTTCAACATTGTAATCGGATGCGGTGGAGGTGTTGGATCCGTAATACCTTTCTATATCTTCCAATCCTTTTGCCGATTCGTATGGCAAGATCATTATCCGGTCGATTGCTTTGTAAAAATGCGTCTGGGCCGTTTGCTTGATTTCGGAAAGAAGAAAACAAGAATCCGCCGTCGCCAGCAGTTTCAATCGCTCTTCCCGCCGGTAGCCCGGAAGTTTTTGTACAATGCTCCATTTGGTCAGATGATATGCTCCTTTGTCTTTCAGGTTGGTATTGGTGTTTTCCTGCCAGGCGAAAACTTTGTCAATGTAATATTGAGCCTGTGGATACATCCCCCATTTGTAATATAGATTGCTCAGTTCATGATAGCAACGTGCGCAAAATACATTGTCCTGCAACCTCAGACCGATTTCCAGTCCCTGATATTGTAATTGCACGGCTTCTTGAAACCGGTTTTGCCGGGAGTATATATTTCCGAGCAGACTCATGGCCCAATTGATACCCGGTATGTAGCGGTCTTTGCGTCCTTCAGAGATGGCATGTTTCAACAGGCGTTCCATATCATCTTTGCGGTGGGGAAGCGCATAATATACGCTGGCGGCAAAGGAGCAATCGCGGAAGGTGTTTTCTGCTGTCTTCCGATAGACGGGTAAAGCGTGGGCACTGTCCATTACAGCTTCTGCCCGCTCTTTTTGTCCGGCAAGTCCTCGCAGATAGCCCTCGAATATCATCATGTCGCGGCGACAGCATTCGTCGAGTAATGCAGGCGGGTTGGTGCGGAGTCGGTGGAACCATTCGGCGCCTTGGTCGGTACGGTTCGTGAAGTAGAAGATGTTGTTCACGTTGTTCATGGCACCTACGGCACGGGTACGGATGCCTTCATGCGCAAGGGTATCACCGGGCGTGGGCACCAAATCCATTATTTGCCGTGAAATGGCAATCGCTTTATCATATTGCTGCATGAATTGGTAGCAGCGGGAGCGTGTATAGAGATAATTGGCTTGGGTGGCGGGCAAGTTTTTGTAGCCGGGCATCCGCTCTGTTTCGTCTAGCATCTCCAGCACACGCGGGAAGTTTTTCTCGTTGAAATAAGAGTTGATGTAGTACTGGCGGGCAAGGAAATATTCAGGAGTTCCCGGTTGGGTGTGAGCCATGAAATTTTCAGCTTCGATGCGCAGTGAGTCGGTTTGCATGATCCGATCGTTACAGCGTACTTTCAGCGAATCGCTGAGGGCTTTTATTTCGGTGTCCTTTGGAGAAAGGCGAGAAGTACAACTGCTGAAGCAACTGGCATATAGCAATAGGAAGAAGATTAATTTCATGAGCGAGATATTTGTTGGTCTGTATTGACTGTTGTGCGAATATAAAGAATATATTAGAATTAGGTAAACATGAGGAAATATATTCTTTATTAAGAATCAAACGCCCGTTTTCGAAATCCGGAAACGGGCGTTTGCAGGAATTGGTATTATTTTTTTGTCTTTTATTCAAAACATCCGTAGCACGTCGGCAACAACTTACGGTCGCCCAACGTGTTATCCACGCGCGCCACGTTTATCCAGAACTTGTTTTCGCGTACACTTTCTATCGGATAAGCTGCCTTTTCCCTTGTATAGCTGTGTTCCCAATTATTGGCAACTACCTCATATTCGGGATGCGGGGCATTTATCAGAACATTATCTTCCTTATCCGCTTTTCCTTCTTTCACTTCCTGGATTTCCTCCCAGATGGTCAGCATCACGTTCACGAAGTTATCCAGTTCGGCAAGGCTTTCGCTTTCTGTAGGCTCTATCATAAGCGTACCGTGAACAGGGAAGGAGAGGGTAGGAGCATGATAACCATAGTCCATCAGTCGTTTGGCGATATCATTTTCGCTGATACCCGTCTCTTCGTGTACCTTGCGGCATTCCAATATCATTTCATGACCAACAAAGCCAGTGGCACCACGATATACAATACCATACGTATCTTTCAGACAGGCTGCCAGGTAATTAGCGCTGAGAATAGCGATTTTGGTAGCACGTGTCAATCCTTCCGTACCCATCATGCGGATATATCCGTAAGTGATAGGTAGAATACCTGCACTTCCGAACGGAGCGGCAGATACCGTATTGGCAGGATTGCCGAAAAGCGGATGTCCCGGCAGGAACGGAACCAGATGGTCCGCAACGCAGATAGGACCTACACCCGGACCACCACCGCCATGAGGCGAAGCGAACGTCTTATGCAGGTTCAGGTGGCAAACGTCCGCACCGATAAAGCCGGGGTTCGTCAGGCCAACCTGAGCATTCATATTGGCACCGTCCATATATACCTGTGCACCGCAATCATGGATGATGCGGCAGATTTCTACGATTTCCGTCTCAAAAATACCGTGTGTAGAAGGATAGGTAATCATTAGTGCGGCAAGGTCGTCTTTGTTTTCTTCCGCCTTGGCACGAAGGTCGTCCATATCCACATTGCCCTGTGCGTCGCAAGCGCAAGTCACGGTAGTGAAACCAGCCTGGATGGCAGATGCCGGATTTGTGCCGTGGGCGGAAGCAGGAATCAACACTTTGTTGCGGTGTCCCTGACCGATGTTTTCCAGATAAGCGCGGATAACACGTAGTCCTGTATATTCACCTGCCGCACCGGAGTTCGGTTGCAGACTGACTCCTGCAAAGCCTGTGATGACTTTCAGTTCTTCGCTGAGATTGTTAATCAGTTCACGATAACCCTCTGCCTGGTCTTCGGGTACAAGCGGATGCATGCACATAAATTCCGGACGGCTGAGAGGCAGCATTTCCGCCGCAGCGTTCAGTTTCATGGTACAGGAACCGAGGGAAATCATGGAGTGGGCGAGGGAGATATCCTTACGGTCAAGGCGCTTGATATAACGCATCATCTCCGTTTCCGTATGATATTTATTGAACACTTCATGTGTCAGATAAGCACTCTGGCGTTTCAGAGTCTTATTAATAGTAGTGCTTACGGGAATATCATCCACTTTGGTGTAGTCTTTTCCTGCGGCAATGGCAAAGATGGAAAGCAATACATTGGCAGCGGATACGTCAGTTGTTTCGTCAATACTCATACCTACGTCTCCATTATCAAAGTAGCGCAGATTGACTTCCTTGCTCAATGCGATGGTACGTACCTGTTGGGCAGATACACTGTCGGGCAACACAAAGCGCAGGGTGTCGAAGTATTGGTCATTCACTTGTTTGTATCCCAGTTTCTTGATACACTTTTCCAGATATACGGCGATGCTGTGGATACGTTCTGCAATGGCGTGAATACCTTCCGGACCGTGGTACACAGCATAAAAGCCCGCCATGGTTGCCAGCAAAGCCTGTGCGGTACAGATATTTGAAGTAGCCTTTTCCCGTTTGATATGTTGCTCGCGGGTTTGCAGTGCCATACGGTAACAGAGTTTTCCGTATTTATCTTTTGACCAACCGATGATACGTCCCGGAATATTACGTTTGTATTCGTCGCGCGTAGCGAAGTACCCGGCTGACGGTCCGCCATAGAACATCGGTGTACCGAGGCGTTGGGTGGTACCGAATACAATATCAGCTCCCCATTCTCCGGGAGGGGTGAGCAGGGCAAGGCTCAGGATATCGGCGGCAACGGCTACTTTGCAGTTGGCAGCATGGGCTTTTTCTACAAAGGCACGGTAATCTTCTGCGTTTCCGCTCGCATTCGGATATTGCAGTATACAGGCAAAAATATCCGGTGTCAGTTCCAGTTCGGAATATTTACCTGTGCGTATCTGAATACCTTGCGGGATAGCACGTGTAGTCATTACGGCCAGTGTCTGTGGGAAAATGCTCTCGTCCACAAACACTACGTTTGCACCGGACTTCTGCATATCACGCGGACGCAGGGCATACATCATACTGACGGCTTCGGCAGCAGCCGTAGCTTCATCCAACAGAGAACAGTTGGCAAGTGGCATACCCGTCAGGTCGCATACTGCAGTCTGGAAGTTCATCAACGCTTCGAGGCGCCCTTGCGAAACTTCTGTCTGGTAGGGGGTATAAGAAGTGTACCATACCGGATTCTCGAATACATTCCGTTGAATAACGGCGGGGGTAATGGTGTTATACCAGCCGAGGCCGATATACGTTGTGTAAAGTTTGTTTTTGCACGCCAACCGGGTGATGTGTTGTCCGAACTCATATTCAGTCATAGGCGCGGGCAATGCCAACGGTTCTTTCAGACGAATGTTTGCAGGGATGGTTTTGTCTATTAACTCATCCAGACTGCCGACTCCTATTTTCCGGAGCATTTTCTCTTCGTCTTTTTCGCTGATGCCGATGTGGCGGCAAGCTAATAGGTCGCTTTTCATGATAGTATCTGTTTTTAAAGTTTATCTGAAGAATGGATTTTCCGCCTTTTCAATACCGATAGTGGTCGGGGCGCCATGTCCGGGATAGACAATCGTTTCATTGGGCAGTATGAACAGGCGGCTACAAATGTGCTCTTTCAGTTCGTCGAAATTACCACCGGTAAGGTCGGCACGTCCGATGCTGCCCTGGAAAAGTACGTCACCGGAGAACATGCAATGATCTGCGGCACAGTAGTAAACAAGGCTACCCGGTGAATGTCCCGGTACGTGGATAGCTTCCAACGTAGTGTTACCGAAGTTGATGATATCTCCGTCATGAAGATAGTGTCCTATCGGTGCGGGCAGTTCGTTCCAATGAAAACCGAACATGCGGCTTTGTTTCGGAGCTTCGTCAATCCAGAATTCATCGGCTTTGTTGGCTTCCACCGGCAGACCGAATTCTTTGACCATGAAAGCATTTCCAAAGATATGGTCCAGATGCAGGTGCGTATTAAGGAGGTGCTTTACGTTCAGGCCATTTTTGTGAATGAAGTTCTTCAACGCTTGTTTTTCCTCCTCATAGTAGCAACCGGGATCTATCACGGCAGCTTCAAGAGTGTCGTCCCACAAAACATAACAGTTTACAGGGAACATATTAAACTCAAACCTTTTTATTTTCATGATAGGTATATGTTAGTCATTATTTCTGTGATTAAGGCGTCACGTAAACCACTTTCTTCGTTTCAAAGAATTCTTCTTCGAAATAGTCTTTCAGATCATACATCATGGTCTTATTCTTGAAAGGCATGGCTTCATTTGCCAGCTCACCACCTTTCAGGCAGATCAGTCCGTTGGGCATAGCATTGTGTTGCTCGGAAGCGATGTTTTTGCGGATGATTTTCAGCAAGTCGGCCAACGGCATCACGGCACGGCTTACAACGAAATCGAAGAGTTGCTTTTCCTCCTCAGCACGTGCATGGCGGAAAGTCACGTTTTTCAGTCCGATGCTGTTGGCTACTTCCGTTGCTACACGTACTTTCTTCCCGATGCTGTCAACAAGATGGAACTTCACCTCGGGGAATAAGATGGCAAGGGGAATACCCGGAAAACCACCGCCCGTTCCAAGATCCATGATGCGGGTGCCGGGAGTAAAGCGAATCACTTTAGCTATACCCAATGAATGGAGTACGTGGTGTTCGTACAGGTTTTCAATGTCTTTACGTGATATGACGTTTATTTTTGCATTCCAGTCCGTATAGAGATCATAGAGGGACGCAAATTGCTGCTTCTGCGCCTCTGTGAGGTCTGGGAAGTACTTTAGAATGATTTCCATGTGAATAATTTATGATTTATTAGTTCTCGTTTCTTATTTCGTTCAATGCCATAGTATCATCACTCAGCAGATGTGACATGATCTCATAAGGCAAGGTAATTTCTACCGGGCCCATCACATAAGGAGCAATTTCATAAATGTTATAATAGAAGGTGATACCTTTGGGGCTTAGGTAGAAGTTCTCAGTCGGTTCCAGGTCTCCTGTACTTGTATAGCCCATATCCTCCACTTCCTGGCGTGTAGTAACTTTATTGTCTGCCATGAGTTGGTTCCATAATAAATCGGTGAGAGCTTCCTGATACTCTCCTACAAAAATATCATCCAGACGTATCGGGCTCAAGGTGCGCAGGTCCATATTCAGGAAAGTTGTCATGTAAATGCCGTGTGCGCCTCCGGTATATTCGTTGTAGTTAATGCGGTAGACCAACAGATTCTTATAATAAAGTTGCACGTGGCTTTCTATCCCTTTATAGTATGAGTACCATGCACCGATGGAGCCTTCACTCTCTTTGTTCTTTTCGTCTTCGGCATACATCGGTTCGAGGTCTGTGCGATATTCTTTTACGTAATGTTCGGTGTACTCCTTTACCACCTGCGCCGGTTTCTCTCCGATATATCCTTCACCGAAGCAGGCGGCGATAAAGTAGCTGTTCAGGCTGTCTTTCAGTTTATTGTCCGTCGACTTCACCGGATAGGCGAAATTGATGGTCAGATTACATGCCGGTTTTGCGGTATCTCCGAAGAGATGTGCTGTTTCGTTTACCTGTATACTGTCGAATTCCAGTGCACCGGTATTCTTGTTCATCTTGTCACCGCAAGAAAATAAAAAGCCACTTGTAGCAAGTATTATCGCAAGCAGGCTGACATATTGTTTTTTCATAAGGGGTTC
>OIXH01002490.1_pt1 | contig 18178 bp, 14 predicted proteins | sample 1587741 | NCBI WGS metagenome assembly OIXH01 (sample SAMEA3888916, study PRJEB22519) | human gut metagenome | biome: human gut; feature: human-associated habitat; material: faeces | place: Denmark | collected 2011 | reverse complement strand
ATTTTTTGCAAAAATAAACACCCATGCAGAGCATGAGTGCTGCAAACAGAATATAGGGGGCGAAACCTGCACTACCCGTGAACGGCAGGACAAATCCCGCGCTATTGCAGGCGGTGATAGTAACGTCGGGACTATCGCTGTCCAGTGTCCCTGTGAACAGCGGCTCGGTCATCAGGGTATAGCCTGCTGGAGCCTTGGTCTCTGTTACACGATATTGTGCGCCAATCTTGAGGTCGTCCCACTGGGCGATGCCTGTTTTGTCGGTGGTAATCTTACCTACCTCCGTCCAGTTCTTACCGTCTGTGGAAGTTTCCAGCAGCAGCTCCGCACCAGCGAGAGGGCTGCCGGTCACGTCTACCTTGCGGACGGTGAGGCAGCCCTTGACAGGCTTATTCTCACGGGTAACTTTGACGTTAAGGTTCTCACTGGTCAGGCTGAAATCATACTTGGTTTCGTCCAACTGGTAGCCATCCACGGTGCTGATCTCCTGATAGCTATAGCTGCCGGGTTTGAGATTATCAAAGATCAGCTTGCCGTTGGCGTCAGTCGTACCATCCACAATCTTGTTGCCCGCACTATCAAACAGCCGGTAGGAGACGCCTGCCAGCGGCTGCTTGGTGTCAGCGTCCACCTTCAAAATTTCGATGCTGCCGGTGATCAGCTTGTTCTCACGGGTGACTTTCAGCACCTGCCCGTTCTGGTTTAGCACAACGGGAAAAGCAGTATCGTCCAGCTCATATCCGGTCGGTGCCTGAAACTCCTTGCAGGTGTAGCTGCCCAGCTTCAGACCGGTGAACGACAGTTTTCCATTGGCGTCCGTGTAACCCTCCGCGACTTGGCTTCCAGAGGCGTCATACAGACGGAAACCGGCGCCCTGAAGCGGTGTGTCGGAATCCGCGTCCACCTTGCTGATCTCAACACTGGCTTTCCCCAACGCATTGGAGCGCGTTGCGGTGATATCCAATGCCGAAGCTGTAATAGTGATCGGGTACTTGGCGCTGTCCACCACATACCCCTCCGGCGCACTGATCTCCTGATAGGTATAGCTGCCGAGAGGCAAATCAGAAAAGACCGCCTTGCCATTTGCGCCGGTGGTCGCATCAGCGATTTTGTTGCCAGCGCTGTCATAGAGCCGGTAGGTCACACCTGCCAGGGATTTTCCGGTGTCGGCGTCGGTCTTATTGATGGTCAGGCTGCCCTTATCTTCCGTTACGGTGGCCTTGATCTTGATATAGGCTCTCACAGGATCAAGCCCTGTACCAGTATAGCTGGCCAGCGACTGATATTTGCCGGTGGAATCATACCAGCACAGCACCGCTTCGTCGGGATCAATACCATAGGCACTGCCGGTGGCGGAATAGGTTTTCTCGGTCGAGAGGCCCTTGGCGGCCTCAGCCGTTGCCGTGATGGTCAGGGTGTTGCCTTTCTGAGAGAACGTGATGCCGTTGCCGCTGTTACTGGAAAAGTTGAAGTCGCCCAGCACACCGTTGCTGTCGGTGACGCTGGCGCTGTAGTTGCCGCTGGAGTCCTTCGTCAGCTCAATGGTGTCGCACCAGCGAGACGAAGTTGCCGCAAAGCTGGGAATATCCGTGGCGCTCTGCATGGCGTCTACAATTTCGCTGTACCACAGCGCAAACGTGGGATAGCGAGACGTATCGACGCAGTTATAAAACGGACTGCTGCCCCAGGAGCGGTAGTCGTAGGGACTTCTGTACTCGCAGATCAAATCCCAGATAACGGCCTGCGTGGCGGCCCATTTCTCAGCACCGATAATGTCGCTGCTGTTGCTGTCACCATACGCAGTGCCGTACTCGGCGCTGGGGTAGCCACAGGCCAGAGCCAGCGCGATACCGCTTTGGACAGAGGCGGGCAGGTTGTACCAACAGCCGCTGGAACCCTGCACATAGTTGCTGCTGTCATCTGAGCGAACACCGGGCTGGATGCAATAGGCCAGCGCACCGTTGACATACTTGACGTGATACAGAGCGCTACCACTTCCCAAGCTGCTGTCCGCCAGAATGGTCAGATTTCTCGTGCTGGGCGTGGTCGAACTGCTGTAGTCATACTGCTTAAAGGTCAACTGACTGGTATAGACGTAGACTTTATACTTGACCACGACCGTGGCAGCGTAGGCGGACACAGCCAACATGGCTGCCATGACCAGCGCCAAGATGAGTGCTGTCATGCTTTTGAATACTTTCAAATGTTTTTCCTCCTTTTGCAAAAGGTAAAGCCCCTCTGTTGCCAGAGAGGCTTTGCGTTTAGAGTATCAAATTTTAGTCGTAGAGAACATAGATCAGCAGGCTGCCGCCATCCGCCACAATGCAGACGTTGCAGTGGAATCCGGCATCCGCCACACTGTCCCGCCCGGCCTGCATCATGATCTGACGGAACGTGAAGTCCACCATGTCCCGCGCCTTGGCTTCTAACGTCTCTTGCGAGGCATCCACCGGCACTGCCGCTGGGAAGCGGTAGGCGCTGTTGTTCAGCGTCAGGCTACTATCCGTAATGACGCCGTATTGCGTCACCGCGTAGGCGTTGGCCGCGTCGATAGCCGCCTGCCGGTTTGCGGGAACTGCTGGTTCAGGCGTGGGTTCTGGCTCTGGAGCAGGCTCCGGCTCCACATAACCCGTCTTGGCGTGGACTGTCTCGGAAGGAATGTCCTCTGTGACATTGGGCTGCGTGGTGGGCACAGAGGCCGCTTGCGGCACCTCGGTTTCTGCATTTGCCGGAGTGTCCGCAGGGGTGCTTTCCACGATGCGTACCGGGGTATCTTCGTGTTCGGACTGCTGCGGAGTGGGGATCGTTTCATTCTTTGCATCATTCGTAACAATGGAAGACTGCTTCTGTTCAGGAAGCAGCGCCACAGGTTCCGGTTCTGCCGGCATCTGAGTAGCCTTGGCTGCACAACCAATCAAACATGTAATACTCAGTGCCAGCGGGATGCAATAGATCAGCTTATTCCTCATGGGTATCTCTCCTTCGTGTAAATATGGGATAGTCCTTTTCTGCGAGGACTTAATCATACTTACGACTGGAGAATCCCTTTTTTCAACAGCAGATTTCAGAAATCACGAAGCGCACACGATTGGGTAATGGTAAGTATCGTCTGTACCCAGTCACAAAGCGCCAAAAGAATGGATTACTGCATCGGGGCTCACCACCTTCCTACATGTGAAAGACCGCTGAGTTGTTACCCAGCGGTCTTTACAATTTTGACTGTACCAAGTATAGCATATGGGGATTTACGACGAAATCGCAAAACAGTGCCAATCTGTTGCCAACCTTTGCCGATGTAGTGACAGGTCAGATATGCTGCTTGATGATTCGGGTGATGATCCCTGCGGCGACGCCGCGTTCTTCGTCCAGATGGGTAACAACGAAGCTGACGTCATCCTTTCGTCCGGGTCTGCGCCGGTCATAGCAGGAGTGTGCGATGGCGTTGGCACCATTGCTGAGTCGGATATACACAATGCCTTTATAGACATGGGTGACTTTTCCTGCGTACTTGCCCTGAATGCGGCATTTGCGGAGATTATCATTCCGGTTGTCACCTGTTACACTTTTGACATCGGCATTGATCCGGATCTGCTCCGGATCAGTACGGTCAACTTCCAGTACACGCACCAGCACATGATCTCCCACGGAAAAGCGGTCATTGGCATCGCCGATCCAGTCCCACGAAAGGTCACGGGACAGAATAGACGTCTCCACGCCAAATACTTCGACCCGGATGACCCTCTCTGACACGGCAACCACACGGGCCTGCACCACGCGCCCGGCACAGATGCGGTACTGACCGTCGCTGTCCGTGCCGAAATAATAGATCTGCTGCTTTTTCAGCATAGCGTCTTTTCGGCTGGCGACAACGGATCTGCTGTTGCCATCGATCCCCTTGATTACGAAGTCCACCTCAGCACCCAGCATTTTATTGAGGATCTTCTGATAGTTGAGGATCATTTCATCGTAGTCTATACCATAGAGCCCTTTGGGGAAGTCAAGTACCATCTCACGCAGGGGGATCACAATGCGGAATCCCTTGTAGTCCACGATGGCAATGGTTCTCCCGGCATCCGTCTTTTCAATACCACTCAGCATACCGGTGAGGATGCGCCGGGTACGATAGCCGGTATGGATCTCATGCCAGATGATGTCCTCCCGCTGCTCCTGTGTTTCCGCTTCGCCGCGGGCATCTACGGTCAGGATCTCCCACGGCTGAACAGTATCAGACTCAGGTTCCTCGGTGGTATCTTCGGCAGGCGGCGTCTCCGGCTCCTCTGCCGGCTGCTTCTTTCTGGTGGTCGTCCGCCTGCGAACGGTGCGCTTCGGCGGTGCCTCTGGGGCAGCCTCTGGCGCAGCTTCCGGTTCTTCTACAAGTGACTCCACAATTTGGGGGGTAATGTCCTCGGTTACAGGTTCACTCATGAGTTCCGGTAAACTTTCTTCCACGGCATCATCCACGGGCAGTACCGGAGTATCCGGGACAATGGCGATTTCTTCTGTTTTCTTTCTCGGCATAGTTGTTCCTCCTTGTACTACATTTTTGTTGACATGATGGAATCCTTATCGGTCTTGACAAACTCGCTGCGTTTGACGGGCGTCTTATTCGGACGAGGTGCGAGCTTCGGCTGCTCCGGCTTTGACTTTGGCGTGGGCTTCTTACGCCATTCCGGAACATGGGCAGATGCCTTGCAGTCCCGCAGCTTCTTTGCCTCATAGTGATTGGTATAATCGAATTTATCCACCTGCAGCACCTTATTGCCGCGGGCAATGACCAGCGCACGGTTTACCGGCAGGCGCAGCACCTCATCCATAGTCAGCAGCTTGCGCTTGCCCACGCCGCTGGTCTCGCGGAACTCCGGCGTGTAGTTGCTGATACGCCATGTGCCCAACTGCTTGGCCTTGCTGGAGACATGGACGCTGACCTCCCCAGTGCGGTCACTGAGGAACTTGGCGGTCAGCTCGTCGGTGCAGCCCAAAGCAAGCTGATAGTCACAGCAGCCCAATATCTCCTGCCATTGGTTATAGGGATACCGGTTCTGCAAGCCTGCCAGATTCTGGAATACGCAGCTCATGCTGACAGCCCGTGAACGGATCACGCTGATCTTCCGGCTCAAGTCGGGGATAACGCCGCAGGCTGTCAGCTCCTCGCCCAGCACATGAACGGGAACCGGCAGTCTGCGGTCAGCACAGTTTTTATCCGCGTAACGGATCAGCTTGATAAACGCGAAAGACAGAAACAGGGACGTGAGGAAATCAAAGGTGCTGTCCTGGTCGGATGTGATGCAGAAATAGGCGCAGGGCTGTTTGCCCGGCAGCTCCATATCAATTTCATCATGGCTGGTGATCTGGCAGATAGGCCGGTTCTGAAACACCTGCAAGCGGCTGCCCAGCCCGATGATAACGCCGCTGCGCACCGTATCCGAGGATTGACTGAACAGCGCATAGGGCGCTCTGGCAGGATGGCTGGCAGGCAGCATGGAAAAAAGGTTGTCCAGCTCCTTCTCCGCGTTCAGTACCAGCAGCTTATAGACCTCGTCGATATTCCGGCTCTCCGGTGGATAGCCCAGCGCCACATACAGCACCAGCGCTTTCAGCAGGTTCATCTCCGCGGCGTTCCAGAAATGGTCGCCCTTTTCGCTGCCGGTATTCTTGATGATAATGTCACAGAAGATCTGCGCCATCAGTTCATCGCCTTCAATCTCCGCCAGGCAGTTCCATGAATCGGAGTTCTCCGGCTGGATCAGGTTGAACACCCTCACCACATAGCCCTTGTCGCGCAGATACTCGCTGGTCTTTTCGTAAAGCTCCGATTTGGGGTCGGTGATGATCAGAGACTCCTTATGACCGTTGTGGGCCTCGGACGCGCTTTGCAAAATGCGGTTGATGCAGTAAGCCCGCGTTTTCATGGAGCCGCTGGCGCCGAACACGGCAATATTGCCGTTGAGCCGGGAGTTCTCCGGAATACACACCACCTGATTGTCCAGCTTGCCCAATATGACACCGCTGTGCTTGCGGATGTCGGATACCAGATCAAGGACACCCTTCATCTCCGTTTTCTCCATGAATCCAGCCGTGCCATAGGTGCCTTTATTGGAATAGGTCAGGTTGCGCTCTGCGTCATATTCCCCAACGTCGGAATAGCCCATGCGCATCACCATGACGATCAGCAGACCCAGCAGCAACAGGCAAAGTCCCACGCCGATAATGCCGCTCTTACTGAACAGTGCTTCGCAGCAAGCAGAGAAGGACAGCACCGGCGCAGCCGGGGAGCTTCCGTCGCCTGGCGTTCCGCCCGCGTCCTTCCACTGTTGATAGTTCCGGACAAATTGCGCCAGATAGCCGCCGCCAAACAACAGCCCCGCCAGAAATAGTGGGAGCGAGAACAGCAGACTTCGCAGTTTCTTTTTCTCTACGGCAAAAACCTCCTCTCAAACGCATCAAAGTCAATGGCCTGCACAACGGCCCTGTCACCGCAGTAGCGGCGCAGCACTTCGGCCTGATGATCGAAGCAAATCAGAATACCATAGCGGTCTTGGAGCCGCAGCGCCGTATCGAATCGCCTGATCCGCGGCAGGTCACAATCATAGGCGAACAGCACCGGTGCCCCCTCCGGCGTCATGGCGTCGTTCTCCACCGTTTCACCCGGCTGCTGTGGCTCCAGATCAAGGAGCAGCAGCTCACGCAGGTCATTGTCCAGATCTTCGTCGCTGATAAGGCGTAGCAGCACCTCTCCACGATGGTCGTTAGTCAGGAAGCAGAACCGTTCATAGCTGCCATCCAGAATGAAATAGTTCTTGCCGCCCTGGTTGGTCAGCAGCTCATAGGCCAGTTCCATGCTGTCACCCAGTAAAAGACCCTGCACGGTATCCGGGTGGTATTGATGCGGCATCCGTTCACGGCACAGCACCGTCTGCATGAGTGCCTTTGTCCGCATCTCAGCTTTATAGCTCCATTTCATCAGCGCGTTGCCCATGTTATAAACCACATGGATATGCTGGGGCGTCAGCAGAGCGCCCACAGACCGGGCACCACGGATCTTGACGAAGGCCGTTCCCATCTCCTTGATCTCACGGGAAGTGTAGAAGGCCGGGGCGCAGATATCGCCAATCGCCGGCTCGCCGGGGCGGAATACACCGGGCTTTTCATCACGGAAGATGCTGATACCGGCGTTACGCATGGTAATGAGTGTCTGAGAGACGCGGTGGAGCCGGAGCCGCTGCTCCGGCTCGCTCCTGATGTGGTTGGTGGCGCAGGCACCGGACAGGTAGAAGGAAAACCGCTCAGGGTCACGCGCCAACAGCAGCTTTTTCGCCGCGGCGGTGAGCCGGTATCCACGCAGGCCGTTCTTGTAGTAAGACAGCAAAAGCCGCTGACGCTTCAGCGACTTGACCACACTCTCTTTGTAGCTGATACCACCGGCGAGTCTGCTCAGTTGGCTGGCCGGCAGCTCACCGGATATGGCGACCAGCTCCAGCAGTTGATAGGCTTGTGATAGGCTGCCGGGGGCTTTTTGCGGTAGGGTACTCATACTGACCACCTCCTTTTGGTGTGCAGTACCCAGACTGCCATGACCACGGTATTTTTCGCCCGTGCCGGTCATGTGGAAATGCCCGGAAATACAGGCTTTGCCGTACCGTGGTCATGTGTACCGTTTTTGATCCGGCCAAAACGCTATAAATCGGATATGGAGCGAAGCCGGTTTTCACGGTCCGAAAGCCAGCCCTGAAACCGCTCCTTATCCATCACCGACACGCGTGTGCAGTCACAGTCTTCGATCTCAGTCGTGTTATAGGCGTCGCACAAGAGGCCCGTATCATCCTCCATGACGAAGGTGGAGATCACATCCAGAAGCTGCTTGAGCTCCAGATTGTCGTAGTCCCGCACCCGCCTCGGTGACAGCTCACGGCTGTAGATATGAGAAAAGCAGACAACACAGTGCCGGAACTTGGGCAGCGTGTGCGTCTGCGCGTACTTACTGAGCGTGTAGTAGATGGGATCGGTCAGATACTCGGAGCTGTGCTTCTTACTCTTCTTGGGCAGCAGGCAGGGGAGCGTGATCTCCAGAATACCATCTTCGTCCATGACGGAGATGCCCTGCATGACGCCGGCTGACGCCAGATACTCGGCTTTCCGGATGCTGGTCGTCTCATAGATCAGGTGCCGCAGCCGACAGGCAATGACCTCACCCCGAAGCGCGGCCTCCGTGGACAGCATTTCATAGTTGTCTGAATGCCGTTCGATATTCGTGTTGTCCATAGCGTAGAGCGTATTGGACAGACGTGTGATCTCATTCAAAATGCTCTCTATCCGCTGCGAGAGGATGGCTCTCTCCACTGTGTTCCTCCTTCCTGAAGTATTGCACGCAGCCGGACTGATCTACCATACAGTAGGCGGCGGTATGGGGAATATGCAGGCGCTGCATCTGTGCTTCTTCCTCAATGATAACGAGCCGCCGCCCGGAATCATCTTCCGTGGTCAGTACGTGCTGCATCATCGCTTCCTTATCCGGGCTTATATAGACGACCTCATATACCTCACTATCCGCGAAGAATACCAGCTTCACAGGCGTATCATCGGGGCTGTGATACTCCACCTTCTCAATGAAGTCCAGCAGCACCCACAGCGCCGCTGTCAGCTCCTTATCCTCGCGGCAGTTAGGGACGTCTCCATAGCAATCCCGGTCAGTGTTATAAAATATCCGCTGCTGCCTGACCAGATAGCGCAGCAGGTTCTCAATGACGCCCTCCTTGCCCGGATACAGGCGCAGGAGCTGGTCATGGCGTATGCAGTGATAGGCGGTAATGTTCCGCAGCAGTCCCGCGGCCTCCTGTCCATAGATCTGTTCTCTGTTTCTCATAGGCGGCATCACCTCCGTAATGCGTATTAACTCCGTATTAAATGCGTATTGATTTTATAATGCGTGTTATCTCCGTATAAACGCCGTATTAGGCTTCCGGACGCTTCATGCGGCGCAGAAGGTCGAGCAGCTCGCGGCGGTCTGTGGTGATAAGGTCGCGTTCCAGCGGACTGGCCTTGAACTCCACCGTGATATTGTTGTTATTGCTGCTAATCAGGCCGTTGCCACGTTCAAAATGGGTGATCTCCATGACCTCCGCTTCGGAGAGGTGCAATACCTGCTGAACGCGCTGGGCTTCTTCGTCCTCCAGATTCAGTATGACTTTCGTGCGGCAGTTGTTGATGATGCCTTTACCGTACTTGCCGTTGTCCAGAGAGAAGAAGTCGTTCAGATCCTGCGTCGCACAAATGCCGCTGCCGGAGTAGGCGCGGATGGTCTTGAAAATTTCCAGCACCATTTCAGCGGCCAGACGATTGCCGACGCCGAAGGTGCCGGAGCCACCGCCAATAAGCTGCCAACATTCGTCGATAAAGATGGCCTTTTCCTCTGTGCGGTTGGCCTTGGCCTTATCCCATACGAAATCCAGCGCCACGAACATACCGATGGGCAGCAGATCACCGCTGAGTTCCGAGATGTCCAGCACTGTGAACTTGTTATCCAGATTCACATTGGTCTGCTGGTTGAATGTGCTGGCCGAGCCGTGTACGAAGCGGTTGATGATGTTGGAAAGGCGCTTGGTGTCGCTTTCCTCCTTCAGAACATTGTAGAGGTCGCCCAGCACAGGCATCTCGCGGTAAACGTTGGGGTTATCCGGATCACTGAGAGAGGCGTTATCGTGGGTAATGCCTTTCCGTGCATAGGTACGTATCAGGGCATCGTCCAAAAGCTGCTTTTCCTCATAGGACATATCGGGTATCAGTAGGGCGAAGAAGATATGGAGTCTCTGGATTTTGGCTGCCAGCTCAGAGCGTTCGATACCGGGGCCATCCAGTATTTCTTCCACGGACTTATCTACCTTGCGGATCTCCAGCACATTGATACAGCTTTTGGAGGCAGGGGAGATACTGATGAACTCGCCGCCTGTATTGACACAGGCGCGATGGAACTCGTGGCCTTTCAGGGGTGCCAGCATGAAGACCTGTATGCCTTTGCGCCGCATACGGAGCGCCATCAGCAGGATCAGGAAGGTCTTGCCCGCACCGCTGGTGCCGCACACGGCAATGTTGGCGTTCTTATAGACCTTGGAATCGAAGATGTCGATAATGACCGGAGAGTTGTTGTACTTGTTCAGGCCGAACAGGATACCGTTTTCATCACTCAGCTCATAGGACGTGAACGGATAGCAGCTTGCCACACCGGTGGTCAGTGCGTTGCGCTTGGAGCGCTCATAGAGGTGTTTCTCCATGCTGACCAGCGGCAGCGAGGAGAGAAACGCCTGCTCCTCATGAAAGGCACAACTGCACACGTCCATGTCGCGGGACATGAGCAGCTTCTTCATCTCGTTGACCTTCCATTCCAGTTCGTCCACTGTGGGCGCTGTCACTGTAATGAGCAGGTTCAGATAATAGAAGTCCTCGTTGTTTCCCAGCCCTTCTTTCAGAAAGTATCCGCTTCGGATGGCACCGTCCAGATCATCAAAGTCCGTGTTGGTATCACTGGCGTCCTTGATCTTACTGTGGTTGATACGGAGCTGCTGCCCAAGCCGCTGCACCATGCGGGCTTTCGGCTGGCGGCTGATGAACATATCCAGATCGATGCCATCCCCGGCGTTGACGATAAGGGACAGCCAGCCGGCCGGCACCTGCGCCTTATAGCCGGTGGATGGCACCAGCAGATAGGCATAGTAGAGCCCATCTATACAGATATGCCGCCCGTTGGTGAAGTCGATGCTGTCAGGGGCAAAGAACTCCGTACAGGGAATGGCGTCGATCTCGGACTCCAGCCCCTTTTCCTTGTACTGCGCGATGATCTGGCGGACGCGATCCGGCAGCGACATGGTGCCGTTGCGGCACAGCAGGTGATAAAGCGTATCGACTGTGAATTCATCATCGTTTTCCGGGATCAGCACCTCATTACCGCATTGCTTCAGGTAGTTTACCGCGGTGCGGGCCGCCGTTTGCAGGGAGGCGATGGCCTCATCTTCCTCGCTGCCGCGTTTCCGGCCTGCCCATGCCTCATATTCAAATACCATGAAGAAGCGGCGTGTGGTAGCTTCCCGTGCACCGATCCGGTCAATGAGCGTCAGATAGTCCTGCTGCAGCAGGCGGCAGTTTTCATCGGCCTCCTGTGCCATCTCCTGCTGCACGATCTCCCTATGCCGGTTCAGGTCGGCTCGCTTGGCAATGACCTTGATCTGCATTTTGACCGGGCTGATCTTCAGGAACGAGATGAACGAATAGATGATGTTCCGCTGCTCTCTGGCGCTGCGCAGCAGGAAGTTGATAGGCACGACCTCAACGATCTTCAGGTAGCGGTGATCCCGTGTGTAGATGACGCCGTTTTCGATTCTTTCCACAGGCAGATATTCCGCCACGGGATTGATGTACTTGGGTGCGGTGTCACCGCCCTTGGCTTTATGCTTCTTCCGTTTCTTCCGCTTGCCCTGTTCCTCCTCATTGCGTGTAATAACGCGGCGGTTATGGAGATATTTCAGGACAAGGAAGATGAACGAGGACAAGCTTTCGCCGTTGATGCCCACCAGGGCGATAATGCCCAGCGGCAGCGCGGTCAGGCACAGAATGATGACCTTGGCTGTCAGTGTCAGTGCGGAGACCGAGAACACCGGTATGCCGATAGCCAGCACGATAACCAGCGCCTCGGCTGTGTTGCGGAGCTTCAACAGTCCGCCGAAAAAAGTCCCGCCCTCAATAAAGTTGGGCGGGATGATATAGGTGTCATAATCATTTGGTTTACTCACATTTACGTCTCCTTCTTATCCGATGATCCAGAACGGCCCACCGGCGCCGGCGCGGCCGCTGGCTTCATTTAGAATGATGGACAGATCCCATGTCTGTTGGCTTCTGGTATAACTGGCGGGATCGGCCACCAGTATCTTTCCGTTTTCCACGCCGCGCAGCACGATGAAGTGGCCGGAGCTGGTGAAATGACCTTTCAGCATGATAGCTACCACCAGCTTGCCTTGAGAGAGGGCGTCCACAATGCGCTGCCCCTCTGTTTTTCCACAGCCCTGTACCGGCAGGCCCCACGCTTTGGCGGCACCGGGGATCAGCGAGTGGTAGGAGCCGCTTTTGCTGCACCAATAGCCGTTTTCATAGGCCCAACGCGCCATCTCAACGGGATCGACCGTCTCATTGGTCAGGGAGGATACCACCATCGCCATACAGGTGGGGCCGCAGCCATAGGTGCCGATGTCGTCGGTGCCATAGGGCTTGCTTGCATACCGCTTGTCCAACTGATTATAGTAGACCACCTGTGTCGCGCCATCTGAGAAACGAATATCGCCCAGAGATACGAGGTCGGCGGACTCGGCAGGGAGCAGGCCCTGCATCATGCCATCGCCCAGGAACACGCTCAGGTTCTGCGCGTAGTTTTCCGCCAGTTCCTTTTGTTCATCTGACAGGGCAAATATCTTATCCTCAAAATAGGCTTCTCCGTTGTAGACGATGGTATAGATCTTCCATATCTCTGTGACTTCCGTTTCCGTCACAGTGACCTTGCCGGTCTTTTCGTCGATGGTCGTGTCTGTCACCGTTGTTGTGCGGGGTTCCTCCGTGCTTGTGAAGGTGTAGAGGGCGTCTTTGGCCTTGCGGATCAGCGCCTCCATATCCTTGAGGGAGATAGAAGCGTAGTCCTGATCCTTGGCGGCGCAGTACATGGCGATGAAGCGGTTGGCATTATAGGCCGGGGAACTCTCGTAGGGATTGATGATCTCCTTCTGGTCAGCGCCGGAAGCGGCAAAATCCGCATCAATGCGGGCGCGAACATCCTCCTGCCCCTCCTCCAGCAAGTCGCTGATAGCCTGTGAGATCTGATTGATGTTCTCCACAATGGCGGCGTTGTCGTTGAGGATCGGAGAATTAGGATTCCCCTCAGAGCCTGCCTGCGTCAGTCCACCGAAGATCAGAGAGGGCAGCAGCATGATAAACAGGACGGGGATCGCCAGCAGACCGGCAATGATGGCGACGACTGTCTTGCGATGTGTCCAGAGTGCCGCTGCCGCTGCACCGTAAGGGCCTGCGGCAGCGGTGCCTTTTGCCGCGCTGCTTACCATTTTTCCTGTCTTGATGGTGCCGCGCACAGCGCCGGCAGCGTGTGCACTTATCTCAGCGGCTTCGTTCAGCCCACTTTTTTCTTGCTGGGCCATATCAGACCTTATCCTTTCTGCGCGGCGGGTCGGGCAGACGCCGGATCAGGCTCTCGCGGTAGGAAATGCCGCCATCCGGATTTTGATAAGGTGTTTTCTCCACCACGTCCTGCGCGTACTGTTTATACCACTTAGTACCATCCACGGTGGTGACAGTAGTATATTCCCGCTTGGGCTCCATATACTGTTCGGTGCTGTACATGGCAAAGGAGCGCTCCGCAGGTTCTTCCTCGGAGGTCTCCGTGCCGGTGATATGCCCGCCACCAATCTCCACATTGGAGAAGGAGGGAATATCCGCCGCGCCTTCTCCCAGCGCTGTATAGCCCATATAGGACATGAGGGCATCTGCCGCCATATTGCCGGACATGACATCGCCGACTCCCGACCTGCCGGTAGCGATACGGCTGATCACATTGTTGGCAACATCGCCACCCTTGGTCATAGAGGCACGGAACGCCATGCCGCCAACGCCGCCGCTGCCTGTGCCGGTGGCATTCTTGTATGCGCCGTTATAGAAGCTGCGGTTGACAACACCGGCCAGACCGCCTTGCAGGAAGGTGTTGCTGTCACCGCCACCGCTGCTGCCGCCGGTACTTCCACCACGGCCTGCATTGCCGCCTCGACCCCGGCCGGCGACGCCACGGGCGGCAGCGATGCTCCGTGCGGCCAACATCACTTCCGCCAGCATGGAGCCGCCTGTATGCCCCACGTTGATGCCCAGGCCCTGCATGAAGCTGTCGATCTTCTGTGAGATCTTCAGGAAAGCCACCGCGCACAGAAACCAGACGAACAGGTTTCCTGCCACGCCTTCTTTTCCGGACGCTGATACCTGAGACTGCACATCCGATTCTGTCAGAGCAAAAGCGGGGATCGTGAGCGCACATATAACCAGTGCGGACAACACGATCCCTGTGATGTATTTTATTTTTTGATTCATGATCGTCTCCTATAGGGATAAGGGATTTGCCAGGAAGGTTCCCACCATGGTGATGAACAGGCGCAGGCACCATGCGTTCATCAGCAGCAGGAATATCTGGCCGCCGAACATCCGGCACCACGCCTTGAAGATATTGGAGGTGGTCTGCGCCGCCCCTGTGGCGAAGGCCACAGGCGCTGTGAATACCAGAACCCCCAGCAGCACATAGCGCTCCGCCGCCTCAAATAGCAGCTTGATATAGTTCCACGCCAAAATGAGGACGAGGATCAGGGCAATTAGAGCCACCGCACCGTTGGCACAGACGCCGATGATGGTGAGTATGACCGAGTTGAAGTCGGCAAAGTTCAGTGCGGGCAGTTCGGACGACATGATCCATGCGTAGGGTGTCCCGCCGATTTTCAGTATCAGCTCCACGATTTCATCCGCGAAATAAGCCAGCAGAATGAACAGCACAGAACGGATCGTCAGTTTTACCGGGTCTTCCGCCTCCACACCGGCCACAAGGCCATAGTTCTTGAAAAGCTGCCAAATCAGGTTCAGCAGGATCATGCCGATAGCCAACGCCACGAAGATGTGGTACATCGTCTCCGCGGCGGGGAAATAGCGCAGGAAGGTACTCATATTGCAGCCCAGCGCACCCAGTACAGAGGTGTTGATAAGGTCTAGGCCGTACATGACCTGTTCCGCGATCCATTCTACAATGCCATCTAATATGCCCATAGCACCACTCCTTTCTCAGCCGGGCAGCAAGGCGTTATCCGTTCCATCTGCCATCCGCGAAGAAGGGCGTCACATAGGACATAATAAAGCCCAGACCGTTGAGGATCGCCCAGGTGATGATGATACGCTTGAGCCATGCGCGGCTTTCATCCACGGTACGACCGCTGCGGGAGAAGTTCATCAGCAGCAGGGCCACCGACGCGGTGACGATGGCGGCAATGGTGGAGATCAGAAGAATCTGGTTATAGACATCCTTCATGATTTCGTTGGCCTTCTCCCATACAGTCGCGGCAAAGACCGGTTGGCAGAGCATGGCGGCCATGGTCACGCCCGCGAAGGCCGCGTATAGTGCCATGCCGGGACTCACCCTGTGGAGATGTGTCTTGGTCAGGTCATGTTTTTTCACTCGTGATACCTCCTGTGATACAAAAATGTGGAAAGGGGCAGCCCTGAAGGCCGTCCCCAGCAAACTGCCCAATAGCCCGGAAACACAAAACACCACCCTCGAAAGGATGGTGTTTTGTGAAATGAAAGGGGACTTAACAGTTTTGGGCATGCTTAGTATATCACACTCAGATTTGCACCGAAATCGCAAAACCGTGCCAATGTTGTGGCAGGAGAGTGCCACAGGCTGTCAGAACAAACGGAAAAATGGTCTACTCTACAATAGTATGGCAAAAAGTAGTATTATCCCATAGCTCCTCAAAGTAGTTGGAATACAGGGCAAAGCCGCGACCGCCTTTTTCAAACTTATAGGTTATTGTTGCTTGACTTTCTGATGATAGCAAATATGGCCCAACATACACAACGTCATCTATTCTCCAATAAAAATCTAATGTCATGCTATCATAGTACTTCATTGTAATTTTTCCGTTTCTGGACAAATTATTTAAGTCCTTGGCCCATTCAACAAGAGCTTCGATAGATTCCGCAATCGTTCCAGCCTTTGCATTTTCCTCCCGCTCTCTCTGTGTAATAAACGGTCCCGTAGGATTCATGACAAGAAAGCGAACATTCATTCCGTTATTCAGACATTCGAGAACATCGATTTTTCGCATAGTCCTAAACGACCGAAGGCCAAACGCAATGCCATCCAACTGCTGCACATTATGTTTTTCAAGTAGAGGATCTGACTCGCTGTTTTTTTCAGCGCGTGTCTTAAATATTTTTGTTAGCTTCCATTTGTCAAAAACTGCGAGCATTTCAGAATGCGATGCTTCAAATAGCCTTAGTGAATCATCTTCTTTTATCCAACCACCCTCTGGGGAGGTTTCCTTAAGCGCCTGAATTGCAGTTTTAATTTTTGAAACAAGATCACCGGTACTATTCCAAAAAGATACCTGTCTTTTTGAATTTTTTACTTTTTCTCGAAAAGCCTCTAGCCGCTTTTTCCCTATATCTGAGCGTTCAACTTTTTTGGACGGCAAGTTATCAATATCTTCATATAAGAATGCAATGATAGGTTTCTTGATTTCCAGCGCATAATCAAATTCTTTTTCAGTATAGCTGCATTTGCTGTTGTCGCCGTTTTCGTCCTTTAACAACGAACCATACCGCCCAGCAATGATAAGAAGGTAGTAGTCTGAATCATCTATTGCGTTTTTTATAATCTCCCATGATGTTCTGTTTGATGCAGGAAACAACTCCATACCAGCGGGAATGCAGTTACTCTCTAATAGAGCCTGTGATACAGATTTACGTTCATCCACCAAATCGTCTCGTGTTGAACTAACAAACACTTGATATTTTTTGAGCATTTCTCAATACCGCCTTTCCTAAAAATATAAAGAGCCTTAAACCAGAGCAACAGTTTGACAATTACTCTTTTCTTCGGTGCTGCTGCAGGCAATTCCCTAATAAAAGGGTTTTGCACAGAATCTAGTTTTGATTTGACGTCTTTATATTAATTAAGACAATATAACTTCTTTTTTGCAACACAGCTTTTGATAATTTTTGATAATTAGGCGAATAGAGTACAAGTGGCAAATAAAATCCCATTGCTATAGTGATTTTTCTGAGGGGCCTCACTCATTGTGGTTGTATAATCTGGCACAATAACATATACTAGTATCGCTAAGGTGAAAACACATGGAGTCTAACATGCTTGCCAAAATGAGACCGACTAAAGAGCAGAGAACTAGTGGTTTAATGATTGGGGCTGTTAGCTACAGAGACGAGTCCCTCCAATGGCAAAATTTTGGGGTAGTTTTTCGGCTCTACCTGTTGACTTTATAGGAATTTTTTTATATTATAAAGTAGAACGAAAGGAAAATCAAATCGCAGGAAAAATGACAACAAGTCTGGAGGGGCGTTTAATGAACACTTTTGTTGGTGCAGAGTATGTAATGGCCAACACATTGATTGCGCTAAAACGAAAAGGAGAAGAGTCTATCACATTCGAACGGTTGCGCGAGATTGGATTTCAAATACAAACTTCTTTCAATGAGAAAGGATTGGATGCGGTTATTTTGACGTCAGGTGACAATATTTCTGCAGCCATTTTTGATTTCTCTGACTACTTCAAATACGATGATTCTGACGGGAAACCGACAATTTTTATACAAAAAGATACAACTATTACTGATCTTGAGAAGCGCTTTGTCGGTTATCTTCCGGTAAAGATTCTCGGAGTTTTACTCGAAGAAATAAATCGTATGGTTGCCTAAAGTTTTGGGTTACCTTTCATAAAAAATGTAAAAGGCAGGAGAAAGATTTCTCCTGCCTTGTAAGCGCGCAATAATCACCCGGACCGAACAAAATTACGGCAGAGTCCCGTTGGCGGGACTCTGCCGTTTGTTCATTTCCGTATATGTTCCCGGTGCCGGACTGCCGGGTGCCAGGGCATCAGCTTTTCCAGCTCCTCATGGGTCGGAGATTTGCCCAGATAGGGCAGCATACTCAGCACCAGCAATAGATACCCATAAGGCTCAATGCCGTTGGCCTTGGCCGTTTCCACCAGCGAATACACAATGGCACTGGATTCCGCGCCCTTGACACTGTCGCAGAACAGCCAATTCTTTCTTCCCACCACAAAGGGCCGGATCGCGTTCTCAGCCAGATTATTGGAGATAGGGACATCTCCATAGTCCAGAAATGCCATAAGCTGCTGTTTCCGGTTCAGGGAATACCGTACCGCATCCTCCAGCTTGCTGCCCTTTTCCGGGTGGATCGATTTCAGCCATGCAAAATACTCCTCCAGAAGGGGCAAAACCACATTCTGGCGGTACTCTTTCCGAGCCTTGACATCGGCATATATGTATTTCTTCTCCAGAGAGAACAGCTTCGTGCAATACCGAAATCCTACGGCGGCTTTGCTGGTTTTCACAGTTGCGCCGTC
>OIXH01002480.1_pt1 | contig 18220 bp, 9 predicted proteins | sample 1587741 | NCBI WGS metagenome assembly OIXH01 (sample SAMEA3888916, study PRJEB22519) | human gut metagenome | biome: human gut; feature: human-associated habitat; material: faeces | place: Denmark | collected 2011 | reverse complement strand
TTTGCCCTGTTTTGCTTCCTTTTGCAGGAGCAAAAGGAAGGCCCCCGCGGCGAGCAGTGCTAACTATGCCTTTGCAAAAGGCCCCGCGACGCCGATAGGCGACTGCAAACTGGCCTCCGCCGGGCAGGCAAAATGAGATGGGGCCTACCCACATAAAAAGGCCCGGAGAGAAGCTCGCCGCTTCCCTCCGGTAAAAGGGCTTATTCTGCTTTGGCGGTGCTGCTGGTGCCGTCCTCTCCGTGCAGGATGCGGTCCAGCTCCTCCCGGCGGGCCCGGCGGTAATCGTAGTACTGCTGCAGCTTTTCCCGCAGCGGGATCTCGGTATGCAGGGCCAGGAAAAAGTGCTGGCGGCCGTTTTCCCGGCCGGCCTTAAAGTAGGCCTTCAGCTCCTCATAGCGGACTACCACATTCTTCTCGCGGGCAAAGGTCCTTATCTTGACCATGAGGTGGGTGGAATAGACGAAATCGATGGCGAAAACGCCGAAAAACGCGCCGATGACAAAGGAAAACGCCAAATTGCGGGAAAGCCAATCCAGTGCCCGCAAAATGTAAGGATCCACAAAGAAATAATAGGCCGCGCCCATCACTGCCCAAATGGCGGAAAACAGGGGACAAATAAGACCATTCACATTGCCCCAGCGGCGGCTGTAATCCCACAGACGGGCATTCATCACCTTCAGCAGCAGGATGCCGGCAATGTACTCGATGGCGGTCATGGCGGCGGCCATCAGCACCAGCATGGCAATGTGGTTCCACACAGGGTTGGCGGTCTGGCGGCTTTCCGAAAGGCGGGAAACCAGGTACAGGATGCAAAGCCCGGTGCCGTACAGCGGCACATACGGCCCCACCATAAAGCCGGGGTTGATCCACTTGCGCTCGGGATTATTGCCGGAAATAAAGCGCCGGAAGAAAAGCTCCAGCACCCAGCCCAGCGAAGAACCGATATAGAACAAAAAAGCCAGCTTCAAGAAGGTATTCATAAGGCCCTCCGGTCACGGTTTTTGGCGGCCATGCCGCGCTGGGGAAAATTATATCACATCTTCGGCCGGGGTTCAACTCACACATGGGATAGAATGGGGGCAGCGGCAGGTTTTGAACCTACTGCTGCCCCCGGAGAGGTAAGTGAGGATGGCTGTTTAGAAGCGGCGGGTGCCTGCATACAGGCACAGAACCGCAAGCGCCAGCAGAGCCAAGCCGGGCAGCGGCTGGCCCACATGGGCCGCGCCGGTATTGGGGTTGCTGGCGGGGGTGCTTTCACCGGACTGGGAGGGAACGATGATCACCACACCGCTGCCGCTTTCGGTCCACAGGATGATGGAGCCGCGGATCACTTCAAAGTGCTCATCGTCATCCGGACGGAAGATCCACTCGTAGGCTGTCCCTTTTTCGACTTTCACGCTTTCTGGGTCACCATCAACTGCCCACATTACAGTGCCGGGCACAGAGAATGCATTATTATCAGCATTGAGGTGGGCATCGGCCAGGGTCTTGCCGCTGGAGGTGATAGGGGTGTAATTGGGAGTGCCGGTGGGGGTAATTTTGGTGAGGGTGATGTTTACGGTAACGGTGGCATCCTCGTGGTTCTTAGAATAGGTCTGATCATTATATCCAACTTGCATGGTTATTGTAATTTCGTCATTTACACTTAGACCATTAGCCAGTTGATAAGTAATGGCACCAGTATTAACATCCACACCCCAGCCACTTTTTATCGTGTCTACGGGAGAATAAGTTCCCGTGTGGAAACGCAGCGTTCCTGCATCCTTTGCCAGTTTGTTCAGATTTGTGCCAATGTAATCATAGATATTGATGGTCTTACTGGCGGTGTCATTGTAGACCTGGTTTATATTGATGGTGCCCAGCTGGGGGCCATCCGCCTTGGCAATGGTCACTTTGACTTCCTCGCTGGTGAGGGAGTAGGTGTCAACGGTGGCTGTGCAGCAGTAATCGTAGTCCCCCACATTCAGGCCGGTTTCCACTGTATAGGTTTGGGCAGTAGCATTATCAATCGCGGTTTTCTTGCTGCCGTTTACCTTGTACCACTGGTAGGTAACGCCCTGAAGGTCACTTGGGGTTACTGTGGCAGTAAGGACGGGAGCATCGGCCTCGGAGTAGCCATAAACAGTATTCTCGTTATTGGATACGGATACCGTTACATTGGTGATGGGAGCCTGCCGGACGGATGTTTTTCCGCCTGCAACCGAAACGGCATAGTAACCCGGAGCCAACAGGTCATTTACGCTCTTTCCCGCTGGCGGGGTAATGGTACCATAGGTGCCGCCGGTGAGTTTCACGGTGCCGCCGTTGACGGTGAGCTTTTCGATGGTGAGCAGTTCATTGCCGGTGACATTCAAGGTGCCGCCGTTGACCTCGATCTCGGAGATAGTTGATGCAAACTTATCTCTATCTTCTGCAGGATTAAGATACAATTCCAAAGTGCCGGACTGTACGGTAATTTTTCCAGTAGCCTTGTAGCCTGCCATATGAATTTTAAGAGGCTCACCATTGGCATTATTTAGCGTGACATTTTCTGTAATGTCAGTAATGGGATAATATTTTGAGCTGCCTACATGGCTAAATGCTTTTTCCCATGTAGTGACGCATCTTCCCCCCGTCCAATCATTAAGCGAAACCGCCAAGTCTAATCCACAGATCTCGCACTTGCCTTTAGTTGTTCCCTCTCTGTGTATACAATCGGTAGGCGTTGTTTTTTTGGGGCAATTCTTGCATTGCTGGATATGTCTTTGCCCCTCTTCGTCATCTATATACTCCCAGTCTGTGTGCGTGCAGGTTTCGTCCCCGTTTGTACCTGTCTCCTCGGCCCACGCGGCGGCGGGCAGCAGGGTAAGGCACAGCGCCAGGGCCAGCAGAATGCTGAATACTCTTTTCTTCATAAGTTCCTCCAGAATTACAGTTTTTATTCTACCAGCCACAGGCGGCGGGCGGCGGTTTTGGCCTCGCTGCGGCGGCTGACATTCAACTTGGTGAGGATATGGCTGACATGGGTTTTTACCGTGGGCAGCTTGATATCCAAAATGCGGCCGATCTCGGCATTGCTTTTATCGGCGCACATCAGGCGCAGCACCTGCAGCTCGGTGGCGGTCATTTCCTCGCCGGGGGGCAGGGGCGGCACCAAAAAGTAGGGATACCGGGCGGCCTGCACCCGGGCAAAGGCCACCACCTGCCGGTACCAGCTCTCTTCCTCCGGGACGGGCAGGGCCTGCAGCAGGGGCAGCAGGGCGGCGCCGCAGCAGCTTACCGGGCGGATGAACCCCAACCCGGCGGCAATGCGCAGGGCATCGGTAAGGCTTTGCCGCCAGGCTTCGTCCTTTAGCCGGTACTGGGCCACGGCCCGCAAAAGCAGCAGGGTGGTGTGATCCATCTTCCGCTGGCAGGCGATGCAGTAGGGCTCCAGCGGAGCCAGGGTAAGCAGGGCGGCCTGCGGCCGGCCCTGAGCAAGCTCCGCCATGGCCTGAGTAAAGTACTGGTAGCGCTTCATGATATTGATGCTGAGGGGGTCGCGCGGGGCCTTTTCCCGGTACCAGCTATCTACGGCATCGGTATCGCCAGTCCGCAGGTCAACGCGGCACAGCATGGCATCGATATTGGGCAAAAATCGGATTTGGCCGCCTTCCGCGAAGCGCTGCCGCAGGCTTTCCAGCGTCCTGCGGGCATCCTGGGAGTGGCCGGCCGCCAACTGGCTGCGGGCCAGCAGGCCCACCGCGGCGAATTCAATATCCGGGGTGCCGTCCCGCTGGATCTCCCCCAATCGGGGCATCAGGGCCAGCATACGGGCGGTGATGTCCTCGCCTTTTTCAAACTTGCTTTCGGCAATGGCGCAATCCGGCAGACCCACGCCATCCCGGCCCAGAATGGCCTCCACCGGGACACGGATGGTCTGATAAAGCAGGTCATCCCGGCGGCTCCATTCGCTGAAGTCCTTGCCGCCGTTCATAATGCTGGGCAGGGCGCTGGTGACCGAAAAGGCCGGCAGGGTCACTTCCTTATTGACCAACAGCCGGTAGGCCGAGGGAATGATGGCGGTGAGATCGGTGACGCCGCGCTGCGGCAGGGAGATATCCAACCAGGCCAGCCGGCCCCGGGCCTGCCGCCCGGCCGCGTCGCTTTTGGCACGGCAGCGGGCAAACTGAGAAAGCGCCTGGTACCAGCGCTCGCTGCCCTCATAATCGGCCGCCAGGGCGCACAGCATACTCATGCCCTGCATCAGCGCCGGGGAGGCGGCGATCTCCTGCTCCGGCAGGCTGCGGTAGTATTTCTCCATCTCGCTGTAATGGCCCATGCCGGGATGAAGCTCGGCATTGCGCACCAGAAGCTCGGAGACCTTGGAATGATCCCCTGCCATGGTGTAGCACTCCAGCGCATGGCTGTAATCCTCTTTCAGCTCGTAGTAGAGGCCGCCGCGGCCCAGAACGGTGCGGCGCTTTTCCTCGCTGTATTCCCGGTCCATCTCCCACAGCAAAAAGGTGCGGAACTGCGGCCAGAACCGGAACCGCTGCACATCATCGGGGCGCAGCATGGTGGTATTGTGCTGGAGCCAGGCCAGGCGTTCCCCGGCGTGGGGATCGCCGCTGACCATGCGGGCCAGCTCGGCATCGAAGCTCTCAAAGGGGGCAAGCTCCAGCAGAAAACGGCGAATGGGCAGATCGAACCGGCGGTAGACCGCCGCCTCGAAGTAGAAAAAGACCTCGTGGTAGCCCTGGGCGATGAGCTCCGGGCCATAGGGGCGGCCGCCGACCATGCAGTGGGCGATGACCGCCACGCCCAGCGGGTAGCCGCTGGTTTCCCGCAGGATCTCGGAAAGCTCCGATTCGCTGACGGGGGTGCCCTGCTGCCGGAACAGGCTGCGGATATCCTCCCGGTCAAAGAGCAGGGCGTCGGCATCCAGCACCGCCATAAGCCCGGCATACTGGAAGGCCATGAGCCAGCCCGGCACCGCCCCGCGGGAAAGCAGGACGAACCGGCGGTCGCTGTACTCCCGGATGAGCTGGCACAGCGCCTGCTGATCCGGCTCCTCGGTCATCTGCCGCAGGTCATCGATCAAGAGGACCTGCCAGTCCTTATCATCCGCCGGCAGGGCAAAGTCCGGCTCCCCGGCGGTGAGAGAAAGCACCTGCTGCCCGGCAAGCAGCGTTTCGGCCAGGATGCTTTTGCCAAAGCCGCAGGGCGCGGTGAAAAACAGCACCCTACCCCGTGCCATGAATTTTTGGTACTGTTCCCGGACAGACGGCCGGATGACTACATTTTTGGCCATGCGCTCCCTCCCTTTGCAGCGGATTCATCCCGTGGGGGCCACGGGATGCCGAAGGGGACCAGTCCCCTTATGGTATGATGGATCGGCGGTATTTTGTGTTCTGGTCTTATTTTACCAGCCAAAGCGGGTGGTGTAAATCATCCCAAAGTATGAGAAAATACATTTTTTGCGGGGGATGAGACACTCCCACAGGGGAGAGCCATGCCGCCAATCAGGTCAGCGGGGGCGGCGGGAGGACCTTCCATATAGGGACGGAAGCGAATTCCATGCCAAAGTTGCAACAGTGCGTGCGGATTGTGCAATTGACTTTATACACAAGGCTTTTTAAAATAAAAAGTGTAGATTGTGCACAATTTATTATGGAATCCGTTTTCGGATCGCGACCGAAGGCGGCAGATCACCGTTCACCTGAGAATAAAAATTACAGAAGGGAGGATCGCATGCAAAGCTCCGTGCTTAGCCTTGCATGTGAACTACTATGACAAAGTCAGCTGTCCAAAAGCGTGAATGGCCGATCATTTTGATCGCGTTCCTCTTTATGTTCTTTTTCGGCCGGATTCTGGGCCCGTTCTCCGTGGTTACACAGGTCGGCTCCAATGCCCTGGGCGTATTTATCGGCGTTATTCTGCTTACAGTATTCACTTCCCAGTCCACCCTAGCTGCTATCCTGGGTATTATCGCCATGGTATACAGCGGCTTTTTGACATCCTCCGCCGCTGTTTCCAGTTGGATGGGCGGTTCTACCGTCCCCCAGCTGATCTTTGTATCTGCGCTGTGCGTGGCGCTCAAGGAAGCCGGCGTGATCGATGTGCTGGTGCGCAAGCTGCTTAGCATCAAGGCGCTTCGAGGACGCCCGGTCGCGCTGCTGTTCTCGCTGTTCTTCTCCAGCTTTATCGTTTCCATGTTCATCGGGTTTATCCCCACCGCGCTGCTGTACTTCGGCATTTATGAGTCCATCCGGGATGTGTGCGGCTATGATAAGCAGGACAGATTCTGCAAATTCATGCTGCTGGGCATCTACCTGGGCTGCATGGGTAATTTCTGCTTCCCCTTCAAGGGCATTGCCCTTACCATTTACACCCTTATCAATACCAGCATGCAGGGCTTTGGACTGAGCATCAATATGTTCACCTATATGTTCGTGTGCATCCTGGTCAATCTGGTATGGCTGTGCATCCTGGCCTTTATGATCCCCGGTGTATTTAAGTGCAATGTTGCCCCGCTGAAGGAGCTGGATATTGAAAATGTAGAGGCGCTGCGCAACATTCCCAAGAAATTTAATAAGCGCCAGAAGCTCATCCTCACCATCTTCTGCCTGTCCTTCCTGTATATCATCGTGATCCCGCTGCTGCCGAAGGACTTCCCCGGAAGCGCTGTTCTGGCTCCTATCGGCACTACCCTCATTTTCCTGCTGGCGCTGGGCATTCTGGGGCTTATCAAAGTAGACGGCAAGCCGCTGGCCAACCCCATGAAGCTGCTGAGTGAAGGCACCCTGTGGAATGTGGTGTGCATCGTTGGCTGCTTCACCTTCCTGGGCAATGCCATGGCTTCCGCTGATTTGGGCATTCGCGACTGGATCATCTCCCTGCTTAAACCCGTATTCGGCAATATGCCGCTGCCGCTGCTGCTGCTTCTCCTTACTATTGTTATCACCATTATCACCAACATCTGCAACGGCACCCCCCTTACCCTGTTGGGCAACGCGGCCATCATGCCTTTTGTATGCCAGATGCAGCTGGACACCGGGATCAGCGCATCTGTTACCGCCGCGACGCTGAGCCTGTGCGCCAACATGGCCTTCTTGACCTATGCAGGTACCATCTACGCCGCGCTGCTGCTGGACCGTGAGGAGATAGACAACCGCTTTATTTGGCACGATGCCATCAAGGTGATTCCTGTTTATATCATTGTGGTTTATGTGATTGCCCTTGGCTGCAGCTACATTCTGCCCTAACCGGCTTTTCCGGGACGATATGGCCTGTTCCCTTCTTCCCGCGCATCTGCTATAATACACTAAGAAACGAGGCATACCATCAATGGAAAAACCAAAGCAAATCACTGAGCAATCCCATTCCATCCCCGTTGCGGGGGAAGCGGATGTAATCGTAGTAGGCGGCGGCGTAGCCGGTGTAGCCGCCGCGGTTTCGGCCGCACGCAATGGCTCCCGGGTCATTCTGCTGGAGAAAAGCATCATCCTGGGCGGTCTGGCTACCCTGGGCCATGTCTGCATCTATCTGCCTCTGGATGACGGTTTGGGGCACAAGGTATATGGCGGCCTAGCGGAGGAGCTGCTGCATGTCTGCATCCGCTACGGCTACGATAACCTGCCAGATTGCTGGCGGAACGGGCCCGATACCGTGGACACCCCCACCGGCCGCTACCGCACCAATTTTAATATCCCGGCTGCCGTGTGCGCACTGGATGAGCTGATGGAACAGGAAGGTATTCAGGTCGTTTTTGATACCAACTTCTGCGCACCCATCATGGAGGGTAAAACCTGCAAGGGCGTCATTGTCGAAAACAAATCCGGACGCACCGCCTACCTGGCCAAGGCCTTTGTGGATGCCAGCGGCGACCTGGACCTGATGTTCCGGGCCGGCGCTCCCACCGAAACACAGCGGAGCATTGTTTCCCACTGGGCACATGAAATAGACCTGGATACCATGAAAAAAGGCCTGGAGACCGGGCAGGCCCTGCAGGCACTGCCGCTGCGCTGGCTGGGGCTTCGCCCCGATGCCGATAACAGCGAGGCGGAGATCCCCATGTACTATGGCACCACCAGTGAGGGCGTCAACGGATATATCCGTACCAGCCGCAAGCTGGCGCTGGACTACTTAAAGCAGCACCAGAGCCCCTCCTACGCGCAGATGACCCTGCCGCTTATGCCGCAGTTCCGTATGACCCGCCGGCTGGTTGGCAAGGAGCAGCTGGAGGTAGTGCCTGACCGGTATGTGGAAAGCTCAATCGGCTGCATGATCCACTCGCTGGAAATCCCTGCCGAAGTATACGAGTTCCCATACGGCGGCCTCATCGATACCGAGATCACCAACATTGCCGCAGCCGGAAGGATCGTTTCCGCCACCGGCCGCGGCTGGGAAGTCGCACGGTTTATTCCCGCCTGTGTTCTCACCGGTGAAGCTGCCGGCTTGGCTGTTTCCATGGCTGCCAAGGAGAATATCAGCCTGCAGGCGCTGGATGTGCCCGCCCTGCAGCACACTTTGGCCAGCCGCGGCGTCAAGATCCACATGGATGAAGCCCTGCGCCGGAACCGCCGCCCCCAGCCCGGAGAAAAGAAGGACCCCAAAAAGACGGATGCCACATCCGTTGTTCGGGCGGATTCCCTTTCCTACCGTCACTGAGACACTGAGGAAGCCCCGCTGCATTGCCTACCCGCTGCCATAACCAAAAGGAGGGCGCACTATGGAGATCCAATACCTGAAGACTGTACTGCTGGTGGCCACCCACCTGAATTTCAGCAAGGTCGCTGAGGAGATCCCCTGTGCGCCCTCCTCGGTCTCCCGGCAGGTGAAGTGTGTGGAGGAGGCCCTGGGCATCACCTTATTTGACCGTCCCGTCCGGGGCGAGCGCCTGAAGCTGACAGGGCCGGGCACCAGCGTTCTTCCCTATATCGCACAGGTGGTGGGACAATATGAATCGCTGGAGTTTCACATCAGCCGGCTGAAGGGCCAGGATGAGAAGCCCTATACCATCGGTCTTCCTCTGGGGCGCATCAGCATAAAAACCGAGTGCCTGCTGATGGAAAAATTCTATCTGTATGCCCCCGGGCACAATATTCAGTTTCTATTTTACCAATCCTCGGAGGTCGAAGCCTGCCTGCGCAGTCGGGAATTTGACGCGCTGCTGGTCACTCGTGTCTTTTGGCAGGAGGACCGTAATAAAACGCCTGCCTTCTGCACCATACCGGGTACCCGCTGTACCCTGCTGCACAATCAGCCGCTATGTATTGTCATGCGGGCGGACCACCCCTTGGCTGGACAAGCGGAAGTAGATGTGGGCGACCTGCGGGAGCAGAGCTTTATCCTGTACTATGATCCCATCCGGGAAGGGATCCGTACCGGAGATATTCAAACAGACGGTTTTCTCCGTCACTGCCAGCAAGCCGGATTTGTACCCAAGCTGGAGATCATCTCCAAGAACATCTCCGAGCTGCGCAATGTATGCGTAGAAAACTTCAACTGGGTCTACCCCACCTTCCAGCCGAACTGGATGCTTCCCTCTTCCCAGATTCGGGCTGTCCCACTGAAGGATCCCCTGTTTGGCTCTGAATACTATCTGATTACCGCCGAGGACCACACTGATGACACCACTGAAATAGTCCGGCGGTTCTTCCGGCAAACCTTCTCTGCGGATTAAATCGCCCTCCGTAAATAAACAAACTGAAGTCCTCCGCATGGGATCCCACGCGGAGGACTTCAGCATATATATTCGGTTTAGAATTCCGCAAAGCCGGTGGTGCGGGGGAAGGGCAGTACATCACGGATATTCGGGATGCCGGTGACATACATGATGAGCCGCTCGAAGCCCAGTCCGAAACCGGCGTGGCGCGCGCCGCCGAAGCGCCGCAGGTCGAGGTACCACCAGTAGTCCTCCTCATTCAGCCCCAGCTCGTGGATGCGGTCCAGCAGGATGTCCAGACGCTCCTCACGCTGGCTGCCGCCGATGATCTCGCCAATGCCGGGCACCAGCAGGTCCACGGCCGCCACCGTCTTACCATCATCGTTCAGGCGCATATAGAAGGCCTTGATCTCCTTGGGATAATTGGTAACAAAGACCGGCTTGCCGAAAATCTTTTCGGTGAGGTAGCGCTCATGCTCAGTCTGCAGGTCCACGCCCCAGCTGACAGGGTACTCAAATTCCACATCGGCCTTTTGCAGCCGCTCGATGGCCTCGGTATAGGTGCAGACGGCAAAGTCGCTGTTTACCACATGGTTCAGGCGCTCCAGCAGGCCCTTATCCACAAAGTTATTGAAGAATTCCAGCTCGCGGGGGCACTGCTCCATCACATAGCGCAGCACATATTTTATCATGTCCTCCGCCAGCACCATATTGTCCTCCAGGTCGGCAAAGGCGATCTCCGGTTCGATCATCCAGAACTCGGCGGCATGGCGGCCGGTGTAGGATTTTTCCGCGCGGAAGGTGGGGCCGAAGGTGTAGATCTTGCCAAAGGCCATAGCCATACACTCACCCTCCAGCTGACCGCTGACGGTGAGATTGGTGGCTTTGCCGAAGAAATCCTGGCTGTAATCGATCTTGCCGTCCTCGGTCAGAGGGGGATCGGCGGGATCGATGGTGGTGACGCGGAACATCTCGCCGGCACCCTCGCAGTCGCTGCCGGTGATGAGCGGGGTGTGCGCGTACACAAAGCCGCGCTCGGTAAAGAACCTATGGATGCCCTGGGCCGCAACAGAACGCACTCTAAACGCCGCGCTAAAGGTATTGGTGCGGGGACGCAGGTGCTGGATGGTGCGCAGGAACTCCATGCTGTGGCGCTTTTTCTGCAGGGGATAATCGGGGGTGGAGGCGCCCTCCACGGTGATCTTCTCCGCATGGATTTCAAAGGGCTGCTTGGCTTCGGGGGTCAGCAGCAGACGGCCGGTGACAATAAGCGCCGCGCCGACATTCTGGCGGGAGATCTCATCGTAATTGGCCAGTTTATTTTCCTCAAACACCACCTGCAGATTGCTGAAGTAGCTGCCGTCGTTCAGCTCGATGAAGCCAAGGGCCTTGCTGGAGCGCAGGGTGCGCACCCAGCCGCAGACGGTGACCGGCTCCGCGGTGTAGCGCTCCGGCTCCGCAAACAGTGCTTTGATCTCTACTCGTTTCATGGGTCTTATCCTTCCTTTTTTCCGAAAGTGATTTATAATATTATAGTACGCCAAAGGGCCGGGCGCAATCCTTTCTTTGCCCGTAATGCGAAAAAATGTCTTTTAGGGCAACTTTTTTGCAAAAAGGGGGTTGCTTTTATGCCGGTAATACGGTATAATAAATTCTCGTCAGGACTTTTACTTGACCCATCCTGATAACGACATGGAGATGTCGCCTAGTTGGTCGAGGGCGCACGACTGGAAATCGTGTAACCGTCAAAAGCGGTTCGAGAGTTCGAATCTCTCCATCTCCGCCATAAGTCCACCGTAATTTTGATAGAATTACGGTGGACTTTTTCTATGCCCGAAAACCGCTTAATATAAGGCTTTTCGGCAGTTCCAGCCTATAACGAAGCCCCGCGGCAGAGCAATTCTGCGGCGGGGTTTCGTGCTATTTGCGAGGATTGGGGCGTCCTATTCCGCTGTAATCGTTAAACAGCCGAGTAATCGTTGAATTACTGCGGGCATTCGTTAAATTACAGGGATAATCGTTGAATTAGAAGGGAATTAAAAAATCAAAACACTCACAACCTCTGTTCGCATAGTTTCATTTTGGTGGCAAAAACAGCATAACAGGTTGTGTTCGCATGGATTTTTAACCCGTGATTGTCATGCTGCACCTCCGTTATTTTGAGTCTCCGTGCAGTTCGCGATAGAGCCGCTCGGCAAGTGCCTGCTGGATGATGCGGTATTTTTCCGCATCAAGGAACAACTGCTCATAAGCCTCCGTGTTTTCCATATAAGCCTGCTGTGCAGTTGTGTCAAAGATACCGGGGAAAATACTTCGCTCATAAACTTGCCGATCATTGCTTTTAGCAGCTTTTTTGACTTTTGCATCCTGGCGCATTTTTGTATAAAGAGTATCCACCATAACGCGGTCAGCATCTGTGAAGTCACCAAAGAATTCTTCGTTGATTCTGGCAATGATCTCATCGAGCGGACTAAGTCTGTCTTTCTGTCCTCCGGCGCGTTTCGGTTGAGTTGGCTTCCAGGAGCCGGGAGTAGCCTCCAGCTCAATCGCTCCTTCATAAGTCTTTTCAAGGCGGTAGTATTCCAGTTTCACGCGGTTGTCGAGGTCAAACGTCTGCGTCTTGTCGGACGGGAGCAGCTTGGCAAGGTAAGAGCAGAGAATGTATTCCTTATGAAGTTCCTTATCGAACATCCTTGTAATCTGCGAAATGTAGTTATACCATTTCACAAATGCACGGACTTCTCTGCGGAACTGATACCGCTGTTCCTGATTAAGCTGATTGTACTTGTCCGCGACAGGTTTGAGGATATTGGAGATTTTGCCCTGTGTCGCATTCGCCTTACGGACATCGGGATCGAAGTAAATCTGTGATACCGCTTCAATATCAGCATCCGTATAAACTTTAAAGTCGCGCAGGATTTTCTGCGTGGTGTAAATAAGGTCAAAGTTGATTTCTTCGTCAAGGCTCGTTTCCTGATAGAACTGCTGAAACGCCTCGCGGATGCGATCAACATCATTCACGAAGTCAAGGACATAGGTATCCACCTTGCCGGGATAAGTTCTGTTCAGACGGCTCAATGTCTGAACGGCTTTTACATCGCGCAGTTCCTTATCCACGATCATGGTGTGCAGGAGAGGCTCATCAAAACCCGTCTGATACTTCTCGGCAACGATAAGGATATCGCCTTCATCGTGGAATACGCTCTTTGTCTGGCTCTCTTTGACGCGGTTTCCGTTGCTGTCCACGTTCATGGAGCTTTCGGTGTATTCCGGGCTGTTGGGGTCATCCGGGTCTTTCAGGCTTCCGCTGAACGCAATCATAATCTCGATATCGTCATAATCGTTCTGCTCCAGATACCGCTTGATTTCATGGTAGTAACGGACAGCCGCAAGACGGGATGCGGTGACAACCATCATCTTTCCGAGACCGCCGATCTTGTGCTTGGTAACATCGCGGAAGGTCTCCACGATGATAGCTGCTTTCTGCGCAAGGTTATGCGGATGCAGTTCCTCATATCGGCGGATGGTACGCACGGCTTTGGAGGTCGGAACATCCGGGTTATCCGGCACATTCTTGGCGATTTGATAACACATCTTATAAGTGGTATAGTTCGCCAGCACATCCAGGATAAAGCCTTCCTCAATAGCCTGCCGCATTGAATAGATGTGGAAAGGATGGAAAGAGCCGTCCGGCTGCGGTTCACCGAAAATTTCGAGGGTCTTGCCCTTTGGTGTGGCCGTGAAAGCGAAGAAGCTCAAATTCTTGTGCTTGCCCTGACTGAGCATATCCTGCACAAGGATGTTCTTTGCCTCAATCTCATCAACCGCCTTCTGCTCCAGTTCTGCATATTCTTCAAGAGCGTCCGAAACATCAGCAAGGGCGGCTTTCAGCTTCATGGCGGACTGCCCGGTCTGGCTGCTGTGCGCTTCATCCACTATGATGGCGTAGTGCTTTCCAACAGCAGACTGTACCTGCTCATAGATCACAGGGAACTTCTGCAGGGTGGTGACGATGACGCGCTTGCCCTTGTTGATGGCGTTCAGTAGGTCTTTCGAGCTTTTCTTATCGTCAATGGTCTCTACGCTGCCGAGGGTATGGTCAAAGCTGGAGATGGTTGCCTGCAACTGCTGATCCAATACGCGGCGGTCGGTGACCACAATCACGCTGTCGTACACGGCCTCGTTGTTGCTGTCGTGAAGGCTTGCCATACGGTAGGCTGTCCAGGCGATGGAGTTTGATTTGCCGGAGCCCGCGCTGTGCTGGATGAGATAATTGTGGCCCGGACCGTTTTCGCGGACATGGCGCACCAGTTCCCGAACGACGTCAAGCTGGTGGTAACGCGGGAAGATGATCTTCTCGGTTTTCTTTATATTGGTCGAGCCATCCGGCATAACTTCCTTTTTCTCTGTCTTCTCATAGCTGATGAACTTCTGAAGAATATCCATCAGATTATCCTTCTGCAACACGTTCTCCCAGAAGTACGAAGTCACATAGCCGCCTGTCGGATTCGGAGGATTGCCCGCTCCGCCGTCTCTGCCTGCGCCGTTGCTACCCTGGTTGAAGGGCAGGAAGTTTGTCATGGGACCGTCAAGTCTCGTGGTCATATAAACATCGTATAGGTCGCAGGCGAAGTAAGCCAGAATGCGCTTGTTAAAGCCGAACACCGGTTCCTTGGGATTGCGGTTATATGCCCACTGCTTTTTCGCATCGTCCACGGACTGTCCTGTCAGCTGATTCTTCAGTTCAATAGCGATGACCGGGATACCATTGAGTGCAAGCAGCATATCGATGCTGTTTGTATTTTGCTCCGAATAGTGCCACTGCCTGATGCATTGGCACACATTTTTCTTGTAGTTTTCAACTGCCAAGTCATTCAGCTCGGACTCCGGCTTGAAATAGCATACACGGAAATTGATGCCGCGATGCTTGAACCCGTAGCGGAGCACGGAGATCAGCCCGTCCTGGGTCACGGCGTTTTCAAAGGACTTATAGAACTGTCGTACCGGGTTGATGGTGCACATCCGTTCGAAACGTCTCCACGCCATGGGCTGGGTGCTTTTTACAAAGTCTGTCAGCGTTACGACGTCCAGATTCATTCCGCGGCTTTCCTCGCTGCGCAGTCCCGCATCCGTTGCCTTCGCCCATCCGCCTTCCTCCGAAATGAGGTAGGACTCGATGAATTCCTCAAATGTTTTTTCGCTTTCGTTCATGGGTCATACCACCTTTCGCTTTCCTGTTACGGTTTCGTAGATAAGAGAACGCTTATATACCTCGAGTTCAGCAATAAGCAATTCTTTTTCTGTGACAATTGAATCAATAAGTTCGCATTTTCTATCAAGATATTCTACGATGCGAACTTGTTCTTCCTCAGGCGGCAGTAAAACAGTTAATGCACCGAGGATTTTGCGGGAGATACTAAACAGTTTCACGCCGGAAACTCGCGTCCTGATTTGACTTCTCCAAGCATCGGACTTGAACAAATATGAGAGATATTTGTTGCTTCGCTTATGCACGGAACGCAGGATAATAGTGTGGTATCCAGCAAACAACTGACCGTCTGTCTCAACATATACACAGTTTCCGCAGCCAGCCAAATCTTCCGAAGTATCAGCCATAAGCAGATCGTATTTTTTCACGAGGGAATCCGGATTACTTGTCAGGTAGCTTTCAGGAACATATCGAATCAAATCCTCGGTAATTCGAGTCCCAAGATTAGTCTTTGAATGAATCTGACCATAGCTGATTACTGCCACACCTGTTTCTACAAGATTTTCTTTTGTGATGGGAAGACCTTTTCCAAAAGTAAAAAGTGCCTTCAATCTTGCTGTTTCCCATGTAGCAGGAATATCCTCAATCCATTCAAGTTGACTCTTTTTTCTTGGGGCTTTATCGGATAATCCTTTTGTTACAGTTTCTTGTATGATTGCTGCTCTCCATTGCTTAAGTTCTTCTATGATGCCTTTTGATTCCAAAATTAGATCTTCTATATTGGAGCATTGCGCATCAAGGAATGAGGTAATAGCATCTTGCTCTTTTTGTGAGGGAACAACAGTTTTCAGTTCCTTCACCTCATCATAGTTCAATCCCTGACGAACGCCGGAGCCCATACCGTAAAAGCCCTTCTTAAGGTCAAAGGCATGGATCAGATAATACAGATATCTGGAATGCGCCGGATTGATAGGGCGCAGGGTGGTGTATGCCGATGTAATGATGCCGCGCTCAGTTGCGTGACCGACACGCAGGCTCGTGTGGTCGTTCTGCAGGTCGGTCAGACGCAGAACAATATCCCCGGCTTCAATGATGTTATACCCATCGAAGGACGCAGGCAAAAGACCGTCATTGGTATTGATGTCCTTACGCTTGATTTTTCCGTAGCTTAAGGAAAGCAGGTTCTGCTCGGAGAGGTCGGAGTTCTTGTTGTTCACTCTCGTGGCAAGCTGATAGAGCGTCCGCACATTCCACGATGCCGGAACAGAGCCGATCCACTTAATGCCACTGTCCTTCATGTCGGTGTATGGAACGGTGTTATTCATTCTGCTCACCTCCGAAAAGTGCGTGAAGTTTTTCCATTAAGCTATGCTCGTGCGCTTCGATACGCTTGGCGATATCATCGGCTGGCTCCATTTCCAAATACTCATAAAAGGTCTTTGTGAACGGAATCTCATAGCCGACCTTCGTCTTGGATTTATCAATCCATGCACCGGGACGGTACGGAAGCACCTCGCGCTCGAAGTAGGTATCCATATCCTCGTCCAGCGGAACGGTTTCGGTATCCCTCTTGGAAGTGTCGGCGGTCGGCTTACCCTTCTTAAGAATAGGCTCTCCATCCTCGCCGAGTACGGGACTTTCCACCGTGATTTTGTTGTAGCCGAGCGCGATGGATTCCATGCGCTTGCTCTTTACAACAATGGTCTTTCCATCGCCGATTTTCTTTTCATAGGTCTTGCTGTCATAATCACCGTAAGCCTCAATAATGAGATTGCGGCAAGTCTCTGTGATGTCCACACGCTTGTTGCCTATAGGTTTTCTGCGCTGCTCAAAGCAACCGCTGGCATCGATCAGCAGAACGTGTTCACGATGTGACACGGGCTTGTCCTTCGTGATGAGCCACACATAGGTGGCAATGCCCGTGTTGTAAAAGCTGTCGTTCGGCAACTGGACGATGGCATCCAGCCAGTCATTTTCTATGATGTATCTTCTGATTTCACTCTGGCCGCTTCCGGCGTCTCCCGTAAAGAGGGATGAGCCGTTCTGGATGATTGCCATGCGGCCGGTATCTTTCAGCTTGGCGATACCGTTCAGCATGAAGAGCATTTGACCGTCAGACTTTGCAGGAAGACCAACGCCAAAACGACCGGCATCACCTTTCTTATGCTCTTTCTCCACATCTGCAGCCTCGCGTTTCCAGTCGATACCGAAGGGCGGATTGGAGATGCAGTAGTCGAAAGTGTATCCAGTGAATTTGTCATCGTTCAGCGTATTTCCAAACTGCATATTGTCAGGATCTCCGCCGCGGATGAGCATATCCGCCTTTGCGATACCGAAGGTGAAAGGGTTGATTTCCTGACCGTAGCAGATGATCTCTGCTTCGGCGTCCAGAGCCTTAATCCGTTCTTCCATGCAGGTGAGCATCTGGCTTGTACCCATGGCCATGTCGTACACGGTTTTTGCGGGTGCTTCCGGGTCGGAGAAGTCGGCTTCCATCGTCAGCATGTCGCACATCAGATAAATGATGTCACGGCTGGTGAAGTGGGCTCCGGCTTCCTCGTCATAGCTCTCGGAGAAGTGATGCAGGCCCGTGGAGTCGTCGAGCGCATAGTAATAATAGCTCGTATCGGCCGGGTTCAGTGCCGCGGAAATACTCGACAGGCCGGGGTTGGAGATCGGTCCGGCGGGCAGGCCCGTGCGGTTATAGGTGTTGTACGGGCTGTCGATCTGCGTGTCCTCATAGGTCAGCGCGCCGTCGATGCCGCCGAGCGCATAGACGATCGTCGCGTCGACGTTCAGGTACGGATAGTTCGCGGGATCGCACAGGCGATTGTAGATGACGGAGGCGATGGTGCTGCTCTCCTTGGCGGAGGCTGTCTCCTTCTCGATCATGGAGGCGACGGTGACGAGATCATAGATCGTCATACGGTGGGCCTCGATATAGCTCTCGTCATAGCCCTTTGCAGTCCAGCGCTCGGCAAGCGCCGTGTTCAGCGTTTCGAGCTGGGCGGAAGCATCGTCCGAGAACTTGCGGTTGAAATTCGACAGCAGCTTTTCGAGCACGCGGTCGGGATCGTCGTTGACATAGAAATCATAGGTGTCCGGGAACAGGAAGCCCTCGAGGCGGTTCGTCTCGCCATAGGGGATGTCCTCCAGGAACCAGTAGTCAAAATGCGTGTTTGCGGCGCTTTCCTGCAGCTTTTCTGCCGTGCAGACCTCGTTTTTCTCCAGCAGAGCAAAGATCTGCGCACAGGTCGCGCCCTCCGGCAGCATAACACGCACGGTCGTGCGGGTGCCGCCGCTCTCCGTCATGCCGCTGACAAGGGCATGATAGTCATAGTTATAGGCCAGCTCATAGGTTCCCGCGTCCATGCGGCCCGCGG
>OIXH01002478.1_pt1 | contig 18223 bp, 28 predicted proteins | sample 1587741 | NCBI WGS metagenome assembly OIXH01 (sample SAMEA3888916, study PRJEB22519) | human gut metagenome | biome: human gut; feature: human-associated habitat; material: faeces | place: Denmark | collected 2011 | reverse complement strand
CCGAGCTGAAATCGCTCCGTTCCGCTTACGCTCCACTACGCGCTTTCAACTCGCTTTCGCAAATTTTACACGTTGATGATACGTTGCTTTGAGCATTCGCCCTCTGTATTTACTGTTTACATCCAACATCTTAATCAAGGAAGCCCGGATGATGTCTCATCATGATCTGGCTTTCGAGAGAACGTACCGTTTCAAGCGCAACGCCGACGATGATCAGCATTGTTGTACCGCCGAGCGATACCTGCGAGAAGCTCGGATTTATCCACGAAAGAATGATCGGGAATATCGCGATAACTCCAAGGAAGATAGCGCCGATAAGCGTTATCTTGTTCAAGGAATTGTAGATGAAGTCCGACGTGGGCTTGCCGGGACGATAACCCGGTATCGCGCCGTTGTTTTTCTTCAGGTTATTTGCTATTTCCACGGGATTATAAGTTATAGCCACATAGAAGTAGTTAAAGCCCAAAATCAGCAGGAAATAGAGTATCGCGTATGCGGGAGACGTGTGCGAGAAGAACCGCACAAAGCCGTTCCAAAATCCCGTGCCGGTGCCGTCCACGCCGAAGAAATAGCAGATGGTCTGCGGCAGGCTCATCAGTGACATCGCAAAGATGATAGGCATAACGCCGCTCATCGCTACCTTTATCGGAATATGCGTGCTTTGACCGCCGTACATCTTCCGCCCTACAACGCGCTTTGCGTACTGAACGGGTATTCGGCGCTCGGCGTTCGTCATAAAGATAACGAACCATATCATTGCGACAAAAATAATTATCGTAATGAGTACGAACACGATGTTTCCGCCCAAATGCTCCTTATCGGAGGTAAGAATGCTCGCGAACGAGCCTATCATCTGCGGAAGTCTTGCTATAATACCCGCGAAAAGTATCATCGAGATACCGTTTCCTATGCCGTGCTCGTTTATTCTGTCGCCCAGCCAAATGATCACCGACGCGCCCGCAACGAAGCAGGCAACTATCGTTATTGCCGAAAGAACTACCGAGAATGTTTCGCTTGTCGTATCATAAACGTCGCCGTATCTCAGTATCGCCCTGTGACCGTCATTGTTGTTTATGCCGTTCCTCAGCGAGAAATAGAACGCTATCGCCTGAAGCAGCGCGATACCCAAGGATACATATTTCGTGATCTTCTGTATCTTCTTCTGCCCCGTTTCGCCCTCTTTCGAGAGACGCTCCAGCGGCGGTATCGCCACCGTCAACAGTTGAATGATAATCGACGCGTTGATGTACGGCGTTATCGACATTGCAAGCAGCGTACCTTGTCCAAGCGCGCCGCCCGTCATAACGTCGAGATAATTCAACAGCGATGCTCCCGAGATCATCTCGGTTATCGCGCTGTTGTCCAAAAACGGAACAAAAATGCACGAACCCAAACGGAACAGAACGAGGATAAACAGCGTGTACAGGATCTTTTTGCGAAGCTGGGTATCTACCCATGCGTTGCGAAAGACTGTCAGCATTCCGTTCATTCGATCACCTCGGCTGTGCCGCCTGCCTTTTCAATTTTTTCCTTAGCCGCGGCAGTGAACTTTACCGCCTTAACGGTGAGGCTCTTTGTAAGCTCGCCGTTGCCGAGGATCTTAACGCCGTCTTTTGCGTTCTTCAACGCGCCGCTCTCAATAAGAGCGTTTGCGTCAACTACCGCACCGCTTTCAAATCTCTTCTCAAGCTCGGAAACGTTTACCGTTGCGAACTCAAGAGCGAAGATATTGTTAAATCCGCGCTTCGGCATTCTTCTCTGAAGCGGCATCTGACCGCCCTCAAAGCCCGGTCTGATAGAGCCGCCCGAACGAGCCTTCTGACCCTTGTGCCCCTTGCCGGCGGTCTTGCCCTGTCCCGAGCCGTGACCTCTGCCTATACGCTTTACGTCCTTTACGGAACCCGCAGCGGGCTGTAATTCGTGAAGCTTCATATTGCTTTGCACCCCCATTTTTCAATTGACAATGTATAATGGATAATTGATAATTATTTAATTATCAACGCACCGCTGCCACTGTCAAAAGCTAGTGTTGTTAAACTTCTTCAACCTTTACAAGGTGAGCGATGGTCTTGATCTTACCTCTGGTCGCAGCGTTGTCGGGCTGCGTCGTTTCGGAATTGATCTTATGCAGACCGAGAGCCTTTGCGGTCGCGATCTGGTTCTTCTTGCAGCTGTTAAGAGAGCGTACAAGCTTTATTTTAAGTGCCATTTTATACTCTCCTTTCCGCAATTACAGCTCCTTAACGCTCTTACCGCGCAGAGCAGCAACCTCTTCGGCTGTTCTCAGGCTGGTGAGACCCTGCATCGTAGCGCGAACTACGTTGCACGGATTGTTTGAGCGCAAAGACTTTGTACGAATGTTCTTTATACCTGCCATCTCAATGACCGCACGCACCGGACCGCCGGCGATAACGCCGGTACCCTCGGGAGCGGGACGCATAAGCACTGCGCCTGCACCGAATTTGCCCGTGATCTCGTGTGGAATGGTGGTTCCCTTAAGAGATATCTTGTGAAGATTTTTCTTCGCGTCGTCAATTCCCTTGCGGATAGCATCGGGAACTTCGTTGGATTTACCCATACCGAAGCCAACTGTTCCGTTGCCGTCGCCGACAACTACCAGCGCGGAGAACTTCATGATACGTCCGCCCTTAACGGTCTTTGATACACGATTGATGTAAACGACTTTCTCTTGAAGCTCGTTTTCGGTCTGTTCAAAATTGTTTGCCAAGTCATTTCCCTCCTTATCAGAAATTAAGTCCGCCTTCGCGAGCGCCCTCTGCGAGAGCTGCCACACGACCGTGATATACATATCCACCTCTGTCGAAAACGACGTCGGTAATGCCGGCAGCCTTTGCCTTTTCGGCGATCGCCAGACCTACCTTTTTAGCCGCCTCAACGTTGCCGCCATACTGACCGAAGCCCTTCTCTGCGGAAGAAGCCGCCGCCAGCGTTACGCCCTTTTCATCATCGATGATCTGCGCGTAAATGTGCATCGAGGAACGGAACACGTTCAGACGCGGGCAAGCGCCCGTGCCGCTGATCTTAGAGCGAACACGCTTATGACGGCGGAGTCTGCTCTTGTTTTTATCAATAACTTTAACCATCTCTGTACGCTCCTTAAATTACTTCTTACCCTTAGCAGCTTTACCCTCTTTACGACGGATAACTTCATCTGCATACTTGATGCCCTTGCCCTTGTACGGCTCGGGAGGACGCTTGCCTCTGATCTCCGAAGCAGCCTGACCGACCTTCTGCTTGTCGATACCCGTAACGATTATCTTGTTCGGCTGGGGAACCTCGAGCTTGATGTCGTCGGTGTCCTCAACCTCTACCTTGTGGGAGAAGCCGAGGTTCATAACAACCTTCTTGCCCTGCTTTTCACATCTGAAACCTACGCCGTTTATCTCAAGCTCCTTTTTGAAGCCCTCGGTAACGCCGACGATCATGTTGTGAAGAAGCGTTCTGGTAAGACCATGAAGCGACTTTGAAAGATTTTCGTCATCGGGGCGGGAAACTATTAGCTCGCTGCCCTCTTGACTGATCTTCATCAAATGGTTGAACTCTTTTGTAAGAGTTCCCTTGGGACCCTTCACTGTTACTACCGGTCCGTCGATCTTTACATCGACTCCTGCGGGAACAGCAACAGGCATTCTTCCAATTCTTGACATATTACTATTCCTCCTATTACCATACGAACGCGAGGATCTCGCCGCCGACATGGTTCTCACGAGCCTTCTTGTCGGTCATGATGCCCTTGGAAGTCGATACGATCGCAATTCCAAGACCTTTCATTACTTTCGGCATATCCTTGCAGTTTGAGTAAATTCTAAGACCGGGCTTAGATACACGGCGCAGACCGGTTATAACCTGTGCGCGGCTGTCTGTGTATTTAAGAGTGATCTTGATAGTGCCCTGCTTCTTGTCGTCCTCAATTACCTTGAAGCCCTTGATATAGCCCTCGTCGAGCAGTATCTGGGCGATCTGCTTCTTGAGGTTGGAAGCGGGAACGTCAACAGTGGGGTGTTTTGCGGAGTTCGCGTTGCGAATTCTTGTAAGCATATCCGCAATAGTATCTGTGATCTGCATTTATTTACCTCCTAAACGCAAGCCGTTACGAACGCGATCTCGTTCGTCGTACTCACATAATTTCCTCAACATCGGACTTAAAAACCCGTTTCTGTTAGTCCGACGAGGTAAAACTCTAAATTCTTACTTCTTAGACTCTTACATCTAATTACCAAGAAGCTTTCTTAACGCCGGGAATCTGACCCTTGTAAGCAAGCTCTCTGAAGCAAATTCTGCAAATGCCGAACTTACGCAGGTAAGCGTGCGGTCTGCCGCAGATCTTGCATCTGTTGTAAGCGCGAGTGGAGAACTTAGGCGTTCTCTGCTGCTTTTGCTTTAAAGACGTTTTTGCCATGTTGTTCCTCCAACTAAATTACTTCTCAAAGGGAGCGCCCATAAGCGCGAGCAGCTCTCTTGCTTCTTCATCGGTTTTCGCGGTGGTGATAAAGTTGATATCCATACCGCGCGTCGCATCGATCTTGTCATACTCGATCTCGGGGAATATCAGCTGCTCTTTCAGACCGAAAGAGTAGTTGCCGCGCCCGTCGAACGAGTTGGGGTTGATGCCTCTAAAGTCACGAACACGCGGAAGAGCCACATTGAACAGTCTGTCGAGGAACTCATACATGATATCGCCGCGCAGTGTTACCTTAACGCCGATAACCTGTCCCTCTCTCAGCTTGAAGTTCGCAACGGACTTCTTTGCGCGGCAAGCAACAGGCTTCTGACCCGTGATAGCCGCAAGCTCCGCCGAAACGTTCTCAATGATCTTCGCGTTTTCCTTAGCCTCGCCGCACGCTACGTTCACAACGATCTTGTCCAGCTTCGGGGTCTGCATAACAGACTTGTATCCGAACTTCTTGAACAATGCGGGAGCTACGGATTCCTTGTAAAAATCCTTCATTCTTGCCATTGTTTTCTCCTATCTGCCGGATTTTAGCAGCGGAAGAACCTGCGAACGAATCCGCCGTTATCATTCCGCGCTTCTTATATCCGACAAGTCGTGATAATTAATATTTAAGCTCTGCGCCGCAGTGCTTGCATATTCTGATCTTCTTACCGTCCTCGATCTTGTGACCGACTCTTGTAGGCTTGTTGCACTTCGGGCAAACGGGCATTACCTTGCAAGCATATATCGGGCTTTCCGCCTGAACTCTGCCGCCGATCTCGCCCTGTGCTCTGGGCTTAACGTGCTTGGTCACGATGTTTATTCCCTCAACGATGACCTTGCCCTCTTTCGGGGATACCTCCAAGACCTTGCCGGTCTTGCCTCTGTCGCCTTTTTTATCGCCGACCATAAGCATAACGGTATCGCCTGTTTTTACATGAACCTTACTCATCTTAACGATACCTCCTTACAGTACTTCGGGAGCAAGCGACAGAATCTTCATATAATCCTTATCGCGAAGCTCTCTTGCTACCGGTCCAAAAATACGAGTTCCTCTCGGATTTTTGTCCTCCTTGATTATAACCGCCGCGTTCTCGTCAAAGCGGATATATGTGCCGTCGTCGCGTCTGAGTCCCTTTGCGGAACGAACTACGACAGCCTTTACAACGTCGCCCTTTTTAACAACGCCGCCGGGTGTAGCTTTTTTAACAGAAGCTACGATAACGTCGCCGATATTTGCGTATCTTCTGCGTGTGCCGCCGAGCACTCTGATACACATAAGCTCTTTAGCGCCGGTGTTGTCGGCAACTTTAAGCAATGTCTGCATCTGAATCATGGCAATGCTTCTCCTTTCGCAAATCTAAAAATATCCGCCAATTACTTAGCGCGCTCTATAACGTTTACCAAACGCCATCTCTTATCCTTGGAAAGCGGACGCGTTTCCATGATCTCAACTCTGTCGCCGATGTTGCAGGTGTTCTGCTCATCGTGAGCCTTGAGCTTAATGGTGCGCTTTACTATCTTCTTGTAAAGAGGATGACGAACATTATCCTCGATGGCAACAACTATCGTCTTGTCCATCTTGTTGCTGACAACTCTGCCGACTCTGGTTTTTCTAAGATTTCTTTCCATAGTTTAGTTCTTATCCTCCTTCCTCAATTCTCTGCTGTAAGCTGGCGTTCACGCTGAACGGTCTTGATGCGCGCGATATCTTTCTTGACCGCCTTTATTCTTGTGGGGTTGTCAAGCTGGTTTACAGCGAGCTGGAAGCGCAGGTTGAAAAGCTCTTGTTTGAGTTCGGCGAGCTTAGTTTCAAGCTCCGGATCTGTCATGTATTTGATTTCAGAAGCCTTCATTACTGCTCACCTCCGTCTTCTTTCTTCACGAATTTGCACTTGATGGGAAGCTTATGCATCGCAAGACGCATAGCCTCTCTTGCGGTTTCCTCGGAAACACCCGCGATCTCAAACATTACTCTGCCGGGCTTTACTACCGCTACCCAATATTCGGGAGCGCCCTTTCCGGAACCCATACGAGTTCCAAGCGGCTTACTTGTTACGGGCTTATCGGGGAAGATCTTGATCCAAACCTGACCGCCGCGCTTGATATAACGCGTCATTGCGATACGGGCAGCCTCGATCTGATTTGACTTTATCCATGCACATTCAAGAGCCTGCAAGCCGTATTCGCCGTTGGAAACAGTGTTGCCTCTTGTTGCAACGCCCTTGCGGCGACCTCTCTGCACTCTTCTGTACTTAACTCTCTTCGGAAGCAGCATTATTCGTTACCTCCCTCTTTTTTAACTTCTCTGGGCTCTCTCGGCTTGCGGGGACGGCGGTCATCGCGTCCTCTGCCGTTACCTCTGTCATTGCGGCGTCTGTCTGTGCGCTCGTTTCTCTGTGCGGGGATCTCGCCCTTCAGAACTTCACCGTTGTAGATCCACACCTTAACGCCGATAACGCCGTAAGTTGTGTTTGCTCTTGCTACGCCGTAGTCGATATCTGCGCGGAGCGTCTGCAGCGGGATAGTACCCTCGTGGTAGCTTTCGGAACGCGCGATCTCCGCGCCGCCCAAACGACCGCTTACCATTGTCTTGATACCCTTAGCGCCGCTCTTCATCGTTCTTCCGATGACCTGCTTCATCGCGCGTCTGAACGACACACGACCCTCCAGCTGCATTGCGATGTTGTCCGCAACGAGCTGTGCGTTCAGATCGGGGTTCTTAATCTCTACGATATCGAGAGAGACTGCCTTGCCGGAAACGAGCTTTTCGATCTCCGCTTTAAGCTTATCGATCTCCGCGCCCTTAACGCCAATAAGCATACCGGGCTTTGCGGCGTAGATATAAACCTTGATCTTGTCCGCGCCCGTGCGCTCTATCTCGACCTTGGAAATTCCAACGGCGCGCGAGAACGACTGCGCGTTCTTATCTCCCTTAGAGCTTACGAACTTCTTCTTGTTCATAAGATAATCGCGAATTTTGTAGTCCTCAACAAGTGTATCACCAAAGGTTGCTTTACCCGCGAACCAGCGAGAATCCCAATCCTTGATCACACCCACTCTGAGTCCGTGGGGATTAACTTTCTGACCCATTGTTATTCTCCTCCTTATTCAGCTTCTTTAACAACCAGCGTGATGTTGGACGTTCTCTTCAGTATTCTGTGAGCGCGTCCGTGATCCTTCGCTCTGATACGCTTGAGTGTGATGCCGGGACCAACGTGCGCTTCGGAAACATACAATCTGGAAGTATCCATATTATGATTGTTTTCCGCGTTTGCCACTGCGCTCTTAAGGAGCTTTGCCAGCGGCTCACAAGCGGACTTCGGCGTGTTGTTCAGCACTGCCATTGCGTATTCAACAGGCTTATTTCTTATAAGATCAAGCACGATGCCGACCTTTCTCGGAGAAATACGAACCTGTGTGAGACTTGCTCTAGCTTCCATATTTTCTCCTCCTTACTTCTTTGCCGTGGTCTTGCTTCCCGCGTGACCTTTAAAGGTACGCGTGGGCGCGAACTCACCGAGCTTGTGTCCTACCATATCCTCGGTAACATATACCGGAACGTGCTTTCTGCCGTCATGTACGGCGAACGTGTGACCTACGAATTCGGGGAATATCGTTGAAGCGCGGCTCCATGTTTTAAGAACCTTCTTCTCACCCTTTTCGTTCATGTCAAGAACTCTCTTCATCAGAGCCTCTTGCACGAAAGGTCCCTTTTTAATGCTTCTTCCCATTGTAATAAATTCCTTTCAGTTAAGCTGCAAGTTAACTAGTGAATAGTTTTATAGAGATTAGTTGTTAGTTATCAACCGTTCTCACGCTTTCACTCTTATTAACAGCAACCGAATATACTCACGAATAGCGGTCAGCGGTTTAGATCGAAGCCGATAACTAACCACTAACAACTATTCTCTAGCAACTACTTGCCGTTTCTTCTCTTAACGATGAACTTGTTGGACGCTTTCTTTGTAGAGCGCGTCTTGTAACCCAACGCGGGCTTGCCCCACGGAGTAACCGGTCCGGGACGTCCAACGGGGGACTTGCCCTCACCGCCGCCGTGCGGGTGGTCGTTCGGGTTCATAACGGAACCGCGAACGGTCGGTCTGATACCGAGGTGGCGGGTCTTACCTGCCTTACCTCTGTTTACGTTCTCGTGATCGAGATTGGAAACCGTGCCGATAGACGCGTAGCAGAGCTGCGAAACGTTTCTCAGCTCGCCCGACGGCAGACGGAGCAGCGCGTAGCCGTTCTCCTTAGCCATCAATTGCGCCATATTGCCCGCGGAACGAACAAGCTGTCCGCCCTTGCCCGGGTAAAGCTCGATGTTGTGGATTACGGTACCAACGGGAATATCGCCGAGCGCCAGCGCGTTGCCGGGCTTGATATCCGCGTCGCTGCCTGCGCGTACCGTATCGCCTACCTTCAGTCCGTCCGGTGCGATGATGTATCTCTTCTCGCCGTCCTCATACTGAACCAGTGCGATAAACGCGCTTCTGTTCGGATCATACTCAAGAGTTTTTACTTCGGCGTTCATGCCTCTCTTATCTCTCTTGAAGTCAATAACACGGTATTTTTTTCTGTTGCCGCCGCCAATGTGACGAACGGTTATTCTGCCGTAGCTGTTTCTGCCGGCAGTCTTTTTAATGGGCTCCAGAAGACTTTTTTCGGGAGCTACCTTTGAAAGCCCGCTGTAATCTGTAACAGTCATATTTCTGCGGCTGTTGTTGACGGGCTTGTATGCCTTAATAGCCATAACTGAATCTCTCCTATTTAAATTCGCGCCGCTCAGCCGTCGCTTTTTCTCACTTCGCTTCGCTCCGTTCCAAAAAGCTCGCTGAACCTCGCAACCGTCGCCTCGCTCCTCTGCTTCGGTTCAGCGCGCCTTGCGCGACGCTTTTATCAAATCATTCCGTCGAAGAACTCAATGGTCTTAGAGCCTTCCTTGAGAGTAACGATAGCCTTTTTCCAGTCGGAAGTATAACCCTCGTTTCTGCCCATCCTCTTCTTTCTTCCGCGAACGGATACGGTGTTCACCTTTGCTACCTTAACGCCCTTGAACAGCGCCTCAACAGCCTTCGCGATCTCGATCTTGTTTGCGTCCTTTGCCACCTTAAAGGTGTACTTGCCTTGACGAAGGCAGTCCATAGAAGCCTCTGTGATAATGGGCTTGATGATGATGTCCTGTGCGACCTTTTCCATTATGCGTACACCTCCTCAAGCTTTTCAACGGCGCTCTTCACGATAACGAACTTGTTGCAGTTCAGGATATCGTAAACATTCAGCGTGTTCACCTGTGTGGTCTTAACGTCCGCGATGTTAGCCGCAGACTTTACCACCTTATTGTCAACTCCGTCAAGCACGATGAGGGTCTTGTCCTCCGCGCCGATAGCCTTAAGCATATTGACCATTGTCTTGGTCTTGAACTCGTCCGTTGTGATAGCGTCTACAACTATCATTTCATTGTCGCTTACCTTGCCCGAGAGAGCGGACTTGATAGCGAGCTGTCTTACTTTCTTATTAAGAGTAAATCTGTAAGAACGAGGCTTCGGACCGAGCGCTATACCGCCGTGTCTCCACTGGGGAGCTCTTGTCGAACCCTGTCTTGCGTGACCTGTTCCCTTCTGTCTCCAGGGCTTTCTGCCGCCGCCGCGAACTTCCGTTCTTGTAAGCGTGGACTGTGTGCCCTGTCTCTGATTTGCCAAATAGTTTACAACCGCGGAGTGCATAGCGGTCTTGTTCGGCTCGATGCCGAAAACCGCGTCGTTAAGCTCAAGCTCGGAAACGACTTTACCCGCCATATCAACTACGTTTATCTTTGACATAGTAATCGTCCTCCTTTTCTTTAAGCTTTAACCGCGTCGCAGATGGTAACAACGCCGCCCTTGGGTCCGGGAACAGCGCCCTTCACCGCGATGAGGTTGTTTTCCGCGTCAACTTTAACTACTACGAGATTTTGAACGGTAACGTTCTCCGCGCCGAGGTGACCCGCCATCTTCTTGCCCTTGAAAATTCTCGAAGGGCTGGAGCACGCACCCATAGAGCCCGCCTCACGAGCAACGGGACCCGTACCGTGAGACTCTCTCAGTCTGTGCTGATTGTGACGCTTGATAGCGCCCGCATATCCCTTACCTTTAGACACGCCCGCAACATCGATAACGTCGCCCTCGGCGAACACATCCGCTTTGATGACGTCGCCCGTGTTAAGAGCGCTTGTGTCGTCCAAACGGAACTCCTTAAGGGTCTTTTTGAAAGCGATGTCATTCTTCTTGAAATGACCCTGCTCGGGCTTGTTGATGTGCTTTGCGGTAACGTCGCCGAAGCCCATCTGAACAGCTTCATAGCCGTCGTTTTCTGTCGTTTTCTTCTGAACGACAACGCAGGGACCCGCTTCAATGACCGTAACGGGAACGACCTTGCCTGCTTCGTCGAAGATCTGTGTCATACCGATCTTCTTGCCGATAATTGCTTTTTTCATTCGGCTTTTCCTCCTTTGGTTATTGGTTGAGTTTTACCTCAACATGACCTCGCGCCTGTTGGGTTATCGGCGCGCGGTTAGTGGTTAACAGCATTCGCAAGTACGCCGCCAACATAACTCCAATCGAATCTATATTTAGATGTCCATTGAAATCTCTACACCTGCGGGCAGCTCCAAGCTCTGGAGAGCCTCGATGGTCTTTTTGTCAGGGCGGATAACGTCGATAAGGCGCTTGTGAGTTCTCATCTCAAACTGCTCGCGGGAATCCTTATACTTGTGCACCGCTCTCAGAATAGTTACGACCTGCTTGTCGGTAGGCAGCGGGATGGGGCCCGCAACTCTTGGGCCTCCCGCAGCCGCGCCATCGGCGCGTGGGAATGTGCGCGCGCCGCCGCGTTTTGCAGCCTCAACGATCTTCTGAGCCGCCGCGTCAACAACGCTGTGCTCGTAACCCTTGACCTTGATTCTTACCTTTTCATTAGATGCCATTTGATTTTTCAACCTTTCTTCGTTTTTTGTTGAAGCCGGAGCAACTCGACCCCAACCTGTAGTTTTTCTGCACTCCCCCTGCGCCAGAGATTGTGCAAAGTGCCGGCGAAGGCTCATTTTGAAAAATCCACCGAGCCGTGTGTGCCACATTTCAAAACGCACCCGTTAGTTATCCGAGTTCTCTCGAACACTTTAACAAAACGCTTTTGCTGCGGCTTGCGACCCGCAAAACTTTTCGCCCGAATTTAATCCGGACATACTCCGTCGAAATTACCGCAGCAGCTAAAAAGCGCCGCGCAACCTCCGACATCATCGCCTTGCGGCAGTGCAGACCCGCAAACGCGCTCACACGCCAACGTTGCCGTACACAGCCGCCAATGATTATTTTAACACAAATGAACGGTAATTTCAACCGGTAAAGTAAAATATTATTCCAAAATCGCAGAGAATTTTTCGGCGCTTTTACTGTTATTTTTATGCAACTTGCACAAAATTGCTGCTTTGGGCAAAAAATTCGGGGCTTTTCGCCCTTAATATTATATAATCGTTTTGAATAAAAGTGTGTTTTCAGCTGCTTGCCGCGCCTTTACCGCCTACCAGCAGATCCAATGCGCCCCCGATGACCTCCGCCCACATACCTATTATAATATCTATATCGGGAACGGAAACGAGAAAATTCTTATCGGCGGAACTGTGCGTTATCGAGGACAGCTGCGTTACCGTGGGCACGCCGACGGCGGCTACCGGACAGCCCAGAAGTTCCTCGGAAAGCTCGCTGCCGCGCAAGCCCGTTCCTGACCCCGGAACAAGACCGGAGCTTGATATTTGAACGGTCTTGCCGATATATCTCGGGTCTTGACACGAAAGCGCGTCTATTGCGATAACGCAGTCGGCTTTCAGCTCGCGGGCTGCCGCTCTGACAAGCCTTGCCGTATCAAGACCCGTTTTCGCAGCGACGTCCGTCTCGACCGCCGCCAGCGAATAGCGGGCGCCGCGCCGCGCGGTAAGAGTTCGCACGCACGCCGCTCCAAGGCTGTCCTGCGTGATGTCCGGATTACCAAGCCCCGCGGTAAACAAGCGTCCTCGCGGCGGTATCAGCTGCGATATCGCTCTGCACAAAAGCGCGGTCATTCCCGCGGCGTGAGGTTCACCGTGCAGTGAGATGTAACGCCCCGCGCGCCGCCCCATGCACCTTGCCGCCGTCTCCGAAAGCCGCACGTCCGTGATCTTAACCTCTCCTATGCGGCGCGTTATCGAGTGAACGCCGTCCTTTTTCGTCAATATCCGCGCCGATTCCAACGCCAAGCCGCGACTGTCCATAATATTTCCCTCCCGATATTACGGCGCGGCAAGCACCGCGCCCACTTAACCAACACGTTTCTCAAACAAACATTATCTTGTTTTCACTCACCCGCTTCGCGGGGGTGAGAAAACAAATCAATTACCTTTCCTCAAAAAAATTTCCAAAACCCCTTGAAATTTTTCGCGTTATGTGATATAATAAAATGTATTATGAGAAAAAGTGAATCGAAGTCACAATAAAAAACGTATCAACAAATGATTTTTTGGTGAATATAAATAAATAGTTCCCGAAAAAGAGCGTAAAATACCGGATTTCGACTCTAACATTAAAACGGAGGTGAAAAAAATGCCGAACATTAAATCCGCCAAGAAGAGAGTTCTCATCTCTAAGGCAAAGAACGAAGCAAACAAGGCGGCGAAGTCTACTTTGAGAACATCGATCAAAAAGGCTCGCGCTGACGGTGCAGACGCTGCAACAATCAAAGCGGCAAGCGTAAACATCGACAAGGCTGCCGGCAAGGGTCTTATTCACAAGAACAAGGCTGCTCGCCTGAAGTCACAGCTTGCTAAAAAAGCAAACGCTTAAAACCCGGTCGCAGTGTTTCCGCCCGCAGCCTTAAACGGTATGCGGGTGATTATTTTTTGAGGCGCGAAAAAACGGATATAAAAAAGAAAAAGCTCGGTTTTCGCGGGGAGCTCGAACGTTTAACTGCGATATAACGACTTGATAAGCGAATTTATTATGTGTACAGAACAATAGAATAATATAAGGGGAGTGATCTTATGATAATCAACGAAAGAGAAATAACGGATTTTGACGAGATAGACAGAGTGCTGAGCTCTTCAAGAGTTTGCCGCATATCGCTCATCAACGGCGAATGGCCGTACATAATACCGATGTGCTTCGGCTATAACCTGAACGGCGGAAAGCTGGAGCTGTTCTTCCGCTGCGAGGAAAAGGGCAAGAAAATGGATCTTATCAAAAACAACAGCAACGCCGCGTTTGAAGTGGATAAGCTGCTGGAGATCGTAAACGACAAGGACTATTACGGCTTTGCCGTGCCGTCGTATCGCAGCATAACCGGCACGGGCATTATCGAGGTTACAACGGGCATCGAGAAAATAACGGGGCTGGATTATATAATGAAAAAGTACGGCGAGACCCCGAACGAGGGCAAGCTGCCCGAACAGGTGCTTAACACCTTCGCGGTGCTGAAGCTGACGGCAGGCGAGTTCTGCTGCAAAGAACATAACATAAACAATTGCAGCGAATGACGTTCGGCAAGATGTTATGCCGATCCTCAATAAAATGAAAAAGCATACTTTTTTGCAAGCCGATATGTTTTCTCTCCCCTGCGAATCGGGGGAGAGAAAACAAGATAATGTGAAAAAACGAGGGACTGCAATGAATAAGGAAGAGATTATAGATCGTTTCAAAAAATGGCGCGACAATGATGAAAACGAGAAAATCATTGCCGCCGCTCTCACGCTGCCCACAAGCGTTATCGACGATGAAATACTGAGCTGGGTAGCTCAAAGCTATATCGATATCGGAGAATACAAACGCGCCATAGCCGTGCTTGAAAAAATTCACAACAGCATGGAACACGATTATAAGTGGCAGTTTATGATGGGCTTGGCGCTGCTTCGCGCCGCCGACGACGACGAGTGCGACGATGACGACGAGCTTCGCTGCAATATTCTCGAACGTGCAAAGGTCTGCTTGGCGCGCGGAATGAATATGAACCCTCCCGATGATGTGCTGGAATCCGCCGACAGATTTATGGAGGAGATCGAGGGGCTGCTTGAGGAACTTAACGGCTCGGACGACGCCGATTATGACGACGACCTCGAAATGTACGACGATGAGGAGCTCGATGCCGTCGAGGATCATATCAAGGAGTATTTCGGCGAATTTCCCACGGTGTTTCATGAAACCGCCTCTAAGGATTTTGTATGCGATATCGCCTGTATCCCGCCAACCGAGGAGCGCAATTATTTCACTCTGGTAACGATGGGAATGGGCGCGCACATCATGAATATCCCCGATTCCCTCTCCCCCGAGGAAAACGGCAGAGCCGAGCTGCTGATATGTCTGCCGCCCGACTGGAAGCTTGGAGAAAGCACAGATGAATGGTTCTGGCCCATTCATCTGTTGAAGGATCTCGCGCGGCTGCCCATTAACACTGATTCGTGGCTGGGTTGGGGGCACTCGGTGGATCATCAGTCGTACATTGCCAACACGCAGCTCTGTGCTTCGCTGCTGCTGTTTCCCGAGGGCGTTCCCGAGGAAGCGGAGGTATGCAATCTGCCAAACGGCGACAAGGTGAATTTCTTTGAGGTCGTTCCGATGTACCGAGAGGAAATGCTCTATAAAATAAACCACGATACAAAAGCTCTGCTTGAGCAGATGAAAAACGTCAGCCACATTGTGGATATTGACCGCCCCAACTGCTGCGAAAACGCCGACGAGCCGGAAATGGACAGCGGACGAATAATAGACGTTTCAAGAAATCACGCAAGAAAGATCTCCGACAAAAATCTCCCGCTCGACCCAATAAACGGCTGCAATCATCTTGCGGTATTTCTGCGTTGGTGCGTAGAGCACGACCTCATAGCGCCGCAGTTCTACGAAAACTGTCCCGAGGTCGTTAAGGGAGTAAAAGACGGCTCGCAAACCGACCTGCGACAATTTATCAACGACTATTTCGGCGGATATTTAAAGCCGTTCCAGCTAAGCTATATGGGCGCGTGTTTTTCCAATTACTACTATAATTGGGACACGGACGACCCCGAGCACTTCTACCCCTCCGACGTGGACGACTACGCCGAGCATTATTTCGGCACGGAACGCTACAACAGCGAGGAGTTCCAAGACGAGGCTTATATGTTTGTGCCCTTCGACGAGGAATATTATCAGGGTTTGTCGAAATATATCGACCGCGCCTTTTCCGATTTTCTTCCCGATTTTACGGAATACTGCGCGAAAACGGACAAAGAGACCGCCGAAAAAGCGGAAAAGCTGCTGGGCTTGAAGCTGACTCTCCCACGACAGGACGAGCAGATAGCAAAAGCATACCGCGATATAGAATACATGTCGAAAGCAAGCGGGGGCTGCGCGCTTCCGATGATAGTTGATCTCGGCGGCTGCGCCGATACGCAGGACGATGTTTCCGACCTGCTGCTTGACGCGACGGACACGTTCCTTGAAACTGTTGTGATAGCCAACTTCACATCTGACGACCCCGTAAATTGGACCGAGAAGAACTTCGGCGGCGAAAAGTTTTCCGTTATCCCCTCAAACGACCGTATCGCGTCTTTACAGAGCACGCTTGCGGAAATGTTCGGAGCCGTGCCCGCTATACTTACGTTTGACGAGACGAACGCGACGCTGCTTATCCCGCTGGAAAACGGCGTTTATATACGCTTTGCAAAATGATCTGCACATTTACAATTGACGATGTATAATTGATAGTATACAGTTAATGTTCGCAAAGCGCACAACATAACTGCGTTCTTTCCCTCGCGGAGTGAGGGAAAGAAAATAAGATAAAATGTCAACTGTAACGGGGGTGAGCGTTTGAAAAAAATTACGGCGATCATTGCTGCCATTATGTTATTAAGCGGCTGCGGCGTTTCCGACGAAACGTATCAGCCCGAGAAATACGTTGATATTTCCGATAACGCGCAAAGCGCCTCTCCGACGCCCGCACCGCCGCTCCTGTCCTCTGCGGCGATCTCTTCACATACTCCGCCGTCCGAGGTGAGCCGAGTTCAAAACAACAGCACCGAAGAAAGCGGCATACGCGAACTTAAAACCGCCCCCGCCGCCGACCAAAACAAGCTTGCGTTTACAATAGAAAACCTGTTCTCCGAGGGGGAGTACTACACTCTTGTAATATCGAGAACAAAGACGGACGAAACGGAGCAAAACACAATCACCTCTAACGGCGAATATTACAGCGACATTGCGCTGACGCTCTTTAAAGACGGACAGCAGATCGACCGCCTTGCGGCGGACGTCCTCAACGGGGAACGTCTTATGATACTTGAAAGCGCAGCGGAGGAGCTGTCCTATGGCTGCGAGGTAATATCAAATCTGCGGAAATTCGACACTGAAGAATACCCCGATTTTATAGAGCTTGTTCTCCGCGGCGGCAGCAACGAAGCCGCCGTTCCCGAATACGCACGGTTTTTCACGGTTTTTAACGGTAAGATAACCGAGCTTCTTGTTTACGAAAACGGGATCAAAACCTCGCCGCGCGGCGCGAAACTCGAACCACGCGGCGCAGGTCTGGCGGTGCAGTTCCTCACGGTGCTGAAAAACAACGGTCTTGAGGAATACAAGATCATAAAGTACGAATACCGCTTTGATTTGGAAAACAAGCGGCTAAACAAACAGCAAGTGCGGTTTTACGGCTATGAATACTAAAGGAGGATATTTATGAAAAACGAACCCACGCCCAACGACAAGGAAGAGTTTATCAGGATCTACAAGGAAAAGATAATCCGCGAGGGTTCGGATAAGCTTTTGGAGTTCCTTGAAAAAAGTGATTTCTTCACCGCGCCCGCCTCTACAAGATATCACGGCGCATACAAGGGCGGACTGCTGCGGCACTCGCTGAACGTTTACGAGTGTCTTGTCGAATACTTGGCGCGGGAACGCGTTCAGGAAAAATACGAAATCAAGTTCTCCGAGGAATCGGCGGCAATAGTCGCTTTGCTGCACGATGTTTGCAAGGTGAATTTCTACACGGTCTCCATGAGAAACTCCAAAAACGAGCAGACAGGGCAGTGGGAAAAGGTGCCGTATTACACGATAAACGACACACTCCCCTACGGTCATGGGGAGAAAAGCGTGTATATGGTGAGCGGCTTTATGCGGCTCACCCGCGACGAGGCTATGGCTATTCGCTGGCACATGGGTTTTTCGGGAGTAGAGGACAAGAACACTATCGGGCGCGCCTTGGAAATGTACCCTCTGGCGTTCGCGCTTATGGTCGCCGATATGGAGGCGAGCTATTTCCTAGAGGGGTCGGAATAAATTATGTTTCTTCCCGCCTGCGGCGGAAAAAAAGAAAATCACCTTGCAGAACCTTCCGTTTGTAGGCGACGCCTCCTTTGACCCGCGCTGGACAAGCGAAGCCCTTGGCAATGTTGTAAACAACGCGGTAAAGTACACACCCGCTGGCGGAAGGGTTACCGTATCTGCACAGATGCTCGAAACCTTTTGCCGGGTGGACGTGACGGATACGGGCCCCGGTATTCCAGAAGAAGAACAAGGCGGGATTTTTAATCGTTTCTATCGTGGTGCATCAACTCACTCGGCGGAGGGGCTTGGCCTGGGGCTTTATCTGGCACGGGAAATCCTGTCCCTTCAGGGCGGTTATATCAAAGTATCCTCTAAACCAGGAAACGGGAGCACTTTCTCACTGTATTTGCCTCGTGCGTTGAATCGGATATGAAGAACAGCAAATCTTTCAACTCTGTTAGATTTAAGAAAG
>OIXH01002476.1_pt1 | contig 18234 bp, 20 predicted proteins | sample 1587741 | NCBI WGS metagenome assembly OIXH01 (sample SAMEA3888916, study PRJEB22519) | human gut metagenome | biome: human gut; feature: human-associated habitat; material: faeces | place: Denmark | collected 2011 | reverse complement strand
CTGAGTAATTTTATCTTACATCAGTTTGGAGGTTTACACAAACTTTGGGATACTCCCGACTTCTAAGAACTTGATTCTTACATAGACATAAAAAATGTGGCTGTCGCACTTTATGTGGACAGCCACATTTTTTATATATCACACCTTATTCCCGAAACCGATATTTTCCTTTCCCCTGTCCCTTTACATTTTCGACAAGTCCTCTTTCTACTAACAGTTTTAACAATTCCGATGCTCTCGTTGACCTCAAACCGGTCGTGCTCTCTACACCGGTTCTGCCAAAGACCTCTTCTGTTCCATATTTCTCAAATAAGATCTCGATATGCCCTACGGTCTTATCAGATATATCCGGTAACATATCTACCCGCCATTTATCAATCTCTGCTTTTTCGGTCCCAATGTCCGCTTTTTCTGCTTCAATGTCCGCTTTTCTGGTCTCAATGTCCGCTTTTTCGGTTCCAATGTCCGCTTTTTCGGTTCCAATGTCCGCTTCCCCGGTTCTGACTGTTTCACATATTCTTTAAATGGGTCCTTATTCACTACGCAAACCTCCGTCCATAGGCATAAGTAGAAAAGTAAATCACCGATGCGATCAACACGATCATCGGACCTGTCGCAACATTTGTATAGTACGACACCAGAAGTCCCAGCACTCCGGAAAAAATGGAAAATACCACAGAAAAGAAATGATATTCCCTCATATTCTGCGAAATATTCCGGCCGGATGCTGCCGGCAGGATCAACAGTGCATTGATCAAAAGAATCCCGATCCATTTGATGGAAAGCATAACGATAAGTGCAATCAATATGGAAAACAGATTCTCTATGACTTTTACCGGAATCCCCTTGCTCTTTGCAAGCGTCACATTGACACTCTCGGCACACAGTTTGTTAAATGCCAGCACCCAGAAGACTAATGTTACTGCAAAAATAGCTACTAAATAGAGAATTTCCCGTCTGGTAATGCTCAAAATATCTCCAACCAGCAATGCTGAATATTTACTGAAATTGCCTCCCTTTGACAAAATAGCAAGTCCAAGTGCCATACTTGCCGAAGAAAAAACAGAGATTAGCGTATCGGTAGATGCGGTACTCTTTTCCGCGATCTTATTTAAAAGCAGCGCAAATACGATTGCAAAAAGGATCATGGAAAGTGTCGTATCTTTCATTCCAAGCACAGCTCCGATCGCAATTCCAGTCAATGCGGAATGTCCTAATGAATCTGAGAAAAATGCCATTTTTTTATTCACGATCATCGTTCCAAGAATTCCAAATAACGGAGTAATGATCAGAACTGCCAGCAGTGCATTTTTCATAAAACCGTATTCTAACCATTCGGTAAAAACAGCCTGCATCACGCTCTTCCCTCCATTCCAAAGATACGTTCGAACTCCTCACTTGCATAGACTTCCTTCGGCGTTCCCTGCTTTAGGATCGTTTTATTCAGCAGCAGGACTTTGTCTGCATACTTTGCCACATAGTCCAGATCATGGGAGATCAGGATAATTGCCAGATCAAAATTTTTCTTTAAATAATCCATGGTCCGATAGAATAATTCCATACCGTTCTGGTCAATACCGGACACCGGTTCGTCTAATAATAAAAGATTCGGCTCATCCATAATTGCCATTGACAACAGCACCCTTTGAAGCTGACCGCCGGAAAGATTGCACACCTGTCTGTCGATCAGATCTTCTACCTCAAAAATACGCAGGGCTTCCTGAATTTCTTCATAGAGCCGCTTTTTCTTATATAAAAATACCGGTGCCTTTCCCTGATAAGATGCCATCAGATCATAGACACTGAGTGGTGTCCTTTTTTCAATATTTAAAGACTGTGGCACATAACCGATCTTCATGCGCCGCATATGACCGTTTTCCGTATCACGAAAATCAATACTTCCCTCATGCGGAATATCATTTAAAATTGCCCGGATCAGGGTGGTCTTACCGGCACCGTTGCGTCCGATCACTGCATTCAGTGTCCCACAGTGAATGTGCATATTGACATCTTCTAAAATAGTCTGATTTCCAATCGTTACACCTAAGTGGTTCATCTTGATACAGTGCAGCCCACAGGGTTCGATAATTTTTTTCATCACTGCAATGCCTCCTTTAACGCCTCTAAATTGCTGCGCATCGCTTTTAAATAGGCATCCTTTTCATATTTTCCCCGTACACAGGTGTCTAAATAGACTACCGGAACATTGGTCTCTTTTTTTACACTTTCTGCTAATTCTTCGCCGTAAGTCCGTTCCGCTAAAATCATCTTTGCACCGTCTTTTTGAATCGCTGACAACACATCGGCAACTTCGCCAGCACTGACCTGACGTTCCTCGTCAAGATTCAGTGTATAGACATCATTCATATTCCACTCATTTGCCGCATATTCTAATCCCTCATGGAAAAGAACTACTTTCTGACCGTTGCCATTACAGGTATCACGATATTCTTCTGTCAGATCAGCTATCTGTTCACAATAGGCATCTGCATTTTTCTGATAGATTTTTTTATTTGTCTCATCCACTTCTGACAGACCTTTGGCAATGTTTTGCACCTGCTTTTGATATTTCTCTGTATCCATCCACAGATGTGCATTTTCACCGGACATTTCGATACCTTCTCCTGCCTCGATGATCGTCAGGTTTGGATAACGCGAAGCAACCTCCGATAAAAAGTTTTCAATACCTCCACCATTGATGATAAAGACATCTGCTTTTGAAAGCAACACCATATCTTCCGGTGTCAGCTGATAATCGTGTAAACATCCGGTCTGTGGTTCACTCAGATTTTCCAAAATGACTGACTTACAGCCGTCTGTGACATTCATCGCAGCAACATACATCGGATAAAAAGAGGTGACTACCCGAAGCTGTTCTGTCGCCTCTTTTTTCTCCTCATGGTTAACATAAATCGAAACCGTACCAAGGGAGATCATTGCGATCACGACCAGCAGGCAGAATACAAATCCATACTTTTTTCTATTCATCTTCATTCTCCGAAACTTCACTCTCTAAAATGGAATCCATCAGATTCCAGATTTCTTCTCTTCCCTGCTTGCTGGTTGCAGAAAACGGAATGACGATACTCTCTTTTTTCAATCCAAGTCCTTCTCTGACTAACTTCACATGTTTCGAGATCTGGCTTCTTTTGAGCTTATCCATCTTCGTTGCAATGATGATCGGCTCGTATCCCTGATAGACGATCCAGTCATACATCATCTTATCATTCGCAGAAGGCGCATGACGGATATCAATCAGTAAAAATACTGCCCGAAGCTGCTTTGAGTTATGCAGATAATTCTCGATCATCTGTCCCCACTTTTTTTTCTCTGATTCTGCCACCTTCGCATAGCCATATCCCGGAAGGTCTACTAAATACATCACGTCATTGATATTATAAAAATTAATGGTCTGTGTCTTTCCCGGCTGTGCAGATGTCCTTGCTAACGACTTTCTGTTCATCAACGCATTGATCAGAGATGATTTTCCGACATTTGATTTTCCTGCAAACGCAATTTCCGGTTTTTGGTTGTCCGGCAGTTTACTTGTGTAACCGCAGACAGTCTCTAAATTTACCTCTTTGATAATCATGATTTCTCCTGCTTTCCATATCCTGATGTTTCTATGCTGTAAAAGCCTGCTCTAAAACCTCATCCATGCTTTCCACATAGACGATTTCAAGTCCTTTGGTAATCTCTGCTGAAACCTCTTCTACATCTTTTTCGTTTTTCTTCGGAACACATACGGTTTTAATTCCCGCATTTTTCGCTGCTAATAGTTTTTCTTTTAAACCTCCGATCGGAAGCACTCTTCCACGCAGTGTGATCTCTCCTGTCATTGCAATGTCAGCCCGTACTTTTTTACCTGTCGCCGCTGAAAGCATTGCTGTTGCCATCGTGATTCCGGCAGACGGTCCGTCTTTTGGCACAGCCCCTTCCGGAACATGGATGTGTATATCGTTTTCTTTAAAAAATTCTTTGTCAATGCCCCATTTTTTACTGATGGCACGGATATAACTAAGTCCGATCTGAGCGGACTCCTTCATCACATCGCCAAGCTGCCCGGTCAATTTAATATCGCCCTTGCCCGGCATAACATTGACCTCTATCTGCAGGGTATCTCCACCGACGCTTGTCCATGCCAGTCCACGCACAATACCAATCTCATCCTGTTCATTCGCCTTGTCAAAGCTGTATTTTTCTTTTCCAAGATATTTTTCTAAATTACTCTCGGTGATCTTGATCTTTGTCTTATCTCCCTGATAGATCTCTCTGGCTGCCTTCCGGCAGATTTCTCCGATCTTACGCTCTAAATTACGCACTCCGGCTTCTCTGGTATATCGGGAGATCATGCGGCGCAGTGCGGAACTGCTGATCGTAAGCTCCCCGTCTTTGAGACCGTTTTTCTTCATCTGTTTCTGGATCAGATGCTCTTTGGCAATATGCTCTTTTTCATTTTCCGTATAACTGCTGACTTCGATCAGCTCCATACGGTCTAGCAGCGGTCTTGGGATATCCTGTACGGAATTTGCCGTTGCTATGAAAAGCACCTCCGATAGATCAATAGGAATCTCTACATAGTGGTCACGGAACTTGTTATTCTGTTCGGAGTCCAGCACCTCTAACAGTGCGGAAGCCGTATCTCCTTTGTAGTCACTGCTGATCTTGTCGATCTCATCTAATAAGATCAGCGGATTCTTCACGCCTGCACTGCGCAATCCGTTCACTAAACGTCCCGGCATTGCTCCGACATAAGTCTTTCTATGTCCACGGATCTCTGCTTCATCACGGACACCGCCTAAGCAGATACGAACATATTTTTTATCCAAAGCCTTGGCTACTGAACGTGCAATACTGGTTTTTCCTGTTCCCGGAGGTCCTACTAAACAGATGATCGGGCTGTCTCCCTTGCTCGTCAGGTTACGGACTGCTAAAAATTCTAACATTCGCTCCTTGACCTTCTCTAAGCCATAGTGGTCCTCATCAAGAATACGCTCTGCATTCTTTAAATCCTTATTGTCTTTTGATGCCTTATTCCACGGCAGTTCTAACAATGTCTCGATATAGCCGCGTGTTACCGCACTCTCCGAAGAACTCGAAGAAATATTCTTAAAACGGTCAATCTCTTTTTGGATCCGTTCCTTTACTTCTTTCGGTGCCTTTAACTTCTTTAAGGACTCTTCGTATTGTTCTGCATCGCTCTGGGTATTGTCTTCCCCTAATTCCTCACGGATGACTTTTAACTGTTCCCTTAAAATATATTCTCTCTGATTCTTCTCTACCTTACTCTTAATCTTCATCGCAAGGTCATTACGGATCGTTGCAATGTCAATTTCCCGTAAGAGAATTGCCATCAGAACTTCATAACGCTCGGTAATGGTAACTGCTTCTAATATCCTCTGTTTCTCCTCATAGCCGATTGGAATGCTGTTTGCGATCGTATCGATCAGACGGTCTAATTCATGGATCTCCTGGATCGGTTTTGCCGCCTCTTTGCCATTCTTGGAATTGTAAGTGCAAAACTGTTCATATTTTTCTTCTAAGCAGCGGATCATTGCCTCTCTGGCATTTTCAGGGATATCCTCTAAGCCATCCTCTGTAAAACGGATCACTTCCGCTAAAAGATATTCTTCCGTCTCCGTAAAACAATTCAGCTCTGCACGCTCGATGCCCTCGACTAATACACGCACAAGATCATTCGGCATTTTAATGACCTGTTTGATCTCTGCTACCAGTCCGATGCTGTACAGATTTTCTGCTGTTGGCTCTTCCTCTTCCGGATTTTTCTGAGTCAGAAGAAAAATCTCCTGCTCATCCATCATTGCCTCTTCTACTGCCTTTATTGATTTTTCCCTGCTAACGTCAAAATGGGCTACCATGCCTGGCAGTATGGTTAGCCCTCTTAACGCAACAGTTGGTAATTGTTTTATAATACTACTCATCAAATATCAACCCCTGTTTATGCGATATTTTTTTCAATCATTGGTTCCTTTTCTTCTTCTACAGAATCTTTTGTGATCGTACATGCGATTACCGATTCATCGGACGGCACACGATACATCAGATCGAGCAGAATGCCTTCGACGATCGCACGAAGTCCTCTGGCTCCGGTCTTTCTCTCGATCGCTTTTTTCGCAATTGCCTCTAATGCTTCTTCTTCAAAGTTCAGACGCACTCCGTCTAATTCAAAGAGTTTCTGATACTGTTTTACCAGTGCATTCTTTGGCTCTTTCAAAATGCGGATCATTGCCTCTTCATCTAATTCATTCAAGGATACGGTAACCGGCACACGTCCGATAAACTCCGGTATCAAGCCAAACTTAATGAAATCTTCCGGTATTGCTTTCTGGAATGCCTCGCTGATCTTCTGGTGGTTCTTATCTGCAATTTCTGCATTGAATCCCATCGAACCCTGCTCTGTTCTGGCATCCACAATTTTTTCTAATCCGTCAAACGCACCTCCGCAGATGAACAGGATATTTGTGGTGTCGATCTGGATCAGCTCCTGATGCGGATGCTTTCTTCCACCCTGTGGTGGTACACTTGCCGTTGTTCCTTCTAAAATCTTTAAAAGTGCCTGCTGTACACCCTCACCGGAAACATCTCTTGTAATAGATACGTTTTCAGATTTTTTCGTAATCTTATCAATTTCGTCAATATAGATGATGCCGTACTGTGCACGTTCCACATCATAGTCTGCTGCCTGAATGATCTTAAGCAGAATATTTTCCACATCCTCACCTACATATCCGGCTTCTGTCAGTGTGGTTGCATCTGCAATTGCAAACGGTACATTTAAAATACGTGCTAACGTCTGTGCTAACAGTGTCTTACCGGAACCGGTCGGTCCTAACATCAGAATATTACTTTTCTGAAGCTCCACATCTAAATCCAATGGAGCGGTAATTCTCTTATAATGATTGTAAACTGCCACAGACAGCACTTTTTTTGCTTCGTCCTGTCCGATAACATATTCATCTAAAAATGCTTTCAGCTCTTCCGGCTTATAGAGATGAATCTCCTCTGCCATGCCTTCCGGCTGCACATTTTCCTCTTCTTCAAATTCTTCCTCGATAATTTCTGTGCATACCTCTACACATTCATCGCAGATAAATGCACCATTTGGTCCCGCAATCATCTTACGGACCTGTTCCTGTGACTTTCCGCAAAAAGAACATCTGATCTTGTCTTCTATATTACGTCCTGCCATATACTCTCCCTTCAATCTACAACGAGGACATCCCAAAATTGTCAAATCTTCATTTTGAGCTGCCCTCACTTTTTACTCACAATTATCTGTTTGTAATGATACTGTCAATGATACCGTATTCTTTTGCTTCTTCGGCACTCATGTAATAATCACGCTCGGTATCCTGTGCCACCTGCTCGATCGGTTTTCCTGTGTTCGCAGCGATAATTTCATTTAATTTTTTCTTTGTCTTTAAAATGTTCTCTGCTGCGATCTGGATTTCCGTTGCCTGTCCTTTTGCTCCGCCGGACGGCTGATGGATCATGATCTCAGCATTCGGCAATGCCATTCTCTTGCCCTTTGTACCACCGGCTAACAGGAATGCTCCCATACTCGCAGCCATACCGATACAAATGGTAGAAACATCACACTTAATATACTGCATTGTATCATAAATTGCAAATCCACAGGTTACAATACCTCCCGGTGAATTAATATAGAAATTAATATCCTTTCCCGGATCTTCTGACTCTAAGAATAACATCTGTGCCACAATACTGCTTGCAGTCACTTCGTTTACTTCTTCTCCGAGAAATATAATTCTGTCTTTTAATAATCTTGAATAGATGTCGTAAGAACGTTCTCCACGGCTGTTCTGTTCAATGACATAAGGAATATAACTCATGATATAACCTCCAATTTATAAAAACTTTATAAAATAGTGCTTAAAATCTACTACAGACCGGTCCTGTGATAGAACCAGTCTGCAATTCAACGCTTACTATTTTTCTTCTTTATCTGTATCCTTGTCTTCTTCTTTTGCTTTCTTCTTTGGTTTTGCTCTCTCTTTTACGTTTTCCATAATGAGATCTGCTGCTTTCTGAAGTGCAAGGTCATCTTTAATTGCCTGAATCTCACTCTCAGCGGCATATTCTTTTAAGCTCTCTACATCTGTTCTGTAAGCTGTTGCCAGTCTTTCGAACTCTTTATCTAATTCTTCATCAGATACTTCGATGTTTTCTGCTTTTGCAATCTCCTCTAATACAAGAGAACTCTGGATACGCTCAATTGCATCCGGACGTACCTGCTCTTTTAAGCTGTCAATCGTTGCTCCTGAGAACTGCATGTACTGCTCCATGCTAAGTCCCTGCTGGGAAATTCTGGTTGCAAAATCGTTGATGATGTTCTGAACCTGCATCTCGATCATTGGTTCAGGCAGCTCCATTTTTGATTTGTCAATAATCTTACGGATTGCCTCATCCTCTTTATCACGTTTTGCAGCAGCTTCTTTCTGCTCCTGAAGTTTTTTCTTAACATCCTCTTTGTATTCTGCAAGAGTATCAAACTCTGAAATATCCTGCGCAAAGTCATCATCTAATTCAGGAAGTTCTTTTCCTTTGATCTCGTTGATCTTTACTTTAAATACTGCAGGTTTTCCGGCTAAATCTTCTGCCTGATACTCTTCCGGGAAAGTAACGTTTACTTCTACTTCCTCACCTGAGTTCTTGCCGATCAGCTGATCTTCAAATGTATCAATGAAAGAATGGGAACCGATCACTAACGGATAATTCTCTCCCTTACCGCCTTCAAATGCCTCTCCATCTACGAATCCTTCAAAGTCGATGACTGTTGTATCTCCATCAGCAACCGGTCTGTCTTCGATGGTAATGCTGCGGGCATTGTTTTCTCTCTGTCTTTCTACTTCTGCATCTACTTCTTCGTCTGTAACAGTCGTATCAATCTTAGTAACTGTTACGCCCATGTACTTGCCAAGTGTTACTTCCGGTTTTACGGCAACTGCTGCTGTAAAAATGAATGGTTTTCCTTTTTCTAACTGAACGATGTCAATCTCCGGCTGGGAAACAACATCTTCACCGCTCTCTTTTACTGCTGCTCCGTATTCTTTCTGGATTAAAAGATTTGCTGCATCTTCATAAAAGATTTCCGGTCCATACATTTTCTCTACCATGTTTCTTGGCACTTTACCTTTACGGAATCCAGGAAGACTGATTCTGTTTTTCTGTCTGTTGTATGCTTCCTGTAAAGCTTCCTCTAATTTCTCGGCAGAAACTTCGATGGTAAGTTTTGCCATGCTCTTTTCGAGATTCTCTACCTGTACACTCATGATTACAATTTCCTCCTTATATATAAATACGATGTACTTCCATGCTTAAGACTGCGAAAAAGGACAGAAAGCTGTCCTTTTAGCAGTCATTTAGAAATTATAGCACAGTGTCAGGAAAAATACCAGTTTTTTTTCAAACTTTATTTACTTTTCTGCACATCACGAATCAAATCATAGTTAGAATCCTTACCTTCTACGAATCCGGTTACCGGAGTGGTCAGACCGTTGAAGTCGTGGAAGTTCACAAATGCATCTTTGATCGTCTTCATCAGTTCAGGATCTATCTTGTTCGAGAATGCAATTGCATCCTTCTGAATGTTACCGGTCTTAGAAATAATTCTAATCTTAGACATATCGGCACCATTTTTCTCTGCTTTCTCATAAGCCTCGTTGTAAGTTGCACCTGCATCGTACTCTCCGCTCAATACACCTGCGATAACCTGATCATGGCTTCCTGCAAATGTAACTTCGCCGAGGAAGTTCTCCGGATCATGACCATCCTGCTGGATGCTGTATCTTGCATAAAGATATCCTGATGCACTTCCTTTATCTACATAGCCGAAATGCTTTCCTTCCAGATCGCTGATGGAATTGATTCCGGAATCTGCTCTTGTAATAATATATCCGTTGTAATAATCTTTACCGTTTACTTTTGGTGTTGCTACCGGTGTAATGTCTGCAATCTCACATGCAGTTGTATATGCCATTGGTGAGAACCATCCACCATCTAAAATACCGTCTTTGATATGAACACCGAGGGAATCGTAGTCCTTAACAATCATAACTTTTGCTTTCTTGCCAATGGATTTAAAGATCCTCTCTAAGATCGGAGCATACATCTGCTTAATGTCTTCCGGTGAAGTAAACGGATTGATTCCGATCGTGATCTCATCTTTATCCTTGATCTCACACATCAGATACTGCAGTTTCTCGCACTTGTTGTTCAAGTTATCACAGCCTTCTAATAAGGAATCATTCTTTGCCTGATGGCTCTCGATCATCTCAATGGATTCTCTTGTCTCATTATCACTGGATGAAATGTGATCCACTAAATCATTCAGTGCATTTTCCATATCTGCGGACACACTTACGTTTCTGTTAGAAACATTGGTAAGCTGTGCCATGCTCTCTTTCATATTATCAACAGAGCCCTGTGTCTGGTTTAAAACCTCTACGGTCTTGCTCATCATATCATTCAGACGATTGATGGAATCTCCGGAATGTTCGATGGACTGATGTGCACTGCTGACATTTTCTTCTAATTTCTTGACGATCTGCTCGATCTCTCCGATAAAGCTGTCTGTCTCATTTGCAAGTTTTCCTACCTCACCTGCTACAATGGCAAATCCTTTTCCATGCTCACCTGCGCGGGCTGCTTCAATGCTTGCATTTAAGGATAACAGGTTGGTCTGCTCTGAAATATTTTTTATGTACTCTACAATCTTCTGGATGCTCTTAGAGGATTCTAACAGATTTTCATTGGTCTCCTGTGTTACCTTAAAAGTATTATCTAATTCTTTTAAGATCTCATAAGTCTCCATGACGGTATTACGTCCGTCATTTACCTGATCCAGTGTCTTGTCAGCCTCTGCCTCAACCTTGGTAATACTGCTGTTGATCTCTTCACTGCTACTGCTAACCTGACGGATGCCGTTCTCTACTTCTTCTACTTTCGTCAGATTCTCATTTGAAAATTCTGCAATCTTATGGTTTTTCGTTACGAGTGTTGCAAAGGCTTCTTTGTTCTTCTTTGCAAGCCAGGAGAGCTGCTGGGTATCAAAACCAATTGTCTCCATCATATGTCCCATTTCACCATAGATCTTTTGGTACTTTTCTAACGCTTCCCCTGTATTTCCAGAACCCGTATGCGCTTTTGAACCGGCATTTTTATTTCCAAACATACTAATTCCTCCTTTATGCGTACACTTTCTCTTATATATATTGCCTTTATTATAATACATATTTGTGATTTTTCCAAGATAATTTAGCTTTTTTTTGTATATTCTTGTCAATAAAATATCTATTTTTGATAAATCCACGCTTCATCATGCGTTTTTCTTTTATAAACACAGAACAAAATTATTTTCTTTCAAACAAAGAAGTCCGAAATATGGGTTTCCACATTTCGGACTTCTCATCACTCCTCTATCTTCCGGACATCTGCTCTTCCTGCTTCATGATCATTTTCTTGACCATCTCGCCTCCGATAGAACCAGCCTGTCTGCTGGTTAACTCTCCGTTGTAACCCTCTTTTAACGGTACTCCGATTTCGGATGCAACTTCCTCTTTAAAACGTTTCATTGCTTCTTTTGCTTCTGGCACTGCCATGCTGCTTGTGTTAGAACCTGAACTTGTATTTGAGCTCATAGGTTTCACCTCCATAATTTTTACTGTAATCTATTCTAAGACTGCGTTGCCGCTTGTCTTGATACTAGTATGGTTGTTTACAATAAAAATATGTTGGTAAGTTTTTACAAATTCAATTAATAGATCATATGTGTTCTGACATCTGCAACAACTTCGTCATCCATGAAGTAGCTGACAATGGCAAGTCCGAAGTCAAATGCCGTTCCCATGCCGCGGCTGGTAATGATATTTTCATCCACTGCCACATTTTCATAAATGACGTTGGCACCTTTCAATTCGCCTTCAAATCCCGGATGGCAGACAGCAGTCTTTCCCTCTAAGATCCCTGCTGCTCCTAAGACACTCGGTGCGGCACAGATTGCAGCCACCAGTTTTTTCTGCTCTGCAAATTCCCGGATGATCCCGTTCACTCTTTCGTGATCCCCTAACTGCAATGTTCCCGGCATTCCGCCCGGCAGGATCACTCCATCTAATGTATCAAAATCCACATCTTCAAATACCGCATCTGTCTGGAATTTGATCCGATGGGAACCAGCCACAATATCTCTTCCCATAATGGAAATGGTCTCTATTTCTAATCCTGCTCTCCGGCAAATATCCACAACAGCAAGTCCTTCAATTTCTTCACAACCGTCCGCAAAAAAGATTCCTACTTTTGCCATGCTCTTTCCTCCTGTACTGACTTTTTTATTTTCTTCATTATAGACTGTCCCCTTTTGTTTGTCCAGTTATGCTTCTTTGATTTTACAGTTGTTTCTTTGATGCAAATTCATTATAATAGAGTCGTAGCATCAGACAGATCATTCAGAGAAATGGAAAGGTGATTTATGGGTACGTTTATCATATGGCTGGTTATCGTAGCTTTGATTCTTTTAAGATCAGCTCGCCAGAATAAACAGGAAAAAGCAAAAAATGCCAAAAATACGAAAGGCTATACTTATCCAAAAACACATCCAACCGAAAGTTACCCGAAATCTTCCCCTGTATCCAGAAAACATTCTAAACCGCAGGAACCAAAGGAAAATGTCTTTACGAGAGCAAAACGAAATGTCTCTGAAGATTTTTCAAAAGACAAACTTTCAAATCCGACAGAATTTTCAAAAGATGTCCCGCAGAATATGGATACTAAGGTTACGAAGACCGTTACAGTTCCGGTCGCTGACTCTTCCGGGAATCCGACCATGAACTCCGTACTTGCTGACTCCACAACTTCTGATGAAACCTCTGAAGACCTGATGCGTACTTTAGATGATCTGATGGTCAAAGGCTATGAACCGCATCTTACGTTTGAGCGGGATTTTGTAGCAGAGGGCATGGAACTTCTAAACAGATATTAATTATTAGAAAAGCAGGCATGATTTATGGAAAAACAATTACCACAGCCCGGTTGGAGATACCGGCATTTTAAAGGCGGACTTTACCAGATTGTCACACTCGCGCTGAACACGGAAACAGGCGAGGATATGGTAGTCTATCAGGCACTTTATGATGATTTTAAGGTCTACGTCAGACCACTTTCGATGTTTCTGAGCGAGACAGATTTTGTAAAATATCCGGACAGTACACAGCCGATGCGTTTTGAGCGGATAGACACCGATACTGATACTAAGAATGATACCGTTGTATCGGAAGATACTACGGAAGAACTTCCGGACGGTATTTCTCCACAACTGATGGCTTTCTTAGATGCGGATTCTGACGAAGAACGTTATACGATTTTAAATGAAATGGAAGATATTGTAGATGACCACATGATCGATACGATGGCAGTGGTATCTGATCTGGTCATTGAAGATGGACCGATCACCCAGCGTTTTTTAGAATTAAAACGCTGCATCCGTACCAGAATCCAATATGAATCAAAAAGATTCCCACGTCACATTTCCTGACGTGGGAATCTTTTTATTTCTTCTTATATGATCTTTTACTTATTTCTTTTTTCTTTTGCTTAAGGAACTGTTCTGGTATTGACCGGAAAATGTCACATCCTCACCGAACCACTCCGGTGCCTCAAATGCTTCCGCCTCTTCTTTTGTCGGGAACTCCACTTCTGCAAGCTGCAAAGATGCTAATTCTCCTTCAAAAATATCCAGTTCGATCATATAGCTCTGATAGGGTATCTTATAGCGTTTTTTTGTGATAAGAATACCGTCTGCCTTTGGCTTTAGATGTTCATATGCCTCTTTGGTCAGTGGCAGATTGTATTCCTCCCGTACTAACAGACCTTTTCCTTTATAGGTCAGTGTGTAGGTATCGTCGGAACGTCGGATACGCACGACCGGCTCTGTACACAGATAACCCTGTTCTAACTGCCGGCATTCATATTTTTCTAAATCCTCCGGCAGCTTTTTGACTAAAAACTTTCGTTCGATTTCAAATGCTTCCATCTTTATTTCCTGCAGATATCAATATAAGATTTTACTACTTCCACCAGCTTTTCATAGCTCATGGAGGTGGTGTTTAGGCAGAAATCATAATTTCTGGCATCGTTCCACTCTTTGCCCGTATAGTATCTGTAATACTCTGCACGGTATTTGTCGGTCTTTTCGATTTTTTTGATGATCTCTTTTTCCGGTTCACTTGAAATCTCCTGCACACGTCTGATGCAATCCTCGCGTGGTGCATAGAAGAACAGGCTGATGACATGATCAAATTCTTTCAGCACATAATCTGCACATCTTCCTATGATAACACAGGACTCTGCCTCAGCAAGCTGTCTGATCACCTTTGCCTGATAGTTAAACAGGTTGTCATCGGATACGAACTCGCCGCTTTCCGGTGGAATGATCTCCCCCCGATATGTCCTTTTTACGATTCTGAAAAGCGGGGATTTTTTTAATTTTTCATCCACCTCGCCAAATAAAGCTTCATTGATTCCGCTCTCATCAGATGCCATACGGATCAACTCTCTGTCATAGTAGTTGATCCCCAACTCTTTTGCGAGAAGTTTTCCTAACGTTCTTCCGCCACTTCCGTAACTTCTTGCAATTGTAATTACCGTATTGCTCATACAAACACCTACTCTCCTAAATATGCTTTTTTAATGGATTCATCATTCAAAAGATCTTTTGCATCTCCCTCAAGTACGATCTTTCCTGTCTCAAGTACATATGCACGGTCTGCAATGGAAAGTGCTTTTTTGGCATTCTGCTCTACCAGTAAGACAGTCGTACCTTCTGCTGAAATCTCTTTGATGATGTTAAAAATCTCTTCTACAAAAATCGGTGACAATCCCATGGAGGGTTCATCCATCAACACAATTCTCGGTTTACTCATTAACGCACGTCCCATGGCAAGCATCTGCTGCTCACCACCGGAAAGCGTTCCGGCTAACTGGTTTTTTCTTTCCTCTAAACGAGGGAAACTCTTATATACCCGCTTTAAGCTCTCTTCAATCTCTGTCTTGTCTTTTCTGGTATATGCTCCCAGTTTTAAGTTTTCCAATACGGATAACTGTGCGAATACACGACGTCCCTCCGGAACGTGTGCCATTCCCATGGATACGATTTTATGTCCCGGAATCTTGGTAAGCTCCGTTCCTTCAAACTGAATACTTCCTGCTTTTGCATTCAGCATTCCTGTAATGGTCTGCAATGTCGTCGTCTTTCCGGCTCCGTTTGCTCCGATCAGTGCAATGACTTCCCCCTCTTCTACATGGAAGGAAATTCCCTTGATTGCCTGAATCACTCCATAATATACTTCTAAATTTTTTACTTCAAGCATTGACATTTCAAATTTCCTCCTATTCTCCCAGATATGCCTTGATAACTTCCGGGTTATTCAGTACATCACTGGTTTTTCCCTGTGCAAGCACCTGTCCGAAGTTGAGTACCGTCAGTTCCTCACAGATACCGGAAACCAGCTTCATGTCATGCTCGATCAAAAGTACGGTCATATCGAACTTATCTCTCACAAAACGAATCGTTTCCATCAATTCTTTTGTCTCATTCGGATTCATTCCGGCTGCCGGTTCATCTAACAATAATAGTTTCGGGTCTGTGGCTAATGCTCTTGCAATCTCTAATTTTCGCTGTTTTCCATAAGGCAGGTTGGAAGCAAGGATATCTGCTTCATCCTGAAGGTCAAAAACCTCTAGCAGCTCCATTGCCTTCTCATTCATTATTTTTTCCGTCTTACGATAGGACGGCAGACGCAGGATTCCGCTGAGTGTGGAATAAGTATGCTCATTGTGAAGTCCGATTTTTACATTATCAATGACGCTCTGCTGATGGAACAGACGGATATTCTGGAACGTTCTTGCGATTCCATGTTTGTTGATATCGATCGTCTTTTTACCTGTGATATTTTCTCCATCTAGGAAAATACTTCCATCGGTTGGTTTGTATACACCGGTCAGCATATTGAATACCGTGGTCTTGCCGGCACCGTTTGGTCCGATCAGACCATACAACTGACCTTTTTCTATTTTCAGATTAAAATCATCTACTGCCCGAAGTCCTCCAAAGGAGATTCCAAGACTTTTTACTTCTAATAATGCCATCTTATGCTTCCTCCTTTGTCTTTTTTAATTTGCTCTTCATGCGTTCTCTGAACACTCTTGCTCCCGGTGCCCAGTTAAAAAGCATCATTGCGATCAACAGAACAGAGTAGATCAACATACGGTAATCGCTCAGTCCTCTCAATAACTCCGGTAATAAGGTTAAGATCACTGCTGCAATGATAGAACCTCTGATGTTTCCGATTCCTCCAAGTACCACGAATACCAAGATCATAATGGACATATTGTATCCGAAGTTTGCCGGAAGCGCTGTCAGTGTTGACAGGTTATGTGCATAGAGCACACCGCCGGCTCCTGCAATGGCTGCTGAAATTGTAAAACTCATCAGTTTAAATTTGGTTACATTGATTCCAACGGATTCTGCTGCAATACGGTTATCACGGATTGCCATGATCGCACGTCCGCTTCTGGAATTTACCAGATTGTATACAACGATCAAAGAGAGAATGATCAAGATCACACCGATGGTAAATGTGGACTGGTGTGGTGTTCCGGTAATTCCTTTTGCACCATTAACGATCAGTTCACCGTCTGTATCCATGTTTAATGCTGTTGCATCCTTAATGGAAAAATGAAATCCTTTTGAATCACGTCCTACATAAAGTACGTTCATAACGTTTTTAATAATTTCACCAAACGCCAGTGTTACGATTGCTAAATAGTCACCACGCAGACGCAATACCGGAATTCCGATCAGGAATCCGAAAAATGCTGCAAACACGATTCCGATCAATAATGCAATGATAAAACGAACGGTCGGGTTCATGGATGAATCCTCCATACATTTTGTGAAAAATGCACTGGAAAATGCTCCGACACACATAAATCCTGCATGACCCAGACTCAATTCTCCTAAGTAGCCGACACAGAGATTCAATCCGATCGCTACAATAGAATAGGTACACAGCGGTACTAACATTCCCTGCATCAGACTGGACATGGAACCACTCATGACCATTGCCTGAATGATCAGATAGACAATTACCACCATTGCATATGTAATAAATGCATCCTTTGAAGATTTCTTCATTGTCTTAAAATTCATTTTACTTTTCATCCTGCTCACCTACACTTTCTCATTTACTGCCTTACCTAAAATACCGGTAGGTTTTACAAGCAGAACAATAATCAATACGGCAAACACGATCGCATCGGAAAGCTGGGAAGATACATAGGCTCTTCCAAGGATTTCAATGACACCTAACAGGATTCCTCCGATAAATGCTCCCGGAATAGAACCGATTCCTCCGAATACTGCTGCGGTAAATGCTTTAATACCAGGCATTGCTCCTGTATATGGAGTCAGTGTCGGGTAGGTCTGACAGAGAAGAAGTCCGGCAATTGCTGCAAGTCCGGAACCGATTGCAAATGTCATCGAAATTGTCGCATTGACATTGACACCCATGAGCTGTGCTGCGTCACGGTCTTCAGAAACGGCCTGCATGGCACGTCCTGGTTTTGTCTTCTGTACAAAAAGCATCAGACCGGCCATAATCACAATACAACTCAGGATTGTTACGATCGTAATTCCCTTAATAACAAGCTGTCCGTCAAATAAAGACACCGACGGTACATCAATAACAGTTACAAAACTCTTGGCATCTGCACCGAAAATCAAAAGTGCCAGATTCTGAAGCAAATAGCTGACACCAATCGCTGTGATCAGTACAGCCAGGTTGGATGACGCCTTACGAAGCGGGCTGTACGCTACTTTCTCGATCACCATACCAAGAACGGTACAGAAGATTACAGAAAGTGCAACAGCCAGCACCGGAGACATGCCTCCTCTGGTAACAGCGGTAAGGATCACATATGCACCGACCATGATGACATCACCATGAGCGAAGTTCAGCATTTTAGCGATACCGTATACCATTGTATAGCCAAGTGCTATGATTGCATAGACACTTCCAAGGCTGATACCGTTGATCAGATAAGAAATAAAACTCATACGCACACCCCTTGTCGTATTTTTAATATAACCATCGTTTTCTTAAAAATAAGAATACCACACAGATATCAAAAACAGACTTT
>OIXH01002471.1_pt1 | contig 18251 bp, 33 predicted proteins | sample 1587741 | NCBI WGS metagenome assembly OIXH01 (sample SAMEA3888916, study PRJEB22519) | human gut metagenome | biome: human gut; feature: human-associated habitat; material: faeces | place: Denmark | collected 2011 | reverse complement strand
GCGGTGCTCGTTCGGTGAGTGCTGCTCGTTCGGTGAGTGGTGCTCATTCGGTGAGTGGTGCTCGTTCGGTAAGTGCTGCTCGTTCGGTGAGTGCTGCTCGTTCGGTGAGTGCTGCTCGTTCGGTGAGCGGTGCTCATTCGGTGAGCGGTGCTCATTCGGTGAGTGGTGCTCATTCGGTAAGCGGTGCTCATTCGGTGAGCGGTGCTCGTTCGGTGAGTGCTGCTCGTTCGGTGAGTGGTGCTCATTCGGTGAGCGGTGCTCGTTGGAAAATCACCACCATTTTGAGAACATCGCCGAAGTTGTAGACCGTGTTATCAAAATAGACCGTATCGGTTCCCGCAAAGGCTGCACGTACTTTTTCAAAACATTGAGCGAAATATACGTGCGTTGCGGCTGTTTCTTCGGAACGCTCGGCGAGTTTGAAGAACAGGTCAATAAAACCCACAAGGACAATGAACAGTACAGAACAGAGTACTTGGAAGCTATAAAATATATAAAGGCGATTATGTAACGGAGGTAATTATGAAAAAGTATGAAGTAAGGACGGTTAGCGTTGAAACGAAACGCGGGAAAAATGCGCTTGAAACGTATATCAATTCCACGAATCAGGATTCGACGCTTGTTAAGAGCTTTGACACGCCGGAAGAAGCGCGCGAATTTTACGCGACGGTCGACACCTCGGTTCGATATATGAGCGGATATTACTTGCACGAATGCAAGTTTATCGAGATTGCGAACTATGACGACGACGGCGAATGGATTGACGGCGGGGATTGGCTGGAACGCGATTTCCCTAAATATAACAAGGAGGCTGACGATGAAAGTACGTTGTAATCAGTGTATGTCGATTTTCGACGAAGAAAACATCAAGCTGAACCGTATGGGATGGGAATTTTGCCCCGTCTGCGGGTTTGGCGGTGCGCTTATGGATATGCCCGAATTCGATACGGCAAGCTATAAAGGGCAAAGCAGGAGCTTTGAAACGCCGTTTAAGACGCGCGGGATTTTCGACGACGGCTCATTCGTAACGCGCAAAAAGATAATGCAGGCAATGCACACTATCGTTTTGGCGATAAAAGATACTTGCGCACAGCAGTTTTGGAAAACATACGGCATAGCCGACTTGCGGGATTGCGATTATTACGCCGACAGCGAAGTGCATTACGATTCGATTTGCCGCGCGTTTTCAATGATTGCTAATAAATATATAATATCGTACTTTAACATACCAAAATACGACACGACGAAAAAGAAGGAAGGCTGATTATGTATAGCGACAAAGAAAAGATAATCGCCGAAATCGACAGCGAGATAGAAACGCTCAAAGCCGAACAGGCGGAAATCTCAAAGAAAATCAAACGGCTGCGCTGGCGGAAAAAGTATATGCAACAGACAAAGACGAAAGAGAATCCCGGCATTTCCATATCCGAAGAACTCTTCAATAAACGCTATTCCGAGCTTTCCGAAACGGAACGCCGCGAATATATGCGCTTTTACAGACAGAAACGCCGGGAGGAGGCAAGGAATGCCGCAAAAACACGAAACAGTCTATGAGTATCTTACCCGCACCAGCAGAGCAATGCAGACCGGCAAGCTGTCGGGCGCGGAATTATACCGGAGAACGGCGGTAAACGGTGCTGTAAGCCCCGAAAGCCGTGAGGTTGGGGAAATACTCGCCAAAACACAAACGCGCTTTACGGCTAAATTTATGGGCTTGGCAAGGAATATCGAAACTTTCGGCGATGACTTGCCGCGCCCGCTGTATCAAGTGACGATGAAGAACGAACACGGCACATTCCGCACACAGTACTACGACAGCGTTGCAAACAGTCAAATGCCGTATATAGTATATAATATATCTAAGGCACGACTGGAACGTATAAGCGCGGTGGACTATCTGCGGATATTAAACGGCGATACGGGCGATAATATCGGCGAATATTCGCGGCGGTTAATCTTTCGCAATGAGCCGCAGCCCGCGGACGTTCTGAAATGCGTGGCGGATTGTTTCCGGTTTTTGGAATACGAAACGTGGTGCGAACGCTATCACAAAGACCCCGACAGCCTAAGAGTATTAGATACATACAAGGGCTGGCTGAAAACCCGCCGCGCGATTATAAAGCTGTTTTCCGACGAAGCAATCAGGGACAGGCTTTCACGGCTTTTGGACGTGTAAAAATAAATTTCATTAGACTTGCGGGAAAAGTCTTGACACCCGCTACTTAATATGTTATAATATGTGAAAATAAGGGAAAACGGAGGTAATTATGAAAAGAACAGTAAAAACGGCAAACGGGCTGTACGAATTTTCGCTGGATGAGATACGCGATTATTGCATATGGAAATTCGCGAACGACTACGAAATCGATGAAGGCGCGGCAACAAAGATTGTCGATGATTATGACCTTATGGAAACCATATGGGACAACGACAAGTATTCGGTGGGCGATTATTTCACGGCGAGTGAGCTTGACGAACGGAAAATCGGGGAGGGCTACGATGCCTAAAAGCAAAGCACTGAACGCGGAAATACACAAGCGCGCGGAAAACAACGGTTTTGATTTTTCGCGGATTAAGGAAGAAAAGGTATATATATTATATAGCGCAATGAAGCACCCGATTGCTTTTAAGTCAATACACGAGGTCGAAGCGTTTCTTACCGGCTACGAATACGCAAAGGACGAAAGGCGAATGACAATGACCAAAGAGAAAGAGCGGTCGCTTACGGCAAAGATTGCGAAAATAATAGACAAACAGACGTACGGCGTATATGACAAAGGCGTTGATAAAGCGTCTGTATGCGGGTCGCAGACTGCGGCACAAGTTATTATGAAAGAGGTGTACTATGAATAAAGACAAAGTTAAAATGGCAATTACGTGGATTGAGCGCGAGATTAACTATATCAAAAACGCGCCGAGAATTAACGGCTGTGAAATGACAGACGAATGGCAGGAAGAGCTTGACGTTATGGAAACGGCGTTAATCGCATTAAAGGAATACGATAATGCAGATACCGGCAAATGAGGCGTTAGTCCCGCTGTACTACGATGACGTATTTCTTGGAGCATATCCGAAAAAGCGAATACGCAAACTGTTTATCGAACAGGGCAAGAAAGCGCAGAAGTATATCGAAACTTTCGGAACGGAACAGCTCAAAGCCTGCTATTACGGTCGGATTGATTTCAATCGTAACGGCACTATGAAAAAGGCACTGCTTACGCTTTCGCGAATCGCTGACGACAACAGCCTTGATAAAATCGTTACACACGAACCCGAAACGTCATACTTCGGCGTGGTATATGCAAAATGAAAAATATAGATATATATATATCAAAAGACCTGCGCCGCAGATTGTATCTGAAAACCGCGCAAGAAACGGCAAAGGCGGGGAAGAGGGTATCTGCTAACGCCGTAGTACGCGATATATTACGGCGTTATTTAGACGGCGAAAATCCGAACAGAGAAGAACTGCCTGAATTTCAGGAATTATTCGAGGACTTATATGACATATACGCAAAAAAACAAAAACCTGATACATCTATCGATACAGATACCTGATAGTCTTTATCAGGAGCTTGTCGACAAAATCGGGCAAGCGGATATTTACGACAGTATACGGCGCATTCTCGATATGTTTCTTGAACACGAAATAAAACCGGAAACTGCGAATAATATCACGCTTGACGAAATACCGGCGGATAAAACCTATGCGAACGTTCCGCCTGGTTATACAGAATTATAAGGAGGCAATCTATGGGAAGAAGAAAACTAACCGAAGAGGAAAAAGCAGAGCGCGAAAAGAAACGGCAAGAAGAATATATGCAAATGCAGGGGGCGGACAAACAACGGCGGATTATCAAGAGACAGCAGAAAGAAGATACCGAGAAAGGCGTTGTAAATATCGCTCACGGACTTTCGGATATTATGCTTGAAAACGCATTGCCGAACCTTATACAAGAGCGTCTCGACCAGTTTGACGGGCTTATGGGACAATATATGGCTGATACGCAAGAGCTGGATTTCACGCGCAAGAAGTTAAATAATCTGCAAATCGTGGAATATATCGTAAAGCCGTTTATTGACATTCCGTTCAATCAGTGCATTAAATACAAGCCGTGGCATATCCGCGAATTGACACGCTATATAGAAGCAATGCTTTACAAGGCGAATAAATACGAGATTACGGTGCTTGACCTTACGGACTTTTGCCACCTGCTTAATGTATCTAAACATACGTTTATCAAGTATTGGAAATCCGACCCCGACGAGGAAATGCGCGAATCTTGCCAAATGGCGGTCGATATGCTCGTCAGCTTTCTTAACAAGGCGGCACTGTTTAACAAGGTCGACACCTATATGGCGCAGTTTATCCAAAAATCTCTCCACGAACTGCGTGACAACTTTGAAATACCGCAACCGCCGCAGAATACCGTTATCCTTGTCGGAGAAAACAACGACCTTTTGCAACGTCTTCGCAATAACCGCAATAATCCGTATCTTAACGAATCCGCGTCCGATACAACCGATAACGATTCCGGGCTGTTATGATATGGAAAAATATGTGAAAATATGCGAAAACACTTGACTTTGCAATAGATATATTGTAATATATAAAAAGAGCGGAGCAATCCGCTTTGGGGAAGTAGCCCAATCGGCAGAGGCAACGGATTTAAGCTCCGTTAAGTGCAGGTTCGAGTCCTGTGTTCCCCACCAAACTATCTGGGCAGAGATAGCCTTCGTGAAAACACCTCCCCTATATTTGCGTCCTTGGGAATACTGCCCTATTCCCTATGCCGTAGTGGCTCAATTGGCAGAGCAGCTGACTTGTAATCAGCAGGTTATGGGTTCAAGTCCCATCTGCGGCTCCATTAAAAACAAATAAAAAGGAGGCAGAGTATGGTAATTAACGTCATTTATGACAAGAACAGTCCGAGGACATACGCATATTTATGCAACGATGACCTTGGCAACACGCTGAAAATCGGGGATTATGTTTCGGTGCCGGTTAAAACGGTCACGGGGGCTGAACTCGAAAAGACAGCGATTGTAAAAGAGAAAATGACTTTTATCGACGAAAAGGAAATTGCAGAAAGATTCCCGTTCAAAATGAAACAGGTAATACGCAAGCTGACGGACGAAGAGGTCAAGGCAAGAACCGGGGGTGCGGTATGAAAATCACATTAACTCATATCAAAATCGAAAATTTCAAAGGCATAGCAACCCTTGATTGTGACATAGACGAAACCCGGCAGGAATTCCACGCAGAAAACGGCGGCGGCAAGACAAGCATAAAAAACGCTATCGAATGGACGCTTTGTCAGAACGTCGGCGATTATGTACCGGCAATCAATAACAAGGAAATCGACGATATTACAACATCGGTTGAGCTGACCATTAACAAGGACGGTATTATATATACATTTAAGCGCGTTAGTAAACCGGAATACAAAACGAATGCCGAGGACGGGTCGCGTACGAAGAAAGGGAATACGTCTATATATTACATAGACGATATGAAATACGACACGCAGAAAAAGTACCTCGAACGCGTTTTGACCGAGTTTGAAATGCCGAATGAAGAAGTCTTTGCAATGCTGCTCAATAAGGACTATTTCAATACCGACAACGGCACGAAATGGAACTGGCAGACCCGGCGCAAACTGCTGCTCGGAATGATAGACATAAAGAAAATCCACGGCGAGCTTTTAGAATCCGACACCGACCCGTATATCGTAAACAGCATAAAGAAAGGCTATTCGACAACGGACATTCGCAAGATACTCGAACGCAAGCAGAAAGAATCAACGGAAAGCCGCAAGCGCACACTTATACTCATAGAACAGCGCGAGGCGGATATAGCCGAACTCAATAAAACGGATTTCAATGCGGTCGAAGAGGAAATCAAGACAAAGAATGCCACGCTGGATAAGCTGATAAAGTCTTCCAAGAAAGAAGCGCAGAACGCCGAAATTTCGGCTCTGACGGACGAAATCTCAAAGCTGAGTAACAAGGCGAACAAGCTCAAAAATGCCGATACGGTCAAAATGAGCGGCTTTATGACTGCAAAGAACACGTTGTACCGCGAAGCATTGCTCGAAAGCGGGAAATTGTCGAGCCTGTCGCTCGATATAAAGTCCAAGACCGACGAGATTGAAACGTGGCAGGGCAGGCTTGATTCGGTAGAAACGGTTTGCCCGACTTGCGGACAGCCTATGCCGGAGGATAAGGTCAAGACCAGCAAGAAGAATATCCGCGCTACTATTAAGACATTAAAGGGCGAACTTGCCGCGAAAGAAGAGGCATACGAACAGCAGTCGGCTGTATATGCGACAAAGAAAGCCGAATACGAAGCTGCGGAAAAGAGCGCAAGCGAATTCGTTGCGAATCCGGAAATTGCCGAAATCGAAAAGCAGATAGCCGAGAAAATGGCAATCGTTTCAAGCAAGAAAAGCACGGTGCTTAATGAGCGCATAGCCGAGCAGGAAAGAGAACTCCAAATAGAAATAAGCAATCTTACAAAGCAGCTTTCCGGCAAGGATACGATTGAGAAGTACAAGCGTGATATTGCACGGTTCAAAGACGAACTGAAAACCATATCCGATGATGTTGTCGAAGCTGAACGTATTCTTTCCGTGCTGAAAGAGTTTGTAAAGCGTCAGGTCACACTTATAGAAGAAGCCGTGAATCAGAAGTTTACTGATGGCATTACGTTCTCGCTTTTCGATACCACCTATAACGGCGGGTATCCGGAAATCAAAGAGAATTGTCGGGTAATGCTTAACGGCAAGATATACAGCGACCTTTCCACCGGCGAAAAAATCCTTGTAAATATCAGGATTGCCGAACAGTTACAGAACTATTACGGCGTGAATGTATTTATAACGGTGGATAACAACGAGGCACTGACATACCCGATAGAATCGACAAGACAACTCATAGGCTTTTACGCAACCCCGCTGGCTTCGATTGACGGTATGACGAAAATCGATGATATATATAATATATAAGGAGGACACCGTATGACAAGAACAAAATCGCCGCCGGGGACAAAGCATACGACCTGCGTGGCGATAGAAGAATGCACCGACGTGTCGCGAGTAAACTTGCAGAAAGAAATAATCGACCGCTTGGAATCTTACTATCAGCATGAGTTTCTTGCGGGACGGCGAGTGAACAAGGAAAAAGTATCAAAGGAAATCGGCATACGAAAAAATGCGCTTTATGATATTAGAGCGTATATGCTAAGCGAATATAATCTCAAAAAGCTGGACAACTGGCTTTCAATAAATGGATTTTAAGGAGGCAAAAAATGGAAAAACAGCCCGTAGAAAAAAAGGCTACTAAAACGGCAGAACTTGCACCGCTTAAAAGCGAAGCCGGTGTTATACACGAAATGCAGAGCTATATTTCAAGCGCAAATCTTATGCTCCCGCCGAACTATGACGCGGTAAATGCGGCTAAGAGCTTTTGGCTCCAGCTTGTGCAGACGAAGGATAAGAACGGCAACAGCGCATTGAAAGTCTGTACGGAAGAAAGTATAAGATATGTAATGCACGAAATCCTGAACAAGGGTCTTGACCCGATGAAAAAGCAGGGCTATCTGATTGTTTACGGAACCGAGCTGTCCCTTAACCCCGGCGCATTCGGTCGAATCCGTGAGGCAAGAGCGGCAACGTCTTTGCGCGAATTCAACTCTTCGGTCATTCACGAAGGCGACCGCATTGAAATCAAGAAAGAGCGCGGACGTACAATCATACTCGAACACGAAACGTCTTGGGCGAACCTGTCCAAACCCATTATCGGGGCATATGCAACGGCGGTATTCGATGACGGTACTACTATGTCGGATATTATGACGAAAGCCGATATAGACAAGTCGCGAGCAAAGAGCAAGACCGGCGGAAACGTATACAAGGAATTCCCCGAAGAAATGTCTAAGCGTACAGTAGAAAGCCGTCTTGCAAAATATCTTATCAATACTTCCGACGACGCGTCCAAAATGCGCGAAGAACTCAAAGCGCATAACGTTGAGATTATTTCGGAAACAGACGGCGAGGAAATTCCTAACGAAGACCGCGAATACACTACGGTTGAAGAGATTATGAATACCTCGGCAACGGCAGAAGTACAGCCCGAAGATATAACGGAACTTCCCCCGCTTCCCGACGAACCTATCAAGCCCGGTAAACAGCAGTCTATGTTTGACAGCGATACGACCGTGGCGGAACCGGAAGAAGAATGGCAGGCAATAAATTACGGGACATATAAGGAAAATAAAACGGCGTGGGTGACCAAACCGAATTCCTATAACCGCGAAACGCATACGATTCTTGCCCGCCCGAAAAAGTAATAAGTAAGTATAATATATAAAGAGGTGACAAATGGAACTGCGAAGCTACCAAAACAATGCAATAGATTTGATAAAACAATCTTTTGCTACCGGGCATACCGCGCCGATACTTCGATTGGATTGCGGTGCCGGAAAGACGGCGATAGCAAGTTACATTTGCCACCTCTTTCTTACTACCGATGAGTTTATACGCCGCGGGGAACAGGTTTTATTCCTTGTCCACAGGCAGGAACTTTTAGAGCAGACGAAAGAAACCTTTGAACGGCTTGGATTTATGGACAGTCATATCAAAATCGGAATGGTAATTACGGTTGGCAACCACCTGAAAGACTATAATCCCGATTTGATAATATGCGACGAATGCAACTTTGCTTTGGCAAGGTCGTGGAAAAAAGTCTTGAACGCATATCCTGACGCATTGAAAATCGGCTTGTCGGCAACACCGATTAGATTGAGCGGTGAAGCTATGGGCGATGTTTTCGACGATATTATCGAAGTAGTCGACGCAGATTATTTGATTGAGAATAATTATCTTAGCAAATATAAATATTATGCACCAACCCTTGATGTTTCATTGGAAAACGTCCCGAAGATTGCCGGTGATTACGATACGTCGGAGCTTGAAAAGATTTTATCCAAACCGCATATCTATGGCGACGTAATGAAAACTTTTGAGGAAAAGGCACACGACCGCAAGGTCATATGCTATTGCTCGACCATAAACCACAGCAAGGAAATGGCAAAACGCTTTCAAGCCCGCGGATATAATGCGGAGCACTTTGACGGTACGACCCCGGCAGGTGAGCGTAAAAGGATTATTCGAGATTTCCGCGACGGTAAAATTCAAATACTTTGCAATGTCGACTTAATATCTTATGGATTCGATGTCCCCGATTGTGACTGCGTAATGCTGCTTAGACCCACGCAATCGCTTGCGCTGTATATTCAGCAGTCAATGCGGTGTTTGCGGTTCAGAGAGGGCAAAGAAGCCGTTATACTTGATTTCGTGGCGAATGTCCACAGGTTCGGATTGCCGACAGAGCACAAGCAGTATTTTCTTAGCGGAAAAGTCAAGAGCAATAACCCGGAAGGAAAACCGAACGTTAATTGCCGCGTTTGCCGTAAGTGCGGGCAGGTATACAGCACAGCACTGAAAAAATGTCCGCACTGCGGGGCAAATGTTAAGACTATAAGGCAACGGATAAAAGAAGTTATCGACGCGATTATTATCCAAATCGAAAGCATTAACGCCGTTAAGCCGACGCAGAAAAAAGCCGTTGCGAAGAAGAGAACCGGATCACGGCGCAGAAAACAGAAATCGTGGGTAGCAATATTAAGGAGTTTAACAAAATAGCCTATGAATATAATCAAGCTGAACAAAGACGAGATTTTGCGGATACTTGAATACCAAAACGAAATCGATAGTATGATTGCAGAATTCGCTCCGTTTTGGACAAAAGGCGAAATAATCTTGGACAATACCGGGTTTATGAATTTCGAGATTGAAAAGCACGACAATGGATATTTATTATATATAATATACAGCGGGTGCAAACCCGAAAGCGGGGAACGTGACCCCATCCACTGCTCGACTTGCAGTATTAACACGAAGCTCAATTGCGTTGTAATGCACCGTGATAAGTGGCTTTGCGATAAAGATATTGCCGAAGAGATAGCGCGCGAACCCGATACTCGGGATTTCATAAATCAGTATCTGATGCTGTATGTCCTGATAAACGTATATTTTGCGAAACACCGCGACGAGATTGTTATCACCGACAGCGAAAGCATTAAACGCCACGTAAGACAGGTCAAACGGCAAAAAGGCAAGTTTCACTACGTGTACAAAAAGCAAAAGAATAAAATATATACATTGGCAAAGGAGGGTGTAAATAATGAAGATTGAAATCCTAAGCACCGGGTCAAAAGGCAACTGCGCGATAATATCGAACGCCGACGGAACAAGCAAGCTAATGATTGACTGCGGACTGAAATTCAAAACGATAATAGCGAATAAGGCTTTCGGTTCATTCCACGACTATGACGCATTGCTTATTACGCACAGGCATACAGACCATTCTTTGAGCCGTAAAGATTTTGAAAACGCCGGTATGGAAATCATTGCGCCTGATTCAGAGTACTATAAAGGAGGAACGAATGCGATAGAATCCCCGCATTGGCATATCGTAAGATTCGACGTAATACACGATGTCCCTTGCAACGGCTATCTTATCCTCGATAAAATAGACGACAAATCACTTTGGTGGGCAACTGACTTTTCGGATTTCAAAAAATTCATACGCGGGGCAACTGCATATGCAATCGAGGTCAATTACAGTCAGAAGATTATCGACGAATACGTTGAGCATACGCCGACCGAAGATATTGATTTCAACCACTTATCGAAAACAATGAATACGCATTTTTCGCTGGAAGAGGTTATCGAAACTTTCGGCGAACTGCCTGAAAAGCCTAACACGCTTATAGCACTCCACGGCAGCGAGATGTTCAGCAATCCGCAATCGACACTGGATTTGCTGACCGGGCTGGCGGAGAATGTCTATGTGGCAAAACCACACACAGTAATAAATATATAAAGGAGATAAAATATCGATGTTTAACTTAGAGCATTTCACGCTTAGCATTAACAGACTTGAAGACGCTTTTGACGCAAACGAGGAAGAAATCCTCAAAGCAAAAGGCTATATGAAATACCGCAAGGTCAATCCCAAGAACGGCAAGAATATAATGCCTTGCAACTTTTTCGGAAGCATTAAAATCCACGGCGACCCGCTTCTCTTGGAAGAGCTGAAAGACAAACTGCAAGAGAAATTCGACGAAAAAGACCAGACCATCGCAGAATTCAAAGAGAAGTGCGGGGAACTTTATACAGCCGAAGACAAAGAATACTTGGATAAGCTGAAAAAGAAAATGCCGTCGCTTAAAATCGAAGTACTCAATTCCACTTTGGAACTCCCTTGCATTGCAGGCAAAATCGTTCCTATGCTGAATGTTTATGATTATAATATAACAAGAGAGAAAAAGAAAAAGTAACGGAGCGGAACCAATATGGCACTTTTTATTCTTGACACACGCAATCAAAAAGACGGATTCGTTATACAGGCACTGCTGAAACGCGGGCATACGATTCTGCGGTCTAAACTGCCGTGGGGTGATATTGCCGTTTCGACAGACATTACCAAAGTAATAGACATAAAGAGCAGCGGCGGCGGGCTGATTGAGCTTGCGCGCAACCGTATGAGCAAAGACCGCGACCGTATGAAACGCGAAATCCTCGAATGCTTTCAGAACAACGGCGAGATAACATTTTTGTGCTTTGAGCCGAATATGACGCGGATTGAGGATATTGCGAATTGGAAAGTTCCGTGTTTCTCGCGCTGGTACAAAGACCCGGCAAAGCGCGGAAAACCGCGGACATCGGTTAATCCCGAAACGCTTATGAAAAGCATACGGACTATGTGCGAGCCGAACCACTATATGCCGGGAAAAACCGTCGGGTTTCAGTTCGCTACGAAAGAAAATTGCGGTGAGATTATAGAAAATATATTATTAGGGGGTAATAACAATGGCTAAGCAATGTTGTATCTGCGACCGCGAATTCGGCGAGAATGAAGCCTATCTGTCGATAGAAATCCCGTACGGAAATCACGGCAGAATGGTTGAGCTAACCTATTGCGAGCACAGCCTGCCTTGCCAATTAAAAACATTGGCGGTTGCAGAAAAGTATAAATACTTGCTTGATTCTCACACCGAGCTTTTCAATACTCTAAGGCACTGCTTTCAGAAAGAATACGGCGATAAATATACCGACGAGATAGACAAAGAAGTTGAGGCAATGTATTTCTTGTCTATTCCGCTGTTATCGCTTGCGCCAATAGATGAGGACAATTCTCTCGCAGTAATGGCACTTAATGCGATAGATAAAAATGTTGTAGATATGATTGAAGAGGCAGAGAAAGGCGAGAAACAGGGCAAGAAAGCTCAATAATCATCGTCACGAGAGTTTGCCTATCCAAAGGCAAACGAGCCTTACAGGGGCAAACAAAGCCGTCACGCGGCGAAATCATAAGGAGGTGGGCTATGAACCCAAATGGAAAGATAAGTAACAAGTCGGAGCTTACTCCGCGGCAATGGGAATTGTATCGCTATCTTCGCGACCATTCCGATGAATTTACACTGTTATGCAGACTTGCGGTGGCGGTGAAAGGATATTGCAAGGACACCTATGAGCTTAGCGAAGTAATTTCCAGCAATGGCAGTGAGTTCCACGATTCGCGACCGCGCAAAAGGCTGACACACGATATACGGGCGATAAACAATTCCTCGGTCATTCAGAAAATAATAATCAGCACCCCCAAGGGGGTAAAGCTGGCTAACAAGGAAGAGTTCCGCGCGTATATTGCAAGCGAGACAAACAGACTTTCGCGGCAGTTCCAGCGTTTGAAAAAGAAAATCGCAAAGGGAGCCGCAGACCAGCAAATGCGAATAGTATTCAACAGCGAACTCGACACTATCGAAGCGTTTGTTGATTAAAGGAGGCACTATGATATTCTTGATTATAACAATCGGCGTTATTCTTATCGGCGCGATAATGATGATTGCCATACAGTCGAAAAGACGGCGCGAAGAAAATGTCAAGTCGTCGACCATAAGTACGGCACGGGCGTTTTTCATAACGGGCTTGATTGCGTTTATCTTCACCGTAATTATCTTGGGTGCGGTATCCACAAACTACGAAAAAAAGCTCGATTATGTGGACGAAACAAGGGAATCCTATAAAACAGCAATGAGATACAATGATGTAAGTCGCGCGTATATGTATCAAAATCTCGGCAATGCAATGATAGACCAGCTGAAATTAGACTATGAGACGTTTAACTTTTGGATATTTCTTATGCCAGACGAGATTGAAAATCTTGAAGAAATATAGCTTGTACCCCTTGACAACTTGATTTTGATGTGTTATACTTGACTTGTATTTGACAATAGACGGGTTGTTGAATACAAAATAACATATTATGCGAATATCCCAATTATTTAGCGAAAGGTGCCGTCTCACTGAGTAACTAAATGATTGGGCTTTTCTTTTTTAAGGAGCAATATGGAGGAAAAGACAACAAAAAGGTATTATTGGCTCAAACTAAAAGAAAATTTCTTTGAAGAGAAATATGTCAGGGCGTTGCGTAAATTGCCACAGGGAGATAGTCTTGTTATTGTATATCTCAAAATGCAATTGAAAAGTCTAAAAACCGAAGGAATTATTAAATATGAGCAAATATTACCCGACGCGATTTCGGAACTATCTTTGTTTCTTGACGAAGATGAAACTATTGTACGGCTGACTGTAAACGCGTTAATCAAATTCGGGGTTATCGAAAGGTGGAATAACGACACCTTGTATATGGTAGCTATGCAAAAGTTAATCGGTTCAGAAACGGCTGGGGCAGAAAGAGTTAGACGGCATAGGGAGCTGAAAAATCGGCGAGAAAATGCAGAGTTAAATTCATATGAAAATAATCAAGAAATGTTACGCGGTAACACTTGTGTAACATCGTGTAACACCTCTGTAACAAAGTGTAACACAGAGATAGAGATAGATAAAGAGATAGAGTTAGATAATAACCCCCTATATCCCCCTTACGAGGGGGAAGAGGTGGTGGAAAATATCCCCGATAGTAACGTAACGCTCACTTGTAACGGTAACGTAACATCGTGTAACGCCGACGTAACGCAAGACGAAACACCGCATAAACGCGGGCGCAAGAAAATCACGCACTTCGTTAAACCCACCGAGGAAGAGGTTTTGGCATACTGCAATGAACGGCGCAATGGAATTAACGCAGCAGAGTTTGTCGCGTTTTACGAATCCAAGGGTTGGCGCGTTGGTAATCAGCCTATGAAGGATTGGAAGGCTGCCGTACGGACTTGGGAAATACGAAAAAGGGAAAAGAATCCGCAAATGTCCTCGGCGGAAGCGGACAAGCTGAACGAACGGCTTATAAATCTTTCGCCTGATGATATATAATATAACTGGGAATGTATCGGGAATGGATACATAAAAGGAGAGTAAAATGGACAAAATAACAGCTAATGACTTTGTAAAAATGAAACCTGCGACTGACAAAAATGGCAGATATATTATGCCGACGGGGGATTATTCTGAAATACGTCATTTCGGTATGGATTATGCATTTCCTGCATATTGCAAGTTTGCCAAAAATACGTCTTTCGGGGATAACTGTACGTTCGGCGACTGTTGCGTTTTCGAAAACGATTGCACATTTGGAAGAGACTCGGTTTTTGGTAATAGTTCGTTTTTCGGAGTGCGGTGCAGATTTGAGAAAGATTGCATATTCGGCTCGATAAATAGTTTTGGGAATAAATGTGAGTTCAGAAAAAGGACTACTTTCGGAAGCGAAAACATTTTTGGGATAATTTGCGAATTCGGAAATAGTTGCACTTTTGGGACAATGAATACTTTTGGACTTGGTTGTAAGTTTGATACAAAATGCTCGTTTGGAAAGAATTGTTATTTTGCCGACCGTTGCAGATTTAAGTTCCCTGAATCATTTGATGAAATTGAAACGCCGGTAGACCAAATGCTGAAAGTCGACGGTCTTATATATCACGACCCGGTTTATTTTTTCCGAAGCAATGATATAATATATATACGCTGTATGGAAAGAACGGAACCACTTGATACTTTTGTTCATATATTTGATTTCCCGCTGAAAATGGAAGCGCAGAGAAATCTTAATGGGGCAATTGCCCTTGCTAAGATTGTTTTTGGGTGTGGTTGCGATGGAAATCAGTGAAATGACAATGTGCAGTTGTTGCGGGAAAGAAAAGCCTACAAATCGCCTATACTACCGGTTTTTCAAATCAACGGCGATATGGATATGCGAAGAATGCTCGGTCAGGCTTGCGCGGGATATGCTGAACTATTTTCCGAATAAGCTATTAGAACTTGCGCGGGATATATTAAATTATTATACCGAAGAGCTTGATAATGAGTTTGACAATGAACACGGAGGTTAAGAGGATAAAATGAGCAAAGGCGCAGTTAGACTGAATTATGAGAAAAAAAGAGACATTGAACAGATTACAAAGATAATCCGAGAATTTAATGTCGAAAAGCGCAGATATTCGACCAAAACAGACCCTGACGATGATGAGGAACTTGCGGAACGGCTTGTAAATTCAGGTATAGGAAATGTAGATAGGTACTTAGAAGATTTCCATAATGAGATTGAGCGAAACGAGCAGTTTGCTAAGGATATGGGTTTCACGCCTGAGGTAACCCCTCAATACATAGCAAAGGAATACAAACGCCGGGCTGAAAAGTATAAAGATGCCTTAAATGAAATGGCAGATTTCGTTTCCGACCAGCTTGTATCATATAGTAAAGGCTTGGCAATAAGATTGCTTACAAAAGTGCTGAGTGATAGCTTTTTAGAAAAGGCAATAAAGGAGGAACAGGCAGTGAAGGGTAATATTCACAAGAAAGTCACGAAAGAGGATAAATTCGCGCGGAAATACTACTGTGATAAGGCTCGGCTCAACAGCATTCGCGAAGATAAGAAACGGCAAAAGAAAAAATTTCGACAGTATGAAAAGGATATTGAGGTGAACGAAGAATGAATAAGGAAGAGTTGAAAAGGAAGATTATTGAGGTTTTGGAAGAAACTGAATACGAGTGGACGGAACAAAAGAACGGCTACATATTGCAGATTTTCTATGATAAACTTGCTGACGCGCTTATCGCGGCGGGGATTGGAGATGTTAAAGAAATCAAGTACCGTGTAAGACGAGCGGAAAAAGCATTATATATTGCTTGTCGTGAAACGGCAGAAATTATATTCAAAGATGACTTCGATAGGCACGCGCAAGAATATATGTACGGCTATTTGAAGCAAGCCGAAAAAGAACTCGCGGAGGAAAGGAAAGATGATTAAAACCATTTCGAAAGACAAGAAAGAACTCATGGACTTCATGACGCAAAAGGACTGTACCGACCTTAAAAAACTCATCGTAGAGAACCCCGAAGCTCCTCTTCTCATTTTTGCGGGGGAAGAGGCATGGAGCGGAGATTACTGCTATGAAAGCGTAGACGCAGGCTTTGCGTCTCTTAAAGAAATTACGATTTACGGAAACCAATGGCTTGACAGAGACGACTTCGAGGACGTACTCCGCGACGATATGGCAAACGACGAACAATATGAAAACCTTTCGGACGAAGAGTTCGATGCCGAAGTCGCAAAGATTGTTGCAGAAACAGCATTTGTGGAGGCTATCGTCATTTATGTTGGATAGGAGGAAGGGCAAGATGACTACCGAGGAAAGAGAAGATATGAACACCTTTAAGCACGACTTGGTTAAACAAGCGCGTTGGTGGCACTGGAAAGCTGAAACGCTTGAAAAGGAGAATGAGCAACTCAAATCCGAAAACGCCGCCCTGCGCGAGAGGTTGGAAAAAGCAACAAAAGGAAAACAGAAATGAAAAGCATTGTATTTTTTGAGCAGAACAAAACAATTTCAGCCGAACAATTCCCGAATAGGAAAGGCGTATATCTGTGCATATCAACGCCCGGCGAAATGAAAGTATATGCGCGTTTTACAAGCAGCGGTTTTGCAGATAAATTTATGGACGAACTGGCGGAATTGGTTCACGCCGTCAAAGAGGAGGCATAATGAAAGTATCAAAGGAAATACAAGGTAGAGTTGGGGAAATTCTCAATGATATAAATAGCCCGGATTATTCGCCCGAAGAAAAGGGCGAGGCAATAAGACACGTTTTAGATTTAGCCACGCATAATGGCATAACAAAGAAACAGCTCGTAGAATGGTGCGATTGGTTGTGGAATATGGTGTTTGAATTGGAGAAGGAACAATGAAAAAAACAAAGATAGATTGGTGCGACTGCGCGGTAAATCCGACAATTGGCTGCCCAAACGGTTGCGCATACTGCTACGCGCGAAAGATTAACGATAGATTCCATTTCATTGACGATTGGACAAAACCGCAGTTCTTCCCCGAACGCCTGAAAGAATTTGAAAGCAAGAAACCTAAAAGCATATTCGTTAATTCCATGAGCGACATTGCGGAATGGAAGGAAGAATGGATACTGGCATTGTATAATGCTATGCTGGATAATCCGCAGCATAGATACATAGCATTAACAAAAGATTTTGAACGATGGTGTATGCTAAACGACGACGTTATTAACAGTACTGACAGAGACTGCTCAAAATTATTTGATATTTTCTTTATAGGCACCACTGTTACTCATAATGAAATGTCATCGGGCTATGCTGCTGATTTTATCAATATAGAACCCATATTAGAGGAAATCGATGAAGATACAATTACGGGAGAAACTTACAGCGGTGATATATATCCGCTTGGTCAAGCGTTAATCGTAGGCGCAGAAACGGGCAATCGTAAGGGCAAAGTAGTCCCCAAGAAAGAATGGATAGATAAACTCGTAGAATTTGCCGATGAGTATAAAATCCCCATTTTTATGAAGAGCAGCCTTAAAGAAATAATGGGCGCGGTTTTTCGGCAAGACCGACTTCCGTGGATGATAGGAGAATAAGAAATGAAAAAAATTGCGATACTTGGATCAACCGGATCGATCGGAACACAGACATTGGAAGTGGTCCGGGCGAATAAAGATATAGAAGTAACGGCTCTGGCGGCTGGCAGCAATATTGATCTTCTGGAGAAACAGATCCGGGAGTTTTCTCCGAAGATCGCGGCGGTCTGGAACGAGGAAAAAGCAAAAGAACTGAAAGACCGTGTGCGCGATCTGGATATCCGTGTCGAGAGCGGCATGGATGGACTTCTCGCAGTGGCAACGGAGCTGGGTGCGGAGATTGT
>OIXH01002470.1_pt1 | contig 18253 bp, 17 predicted proteins | sample 1587741 | NCBI WGS metagenome assembly OIXH01 (sample SAMEA3888916, study PRJEB22519) | human gut metagenome | biome: human gut; feature: human-associated habitat; material: faeces | place: Denmark | collected 2011 | reverse complement strand
ATGGTCTTGTACGGATGCTCCCAGTCGGCGACGACGCCGAGGCGCTTGAAGCCCTCCATCTGCACATCGATATAATGCTGCGCAAAATCATGGCAGGCGGAGCGGAACTCCGGGATGGGCATGGCCTTGTGGTTGAGCTTGTTCTGCTTGATGATGGCGGACTCGATCGGCATGCCGTGGTTATCCCAGCCGGGGATGTAGGGGGTATAGTAGCCGCGCATGGCCGCCGAGCGGACCATGAAGTCCTTGAGGCACTTGTTGAGCGCGTGGCCCATGTGCAGCGCGCCGTTGGAGAACGGAGGGCCGTCGTGCAGGGCAAAGAGGGGCTTGCCCTCGTTCTTCTTGAGCAGCTCGTTGTAAAGATCGAGCTCCTGCCAGTGCTTCAGCATGTCCGGCTCGCGCATCGGCAGACCGCCGCGCATCGGGAAGCCCGACTTGTTCATGTTGAGTGTCTGTTTGTATTCCATAATTCCTCCTGAAAAAACAACGCGCCCTGAGCCAGAGCTCAGGGCGATAAATTACCGCGGTACCACCTGAATTCCCGCACGCGCACGCGCCTGCGGACACTCGTCTTCTGTAACGGGAAGTCCCGTCCGGGCTTACTTGGGAAGCTCCCGTTCGCCCCGGCTGCTCCAAGGGGATCTTCGGGGCCCGTCACCGCTGCCTTACACCGCCCGGCAGCTCTCTTTGCGTCTCAGAAGCCCGTACTTGTCCTTTTCATCGCATATTCCAGCTACAGTGTACCCACTTTTCCCGCGCTTGTCAAGAAATTATCGGGTGAAAATTCAATAATTGTTCAAATCTGAACGCCCGCCGTGCGATTGCAAACGACGGCCGCTTGTGGTATGCTTATGGGACACCACAGGCAGCTTTGCCCATTGCGCCCGCGCGCTTCGGCGGTGCTGCCCATAGAACTTGGAAGGATGGAACACATCATGGACGAAAAGACCAGCAGCGCTCCCATGCAGGAAGACCCGCAGAAGGGCGAAGAGCTTTCCTTTACCATCACCGGCGAAGACGCTGAGGCGCAGGACGCGCTGAACGCGGAAAAGCCGGAGCCGCAGCAGAAGAAAAAGTCCCCCCTGCCGTGGATCCTCGGCGCGGCAGCCGTGATCATCGCCGCAGCGCTCGTGCTGATCCTGACGATCAAGCCCAGCCAGACGACGCCCGACGCCGACCAGCCCGGCGACGCCACGATCTCCGAGCCCGCCGATACCCCGGACGATGCCCAGCCGGACGACCAGACGCCCGGCGCGGAGGATGAGACCAACGGCCAGACCGGCGAGGAAGACACCCAGACCGGCGGCAACGGCGTGAGCTACACCGTGGACGCAGAGGCCCTGACCGACGAGGTCCTGGACCTTGAGGTCGCAAGCTGCGGCGATGACCGGCTGACGAACCGGGATCTGCCGTATTACTACTGGCAGCAGTACTATTCCTTCGCCAGCACCTACAGCTCCTACGCCGCCTATCTCATCGACACCACCAAGCCCTTTGACCAGCAGATGTGCATATTTGACGACACGCTCACCTGGCAGCAGTATTTCCTGCAGGGTGCCGTCAGCACCTACAAGAGCGTTTCCGCCCTCTGGCAGGACGCGCGGCTGAGCGGCTTCCAGCTCGGCGAGGAGGATCAGGGCTATCTCGACGGCCTGAGCAATACCGTCACCGTCTCTGCGGCAAGCTACGGCTACGAAAGCGCCGATGCCTATCTGCAGACGGCCTATGGCCCGGCCGCGACCATGACCGGCTACCACGATTTTGTCGAGCGCTATCTGACGGCGTCCGCCTACCTGCAGGCGCTCGTCGAGGCGAAGACCTACACCGAGGCCGACATCAGCGCCTATTTTGATGAGAACGCCGACACCTATGCCGCCAGCTCGATCGAAAAGAGCGACGTCAACATGGTGAATGTGCGCCACATCCTCATCGTCCCCGAGGAGAAGAACGACGACGGCACCTACACCGACGCGGCCTGGACCGCCGCGGAGCAGAAGGCGCAGTCCCTGCTCGACGAGTGGAAGGCCGGCGAGCATACCGAGGATTCCTTCGCCTTCCTGGCCGCGGAAAACTCCGCCGATACCGGCAGCGCCTCCAACGGCGGGCTGTATGAGGAGGTCTATCCCGGCCAGATGGTCGACGCGTTCGACGCCTGGTGCTTCGACGCCGCCCGCCAGCCCGGCGACACCGGCATCGTGAAGACCGAGTACGGCTATCACGTCATGTACTTCTCGTCCGTCTGCGAGCATCCGTACTGGTATGTCCGCGCCGAGAGCGATTATCTCAACAAGCTCTCTGCCGACGTCTCGGAGGAGGTCTCCGCGAAGTTCGAGTCGGCCGAAAGCGTGCAGAACGCAGCGCTCGCAGATATCCTGCAGAACTGAGCGGCCCGCCGGGAGGTCCTTCCGCATGAAGCGATTACTGTTTTTCATCAACCCGAACGCCGGCCATGCGGAGATCCGCGGCACGCTCATGGAGGTGCTGGAGATCTTCTCCGCTGGCGGCTATGAGGTCACGGTCCATATGACCACCGGCCCGCGCGATCTGACGCGCCAGATCGCCGCGCGCGGCGCGCAGTACGATCTGATCGTCTGCACCGGCGGCGACGGGACGCTCAACGAGGCGGTCTCCGGTCTCATGGCCCTGCCGTATGAAAAGCGGCCGAAGCTTGGCTATATCCCCGGCGGCACCGTCAACGACGTGGCCTCCACGCTCGGACTGTCCAAGGATACCGTCCGGGCGGCGCAGGAGATCATGGACGGGCATCCGTTCCCGCTGGACATCGGCTCGTTCGGGCCGGACCGGTTCTTCACCTATGTGGCGGCCTTCGGCATCTTCACCGACGTGCCGTATGAGACCCCGCAGGAGGACAAGCGCATCTGGGGCCGTCTTGCCTACATCATGAACGGCGCGGGCGCGCTCGGCCGGCTCAAGCCCACGCACGTGCGCGTGTCCTATGACGATCATCAGGAGGAGGCCGACGTGCTCGTCGGCCTCGTGACCAGCACGACCTCCGTCGGCGGGTTCAAGACCACGCGGGATCTCGGCATCTCGCTCAACGACGGCCTGTATGAGATGATCCTGGTCCGCGCGACAAAAAATCTGGCGGAGTTCAATCTGGCCGCGACTCGCGCGCTGCGGCTGGACTTCGACAACGATTCGTTCATCTCCGCACAGACGGGCGCGCTGCGGTTCGAATTCGACGAGCCGGTCGCCTGGACCGTCGACGGAGAATTCGGCGGCAGCGTCACGGAAGTGGAGATCCACAACGAGCGCCGCGCCATCGATATCATCGTGCCCTGAAGGGGCGGGAGGCAGATCATGCACATCCGATTTGCGGACCCCGGCGACGCCGCGGCCTGTCTTGCCGTCTACGCGCAGTATATCGATACGTCCATCACCTTTGAGACGGTCCTGCCGTCCGAGGCGGAGTTTTCCGGCCGCATCCGGAGCTACGGCGCGGTCTATCCCTGGCTGATCGCGGAGGAGGACGGGCGCGTCCTGGCCTACGCCTACGCCCACCGCGCGCAGGAGCGCGCGGCCTACGGCTGGAACGCGGAGCTGTCGGTCTACGTCAGCCGCGACGCGGCTGGACGCGGGCTCGGTACGAAGCTCTATACCCTCCTTCTGACGCTGCTGCAGAAGCAGGGCGTGCGTACGGCCTACGGCGTCGTGACCATGCCGAACGATGCCAGCAGCGCTCTGCACCAAAAGCTCGGCTTCCGCACGCTCGGCACCTACCACAATACCGGCTACAAAAACGGCCGCTGGCGCGATGTGGTCTGGTTTGAGAAGCCCATCGGCTCGTTCACCGGCGAACCCCGGCCCCTCATCCCCATCACCCGGCTCCCGGACGCCGCCGCCATCCTCGCCGCAGCCAACACATAAACCGACACCCGCCCCGCGCCGCCAAAAGCAGCGCGGGGCGCAGCGCTTTCGGCAGAGAAAAAGACCGCAATCAGCAGGAGGCAACGCCGGGTTGCCTGCGTGCAACCCGCATGTGGTTTACTTTTGACAGAATATGCATGTAAAATCAGGAGTGTGAAGGGTATGACTCTCAGAGAAAAACTGATCGTATCAAGAAACAAGGCCGGACTCTCGCAAATGGAGCTGGCCAATCAGCTCGGTGTATCCCGGCAGGCGGTCTCCCGCTGGGAAAGCGGAGATACAACGCCGTCCGTGGACAAGCTGAAGGCGCTGGCGAAGCTCTACGGCGTATCGCTGGACTGGCTGTTCGGCGATACCGCAGACGGGGAACCCCCTGAAGCAGCAAAGCCCGAAGCCGACAGAAACCCGGACGAGGCCCCCGCGGGAAAGGAAGGTGAGAAAAAACAGAAAATCAGGGCCATCGCGATCGCACTGGCGATCGGCGCGCTCGCCTTCATCTGTGTATGGTTTGCAGCAAGAAATATGAGTAACGAAGCAGACAGTACACAAATTGAAGATATGGAACATGAAGAAATCGATATTCCAGATCAGAATGAAAGCGGATTTGATTTTGAATGGAAAGATTAACGTATGAGAAAGAAAATACGGTGGACGCTGCGCCATCATAGAGGAATGTTGTCAGGAAAACGCACAGATACAGGCGTTCAGAGCAACTTTACCGAAAAATCCCAATGAGGTATTTGACTACTGGCAGTACTATTGAAAGGAGATACTCAATGAAAACGCACCTTCGTATTTTGTCGAGTAAAAATGGGAGAGTCAGAAGTGCCATTGTAAGGCATCTTCTTTTAGCAGCAATGCTGAGCGGGATGTTTATGATGTTTTGCTGCGTTGTTTCGGCAAATGACGAGCCTGTGCTCAGCCCGTGGGCAAAGGAGGAGGCGTTCGCGGCGGAGGAGGCGGGGATCCTTCCGGACGCTCTGCATGGCGATCTGAGGGGCGCGGGAAATCGCGGACAGGCGGTCTGGTATCTCGTGAAGCTCACGGAGACGGTTTTGCAAAAGGAACTGCCGAATACCGCGGAAGGTGTATTTCCAGACATGGAAAATACATTCTTCGAAGAAAAGGCGGAAAAAGCCTATTCCGCGGGGATCGTGACCGGCTATGCCGACGGGAGCTTTGGCGCGGGGAACCATATCAGGCGCGAGGAATACGCGGCGATGCTGTATCGGCTGTTTCAGTATCTGGAGCGGGAAACGGGGAAACAACTGATCCCGGATGATCTGCAGACGCGGCCGTATGCAGACGAAAAAGAGATCTCCGCATGGGCACTCGACGCCGTACATGCACTGTCTGCGATGGGCATTCTGGGCGGAGACAGCCGCGGAGACTTTTGCCCCGACAAAAATGTCAGCTTGGAGCAAATGATTGTGCTGTCCTACCGTTGCTGGAAATACTGCACGGATAAAAGCTGAGGAACGGAGCGTGATCGCCAGCCTCGATAGACACTGATCGAAGCAGAGATACCTGCGTTCCACAGGTATCTCTGCTTTTGATATGCAGGAACTGCTTGTGATTTTCAACAGAAAATCAGAAAAAATTTGTTGCTTTTCGATATGGATTTTTCGGGCGGCACTGCTATACTGTGTGCATGGGAAATGCCCCACAAAAACCCATAAAAAGAGAAAAACAGGGAGGAAACATCTATGACTGGCATTGGATTGATCATCGTCTTCATTCTTGCCATCGCGCTGATGATCTTCTGCATCAGCAAGCTGAAGATCCATCCGTTCCTCGCGATCATGGCCATTTCTCTGGTATTCGGCCTGATCGCCGGTATTCCGCTGGTCAACACCACGGACGCCGACGGCAACACCGTCAGCGGCATTGCCAACGTCATCGGCGCCGGCTTCTCGGGCACGTTCTCGAGCATCGGCATCGTGATCATCTTCGGCGCTCTGGTCGGTACGCTGCTTGAGAGCACCGGCGCGGCGCTCAAAATGGCCGACTGCGTGGTCAAGCTCGTCGGCAAAAAGCATCCGGAGCTTGCCATCGAGCTCATGGGCTGGATCGTCTCCATCCCCGTGTTCTGTGACAGCGGCTTCGTCGTTCTGAACCCCATCCGCAAGGCTATGGCCCGCCGGACCGGCGCGTCGAGCGTCGCGATGTCCGTCGCACTGTCCATGGGCCTGTACATCAGCCACTGCTTCATCCCGCCCACACCCGGCCCCATCGCGGCTGCCGGTACGCTGGGCTGCGGCGATAATCTGCTGCTGGTCATGGGCCTCGGCGCTCTGTGCTCCATCCCGCCGCTGGTCGCGGGCTACTTCTTCGCAAAGTACATCGGCAAGAAGGTCAAGGCTGCCGACGACATCGTCGCGGACGGCGACGTCAAGACCTATGAGCAGCTCGTGGCCGAGTTCGGCAAGCTGCCGAGCGGCTGGCTCGCATTTGCGCCGATCGTCCTCCCCATCATCCTGATGGGCCTGGCCTCTGCGTTCTCCATGGCGGGCGTCAAGGCGGATTTCATCAGCTTCCTCGGCACGCCGATCATCGCCCTGGCTGTCGGCTGCATCATCGCCATCATCAGCCTCTTTGCCGCAAACAAGGGCAAGGACTTCTACAAGCTCACCGACGACACGCTGAAGACCGTCGGCCCCATCCTGTTCGTCACCGCTGCCGGCGGCGTGCTGGGCAAGGTCATCGCGTCCTCCGACATGGTCAACTTCATCAAGGCCAACGCGGAGATCTTCGAGAGCATCGGCATCTTCTTCCCGTTCCTGCTGGCCGCCATCCTCAAATCCGCGCAGGGCTCCTCTACCGTCGCCATCACCACCACGGCCGGTATCGTCGCGCCGCTGCTGCCGGTCCTGGGGCTGGATTCCCCGGCGCTGTCCTGCCTGACGGTCATCGCCATCGGCGCAGGCGCCATGACGGTGTCGCACGCGAACGACTCCTACTTCTGGGTCGTCACCAACTTCGGTGAGATGACCCCGCAGGACGGCTACAAGACGCAGACGCTCGGCACGCTCGTCATCGGCGTCGTGTCCATCATCGGCGTGTTTATCGTGTCCCTGTTCCTGCACTGATCGTTCATACACCCCAAGAGGGACGGGCCTGCCCGTCCCTCTTTTAACTTTTTTAACCCTGTTTTAACCCGGTTTTTAACCCTTTTCGTCCTTGCTTTTTCCCGGGATGCTTTTTATAATGGGGACAACGAATAGAATGCCCCCAAGCGAAGGAGGAACTATCATGCAAACTCTCAGACAAGACGCGCAGGCCATCATCGACAAGGCGCTGGCCGACGCGCTGCCGGATTCCGCCGTGCGCCGCGCGCTGGAGCAGTTTCAGAAGCCGGAGGGCCGGCTCGTCCTGATCGCTGCCGGCAAGGCTGCCTGGCAGATGGCCAAGGCTGCCTATGACGTGCTGGGCACGGCAATCACGAGCGGCGCAGTCATCACAAAATACGACCATGTCAAGGGCCCCATCGGTGCGCTGGAGCTGTTCGAGGCGGGCCACCCCGTGCCGGATGAGAATTCCTACCGCGCCACGAGCCGCGCGCTGGAGCTCGTCAGCGGGCTAAGCGAGCGGGATACCGTGCTGTTCCTGCTCTCGGGCGGCGGCTCTGCTCTGTTTGAAAGTCCGCTGGTCCCCGCGGAGGAGATGGCGGACGTCACGAAGCAGCTGCTCGCCTGCGGCGCGGACATCGTGGAGATGAACACGCTGCGCAAGCGCCTCTCCGCGGTCAAGGGCGGCCGGTTCGCCGAGCGCTGCCTGCCCGCGAAGGTCTTTTCCATCGTGCTGTCCGACATTCTGGGCGATCCGCTGGATATGATCGCCTCCGGCCCGGCCTATCCCGATTCGTCGACCTGCGCACAGGCGCTGGAGGTGGTGCGGAAATACGGCCTGCGGCTCTCCGACCGCGCGCTGGAGCTTCTGGCGCAGGAGACGCCGAAGACGCTCACGAACGTCGAGACCCACATCACCGGCAGCGTCCGTCAGCTCTGCGCCTCCGCCGAGCAGACGGCCCGGGCGCTCGGCTACACGCCCGTCATCCTGACGGCGAGCCTGCGCTGCACCGCGCGCGACGCGGGCAGCTTCCTGGCCTCCATCGCACAGTGCCATCAGGACAGCAAAACCTCGCTCGCCTACATCGCCGGCGGCGAGACCGTCGTCCATCTGACCGGCCACGGTCTTGGCGGCCGCAATCAGGAGATCGCGCTTTCCGCCGCGCAGGAGATCGCCGGTCTGCGCGATACCGCCGTCTTCTCCTTTGGCTCCGACGGCACCGACGGCCCGACCGACGCCGCGGGCGGCTACTGCGACGGCGATACCTGCGCGGCGCTGGCGGCAAAGGGCATTTCGATCCCCGACGTGCTGCAGGACAACGACGCCTACCACGCGCTGCAGGCCTGCGGCGGTCTGATCCTGACCGGCCCGACCGGCACCAACGTCAACGACCTGTCCGTCCTGCTGATCCGCAGATAATACAAAAACCGCTGCCCTCGGGCAGCGGTTTTTTGCAGCACCGGGCGCGGAAAAGCTTCCCGCGCCCGGTTTTTCGTTATTCCTCTGCAAACAGCGGGACGAAGCGGAATGTCCGGCAGTCGACCAGACCGCGGTTGGTCAGCCGCAGCTCCGGCAGGCAGGCCAGCGGGACCAGCGCCATCGTCATATACGGCGAGTTGATCACGCAGCCCATCTGCTTCCACGCCGCGTCGAGCTTCGCGACCAGCTCCGCCATCTCGCGCACGGGCAGATCGTTCATCAGGCCCGCGATGGGCAGCGGCACCACCGCCAGCACCTTGCCGTCCGCGACCGCGCACATGCCGCCGCCGCATTCGACCAGCGTGTTGGCCGCCAGCGCCATATCCGCGTCGTTCGTGCCCGCGACCAGCAGATTGTGCGCGTCGTGGGAGACGGTCTGCGCCATCGCGCCCTTCTTGAAGCCGAAGCCCTTGAGGAAACCGACGCCCTTCGTGCCCGTCTCGTGGTGGCGCTCAAAGACGACCATCTTCATGACGTCCTGCCCGGCGTCCGGCTCGACAAAGCCGTCCTTGACCGGCAGGTCGAGCAGCCGCTCGTAGTTGCCCACGCGGTTCGGGATGATCTCGATCACGCGGGTCTTGACCGTCTTGCCGGCCCCGGCCGGTGCGGCGATGCGGAAGCTCTCGGCCGTGATCGGGTGGCCGACGTGCATCGTGTGGAAGACGTGCTCCGGGAAGTTGGCGGGCCCGATCTCCACGCACATCTGCCCATTTTCCGCCACGACGTCGCCGTCGATCATCGTCCGGGTGATGCGGATGTCCTGCAGATCGTCAAAGAACACGATGTCCGCGCACTTGCCCGGCGTGATGCTGCCCATCTCGTGGTCCATGCGGAAGCAGGTCGCAACGTTGATCGTCACATACTGGATCGCCTTGATGGGGTCGAGCCCCTCCTTAATGGCGCAGCGGACGATGTGGTCCAGATGGCCCTCGTTGATGAGCGTGTCCGGGTGCGTGTCGTCGGAGATCAGGCAGGCGAAGCGGTCGTCGATCCTGTTGTCCAGCACGGCCTTGATGATGACCGGCATATCGTGCCAGGCGCTGCCGTAGCGCATGAGCGCATACATGCCGTGGCGCATCTTCTCCAGCACGTCCTCGGCCCGGGTGGATTCATGACAGCAGCGGATGCCGGAGGCGATGTAGGCGTTCAGCGCAGCGCCGGTGTCGGGGATGGAGAAATGACCGGTGATGATGTTGTCGGACTTCAGCGTCTCGGCCAGCTCTGCGTGGATGTTTTCCTCCGCGCCGATCACGTTCGGGAAGCTCATCATCTCGCCAAGACCCATGATGCCGTCCCAGGTCATCATCTCGCGGATATCGTCCGCGCGGATCGCCGCGCCGGTATCCTCAAACCCGGCGACCGCCGGCACGCAGGAGGGCGCGTTCGACATGGCCTTGAGCGGGGAGCGCTTCGCGTCCTCGATCATGATCCGGACGCCGTCCTTGCCGCAGACGTTGCAGATCTCGTGCGGGTCCATGAAAATGCCGGTCGTGCCGCAGGGGACGACTGCCTTCGCGTATTCGCCCACGGAGATCATGGACGATTCCACGTGGATATGCCCGTCCATAAAGCCGGGCGCGATGTACTGGCCGCTCGCGTCGATGACCTTCGTCTCCGGCCCGATGCAGTGCGACGCGTCGCCCACGAGCGCAATGCGGCCCTCGGCGATCGCGACGTCGATGCCCTCCTGGATCTCCGCCGTGCAGACGTTGACCAGACGGGCGTTTTTGATGACCGTCTCCGCCTTCTGTACGCCCATGGCGACCCGCGCCATCGTACGCGTCACCTCATACAATGGCTTCTTGCAGAATTTGTTCAGCATGCTGGTTCCTCCTTCATCTTTGCAGGTCCGTAAATCCGGCCGCTGCTCCTGTGCAGGGATCTGATACCCCTACAGTACCACAGTCCATCCCCGATTGCAACGCCCCGCCGGAAAAGCCGCCGCAGAACCTGCGCAGAAACTTCAGATAGAATGAAGAAACATTTTACGTGACAGCCGCGGCTGGTATGCTATAATGTTCCTGATACAAAAACCGACAGTTAGGAGAATGACAGTGAAAGCATGGAAAGTGATCGGCAGATGCCTGTTGGTGCTGCTGTGTGTGGTTTTGGTGATCGCGATCGTCGGCATCGCGCAGTTTTTCCACCGGTCGGATCCGAAAAACGTGAAGCGGTACGACACGGACAACCCCTTCATCACCGGCGAAACGGCAATTTCGGCGCACCGCAGCGGCGCGGGCGATTATCCGGAGGAGACGCTGGCCGCGTTCCGCGGCTGCGTGGAAGATCCGGATTTTGCGGTGGATTATTTTGAATTCGACCTGCATATGACGGCGGACGACATTCTGGTGCTCTCGCACGACGCCACGCTGGACCGCGTGTCGGACGCTGCGGCCGTATTCGGCGCGGAGAACGTCCTCATCCGCGACAAGACACTCTCAGAGCTCAAGCAGCTGAACATGGCGGCGCAGTTCGTGACCGACGCGGGCGAGGCGCCGTATGCCGGCCTCCACGGCGAGGCCGTGCCGGACGAACTGCGGATCCTGTCCCTCGACGAGGTGCTGGACTATCTGACCGCGGCCGGGGAATTCCGCTACATCATTGAGATCAAGGACGGCGGCGAGACCGGTCTGGCCGCGGCGGATCAGCTGTACGCGACGCTGAAAGAGCGGGGACTGCTCGACCGGGTCATCATCGGCAGCTTCCGCGACGAGGTCGCGGCCTACATCACGGCCAACTACCCCGATACCCACCGCAGCGCCAGCCCGGAGGAGGTCGTGCAGTTCTATTTTGCCGCCCTGACCGGCAAAAAGGATTTCACCTGCTCCTACGACGTGCTCCAGCTGCCCTTCGGCGACGCAAGGGAGAGCTATGGCCTGAATCTGGGAACGACGACCATCATCAACTTCGCCCATGCGCATGACCTTGCCATGCAGTACTGGACCGTAAATGACGAAGCTGACCTCGCCTACCTCGCCAGCGTCGGCGCCGACGCCCTGATCACCGACTACCCCGACCGCGCCGCAGCCGTCCTGCAGGGGATGGGGTAAACACATACATAGAAAAGAAACGCCATCCGGGCGGATGGCGTTCTTTTTATCGTTTCTGGGGAGCGTTACTTGTAAAAGCCCGGGCTCTGATAGCCGGCTCCGCTGGGCTCGCTTTCCAGCATGGTCAGGATGGCGTCGCGGCAGCCGCGGACCATGACGTCCTGCTCCTCGGGCGCGCGGCTGACCATCTGGTTGGTCGGGCTGGTATAGAACCAGAGTCCCTCGTCGGCGGCAAGCCCCACGCCGTCCTTGTCGGTGATGGCGTCCGGGTCCAGACCGAGCGTGTCCCGGATCTCATCGCGGGAGTAGAAGACCCACTTCGCTTCGGGCATGGTGTTTTCCCACTTGCAGCTGCTGATATCGCCGTTCTCCGACTTACCGGGGCTGTAGACCTCGATCGTGTAGGCGTGGATGTTGTAGCGGCCGTATGCATAGTCGATCAGCTCGGCAGCGGTGGGGTAATCCTCATTGGAACTCATGCTGTAAAATCCGCGGCCGGTGTAGTCCTGGAAGGCCTGCGCCATCTGGGCGGCGGTCTGCTTCATGAACGGGATCTCGGCGTCGTCGGGGTTTTCCGCGTCGTAGGCGCGATAGCACCACGGGTAGAGGACGGACTGGATGCCGGTGTGCAGCGAGACGAGGGCGTCGATGTCGTGCGTGTACAAAAACCGCTGCAGCGCCTGGATCTCCGGCTCGGTGGCGGGGGCGGTGCCGGCGGTGGTCCAGTTCACATTGCCGACCTGCTGGCCGTCCTTCGTCTCGATGTCATACCGGTTCCACTGGTAATCGAAGGTGCGGTTCATGTCGATCCCGCTGGTGCGTGGATCGTCGCCGAGCACGCCGTTTTCATCCCAGTCCGGGCTCTCCATGCCGAAGACGGGGAGGTCCCGCGACGGCGTGTCGTCCGCCTTGCCGCGATAGAGCGTGGCGATGAAGCCGTCGCCGTCGATGTCCGTGTAGGGATCACTGAAGGGGATGTTGTTGCCGTTTGCGTCCTGCGGGCGCAGGTTCGGGCGGGTGTTGACGACGAAGGACTGCTCATAGCCGTCCGGGTTGATGACCGGGATGACATAGATCGTGTAGGCGTCGAGCAGACCCTTGACATAGGCGTCACCAGAGCAGAGCGTCAGCCACCAGGCGGTGTACATGGCGGAGGAGGCGCTTTCACGCTCGCCGCCGTGGATGTTGGCGAAGACGCCGATCCCTGTTTTCTCCTCGGCCGGGATCGCCTTGTTGGTGATCTCCAGGCACCAGAGATCGCGCTCCTGCCAGGTGGTGCCGATGGAATAGAGGTCGGTGATGTCGGGATACTGTTCGGCCATTTGGGAGAGCTGCGCTTCCAGCTCTGCGAAGGTGTAGCGCGCGTTCCAGTCGATGTCCAGCCCCTCCGGGATCTCGCTGGGCGCGTCGGGGCGGGCATCGAGAGACAGCCGCTCCGCTTTTTTGCTGCCTGCTGCGCTGCAGGCGGCAAGGCCAAATACGAGGATCAGGGAAAGACAGAGGCATAGGGCCCGTTTGGTGAGAGATTTCATGTTGGTTTCTCCTTTCTGTCCGGCTTGCAAGCGGAACGGTCCGCAGCGGCCGGGAAGCCGGTGAGCTTCCTGCATGTGCTGCTTTATTGAATTACCGATTTACCACGCTAATATACTACACGATTTCGCCCCATTTCGCAATCGGTAATTCCAATAAGATTCCACCGCATTTTCCGTAAACTGTTGTACAAGGGCAACAAGGATCAGGGAGGCGGACCGGGGAGGAGCGAAAAGAACGCCCACCATCCGGCGGGATGATGGGCGTTTGTATCAAGAGGACACATCTATGTATGCTTCCGCGCGCATCCGCTGCGCTGATTTTCCGCTTCTTCAGGATCACCGTATTGCGGTTCCTCGGAATAGAAGACCCGCATGTCATCCAAGCGGAGGCACGCCAGTCGGCCGCGGAGGCCTGAGCGAGGATCGCCCGTTTCGGGGAGCATACAGCCGCAGTCGATACCGATCCAGCCGGGCGCATCCCATACTGCCATGGGATCGTCGGGCTGAAAATGGTGGGTCGGCGTGTGACCGAAGATGACGGTCCGGCCCTCCAGAACCGGAAATTTCTCAAATCGCATCCAGACTGCGAAATCACGCGCACTTTTGTATTTCCAGTCGTAGCTTTCGTATAAGTCCACGGGGGCCGCGTGCGTCAGGAGGTATTGCCTGCCGTTTACCGTCAGCTCTACGTTGAGCGGCAGCTTGTCCAGGTATTCGAAGATCTCCTGCCGAACAGTCTTCTTTATGCGCTTCATATGGTCGTGCGTGACCTGGCCGCCATTCCGATACCACAGAGCCTGTTTGCGTTCATAGTAGGATCCCGGGCAGTCCTCATCCGCCGGGGGCGGGTAATAAAGCGCGTTCATCATCATCAGTTCGTGGTTGCCCAGAAGCATGTTGGCATTTGGCATCGCCATGATCCGGCGGAGGATCCCGATGCCGTCCGGATTCCGATCGATCACGTCGCCGAGGACATAGAGCGTGTCCTCAGCCCGCAGGCCGATCTGCCTCATGACGGAATCAAACCGCCGCTTCTGCCCATGGATATCAGACATGACATAAATCATGGTGTTCCGCCTCCTTCTTCGCAGCACAAATAAATTACCACACTTTCGGAAGAATAGCGATCAAAAAATCGTGACCGGCAGGGGGCGCTGCGGGAGCCGGATGCCAAAAAGAAAAGCCATCCGTTTGGATGGCTTTTCTTTTTTGTGTTTTCACTACACTATAGATGAACACACGTCTTGTCGGAATGGCTCCAATCAACTACAAAATCAGGCACGCTTCTGCAAAAATGTTTTCTCTGCCATATGGATCACGAAGTTGCGTTCATCCGAATCGGCTTTTGCAAAAACAATCTGGTACCGCTGGCAGGTTTTGCGGAAGTGGACGACGTAAGCCAGATTCTCTTTCGTCGGAGGCGCGACATAGCTGTCCGGCGCAGCAAGCGCGTCCAGCTCCAGATATTTTTCGTTCTGCATCTGTCAAACCTCCGTTTTGGCTTCGCTGCTTTACTTGATCCGTTTCTGGATATCCTCCACGGACGGCAGCTGTTTTTCCAGTTCCTCCGGCAGCTTGCTTGTCACCTGATAAGCACTCACGCCGATGGGTTTGCTCATATCCTTCAGCGAATATTCCGCGACTAGATCATTTTTGCTCTTGCACAGCAGCAACCCGACAGACGGATTATCCTGTTTCTGTTTCAAGAGTCCATCGACTGCGGAAAGATAGAAATTCAACTGCCCTGCGTACTCCGGCTTAAATTCGCCGGTTTTGAGTTCAATTACCACGTAGCAGCGGAGGTTCAAGTTATAAAACAGCAGGTCGATATAAAAATCGTCGCCGCCGACATTCAGATGATACTGATTGCCGAGAAACGCAAACCCGGTCCCAAGCTCCAACAGAAGCTTCGTCACATCTTTCACGAGCGCCTCTTCGATTTCCCGTTCCAGCATATCCGTCTTGAACGGGATAAAATCGAAAATATACGGATCTTTCATCGTCTGGATGGCAAGTTCACTCTGTGGGGACGGCAGCCGCAATTCAAAATTAGATACCTTTTCGGCCAGCGCCTGCCGCTGATATAGGTCACTCTCGATCTGATGCACCAGAACGTTGCGCGACCAGCCGTTTTTTCGACTCTGTTCTGCATACCACAGCCGTTCGACTTTGTCCGCGACCTTATCCAACAGAACAACGTTATGGCCCCACGGAATTTGTGCAACAGGTTGTTGCACAAATTCATCGGCTGAATACGCCTCCGCGAACTTCGCCATATATTTGAGATTCCGGACGGAATATCCCTTCATCTCTGGAAAGGACAACTTGATATCCGCGGCAAGGTTTTCAACAAACCTGCTGCCCCAGACCTTATGCGCGTTGATGACCGTACCGATGGCGTGATACAGTCGAAGCAGCTCGCAGTTTACCTGAACCGCCGCGCGATACTGCGCCGTGCGGATCTCCTGCTTGACTTGCTCGACTGTTTCCAGATATTCGGTTGCATTCATCAGCATCATTCATCCCTCCCTACAGACTTATTGTAACAGAGGAAAACGGGAAAAGCAAATGTACAATGTGTGCTGCCCCCCAATCAAGCACATTGGAAATACCAATTATGCCTTTAACCGCTCCCTATCCAGTGACAACTTCAGCAACAGCATCTTGAATTCCGGCGATATCCATGACGCGAATTCACAGCCAATCATCGGATGCGCAAATGTTCCGCCGCCTTTGCCTTGTTTGGAAGCGATACCGATCGCCTTTGTTTTCTCAATCCATAGCTTTGGCGTCAAAGTAAACGAGGCAGTTTTCTTTTTCTCTAAAAGTTCAATGTAACCCGCTTCTCTATAATCGGGGTTATTTTCCTGCTCCCACAGATTTAAAAAGGCTAGTGTATTTTCACTGCGCAGCCAGCTCTGTATCACATATCCCGGGGTATTCTTGCTGTGATTTCGTGCAAGCTCAGTCAGCGAAATATAACTATCATCCTGCTTTTTGTGCTGAGGCTTCGACTGCTTTCTCTGTTCCATGCGGGCCAACACCTCCGCCTTACTTCTTTTATAGCCGGCAAGAACAGAAAGCCTGTATTCGTCGATCTCATTATCCTTCGCAATTCGCAATATAATTCGGTCCCGCTCCTTGCAGGTGATGATATCCTCAGCTACGAGGGGCTCCAACAAGTTTCCGATACCGATCATATCCACCAAACTAAGTTTCTCTGCCACATCTCTCACCTCTTAAGGTTATTGTAGCATAATGCACAGAAATATAAAAGATGGATCAGTTCTGAGGCATAATATGCGAAACATAGCGCGTGCTTTTTCTCGGCAAGCCCTCCTTGTCATAATCAATGTTACAGCGTGCCGCCTTTTCAAATTGTACATCCAGAAACTTCTTTAGCCCGATGATCGCCGCATATTTTCCGTTAGAGAGAAGATGGTCTACCGCGGCACGAGTCCATTTCGCCTTTCCGGTCGGAGACGGTATTTGTTTTGAAAAAAGCATATCTGCAACCTTTCCCAAACTTGCACCTGCCATATAGAGGTCAAAAACCAGGGCAACGTTATCTGCGTCACTCCTGTTGATTTCAAGTGTCCCGTTGTTGGTCAAAGTAAAACCATATGGTATTCTCATGTTTTGTTCCTCCTAAAATAAAAATTCCTATGTTGTCACCTCATCCAAGAGATAAAACATAGGAATAAATGATATTTTGTTACCTTCTGCGTTGCCATTCTGCACAGCTTTTGAGTTATTTCATGTGATTCTCCAGCAGAAAAAGCAAAAGCCGTGTATAACTCAAGTTATACACGGCTTTTGTCTAATTTGGCAAGCGGCACCCTTTAAGATAACAATGATTTCTCCAGTGTTTTCAAGGGTTTCAGCTACTTTCGGCAATCTTTTTCCGCGTTAGCGCAGCGTACTGCTTGATGGTTACTGTGCAACCCAAAAAGATATTGCATAGTTTGCGGTTTTTCGTACTCCGCACTATCGCCTCACTAATCTTCATCCCGACGATCCTCCTGCTTTGCACGGTTTCAATCATAAAGCCGCTTGCTTTGCACAATGCGGGTGACCGGCGAAACGCCGTTCCATGTGCCGCGCTTGGCTGCATGAAATTTGCGCTGGTTTTTCTTACTCTGTTTTTTCAGCGGTGTAACCTTCATTCAGATCCCACGTCCTTTCCCGTTTGTTCTGCTACTCCGCGCTTTCAACTGCGCTTCCGTCCTTGCGATCTCTGGCGATCTCCGGCATCGGGTTGGCGTCCAGCAGCTCCGTCAGTGTGCGCGGTGTGTATCTCATGTAATCCATCATGCAGCCGACATTGATCAATCTGCTGGGGATGCCCATCGCCCACTGCTCGTTCTTCCACTTCTCAACGAGTTTCCACTCGCGTGTATTATGTACATGACCGTATAAATGATAGCTGCCTCTATGCGACTGATCCCACACTGCTAATGGATAGTGGCAAAGTACAACAATTCTTCCTTCATCATTGATTCTTTTCAAATCATAAATTCCCTGGAACAATTTCTTGCATTTTCCATCTTTAATCCAGCTATCATGGTTTCCAACAATCAGATATCGGTTCTTACACTTAATCTGTTTAATCAGTTCTGCAGTCTTATCTGGCTTATACCATGACACATCACCCAACAAATAAAGATTATCCCGTGGCGATACTCTGTTGTTGATGTTGGCGATAATCGCTCTGTCTTGTTCTTCTAATGATTTAAAAGGTCTGTGGTCAAACCTTCTCATTGCATTCTCATGTCCTAAATGCAAATCTGCAATATAAAAATTACTCATAATTCTCCTTATCTATATATTCTAAAATCACATTCATCTACCGTTCCACTTATTTGACTAATATAAGCAGAAATCATTTTTGCATAGTAATTACTATACAATCCATAACAACCCAATGAATATGCTGAATTCTGTTCAATCAATAATGTTCTTCCGTCCTTTGTAACCCCGAAATCAAGACTACATGCATTTGGTCTGTCTTTCCATGTGCTAAAATCTTTGACAGCATTATCAATAATTTTTGTGTCAATTAAATTCATGTTGCGCCAATTGCCTTTGTATGGGCGTAAATCAATCATTTCATCGTAGTAGATAAACCCACGACATTCAAATATAAAATCCACCATCTCAGAACATAATATATCTGAATTTTCATAACATGATCCACACCCAATTAAATCTTTAATACTATGTACCACAGTACCA
>OIXH01002459.1_pt1 | contig 18320 bp, 6 predicted proteins | sample 1587741 | NCBI WGS metagenome assembly OIXH01 (sample SAMEA3888916, study PRJEB22519) | human gut metagenome | biome: human gut; feature: human-associated habitat; material: faeces | place: Denmark | collected 2011 | reverse complement strand
CTCCGGGGGAGCTGTCGCCGCAGGCGACTGAGGGGGCTAATAAACTATAATTTAATTAATCCTCCGATTCCTCAGCGCCGGTCAATTTAATACGCTCAGAGTTTTTAACAGTAGTAGCTTCGATATCCGCCATAGTCGGAGTTTTACGCTGTTCAATAGGTGTATATGACAAACGCTGAACCGCACTTTTGTATGCAGGACGAATAATTCTGTTGCCGGTTGTTATTTCCTCAATTCTGTGAGCGCACCAGCCGACAATTCTTGCCATTGCAAAAATCGGTGTAAACAGCTCCTGAGGTATGCCAAGCATACTATAAACAAACCCTGAATAAAAATCTATATTCGCACAAATCGGCTTGCTTACCCCTTTAACCTCCTTAAATGCAACAGGTCCGAGTTCTTCTACAGCTGAATACAAAGCGAACTCCTTCTTATGCCCTATCTTTTCCGCAAGGTAAGCAGCTCTTTCTTTGAGAATAACAGCTCTGGGGTCTGAAATTGTATATACCGCATGACCAAGTCCGTAAATCAGTCCCTTTCCGTCTCCGGCTTCTTTACGCAATATCTTCTTGAGATACTCGAAGATTTCATCCTTATCTTCCCAATCCTTTATATTTGCTTTAAGTTCATTCATCTGTGACATCATCTTATCATTGGCTCCGCCGTGCTTTGGCCCCTTAAGCGAACCTACTGCCGCAGCAATAGCCGAATAAGTATCGGTACCGGTCGATGACAAAACATGCACCGCAAACGCTGAGTTGTTACCACCGCCGTGTTCTGCCTGGAGCATTAATGTAAGATCAAGTATTTCTGCCTCAAGCTGAGTAAACTTATTATCCGGTCTGACAAGATGCAAAAAGTTTTGAGCAGTTGAATATTCCGGTACAGGATTGTGAAGAATAAGGCTCTGGTTATCAAAATAATGCCGCTTGCAAGCATACGAATTCGCAATCAGAACCGGAAATCTCGCAATCAAAGACAAGCTTTGCTTTAATAAATTCGGTATACTTATATCATCCGGATTATCGTCATATGAATAGAGAGCAAGAACACTTCTCGCAAGTTTGTTCATAATATTTTTACTCGGAGCCTTTAATATCATATCCTCAGTGAACTCACTCGGCAAAATTCTATAGCTTGCAAGGTCTTTCTTGAACTCTTCAAGCAAATCCTCGCTCGGCAAAAATCCAAACATAAGCAAAAAGGCTGTTTCTTCAAATCCGAAACGTTTTTCCGCACGGCAGTGCGCAACTATGTCCTCAACATCTATTCCGCGGTATCTGAGCTTACCTTCAACAGGAGATTTAGTACCCTCGTCAATTACATAACCATGAACCTCACCAATCGAAGTAAGTCCGGCAAGAACACCTGTGCCATCGGCATTTCTGAGTCCGCGTTTCACATTAAACTGAGTATAATAATGCGACGGAATCATATTCCATCGTGAATTCTGACTTCTGATCAAATCAATGTATTCCTGAAGATTATTGTCATAACCTTTTATATCAAAATTTTGCATAAGCATAGCCACCCTTCTTTTTACTTTGCTTAATTATACACTAAAGCTACCTGTACGTCAAGCCAAATACACAGCAAAAAAGGAGCAAAGCGAACTTTGCTCCTTTTAATTAACTTAATCACACAGGATTATTTAGTCCAGATTTCAGGCTTATTGCCTTCTTCATATATGTGATTGTTTGCGGCTTCTATGATTTCATAGTATGCCCAGTGTGATGTTTCAACATCCGGGAATGTTACATAGTCTGCGCCTGTAAGTCCCTGTGCATCTACGCCTCTGCCTAAGTATGCGTTTACTATCTTAACCGCCTCAGCACGGGTGATGTTGTTGTCCGGGCGGAATGTTCCATCCTCATAACCCGTTATTACATTTATTCCTGTCAGGTAGTTTACATAGCCTGCATACCACTCTGTGCTTACTACGTCGCTCAGTACTCCTGCGTGGCTCGTTCCCTCTACATAATCCGTAAGCGCTCTTGCAAAGATTGCCGCTGTTTCTGCACGCGTTATTCCGTTCTCCGGACGGAACAATCCATCTTCATAACCGTATACATACGCTTCATGTGCGTCTGTTCCCGGTCTGAGTGTTGAACCTGTTCCCGGATTTGATGTTGATGTCGGTGCTGATGTTGGAACCGGTGATGATGTCGGTGTTGTTCCTGTGCTGATGCCGCTGTTTCCGCCGCCACTGCTGCCACCGTCGCCGCTTGACTTCTTAAATGTAACTGCTATCGTTACATCACTGTCAGGCATTGTGAATGTCTTGCTGCGTACTTCTACTTCTGTTCCATCTGCCTTGGTAACTTTCAGTTTATCAAATACATATCCGCTATTTGACTTTGTTGTAACCTTAACAATTGTTCCGGGTTCAACACTTAATGTATCTTCTGCAGTCGGTTCATTTTCGCCAACGGTATATGTGAATGATCCGTTTTTGCTCTTTACAACCTTGATAGCAAATCCTGCAACCGGTGTTGCTGTAGGTACTGCTGTAGGTACTGCTGTCGGTGCTGCCGTAGGAGCTGCTGTCGGCACTGCTGTAGGAGCCGCTGTCGGCACTGCTGTAGGAGCTGCTGTCGGTACTGCCGTAGGAGCTGCTGTCGGTGCTGCTGTAGGAGCTGCCGTAGGTACTGCTGTCGGTGCTGCTGTAGGTACTGCTGTCGGTGTTGCCGTAGGAGCTGCCGTAGGAGCTGCTGTAGGTGCTGCTGTCGGTGCTGCCGTAGGAGCTGCTGTAGGAGCTGCTGTAGGTGTTGCTGTCGGTGCCGCTGCATTTACTGTCAGTTTTCCGTTTGCTCCTGTTACCGGAGTATTGTAGTTTGTATCGTCAAGCAGTGATCCTACTGCCGGTGCAAACGACCACGAAAGATTTTGGTAATTTCCGTTTGCTTCTGCTTTGCCTTCTGCATCGCCCTGTCCATTTGCATTTGTTATTGTAAATGTACCATTTACATCATCAGCTTCTATTACACCGCTAAGCTTTCCGCTTATTGTTGTGTTTACTATTGATTCGCCGATATCTATTGTTCCTGTCGGCGCTGCTGTGTAGTCTGCTCTTCCGATTGTAACTGTCTTTGTTTGGCTTGTTGCTGTATAGTTCTTTACTGTATCAGCCAATCCTACTGTTACGTCATAATTACCTGCATTCTTTACTTCTGTAGGATCTGCGCTGTAGGTCAATGCTAATGTGATTGGGTTATCATTTACTGTTACAGCTACATCAACAAGCTCTGATGCTGCGTATGCTGAGCCCTTATACTTAAGGTCTGTCTTTGCTGTTACGCCTATAACTGCCGTTGCCGGTGTTACTGTAATTTTCTGATTGTCTGCAAGCTTTACTGTGTAGTTTGTATTGGTCGGCTGATTTGTAATTGTAACCGCATATCCGCCCTCTACTACGTCAGCGGTTGATGCTGTTGCATCACTTGTGAACTGAACTCCGTCAAGCTGCTCTGATTTGTCAGGGCTTACGAAATTATTTGAATAATCGAAGCTTGTTGCATCGAGTACCATTGTAGTTCCGTAAACTTTGCTCTTTGCAGCATCCTTAAGCGTTGCTGTTATCTCTACTGCTGTAATCGACGCTGTCTTTGTGAGCGATGCTGTGCTGAGTTTGTAGTTTGGATTGCTCAGTTTTAATCCGCCAAATGTTACTGATGCTGCTGTTGCCACATTTGCATCGTTATACTCTGCTGTGAATGTGCCATCTTCTTGGAGTTCAACAGTATCGGTAACAGGTACACCGTCTAATTCCAAATTGCTTATTGCAATCGGAGTTCCATCAATTTTTACTGTCTTTGTTCCGTCATATACCTTTGTAAGCGTCAAGTCTTTTATGCTTACTTCTCTCTCAACTATTGTATACGCGTCTGACAATGCTACTGCTGTGCCGTCTGCGAACTTGAAGTCAGCGGTGTTTGTAATGGTTACCTTTACCTTGTAGGTTCCTACATCTGTCGGCTTTGTCGACGTTTCACCGGTGCCATCCGACTTTACATATGTTATTGTGTAATCACTTTCCTGCAGATAGGGTGGTGCCGTAACTTCAACAGGATCTGCCGTTGCTGTATAAGAATCTCCGTATGTAACGGGGTTCTCCGGAACATTGAAGTTCGGCTTTACTGCCGTTCTTGATGTTGCTGTCAGCGTTCCGTTTGTTCCGCTTAAGGTATTGTAGTTTGAATCCGCTGTTGTTGGTGTAAATGTCCAGCTGAGGTTATTATATACCTGACCATCTTCTGCTGTACCTTGGTCGGCTGATGTTATCTTGAACATACCTTGTACATCTGTATCACTTATATTCTTTACGCTGCCTGAGAATTCATAATTCTCAATCGTTGTTCCAACCGTAATACTTCCAGATACTGTTGTTGCTGTGTAGTCTGCTTTTTCGATTGTAACTGTCTTTGTTTGGCTTGTTGCGGTATAGTTCTTTACTGTATCAGCCAATCCTACTGTTACGTCATAATTACCTGCATTCTTTACTTCTGTAGGATCTGCGCTGTAGGTCAATGCTAATGTGATTGGGTTATCATTTACTGTTACAGCTACATCAACAAGCTCTGATGCTGCGTATGCTGAGCCCTTATACTTAAGGTCTGTCTTTGCTGTTACGCCTATAACTGCCGTTGCCGGTGTTACTGTAATTTTCTGATTGTCTGCAAGCTTTACTGTGTAGTTTGTATTGGTCGGCTGAGCTGTAACTGTAACCGCATATCCGCCGTCTACTACGTCAGCTGCCTCTGCTGTTGCATCGCTTGTGAACTGAGCTCCGGCAAGCTGCTCTGATGTGTCAGGGCTTACGAAATCGTTTGAATAATCGAAGCTTGATATATCAAGCGTCATTGTCTCTCCGTAAACCTTGGTACTTGCAACAGTCTTGAGCGTTGCTGTTATCTCTACTGCTGTAATTGTTCCGTTCATTGTGAGCGAAGCTGCTTTCAATTTGTAGTTTGCATCATCAAGCTTTACTCCGCTGATTGTTACTGATGCTGCTGTTGCTACATTTGCATCGTTATACTCTGCTGTGAATGTGCCATCTACTACAAGATTTACTCCGCTTACTCCGTCAAGCTCAAGATCAGTAATCTGCAATGCGCTGCCGTCACTCTTCTTTACGTCGGTTGTTCCATCGTATTTCTTTGTGAAGGTCTGGCTCTTTACCGATACTTCCTTCTGAACTATTGTATACGCGTCTGACAATGCTACTGCTGTGCCGTCTGCGAACTTGAAGTTAGAATCTGTAAGCGTTACCTTTACCTTGTACGATCCTACATCTGTCGGCTTTATTGACGTTTCACCGGTGCCATCCGACTTTACATATGTTATTGTGTAATCATCACTCTGCAAGCCTGTTCCTGCTGGTGATGCTGTTGCTGTATAAGAATCTCCATATGTAACATCGCTTGTCGGAACATTGAAGTTCGGCGTTACAACCACTTTTGATGTTGCTGTCAGCGTTCCGTTTGTTCCGGTTAAGGTCTTATAGTTTGAATCTACTGTTGTTGGTGTAAATGTCCAGCTGAGGCCATTATATACCTGTCCCTCTGTTGCTGTACCTTTGTCGCTTGATGTAATCTTGAACATACCTTGTACATTGGAGCCACTTACATCTTTTACGCTGCCTGAGAATTCATAATTCTCAATCGTTGTTCCGTACGGAATACTTCCAGCTACTGTTGTTACTGTATAATCAATTTGATTGATTTTCCATGTACCCAAATCCAGATCTGATGAGGTTGCCTTATAGTTCGCAGTTTCGGCAACCGACGCTGTGATTGCATAAGATGCAGCATCTGTCTTACCGGTTGTAGATGCAACTGTGTCATACTTAAGGGTTATGTCATCTAATGTAACACCTGTAAGTGAAGGATCTATAACAAGTGTCGGCTTCTGTGCGTTACCGTTGTAATCTACACTTGTCGGATTAATCGAAATTTTATCTGTCGGGAAATCTGTTTTTTCTTCCCATACGGCATACAGGGTCTTACCGGAAGTAGTGATATCAACTGTTGCATCGTCTGCTATTACACTGTTACTATCTCCGGAGGCCTCTGACCAACCCTTGAACTTATATCCGGCTCTTGTAGGATTGCTGATACTTCCTTCTGTCATTTTGTATGAAACTGCTGACAAAAAGGCTGCACCTGTATATTCCTTTGCTTCTACTGACACTGTTTGTGTTGTCACGCCCGTTGAAAACTCTCCGCTGTTCGCATCGAGAGTAATGTCGCCCTGTTCAACTACTATGTCACCGTTTGTGTCTACCTGAAGTGTAAGATATCCAGGGGTTGACTTATTTGATTTCATACACAAATAATATGTCTGTCCACTATCCTGATAAAGAGTGGGATCCATTGAAAAATCAAATGTATTCTTACCTTCTACTCCATTATTTGCCTCGTCAACCATCACATTTTCAAAAAAGTCAGAAAAGTAGTCATAACCTTCGTAAACTGCTCTAGTGTAACCACCATCTGCAAAATCAACAATTACATCATCAATTGTTGATCCATCTTCATCAAAGAATTTCTGTGTAAATACCTGGAAGTTACCTGCACCCTGTCCTAAACCTGGCGCAACATCAAATTTAACAGTATAATTTCCACTTCCATTATGAGTCACGTTAACATTTATAAATACTGCTGTAGAATCTGCAAATGCAGAAATAGGAATTGATACAATACTTGCTATCATAGCAACTGTAACCAACAGGCTTAGTAATCGTTTTTTCATGCTGTCAAAAAATCTCCTTATTATTATTATTTTTTTATGTTAAATTGCTCACTTGAAAAAGTTCGCACATATCATTTTCTTATTAGTTATACTCCATAGTCGTTATAGTTTCCGCGTGAAACGGCATTCTGCATCTCATCATGAGATAGATATAATATACCTGTTTCCTCATATTTCTGCTGCTGCCCATTGCGTATATTAGTTGTCGCTTGAGTTCTTAATTTACCAGCAGCGGTTGCTGTTGTTCCATATACATTACCCTTGCTAACATTAATTGATGCAGCAGAAAAATATACAGCCGAAAAAGTAGTGGCGCCCTCCTTAGCAATCTGCTGATTGATGTAATTTACATTTCCGTAGATTACATAACCCAAATCATCATTTGACGGAGCTGAATTAACTGAATAAAGACTCGAACGTGCTGCGGAACCTGTAACCCAGTTTGAAACACCACCTGTATCTATTACGCTGACAGATACAGAATCAGCATTTGCCGGAGCAGCTACCTCGACAATCTGTTGGTCAATATTTTCGATATTGACAATTGAATAAACTGCCGTACTTCCTATGTTATATGTAACACGCAACGCTGTTGTACGTGTTCTCTGTACAGGATAGTTTTCGCTGTTCACTCTTAAAACATTAAATTTCAGAGAATAACTTGCAGATGTGCCATAACGTGTGTAACACTCCAATTCCGGCGCAGCATCAATTGAAACAGTATATTCCCTAACTGTAGCATTTTCCAAAGAATCCATTATTGTATTAGCGATATACGCTGCCTTTAATACAAGACCGCTTGACAACTTCGTATAATCAGGATCAGCCGGTGAATCAATTATTTCCATACTAGTTGAATCAGTTGCACTTACTGAATTACCGTATATAGTAAAGTCCTCAGATGTATATTCTATCCACTTACCGAAGGTGTAGCCGTTATGGCTTGTTAATGGATAGCTCGGGTTATATACTGTTGTCGCTTTGGCTGTCTCATCGTTCCAGCCGGTCATGTCTATCTCCGGCGGCATCAGCGTCTGAGTGAAGGTGTTTATTGTCTCCTTGATTTCCTCAACAGACATTGCGCTGTCTACTACCATTGAGCCGAGAAGTGTGCTTTCGTCCCAGTCGAAGAATACCAATGCCGCAAACTTCGATACATCGCCGCCTCCGCCTGTGTTTGCGCTCTCTGCATCCTGCTCTAAGACAAGCTGCGGCGCTTCACTCAGCAGTTCGCCTATCTTCAGTCCCGCTGTGTTTTCAGCATCAAGCGTATAGTAATAATCCTTGTCCTGGATTCCTGTGCTGTATACTACGCTCTGTCCTGCAGGCGAGTTTGCCGCTACTTCATCAGGCGCAAGCGATACTATACTTCCGCTTTCAAACCCATCTATTACGCTTTGTTTGCTTGCAGCTTTCGCCGTATCGTCTTCTCCGGTATATCTGAATCTAATTGTAATCGTGCGCTGCATACTTTCCGTAAGCTCAGCAAGCGGCAATGCAGATTCACTGCTCAAATACAGATATCCTGTGTTATCACTGCCCTGATATGCCAGCGCTGTCTTGCCTGACAGCTCTTTAGGCGATATTGCCGGAATTGACGCTATGTTCTGCCAGTTAGAGGTATCCGTCATTGTAACTAACGTTCCTTCGCTGTCCCACGATACCGGGGTTATCACATCGGACTTATACTGCAGCACTATTCCCGCTGCTGAAAAGCCTACGGCTCCGCTGTTTATCTTCAGGCTCAGCTCAAAATACTCTTTATCATTCTTGATTGTTGAGCCGATTACCGTTATTGCCGGTTCCCCCTCTGCCGCAAACGAAACTGCTGATGGTATCATTGTCATTAATATCGATATCAGCAATGTAAATATCATTATCTTATTTTTCCGCATAAGATACCACCTCCTCGTAGCTTCTGTTGTAGTACTGCTTCATCACACTTAAATCAAACAGCGTCACTTTTCCGTCTCCGTTTAAGTCACTTACAAGCGGTTCTGTTCCGCTCTGCTGATTTAAATGTCTCAGCAACTCTGTTCTGTCATTCAGCTTTATCTTTTCATCTGCGTTTATATCTCCGCAGTACAGCGTTATATCTCCAACTGAGATATCCGAACCGTTTACCTCTATATCCACTCTGTACGTCAGATGCACGTCCTTTTTGATTTCAAGCGTATATGTTCCCGGAACTATGTCCAGTACAAATTCATACATACTGCTTACTCTTCCGCTGGGCTGTACCGCTGTTGTGTTTGCCTGTATCTGACTGTATACGTTGTCGTCTTTGTCATAGAGCGTCGCTGTCACTGCATTATTCGGATTGTAGCTGTGGACTACTCCCGATATTGTCAGTCCACTTCGCTCAGGCAGGTCAAATCCACTTTTAAATCTGAATCCTATGTCTACCCATCTTGGATTTTCCATGTCTTCCATGTCATAGCCCTGATAGAATTCGCTTCCGTCTTCACACTTCCTATATATCTCATCGTTTAAGCATATTCCATCAGCATTGTCAGTAAACTTGGACTCCTGTGACTCAGGTGTATCGTACCAGTCAAGCTGACGTAAAGTCTTTGTGTGCCACCCGATCGGCAATCCGTCACTGCCAAGCTTCACATTATTTATCGTGATTGTTCCCATATGGATTTTTCCGCTCTGCTCAGGCGCATTTTCGCTTATGTACCACTGAAACACCATGTAGTTCTGTCCGTTGCTCGCAAACTCCTGAAACTTTTCAAAGTTCACATTATCCAGCTGAAAGACAGGTACCGCTGCTGCGTCATATTGCAGTCCGAATGTTCCGACTGACAAATATTCACTTGTATTCAGATATACCTCTGCTGTATATACCTCTGTCTGCTCATCATAGCTGCTGTACTCTATTATATATTCCGCTATTGTATCTTCGGCATATACATTTGGTACAATCAGTATTATCAGCATTGCAAGTAATACAGCACATTGTTTAGATTTCATATTGTCCTTCCTTATTCCCGCTGCTGCTTATGCCTTTACTTCTTTAAGTACAATCTATACAGGAACACTGCTGTTTCTGCCCTTGTCGTATTATCATTCGGATTCAGATTTCCGTTTTCATCTCCGGCTATCAGTCCTCCGCCTACCATATACGACACACTTTCAAGCGCATAATCTGCTACTTCGGCCGTATCGTTAAATCCGCTCAGGTCGGATTTCTCATAATCTGCCATTCCAAGCTTGCTCAGCGCTCTGTACGTCATCGTCATCATATCCTGTCGCGATATACTTCCTTCCGGGTCGAACCTGTTATCTCCTATTCCCGTTATTACTCCCAGTGTTTTGGCTACGGTTATCGGTTCATAATAGTATGATGTTTCAGGTACGTCGGCAAAGCCTTCTCCTAATTCGCCATCAAGCTTCAGCATTCTCACCAGAAGCGTTATATAGTCACCTCTGCTGATTGATGCGTCAGGCGAGTATTCTGTCTCACTTGTACCCTTTATCACTCCAACCTTGGCAAGCTCAAGTATTGCTTCCTTTGCCCACGGCACTGTTCCCAAATCAGTGAACCGTTCGCTCACCTGTGAGCTCGGCACCTCTGTTGCTGTCGGTGCCTGGGTCGGATATACTATTTCGATTGTTCCGTCTCCGTTTACTACACTGCTTCCGGTCATCTGCTCAGCTGCTATAACTGTCAGCTCAAACACCTTTTCTGCACTTGCACTTCCGCGTGTTACTACCGCTGTCAGCGTTACCGGCATGTTGATTGTCTTTCTTGTCACTCCGCCGTTTGTGCCTATTACATTTGGGTTACTGCTTTTCCATGTAATCGTTGTGTCATTTGCTCCCGTTGTTGGCAGCGTTACTGACTTTGTAACACGTCCAGCGCTGTCGCCGGCTGTGTACAAGATCTCAAGTGCATTTGCTACTTCCCTAACTATATCTTCATCTGATATTGTTACCTCTGCTGCTTTGCCCTTGACCGTCAGACTGAATGTCTTTGTATCTGAAGCACTACCCTTTGAGATAATTGCTGTCAGACGGACGTTAGCGTCTGTGCTTGGTCGGCTTACGCTTCCGTATGCACTGATTACACTTGTATCACTGCTCTCCCAGAATATACTGCTTCCGTTTTCGCCTGTTGCCGGCAGCGTTATATCTGCTGTTACACTTCCTGCGCTGTCGCCCGGTGCATATATGATTTTCAAACTATTCTTATCGTTTGTTACACATTCTGCATCGTTATTTTCTATTTTTTCTGTCTCTCCGGTATCATCCATATCCGGATTTACCGGCGGTACTTCTGCGGCCTTTACCACTACTTTGAATACCTTTTCAAGCACTGCGCTGCCCTTTGCTGCGCTTGCTGTCAAGGTTACTTCACAGTCTCCGAACTGACGCACTACTCCGCCGTATGCCGTTACTATTGCCGGCTGGCTGCTTCTCCAGGTTATTACTACTCCATCCGCACCGTTTACCGGTAAGGTCATCGGCTTTGTTACACTGCTTGCGTTATCTCCATCCGCATATCCTATCTGCAACGCCGTTATTACTTCATTTACCAGCTCTGCGTCTGACTTTGTGCTTACCGCTGCTTCTGCTTTTACTGTCACTGTAAACGTCTTTTTAACATTTACACTGCCTCGGATTACTGTTGCTGTCAGCGTTACATTTGTATCTGTTGCAGGTCTTATTACCATTCCGTATTCGTCTATGATACTCAGGTTGCTACTTGACCATATGATTGAGCTGCCATAGCTTCCAACTTCCGGCAGATTTATATCTGACGTTACTGCATTTACGCTGTCTCCCGGCGCATAGCCAATCGCAAGTTCTGCTGCATCCATCTGCACTATTGCTTCATTTGTCTGCTCTGTTGTATCCTTGCTTCTTACTGTGATGTAGAACGTTCGCTTTGTTGTCGCTGTTCCCATTGACACTGTTGCTGTTAATGTTACATTAACGTCTCTGTCCTGTCTTATCACTATTCCCTGCGTTGTCACCACTGACGGGTCACTGCTCTCCCACGTTATGCTCTCACCGTTTGCTCCGCTTGTAGCCAAGCCTATTCCGGTCGTAACATTTGCTGCGTCGTCGCCTGCTGAAAACTCTATCTCTAGCTCATTTGCCGTCGCCTGCACCATTTGTGCATAGCTTCTCAGCATTACTGTTTTACTTGCGTTACCATCGCTTACCGTTATGTACCCGGTTTCTGTCTGATATCCAAGCGATTGTACTCGATAGCCGTAGATTCCGTTTTCCAGCTGAAACGATGCTGTTCCCGATGAATCCGTTGTTTCTTTCAGGTTATCTATCGACACTGCTGCTCCGCTTATCGGGCTTCCATACAGGTCACTGACGCTTATACTTGCTTCATATGTTACTATCGGTATGTAATCACAGTTCGGGTAATCGTATGTTATGTTACACAGATAGTCATCGTTTAAGGACATATTTGAATATTTATTCAGTCCTTTCTCAATCAGCGTTGCTCCGCAGTCCCATTTGTCTACCATACTGCTGTTCACATACCGTATTCCAAATGTATTCCGCGAAAAATCATCTGTTGTATATCCGTCTTTTATTCTTAAAGGGATTGACGCTACAAGCTTCGCCTCATTTGTGGCGTCAAGCCCTGCATTACTCGACGGATACCATGCAAACATCGCATATCCCTTACTGTTGGACAGCAGTACTGACGAATCAAGTCCTTCTGGCGTGATTACTATCCCCGACGCCTTTATGACCGCGTTTGTCAGATCGCTGTCGTCTTTCAGTTCCAGCTTCTCTGCGTCAAATGATATTGCTATTCTTCCGGCCAGCGCATTTATACCCTGAATTGATACATCTAGCGTAAAATCGCTGCCTTCACCATAGCCTGTTATCACATAGCCAACGGAGGACTGTGCCGATGCCGGCACAGTTCCCGTTACTCCTATCATACTTATTAATACCGCAATCACTATGAATATGCTTATTAACTTTCTTTGTGTTTTCAATATAATCTTCTCCTTACATACTCATCGGACTGATTTTTAGTTATTAACAAATTCTGTATATGTCTGGACTACCTGACGCAGACCGTAGTTATTCTTGATATATGCCATATCTGAATCTACCTTTACGTCTCCGTCGTTATCCACATCGCCCTTCTCGCAGATCTTATCGCTTGCTCCAGGTCTCAGTGCGCTTCCTACTACACCTGCGTCTTCAAGCGATACTACCGTTCCCTTGCCTGATGTGTTGCCTATTATCAGTACTATCGGCTTTGCATCTCCGTCTGGTGTCGATGCGCCAAAGTTTATTCTGGTCTGCGACGGCGTAACTTCAAAGTCTGTTATTGTGTAGTTCAGATAGCCTCTCTTTGTTACTACTACTTTCCACGTGCCTTTGGCAAGCTTTGCTTCAAACGTTGCGTTCTGTCTTAATACATCCGATGTTGCTATTACTTTCATTCCGTCTTCCGTTCCGTCTTCTCGCGTGAACGTTAATGTTGCTCCGCTTTGTGCATTCTTGCTTGTCAGCGGTGAGTCTGAGCCCTGTGCCAGGTCTACTATTCCGTATACTGTGTAGGCTGTTTCGGTAAATACCGCACCTATTGACCTGTCTGTCAGCAGACTATCAAACTGATATGTTCCGCTCTGCAGCTGTTCATCATCCTCTACCTGCCCGTCATATCTCTGCTTCACATCGTCTATCTTTACTGATGTCAGCATCCAGTCTGTGTCTGCTGCTGTCATTACAAACTTCGGTCTGTCATACTTGTTGTATGTCAATACTCCGATTGGCGATATTGTTCCTTTTCCGCTGTCTATATATGACTTTACAAACACATTGAACGTATCCTCTGCATTCTCTTCTTTGAACGTTACATATACCACCATGTTCTGGCTCTTGCCTACTTCTACTGAATATAACTTTGCATTTCCGGCTGTTGTTGTTCCTGTTACCTCTTCGCTTGCTGTTACACCTTCGCCTTCATCACTTTGGGTTGTGACTTCTTTTTCTACTTTATTGATTAAGTAGCCTTCGTCAGGTGTCGCTGTAAATGCCAGTGTACCGGGCAGCGATGCTGAATCATATATGTATGTTCTTCTCGCATTTGTTATTCCTGTATCTGTACCCGGCGTACTTACATCTACTTTTCCTCTCTCGCCTACTGCCAGGGTTACTATTGTTTCGTCACTGTGCGTAACTCCGTCCCAGAACGTTACTGCTATACTGCTGTCCTCGGTTATATTTGTGAATTTGTATTTAAACGTTCCCAAATTGTCATATGCGTCAATTTCTACTCCGTTTATTACTACTCTTTCTACCTTATAATCCTCATCTGCTGTAAAGGTAAACTCTTCTGTCTCGCCCAACGCGCTGATGTTTGATACTGTTACCTTACTTGTTCCTTCGGTTGTTACATCTGCTCCTGAGCCGGCATATTCTACTTTTCCGTTTGCTCCCGCAAGCGCTGTTACTGTATATTTATCATCTGATAATCTGATACTTGCCGGGTCTATCTTGATCGTTATATCTCCTGACGGGAAGCCGTTTTCATCAGGTGTATCACTTGTCTTGTCCTGAGTTATTTTCTCGCCCGGAATTACATACATATTTGCTTCTGCACTGAATTCTACTGTATATTCTGTTCCGTCTATTACTGCTACCACAGGTTGTGTACGATCATACTCATACCCAGGATCCGGTTCTATATCAAAGTGATAATCTCTGCGGTTATATGCAAACTCATCGCCTGACAGCTCTGCTTTTAATGTCTCCTCTGTGCTGTCGTCTGTTCCTTTAAGGACTGTATTGTGATATATCTTCTCCTCAAGTGTCAGATACACATATTCTGTTGTTGGCGGATCGGTCTGTTCCACTGTTACTGTTCCATTTTCTACTGACCAATAGCCTTTACATTCTGCTGTGTATCCATATTTTACGTTTCCGCCGTTTGTATCTACTGTTGTCTTTGCTATACCTGTACTGTCGGTCTTGAGTGTTCCTACTTCTGTTCCGTTTTCTGCGTACAGCTTTATCTCTGTGTCAGGTACTACTATTCCCTTATCGTCTAATACCTCAAACACCAGTCCCGCATAGTTTGACTCAAAATTATCATACGTTATTTTGGTCATTACGTCTGCCATTATTCCGGGATCTTCAGATGTCAGCACTTCTAATGCAAATGCCTGATAGAAGCCTCTGTCTGACGCCTTTGACTTTTCAAGTCTGCCGTCGCCCAGCGTTGATTCTTCGTTTTCTTCATCTACATATCTCCACAGCTTGCTCAAAAACTCGTTTGTTTCTGCATTCACTCCATATGTGTCTATATATGTTGTTCCGTTTTCTGTCTTATCATACGGCATTACTGCAAACGAATCTGCATTGATATCCGCTGCTGAACCCTTGAGTGTAAACGTATATGTTCCTATCGGTTTCTCCTCTGCCAGTGTATCGAGCGATGTTCCGTCCGGTGCCTTCCATGTGAATACATGGTAGCCGATTGTATCTGCCTCACTGTTTGTTGTCACTGATTTCGGCATCGCTGATGTTCCGTCATCCGGTGTGAAGTATTCAAGTCCTGTATCTAATGTAAAGCTGCCAAAATCAAACAGAGCTTTATCATAGCGCAGACCAAATGTTCCGTAGTTTGCATCTATATTCTTCAGCGTTACTGCTGCTGTATACGTTGTCTCATCTTCGCCCTTTGTGATTACTACATTGTAATACGGATCGCCTACTTTTGTAACCGTTACATCTCCTGTAAACTCGTTCGAAAATCCGCTGTCTTCGTATAACGTTGCTGTAGATGCTGTTGACTTCATATACAATGTTGCGGTTGAGTAATCGCTTAATGACGATGTCAGCTTAAACTCCGTATTTGCCGGAACTTCTACTGTCTCTCCGGCATTATATACTACGCTTTCGCCCCATGCGGCTGTTGAATTTGAGCTTGTCTTTAATACTGTGAACTTTGCGTTCGGTACCGGACTTCCTTCTGCGTCTTTTATTGTCGGGAGCACAACTGATACACGGTTCGGCACAAGCTTTATCTCCACGCTTCCACCGGAAGCTGTCACTTCCGCACTTTGTCCCGCTGATGTCCGGTAGCCATCCATTGAAGCAGTTACTGTATAGGTTCCTGCTGCATACTGCGCTGTAAGAACTCCGTCCGTTGTCGTTCCTATTTCTGAATTATCGACTGAAACGCTTGCTCCGCTCAGCAGTGTTCCATCATCTGCATTCTTTACTGTAACGGTTAAGTCATACTTTACGTCTGACACTTTGGTGAGTAAAATCGGATCTATTGACGTATTGGATACTCCTACGTTTATCTTTCCGGTCTTTGTTACATAATCTGCTTTTGCTATCTTGTAATAGCACTCCTTATTTGCCGGAACTGATGATATTGTTACTGCTCCTGTTGAATCCGTTGTTCCTTCGCCTATCTGTGTAGACATTCCTTCGTCACTGTACAGTGTTACTGTTGCTCCGCTTATTGCTGCTCCACCGTTTTGATCGGTTATTCCTGTAAATGTTACATCTACCGGCGCTAATTCCGGCTCCTCAAAGCCTATGAGATATACACCTTCACAGTTTTTAACACCCTGCAAACTGTACATATTTTTTCCCATGCCACCGTAAAAATCATTTGATTCATTATAGCTGATACTGAATGTATTGCTCGTTATCTCTTGATTTTCCTTAACTTTAAAATACATGGTATATAACGTATATACTGTACCCTCAGGATACCCAAAAGCTGCTCCGTCTCCAACTGTTGAATACACAGCTCCCGCATCTGTTGTCCACTCATCTGCGTTTAAACCCGTTGCTGTCTCAAAGTTCACTAACACGTCAAAGTGTCCGGTAGTTTCGTTTTTTGTTATATACGGTGAAGCTTCAAACAATTTCTTTGTTATTGACTCTTTCGCATACCTGGAACTTGTGGTCATTGTAGAATCAACATTTGGATATATAATATAATATTCCAAGTCCGCAGATGAAGTCGATTCTGAAAATACACCGCCATACTCATAATCAACCAAGTCTACAACATTCGGATCAAATTCCAAAGCCGATGTAAACATACGTGATTGGTCAATATTATATACGCCAACTGTCAGTTTATGGTCATAATATGTTCCTGCTTCTTCTTCCAGTTTAAATACATGTCCATGCCAGCCATCTGTATCATAAGTCGTTAATCCTTCTTCTGTTCCATAATGTGCATGAGCAGCTATGTCCTCTCCTGCTGCCGATGCAATTTGCACCGGCAACAGTGTCAATACCATTGACATAGTGATAAGAACCATTAGTATTTTACTTAATTGCTTTTTCATTCTTTATTCCCTCCACTTACTTTATATCAGCCCAACTCTTTGAAACGTTTGATTTATCCATATTACTGGTAAGGATTGCTTTATCCTCGAAGTTTATTGCTCCGTTTCCGTTTAAATCACCCATAGTAATTGTAATTATATCAGACTTACTATTAAGGTTGCCTGACAAAATTGATTTATCCTCGAAGTTTATTACTCCGTTTCCGTTTAAGTCACCCACATACAACTCTACTTTATTCAACTCAACTGATGCCAAATCTTCTTTGGATATTCCTGTAACGGTATATGACGTATAGCCTTCTTTTGAAACTACTATACTATATGTGTTTCCTTGCATTTTATCTGCCGGGAACTTTGCGTTGAACTCTGAATCGCCTTCTTCAACATCAGCATATATTTCATTTCCATACTCGTCTACAAGCTTCATACCAATTCCTGAAATAGGACTAACCGGTCTAACCGGTATGGGAATAATTTCGTCATCAGGATCCGGTATTCCGTCAAAGTTGGCGTCAACATTATCAACAGCTATTGAAACTGTCGGGTCATTATAGTTCTCATAATCTGTCATATTTTCTATGACATTACAGTACGGTGATACTGTTGCCTTTGCAGATGTTGACGCTAATATCAGTGAACCGGATATATCCTTGTATGCTTTAACAACAACATCCTTTTTATCTGTTATGCTGCTAAATCCGGTTATTTCGTATACAAGAGTATCACTTGTCGATACTGTTCCTGCATATGCTGTGTCAACATAAACCTGGTACTCTGTTATAGTTCCTGTTTCATTTTCCTTAGGTTCAGGCGTATTCCAGAATATCTTTACACTTGATACTCCGTCTGAAATATACTGTACAAATTCTACAGGATTTGACTCGTAATTCGGCGGATCTACCGGTTCTTCCGGTTCTGTTCCGGGAACAGTTACTGTTGCTTCATTTGAATCTACAGTTACTTCTGTACCGTCACTGTAAGTCTTTGCTGACTTCAACATAAAGATATAGTTAGTTACACTTGAATCCAAAGTATACTCATCTCCTGAAGTTACTGTTTCTGACTGCTGTTCTCCATTTACAACGAGATAGTAATACGTATCAATATCGCTTGATTCTGTCCATGTCAGTGTTACTGTTTTATTATCCTCGCTCAGATCTGCCGTCAGATCTTCTACCTTGTCAGGTAATGGATATTCGTTCTCAGGTACCTCAACATTAAGCGGAGCTTTTGGTCCCGTCTTGCCGTTTTCAGCTA
>OIXH01002456.1_pt1 | contig 18347 bp, 14 predicted proteins | sample 1587741 | NCBI WGS metagenome assembly OIXH01 (sample SAMEA3888916, study PRJEB22519) | human gut metagenome | biome: human gut; feature: human-associated habitat; material: faeces | place: Denmark | collected 2011 | reverse complement strand
ACACGAGAGTCACCTTACGGGCGTCTTGGTACGCGCCGCCTGATACGGGGGTATCGGATTTGCAGCTGGTTGCCTTAGAACGATTGCCATCAATAGAAGGCGCAGCCGAAATTTTGATGGATATTACCTTTCTGACGCGCCAGCGTTTTCTTTTGGAGAAGCAAAAGAAAATGCTGAAGGGCAGTCACAAACCTGTACAATCTATCAGCCTTTTGATAGACTTCCGTTTTCCTCTACTACAGTCTAAATTTTTACCCTCGATCCCCTCAGTCAGCCTTCGGCTGACAGCTCCCCTTGCCGCGAGGGGAGCCGGGGGCTTTTTCTTTCCCTTGTAAACCGGTGCGGATATGATATAATGGAGAAAAACGACGAAACGGGGTGCGGGGATGGAGAAGGTGGAGGTGCTGCGGCAGTATTTTGGGTTTTCTTCCTTCCGGGAGGGGCAGCAGACGCTTATCGACGCGGTCCTGGCCGGGCGCGATGTGCTCGGCGTCATGCCGACGGGCGGCGGCAAGAGCCTTTGCTATGAGCTGCCCGCCCTGCTGCTGCCGGGGCTGACGCTCGTCATCTCGCCGCTCATCTCGCTCATGAAGGATCAGGTCATGGCCCTGCAGAACGCCGGCATCCCTGCCGGCTGCATCCACAGCGCCATGTCCGTCGAGGAGCTGCGCGAGGCCTACCGCGACACGCGCTTCGGCGCTTACAAGATCCTCTACATCGCGCCGGAGCGGCTGCTGACCGACGGCTTCTGCGCGCTCGCGCAGGAGCTGGAGATCTCGCTGCTCGCGGTCGACGAGGCGCACTGCATCTCCCAGTGGGGGCAGGATTTCCGCCCGAGCTATCTGAAAATTCTGGACTTTCTGCAAAAGCTGCCGCGGCGGCCCGCCCTGGCCGCCTTCACCGCCACGGCGACGGCGCAGGTGCGCAGCGACATCGTCCGCATCCTGCAGCTGCAGGACCCGGTGACGGTCGTCACCGGCTTTGACCGGCCGAACCTGCGCTTTGAGGTCCTGCGGCCGCAGGACAAGCGCCGGGCGCTGCTCGAGCTGCTCGAAGAACGCCGGGACAAGAGCGGCATCGTCTACTGTGCCACGCGCAAGGGCGTCGAGCAGATCTGCGAGCTGCTGCAGAGCAGCGGTTTCGCCGCCTCGCGCTACCACGCCGGACTCAGCCCGGACGAGCGGCGGCAGAATCAGGAGGATTTCATCTGCGACCGCTGCACCGTCATGGTCGCCACGAACGCCTTCGGCATGGGCATCGACAAGTCGAACGTTTCCTACGTCATCCACTGCAACATGCCCAAGAGCGTGGAGGCATATTATCAGGAGGCCGGCCGCGCCGGACGCGACGGCGCTCCCGCCGACTGCATCCTGCTCTTTTCTCCCGGCGACATCACGACGGCCAAATACCTGATCCTCAACCAGACGGAAAACGACGAGCTGACCGACGAGGAGCGGCAGACCGTGCAGACGCAGGACCTCATCCGCCTCGAGCAGATGACCGGCTACTGCAAGACCACCGGCTGCCTGCGCGGGTATCTGCTCGATTATTTCGGCCAGCCGCACGCGCCGCGCTGCGAAAACTGCGGCAACTGTCAGGCGGAATACGACCTGCAGGATCTGACGCGCGAGGCGCAGATGATCCTCTCGTGCGTCGTGCGCGTGCGCACCCGGCTGGGCTACTGCGTGGGCACGGCGCTTCTGGGCCAGGTGCTGCGCGGCAGCCGCGCGGCCCGTGTGCGCGAGCTCGGGCTGGAGGATCTGCCGACCTACGGGCTCATGCGCGATCTGCCCGCCGGGCGCATCCGCGAGCTTCTCGAGCTGCTGGAGGCGGGCGGCTATCTGCAGACCGACCCGGTCCACGGCGGCGTCGACACCACGCCGCAGGCGGCCGAGGTCCTTTTCCACGGCCAGCGGGTCGAGGTCTCCGTCAAGCGCCAGCCCCTGCAGGACCAGCCGGCCCGGGGCAGGGCCAAAGCCAAGGCCGAACGGCCCAAAAAGGCGGAGGACGACCTGCTCGCCGCGCTCAAGGCGCTGCGGCTGCGCCTTTCTCAGGAGCAGCACATCCCGGCCTACATCATCTGCACCAACGCGACGCTGCTCGACATGGCGGCCAGACGCCCGCGCACCATCGAGGAGCTGCTGGAGGTCTCCGGCATCGGCCAGGCCAAGGCCGAGCGCTTCGGCGACGCGTTTTTGAAGGAACTGGAACACTACGAACAGACGCATGGGAGGAATGCACCATGAACATCCGCCGTTTTGCCCCCGCGGACGCCGACGCTGTTGTCCGCGTGTCCGAGCTTGCCACCCGCATCACCTCCGGCAAGGTCTACGATCAGGCCTTTGTGGAGGAGATGGTCGAAAATCAGACGCGGGCGTATTTCCTGCGCCGCGGCGAGCAGATGCACTTCTATGTCGCCTGTGAGGACGACGGGACCGTCATCGGCTGCGCCGCCATCGGCCGCCCGTACCGGGACGATCCGGCGGAGAGCTGCCTGTATTCCGTCTTCGTGCTGCCGGAAAAGCAGAATCGCGGCGTCGGCCGCGCGCTGATCGGGGCGATCGAGCGGGACCCTTGGTTCCTGACGGCCCGGCGCGTCATCATCCCCGCGTCCATCAACGCCCTGCATTTTTATCAGGGCCTCGGCTATACCTTCGCACCCGGCGGCGACACGCTCGACGAGGAGCAGCTCTACTGCCTCGAGAAGTTCCCGCAGCCGCGCACCTGAAGGAGGATCCGCCGTGCGTTCCATCAAAGGCATCATCATCGGCTTTCTTCTGATCCTGCTCGGCTTTGCCGTCACAAGCTACAGCCTGATCGCGGGCGGCGTGCTCGCCGCGGCGGGGCTGGCCGCGGTCGTGATCTTCGCCCTGCCGAAGAAGACGCAGCAGCCGCAGGCAGAACAGCCGCCCGCCCCCGCGCCGGAGCCCGAGGACCCCGCGCCGGAGCTCCGGCCCGAGGCCCTGCCGGACATCCTGACCGACCCGCCCGCGCAAAAAAAGCCCGAGCCGCCTCCCGCGGCCGACGCGCAGACACTGTTCGGGACGCTGGCCGAGGCCTATACCCGCATCGACGAGCTGACCTGCCGCGGCCCGGCGTGGATGCTCGAGCGGGACATCCGCCTGTGCCGCGCGTTCTGTGAGCGGTGGGAGGCGGCGGTGAAGGATCCCGCTTTTGCGTCTTTTGTGCGCGCGAAGGCGCGCTACGCCGACTATACCGACGAATTTCTCCTGCCTGGCTTTGGCAAACGCGGGCGTATCCACGGCCGCCGCACCTCCGGCGAGCTGCTGGACGATCTGACCGCCGCCGTCAAAAAACGCGCCTCCCGACAGGAAAGCGCCCTGCAGAGCGCCCTGCGCGCCGAGCAGTGGTTCGAGTCCATCTGCAGGCAGCTGCGCCGCGTGCAGCCTGCCGTGCAGGAGGGTGCTGCCGGAGAAGCCGTGCAGGGGCCGCTCCCGCAGCCGTCCGCCCTGCGCGCGGATACGCCGCTGCAGACGCTGGATACCTTCTGCGTCCTCGCGCTCAAGACCACCGGCAAGCACCCGGGCCGGGACGAGCTGGTGCAGCTGTCCGCGCTGAAATTCCGCCGCTTCGCCCCGGAGACCATCCTCACGGTGTCCATCCGCCCGGAAAAGGGCCTGACCCGCTATGCGCGGGAGGCCGGTGTGACAGATTCCATGGTCGCGTCTGCTCCCGCGGCGGCCGAAGTCGCCGCCTCCATCGAAGCGTTTTTCGGCGAGCGCGCGCCGCTCGTCCTCTTTCAGTCGGAGGAGCTGGCGTTTTTGCCCGCAGCCGGGATCGGCTGCGCGGGCGAGGGAAGGACGGTCTACGACGTGCAGTCGCTGCTCGGCAAGCCGGACGGCAAAGCGCCGGCGCTGGCGGAGGCCTGCCGTGACCTGTTCTCCTTCACGCCGGAGCTCGGCGGCACGGAGCAGGAGGCGCTGGCCTGCGGCCTGGTCTTCTGTGCCCTCTGCGACCGGACGCTCCACCTGACCAAAAAGTCCGCCGCCCGGTAAATATGCTGCAAAACCCGTCCGAACTGTGGTTCGGGCGGGTTTTTACAGTGGAAATTTTCCATGGATTCTGCTATGATCGGAACAGGAACACAACTCTATACTCGCGTATGATCGACAGGAGGGTCGGAGCATGAAAAGGATCAGATGTTTTGCGGCAGTTTTTTGCCTGCTGCTCCTGCTGGCCGGATGTGCCAGAGAACCGAAGGTGAAGCGGACAATCGAGGGAATGAAGACCTACGCCGAGATGACGGACGGGACCTGGACCTGCGACGGCAGGAGCTACGCCTACCGGCTGGAGATCCGGGGCAGGCTGAGCAGAGCTGCCTGTGATTCCGTGTTCGTCTACCTGAGCAACGTGCCGGAGATCTCCTTTGAGCGGGCCGCGATGGCCGCCGGTCTGAGCAGCAACTCAGACGATTACTTTGCCCCGGAAGAAGCCGTGCTGGTCGAGCTGGGCACGGAGTGAACGACCAGAGACAGAAAAGCCCCTCTGCATACGCATGCAGAGGGGCTTTGCCATCTCAGGAGAGAATGCCGGTGGACTGCAGGAACAGGATCAGCATCATGACGGGCGCGATGTAGCGGATCATGACGCGGTAGACGCTCTTGCGGCGGAAATGCTCGCCGTTGCGTTCCATCTCGCCGATCACATAGTCGGGCGTCTTGATCCAGCCGATGAGGATGGTCGACAGCAGGGCGATGAACGGCATCATGACGCTGTTGCTGACATAGTCCATGATGTCCAGTAGCTGCGCGGCCGAGCCGTTGGGCAGCTGCACGGCCGAGCCGTTGGGCAGCTGCACCTCGAAGTAGAACACGCTGTAGCCCAGCGCGATCACGGCCGAGGCCGCAAGATAGATGACCGACAGGATGCGCACGGCCTTTTTGCGCTCCCAGTGGAAGATCTCGACGCAGTTGGCCGTGATCGACTCGAGCACCGAGATGCAGGAGGTCAGCGTGGCGAAGATCGCCGTGACGAAGAACAGCGCGCCCACCACGACGCCCGCCGCCGTCCTTCGCCGCGAGATAGGGGAAGCGCCAGAGATTCCCGACGCCGACTGCGCTCCCGGCAGCCGCGAGCACGAAGCCGAGCTGCCCGGAAAAATGATTCGCTTTCTTTTCCATGCTGTTCAAAGGTTCTCCTTGATGTAATGCTTGACTAGATACCACGTTACCGGAAGAAAGTAAAACCAGGCGGCGTTCGCCGATACCGAAAAAGCAGCCTGCCGCAGGTCGCGGCAGGCTGCTTTGCATGCAGATGCAAAACCTCAGTTGGTTTCATCCGGCTTGCGCTCGAGCGTTTCCTCGGTCAGCGCGCCGACCTCTTCGATCTTGACCTTCTTCGGCAGCGTCAGAGACAGGATCATCGCGACGACGAACACGCCCGCGACGGGGTTGCCCGCGAAGATGTCGCTGATGATCTGCGGCATGCCGGAGAAGAATTCCGGGACCTGCGTCACGCCGATGCCGATGGCGAAGGAGGTCGCGGCGATGATGGTGTTGCGCTGGTCAAAGCCGCACTCGCCGAGCATCGTGACGCCCGAGACGATGATCGCGCCGAACATGATGACCGTGCAGCCGCCCAGCACGCAGTCGGGCAGCGTGGAGAAGAACGCGCCCACCGGCGGGAACAGGCCCGCGAGGATCAGCGTCAGCGCGCCAAACATGATCGTGAACCGGTTGACGACCTTCGTCATGGCAACAAGGCCGACATTCTGGCTGAAGGACGTGATGGGCGGGCAGCCGAACACGCCGCCGGACACGGCAGAGATAAAGCCGTCGCAGGCAAGAGAGCCGGAGACCTCTTTTTCCGTGATGTCACGGCCGAGACCGCCGGTGCAGACCGCGGAGGTATCGCCGATGGTCTCCGCCGCGGAGACGAGGAACACGAGCGTCACGGAGATGATCGCGCCGAGATCGAACTTCGGCGTGAAGGCGAAGAGTTTCGGCAGCGCGATGATCCCGAGCTCGGAGACCGTCTCCTTCATGGACGCGAAGTCGACCATGCCGAAGAACAGGGATACGATATAGCCCACGATCAGGCCGAACAGCACGTACAGCTGCTTCCAGAAGCCCTTGGCGAGCGAGTTATAGACCAGGCAGGCCGCCAGCGTGATGACCGCGACCAGCAGATTCTGCCACGCGCCGGTGGGGTAGACGGAGGAGCTGGCGAACGAGGAAATGCCCGTGGACAGCAGGCTGAAGCCGATCGTCGTCACGACGCAGGCCGAGACGATGGGGCTGACGAACCGCCGCCAGTATTTCGCAGTCAGACCGAGAAGTCCCTCTATGCAGCCGCCGACGATGACCGCGCCGATCATCAGTCCGTAGTCCTTCGCGGCCAGCGTCATCATCGCCGACAGGAAGGTGAAGCTCAGGCCCATCACGACGGGCAACCGGGAGCCGATGCGCCAGACCGGATAGAGCTGGATCAGCGTGCCGATACCGGCGATGAGCATCGCGGCCTGGATGAGCAGGGCCGTGTCGATGGCGGTGAACGCCTGGCCGTTGTACACGGCGACGCTCGCGATCAGCATGACGGGCGTGACATTTGCCACGAACATGGCCAGCACGTGCTGCAGGCCGAAGGGGATGGCTTTGCCGACCGGCACGCGTCCGTCGAGCCTGTAGATGTTGTCGACGGAGGCCGGTGCGCGGGATCTCTGGTCTTTCATTTGTAAAATCTCCTTTTATTTGATGGCCGGAACCGGGACTCCGGTGGCAGACGCCGGGCCCGAAAAGGGAAAAGTGACCCGCGCCAACCGTTATTCTGGCCTCAGGATCAGTATAGGCGTTAAGAATCCGTAAAGCAAGACAAAAAATTAGTTTGCCTCACAAAAATTCAGTCAACTTTTTGTGCAAGCTGCAGACAGCACATTCCTGCCCAGATATCTGCAAAAGCAAGATAAACCGGTTATGTATGAAAACCGGAGCAGCAAGCCGGAAAAATGGCCGAGTCCATCAATATCCACATGTTTCTACCGATCTAAAAACAGAAATTGTGAAGGGTGTAAAGGAAAATTGACCGAATCTGCATAAAAATCGGAGAAAGAAAATAGAATTGTCTATTGCTTTTTAAACTAAACTGCTTTATGATGAAAACACAGGAAACAAAAATACAAAACAGGAGGAAAAACAAAATGGCAGGCGGACCTGGATCTTATGTATTGGGCGCGGAAGAGCGCAAGGAAGTACTGGATGTGCTGGATGGAGGAAATCTGTTCCGCTACGGCACGCCGGGCGTGGACGGCTTCCAGGCGAAGGTCGTCACGTTCGAAAATGAAATGGCAGAGCGGCTGGGCCACAAGCACGTGGTCGCCACGAGCTCGGGCACGGGCTCTTTGATGTGCTGCCTGGCGGCGCTCGGCATCGGCATGGGTGACGAGGTCATCGTCCCCGGCTATACCTTCATCGCCTCCATCGCGACCATCGCCATGATGAACGCCATCCCCGTCCTCGCGGAGATCGACGAGTCGCTGACCATCGACCCCACGAAGATCGAAGCGCTCATCACCCCGAAGACGAAGGCCATCATGCCGGTCCATATGCTGGGCAACCCCTGCGATATGGATCCCATCATGGAGATCGCGAAGAAGCATAACCTGTACGTCATTGAAGACTGCTGCCAGGCTGTCGGCGCGGCATATCATGGGAAGCGCGTGGGCACCATCGGCGATATGGGCGCATATTCGCTCAACGTCTTCAAGACCATCACCACCGGCGACGGCGGCTTCGTCGGCACGTCGAGCGACGAGCTGTATGAGCGCGCCTTCGGCTTCCACGATCAGGGCCATAAGCCCTGCCGGATGGGCGTCGAGGTCGGCAACCGCTCGATGGTCGGCATGAACATGCGGATGAACGAGCTGTCCGGCGCGGTCGCAGTCGCCCAGGGCCGGAAGCTCGACGGCATCCTCGATACGCTCCGCGCGAAGAAGAAGGAGCTCAAGGACCAGCTGCAGGGCATCGACGGACTTGGCTTCCGGAAGATCAACGACGAGAAGGAATGCGCCACGCTGCTGACGCTCCTGTTCGATACCAGGGAGCTCGCGGACAAGTTCTGCGCCGCCATGGGCACGGCTCCGATCGCGAAGTCCGGCTGGCACGTGTACAACAACATGGAGCAGATCCTCGATAAGAAGACCTGGACCGACAACCATCCGTTCCACCTGTCCGACCGGACGTATGAGAAGCATATGCTCCCGCAGACGGACGATATCCTGGACCGCGCGGTCAACATCTCCATCGGCGTCGTGGATAAGGGCCTGGGCTCCGGCTGCGGCATCAACATCAACTCGACCGAAGAGGAGATCAACGCCACCGCCAAGCACATCCGCGAGGTCATCGCGGGCCTGTAAGAAAAGCAGGAGGGCATCCAAATGAAACGAATCAAGACCGCCGTCGTCGGCTGCGGCTCGATCAGTGATATCTACATGACGAACCTCACGAACGGGAAGTTCACGGTCATGGAGCTCGTCGCGTGCAGCGACCTGATGGTGGAACGTATGAACGCCAGCGCCGCGAAGTTCGGGATCAAGGCCATGAGCCTCGATGAGATCTGCGCGGATCCGGAGATCGAGATGGTCATCTGCCTGACCACGCCCGCGGCCCACTATCCCATCATCAAGCAGGCGCTGCTGGCGGGCAAGCACGTGTTCAGTGAGAAGATGATCGCCGTCGACCTCTGGCAGGGCAAGGAGCTGGTGCAGATCGCGAACGAGAAGGGCCTGCATCTGGGCGTCGCGCCCGATACCTTCCTCGGCGCCTCCGTGCAGACGGCCAAATACATCGTGGACAAGGGCCTGATCGGCAAGCCCCTGAGCTGCCGCGCGTCCATCTCCCGTGATTACGGCATTTACGCCGAGTTCCTGACGCATCTGGCCAAGAAGGGCGCGGGCATCGGCTTCGACATGGGCGGCTACTACCTGACGGCGCTGGCCGCCATCCTCGGCCCGGTCCGGTCCGTCGCCGCGTTCACGGCGACGAATGACCCCGACCGCGTCAACACCCGCATCGGCGCGCCGGGCTTCGGCCAGGCATACGATGTGCAGGTGCCGAACGTCATCTCGGCGACGATGCAGTACGCAAACGGCGTTCTGGGCACGCTGCACATGAACTCCGACTGCATCGAGGACGAGGAGACCTGCCTGAAGATCTACGGCACGGAGGGCATCCTCACCATGGGCGACCCGAACCAGTTCGGCGCGCCGGTGTACCTGCAGAAGCCGCTGTGTGAGCCGGTGGAATTCCCGTTCACGCACGGATATCAGGAGAACTCCCGCGGTCTCGGCGCGGCGGAGATGGCCTGGTCCATCCTGGCCGGGCGCGATCACCGCGCGAGCAAGGAGATGGCCTATCACGTCTTCGAGACGATGCACGGCATCATGACGAGCGCCGAAACCGGCAGCTTCTGCCAGCTGCAGTCCGCCTTCCAGACTCCCGCCGCCCTCCCCGCCGGCTACCGCAGCGTGGGCGACTGGTCCCGAAAGGAAGAATCCGCACTGATCTGAGTAGAAAACAAGAAGCTAAAATGGTTTAGAAAACTGCCGGAGGCTGCCTCGAGGGACAGCCCCCCGGCACAAAAAGCAGCCCCGGACCAATTCGGTCCGGGGCTGCTGTATTTTTGCGGGAGAGGCACTCAGCGCAGCTCCGGCTGGCGACGGACGCTGCCGCGCTCGACAATGGTGACGGGCAGGAGGTTGACAGATTCATACGGCTTGCCGTCGATGATCCGGCAAAGTACGTTGACGGCGCGGCGCCCGAGCTCTTCTTTCTGGAAGGTCACGGTCGTCAGCGGGGGATCGATATAGCGCGAGACCAGCAGATCGTCCATACTGATGACCGACATATCCTGCGGGATACGCAGCCCGTGCTGCTTCATGCGGCGGATGAGGTCGATGGCAAACGGGTCGCCGGCGCATAAGAACGCGGTGGGAAGATGGCCGGTCTGCAGCAGCTGCTCGAAGTAAAGGCCGGCAGCGTCCGGCTCAAAGGCGATGTTGCCGATCCAGGCCGGGTCGCAGGTCAGTGAGCAGTCGCGCAGGGCATTTGTATAGCCGGAAAATGTGGAAAGATGCAGCTCCAGAGGGATAGTCGGGGCAATATAGCCAATTTTTGTGTGCCCGTAGCGCCGCAGATACATGACAGAATCATAGGCGGCCTTGTAATAGTCGACCTCGACCAGCGGCAGCGTACCGTCGCGCCGGACATGCGAGTCCACGCATACGAAGGGGATATGCTCCTGCTGCAGAAGCGTGATGAACAGCGGATCTTCGATCTGACTGAGGATGACACCGTCGCAGTCCTTGCTGCGGATGGAGGCCATCAGCTGTGAGCAGTCCATATTTTTTTCCACGAAGGTGAACACCACGCTGTAGCCCAGCTGCTTGCACGACTGAAATACGCCGTGCAGGATCTCCAGCGCGAACTGGTTGAACAGATCGTGCTCGTGCCAATACAGCACGACGTGGACTGAAAAACTGCGGCCGAGATTCAGCCGCCGGGTATGCACGTTCGGCGTAAAGCCCGTACGGGCAATGACCTCCTGCACATGCTGCCGGGTCGCGTCGCTGACACCGGGGCGGTTATTGAGGACGAAGGAGACGGCGGTCGTGCTGACACCGGCGATTTTTGCGATGTCACGGATCGTCAGATCGGACATAAAACACACCAACTTTCAGGATACTAAACCAATTTTAGCGAATAAGTCCTGGAATTGCAAGCATAAAACCGGTGATTATAAACTATTTTTGCAAAGCAAAATCATTCATGATTCCGATGCGTAAAAAAATACAAGACGAATTTGTCGTAAATGCACAAAAAATACACAGAAAAACAACTAAAATAGGAAACTTTGTTGACAGAAGCAAATACGGCTCCTATAATTACTTTATCAGTTTAGTTCGCACCGCAGAAAGAATGCCGCGCGGACGATCAACCTGACATGAGGAGGAAAAAACATGGCAGAGAAGCTTGCAATCTACGGAGGCCCGAAGGCCAAGACCACACCGAACTACCCGATGTATCCGGGCGGACTGGAGATCGGCGAGGCGGAAAAGAAAGAGGTCATGGAGGTCCTGGACAATAAATATCTGTTCCGGTACTACGGCCCGGAAGGCGTTGAGTCCAAGGTCCGCAAGTTTGAGGAGCATTTCAAGGCCAAGATGGGCGCGAAGCACTGTCTGGCGACCAGCTCCTGCACGGGTGCGCTGCTGTCTGCGCTGACGGCCTGCGGCATCGGCCCCGGCGACGAGTGCATCGTGACCGGCTATACCTTCTTCGCCTCCTGCGCGGCCATTGTCGGCGCCAAAGCAATCCCCGTCATCGCCGAGGTCGACGAAACGCTGACGATCGATCCGGCTGACATTGAAAAGAAGATCACCCCGGCAACCAAGGGCATCGTCTGTGTCCATATGCGCGGCGTCCCGTGCGATATGGATGCCATCATGGCCATCGCGAAGAAGCATGATCTGCGCGTCATCGAGGACTGTGCCCAGGCCTGCGGCGCGACGTATAAGGGCAAGTTCGTCGGCACCTTCGGCGACTGTGGCTGCTTCTCGTTCCAGTATCACAAGACCATCACCGCCGGTGAAGGCGGCGCGCTTCTGACCAACGATGACCGGCTCTATGCCCGTGCCTGCAGCTATCACGATACCGCCGCCTGCTGGCGTCCGGACCGCTTTGCGCCCCAGAGATTTGAGGGCGAGCTGTTCTGCGGCTCCAACTTCCGGATGTCCGAGCTCTGCGGCGCCGTCATGTGCGCGCAGCTCGACCGTCTGGACTATCTGAACGAGGCCATGCGCAGCCATCTTGCCCGCATCAAGTCTCAAATCAAGGACACCAAGGGCATCAAGGTCCGTCCGTGCCACGATGAAGCCGGCGACACCGGCATCTGCCTTATGTTCTTCCTGGACAGCAAGGAAAAGGTCGGCCCGTTCGTCGACGCGCTGAAGGCAGAGGGAGTCGCCGCAGGTGGTATCTTCAACGCCGGCATTCCTGACTGGCATATTTACGCACACTGGAAGCACGTCATCGAGGAAAAGGCACCCACCGACGTCAAGTGCCCGTGGGTCTGCCCCTATCACAAGGCGGAGCCCGTGCAGTACGCTGCCGATATGTGCCCGAACACGCTCGATTATCTCGGCCGCGTCGTCCATCTCGACCTGCCGGCGCAGATGACCGATGAAGACTGCGACATGATCGCAAAGGCCATCAACAAGGTCGCGGCTGTCCTGGCATAAGAAAAACACGCATCCGGCCGGGCTTCTGCCCGGCCCTGGAAGAAAGGATCGACCATGAAATTTTCACTCTGCATCGAGCCTGTATTTGAAAACCTGCCGTTCTATGAGCGCTTCCGGATGGCAAAAGACTGCGGCTGTGACGCCGTGGAATTCTGGGATCCATGGGTCGGCAGCGAAGCTGTTACCCCTGCGGGCCTCGGCAAGGCATCGTCCGACGCGGGCATCCCCGTCGCGGCCTGCTGCCTGAACCAGGCGTGGACCATCCGCATGAATTTCCCGTGGAAGACTGTAAAGGCGAATGTAGAAAGATCCATCGCTATCGGCAAGGAATTCGGCTGCAAGACCTTTATCGGCCTGTCTGGCGATCTGGAGGGGAGCTTTGAGGATACGCAGAAGCTTGTTCTGCTGGAAAACCTGAAGCGCACGGCCGAGATCGCGGAAAAAGAGGGCGTTACGATCGTCCTTGAAGCCCTCAACTCCATGTATGACCACAAGGGCTACTGGCTCAACTCTGCCTACAAGGGCTTTGAACTCATCAAGGCGGTCGATTCGCCGTCCATCAAGCTCCTGTTCGACTGCTACCACATGCAGCTGATGGAGGGCAATCTCGTCAACAACATCTCGAACAACATTGATTTTATCGGCCACTTCCATTCTGCGGGTGTCCCCGGCCGCCACGAGCTGCAGCTCGGCGAGACAAACTACCCGATGGTCATCAAGGCTGCAGAAGACGGCGGCTATGACCGCTACTTCGGCTTTGAATACTGGCCGACCTACGACAATGAGAAATCCCTCAAAGACATCCTGGCTTACGTAAAGTGATCACAGCAACAGCGAAATCCCCGGATCCCCAGTCAACCGAATATCACCCGCGGATGCGGAATGATAGACCAGGCCGGAAAACCGGCACGGATCAAAAGAAATGGAGGAAACAAGGATGAAAAAACTGCTCGCAATCGTACTGACCGCCGCCATGCTCCTCGCCATGCTCTGTGCATGTGCCGCAAAACCCACTGAAACCGCAGCAACCGATACGAAAGCCACCATCGGCATTCTGATGCCGACCAAGGAACAGACCATCTGGTCTATCCAGGGCGAACGCCTGACCGAAGCATTCCAGAAGGCCGGCTACGCCACGCAGATCGAATACGCAGAAGATGATTCCGCCAAGCAGGCCATGCAGATCGAAAACATGATCACCAAGGGCGTCAACGTCCTGGTCATCGCCGCTGTTGACTGCGCCGCGCTGACGGATGCCTGTGAAAAGGCCAAGGATGCCGGGATCTATGTTATCGCGGACGATCGCCTGATCACCAACACCAAGGCTGTCGACTTCTATGTCACGTTCGACCTTGTCCGCATGGGCGAGCTGCAGGGACAGTACATCGTCGACAAGCTGGATCTGGAAAACCAGGCAGGCCCCTTCACGCTGGAGATCTTCTCCGGCTCGCAGGACGACACCAACGCCATCTCCTTCTATCAGGGCGCAATGAACAAGCTCCAGCCGTATCTGGATAACGGCAAGCTCGTCGTCAAGTCCGGCCAGTCCTCCTACACGGAGACCGCCATCCAGTCCTGGGACTCCTCCAAGGCGCAGTCCCGTATGGATAACCTCCTGTCCGGCTACTATGCCGATTCCCACCTGGATGCCGTCCTGGTCGCGGCCGACTGCCTCGCGCTGGGCGTCATCTCCTCGCTCGAGTCCATGGGCTACGGCACCGACGCCAACCCCTATCCCATCGTGACCGGTCAGGACGCGGAGCTTGCGGCTGTCAAGAACATTCTTGCCGGCAAGCAGTCCATGACGGCCTTCCTCGATGCCAACAAGCTGACCGAGATCCTCGTCCCCGTTGTCGACGATCTGGTCGCCGGCAAGACCCCGGCTTCCGATACCACGTACAATAACGGCGTCTTCGACGTCCCCACCAAGACCTACGATCCGTATCTGATCGACAAGGACAATGTCAATTACCTCGTTGACGTCGGATTCTATACGGACGCTGAGATCAACGGCTGATCCTTTCACGGCGAAGCCTGCGGCCCCGGCCGCAGGCTTCTTCCAAAGGGGAAAACTGTTCTATTCTGTGAAAAGGAGCCAGACAAATGCAGGATTATATCCTCGAAATGCGGAACATCACCAAGGAATTTCCGGGTGTCAAGGCGCTGGACAATGTCAGCTTTCAGGTCAGGCGCGGCGAGATCAAGGCGCTGGTCGGTGAAAACGGCGCGGGAAAATCCACGCTGATGAACGTGCTTTCCGGCGTCTACCCGGAAGGGACCTATACCGGCGATCTTGTCGTGGACGGCGAGATCTGCCGCTTCAAAAGCATCCAGCAGTCTGAGCATGCCGGTATCGCCATTATCCACCAGGAGCTGGCGCTGATCCCGATGCTGAGCATTGCGGAAAATATTTTTATCGGAAATCCCCAGATGAAGCACGGTGCGATCGACTGGATCCAGACCCGGATCAAGGCGGCGGCGCTGATGGAGCGCGTCGGCCTGACGGACGATCCCGATACGCCCATCAACCAGATCGGCGTCGGCAAGCAGCAGCTCGTCGAGATCGCCAAGGCCCTGAGCAAAAACTGTAAGGTCCTCATCCTGGACGAGCCCACGGCAGCGCTCAACGAGCGCGACAGCCGTAATCTTCTGGATCTGCTGAAGACCCTTCAGCAGGAGGGCATCACCTGTATCATCATTTCCCATAAACTCAACGAGATCTGTTACATTGCAAACTCCATCACGGTCCTGCGCGACGGCCGGACCGTGGCAGACTTTGAAGACGCATCTCAGGTCAGCGAAGATACGCTGATTAAACATATGGTCGGCCGGGAGCTCAGCAACCGCTACCCGCCCAGAGCCCACAAGCCCAGCGAAGACGTTTTCTTTGAAGTGAAAGACTGGTGCGTGCACCATCCGGAATTCCCGGAAAAGCTCGTCATCAAGCATGCGGATATCCAGCTGCGCAGAGGCGAGGTCGTAGGTCTGGCCGGTCTGATGGGCGCGGGCCGCACGGAATTTGCCATGAGTGTATTCGGCAAGAGCTACGGCTGTTCGATCACCGGCGAGGTGTACAAGGGCGGCAGGAAGATCGACGTCAGTACTGTCCCGAAGGCGATCGAAAACGGCATCGCCTATCTCTCCGAAGACCGCAAGACCTACGGCCTGATCCTGACGGAGACGATCAGCAAAAATATCTCCATGGCGAACCTCAAGCGTATTTCCAAGGCCGGGGTCCTGAATCTGAATAAAGAGATCAAGGAGACCGGGGAAAACGCGAAGCAGTTCGGCGTAAAATGCGCGAGCATTTTCCAGAACGCGGGCAATCTTTCCGGCGGCAACCAGCAGAAGGTCGTTCTGGCCAAGTGGATGTTCAACCTGCCGGATGTGCTCATTCTGGACGAGCCGACCCGCGGCATCGACGTGGGCGCAAAATACGACATCTATTGCATCATCAACGAGCTGGCGGCCAGCGGCAAGTGCGTGCTGGTCATCTCCTCCGAACTTCCGGAGCTTCTGGGTGTCTGCGACCGCATCTATGTCATGAACGAGGGTGAGATCAAGGGCGAAAAGCTTGTGCAGGACGCCACGCAGGAAAACATCATGCGCTTACTCATTTAGGATTGGAGATACTACAATGAAAAAAGAACAAGTTATGAAGACGCTTCGCGCCTACAGCATGGTCATTGTTCTCGTCGTGATCGCAGTTTTGTTCCATCTGCTTACGAACGGCCTGATCTTCACGGCCATGAACCTGACCAATATCATTCTGCAGAACTCCTACGTCGTCCTGCTTATCCTTGGCATGCTTCCCGTCATCCTGACCGGCAACGTCGACCTGTCTGTCGGTTCCGTGCTGGCCTTCGTCGGCGCCATCGCCGCCATCCTGCAGGTCAACTACCACTGCGGCGTTCTGGTCACGCTGTTGGTCTCTCTGCTGGTCGGCATTCTGATCGGCTGTTGGCAGGGCATGTGGATTGCCTATTTTGATATCCCTGCCTTCCTCGTGACGCTCTCCGGCGAGCTGGTCTTCCGCGGCCTGACGCAGGTCGTGCTGGACGGCGCGTCCATCGGCCCGTTCTCCGATACCTTCCGCGCCATCGCCTCCAGCTTCATCCCGGATCTCTTCGGCGGAAGCGGCTTCCATCTGACAACGATGATTCTGGCTGTGCTGGCCTGCGCGGTGTATGTCTACCTGCAGCTGCACGGCCGTGCGGACAAACAGCGCCACGGCGTGCCGGTCCGCCCCATTACCGGCTTTATCATCAAGTGTGTCGTGATGTGCGCCGTCATCCTCTACCTCTCCTGGCAGATGGCCAGCTATAACGGCTATCCGACCGTCCTTATCATCATGCTGGTCCTGTGCCTGGTCTACAGCTTCATCTGCAGCCGCACGATCTTCGGCCGCGGCCTGTACGCCATCGGCGGTAACCGCAAGGCGGCCATGCTCTCCGGCGTCAAGGACCGGCTGTACTTCTTCCTGGCCTATGCCAACATGGGCCTCATGAGCGCTGTGGCCGCGCTGGTCTACGCTGCCCGCCTGAACGCGGCGACGCCCAAGGCCGGTGTCAACTTTGAGCTTGACGCCATCGCGGCCTGCTTCGTCGGCGGCGCGTCCGTCACCGGCGGCGCCGGTACGATCGGCGGCGCGCTGGTCGGCTGCTTCGTCATCGGTATCCTCAATAATGGTATGTCCATGATGGGCATTTCCGCCGACTGGCAGCAGACGGTCAAGGGCCTCGTCATCCTGGCCGCCGTCGCCTTCGACCTCGTGCCGAAGCGGAAAAAGAAATAAGCATCCGGTTCCCCTTTTGCGCATGCACCCGCCTCGGGTGCATGCGTTTTTTCTGTGGCAACTGGACAAAGGCGGACACAGTTGGTGGGGAAGACACAAAACGCCCGGCGGGCGCTTTTGCGCTGGCCGGGCGAATGGCGGATTAAAAGGGGAGGGGGATCAGCTCCAGCAGCAGGTTTGCTGCGCCGGCGAGTAGCATGACGAGGATGGGGCTGAGCTTCGTTCTGCGCAGCAGCAGAAGACTGCTTGCGAAGATCACGACCAGCCGCCAGTTCGTGCCCGCGAACGTCACGGCCTCGTCCCAGAACGCGGTGACGAGAATGCTGACGCCTGCCGAGGCGATCATCGCCACGACGGCCGGGCGCAGCGAGGTGAGCACGCCCTGCAGCAAAGAAAGTTTGCGGTAGCGCAGATACAGCCGTGCCAGCAGCGTCACCAGCACGCACGACGGCAGCATGCACCCCACCGTCGCCGCCAGCGCGCCCGAAACTCCCGCCACGCGCAGCCCGACGAACGTCGCCGCGTTGATGGCGATCGGCCCCGGCGTCATCTGCGAGATGGTGACAAGGTCGGTGAATTCCGCCATACCGAGCCAGCCGTGCTGCGTGACGATCTGCGCCTGGATGAGCGGCATGGCCGCGTAACCGCCGCCGAAGCTGAACAGGCCGATCTGCAGAAAGCTCCAGAACAGCTGCAGCAGGATCATCCGGCCTTCCTCCTTCCGAGCAGCGTCCGCGCCGTCCCCGGCCGCGCGCATGATGGGCTCGACGGCCTTGCAGCCGTTGAAGACCGCGGTCACGTTCAGATCCATAATCGCCTTGAAAGCCTCCGGCTTATAGTCCGCCAGCGGTTCACGCGCGGAGATGCCCGCGTTGTTGACAAGGATATCCACCCCGCCGAACCGCGCCCGGACGGCCTCCACCGCCGCCTGCACGGACGTAAAGTCGGTCAGATCCGGCGCGAGGCCGATCACATCCCAGCCGGGCCCCTCGGACTTGAGTGCGGCGACAGCCCGGTCGGCCGTCTCCTGCCGGCTGCCGAAGAGCGCGACGCGCGCGCCGTTCTGCAAAAAGACCCGGACGACAGCGAGCCCGATCCCCCGCGTCACGCCCGGCGCGATCGCTGTTTTTCCCTGCAGCAGTTCGTACTTCCTGAAACCAGAATTTTTATGCCCCTAGGATACCACATCCTAATGAAAAAACACCAATCCGGGTATCTAAATGCGGATATTTATGAAATACGATATATCAAAAACAGCATAAGGCAAAAGGCTCCCCTTCCAGGGGAGCTGTCAGCCGC
>OIXH01002455.1_pt1 | contig 18356 bp, 19 predicted proteins | sample 1587741 | NCBI WGS metagenome assembly OIXH01 (sample SAMEA3888916, study PRJEB22519) | human gut metagenome | biome: human gut; feature: human-associated habitat; material: faeces | place: Denmark | collected 2011 | reverse complement strand
CACAGAAATTATACAGAATCATACGGGCATTGATTTCCTGAAGGATTCCATCATACTTGCTGCGCCCCAGATCAATCAGGATGCCGTCCGTTTCATGAAGGAACTTTACGGCATCGACATGGAGAAAAAGCAGTATTCTAAGCTGATATCAAGCATCCCGGAGCCAGACATCTCCATCTCCATGGGTTGTGATGTAGGTTGTCCATTTATCGGCAGAGCGTTTGATGACAACTGGAAACTTGAAGATCCGACAGGAAAAACGGATGATGATTTCAGGGGGGCTATACAGCAGATCGAGAAGAATATTCTAGAATTAAAGAAAAAATGATTGCAATATAAATTCCAGTTTATCGAACTAAAACATAAGACCGCTTACATCGTGTAGGCGGTCTTATTTCGTGGCAAGATTATTTGATTTTGAGCTTTCTCTTCTTGGCAGAAAGCACTTTGCAGAGAACATCATCGACGGCGTCGGTGTATCTGCCTTGTGCAATTAGGTTGTTCTTCAAGCGAACAAGGGACTGAATAGTCTGTCTGTATTCATCATCGGAAAGATATAAATGATATTTCTGTTCTTTCAAAGCAACCACCTCCTGTACTGCAATTATATAACAGGAAATGGTATAGGTACAGTTTGCGAATAATTCTCCATTATTGAAAAATGAACGAATTAACAGAGTAACGACCGCCTTGTCTATTAGCAGGATTTTTGGCTCGATTTTTTCCGCCATTAGCAGAGAGGGCAATTTCATTAGCAAAACAGCGATTTTTTTGCTAATTTTTATTAGCAAGCCGTCCACCTGAAAGGCGGACGACATTAGTCCTAAATTCCATTAGCAGACGGAGAATTTGCTAATGAAAATTTGTGATTTTTCCGTTTTTGCTGTTTCTTCGCAAAAAATAAAAAAGCAGCATCAAATTTTGATACTGCTTTTGGCGTCCCAGAAGGGAGTCGAACCCCCGACCTTTCGCTTAGGAGGCGAACGCTCTATCCAACTGAGCTACTGAGACATTTGCATATTTTTTTAAAGCTTTGATAGCAAAAAAGACACCGTTGAGGTGTCTTTTTTATGGTGACCCGGACGGGAATCGAACCCGTGTTACCGCCGTGAAAGGGCGGTGTCTTAACCGCTTGACCACCGGGCCGTTGGTGGCTTTAACTGGATTCGAACCAGTGACACTGCGGGTATGAACCGCATGCTCTAGCCAACTGAGCTATAAAGCCGTACTTAAATAAAGCACCTACGACTTAAGTGCAAGCAAGATTATAACGTATAAGTTGCTATTTGTCAAGCATTTTTTTGTTTATTTTCAACTTTATTTTAAAATGACAAAAATCGGTGCTTTGCGACATTTTTTGACAAAATATATGCACAAATGTTTGACTTGAATATCTATTAATGTTATTATTATATTATGACAGGGCTTTATACTAATTATAATATTAAGGAGCAGTTATGGAAAAAATTAATAAAAGGCAAAAAGCCATATATGATTTTATAAAGGAAAGAATAAACGATAAGGGAATTGCGCCGTCTGTCAGGGAAATAGGGGAGGCTGTCGGGCTTCGTTCGACTTCGTCTGTTCAATACAATCTCAATGCGCTTGAACAGGCGGGATATATTACTCGTGACGCTAATTTAAAGCGTACAGTTCGTGTTGTCGGTGCGGCAAAGGGAGTTAACCATATTCCGCTCGTAGGTACTGTTACTGCCGGTATGCCTATATTGGCAACGGAAATAATTGAAGATTATATTGCTGTTTCAGGAGTAAGCGGAAATAATCTTTTCGCACTCAGAGTTAAGGGCGAGTCAATGATTAATGCTCACATACTTGACGGGGATATTGTTATTGTTGAGCAGTGTCCTACGGCGCAAAACGGCGATATTGTTGTTGCACTTGTTGGAGAAGAGGCAACAGTTAAGCGTTTTTATAAAGAGGACGGTCATTTCAGGCTTCAGCCGGAAAATGATAAATTTGAGCCGATAATTGTTGACGAATGTGCAATTGCCGGCAAGGTAAAGGCGCTTATTCGCAACTATTGATATTTTTTACACATTGTGTTAAAATTTTCGATAAACATATTGTATATAATATTATAAAATAATAAAAATAATAATTTAGGTGGATAGTGTGAAAAATCACACTATCCGGATTATATTGCCCTCAAAATTTGCCGATGGCATAATTTTGAGATGGCTGAAATCACCATTTACGCCTGTTCAGGCAACGCAGGATATAGGGTGATTTTTATAAACCATTTGTTGCCTGAAAGGCTATGGTGATTAAAATGAGCGAATGTACTCACGATTGTTCCTCTTGCGGTGAAAGCTGTGCATCAAGGAAGCAGGATAAAAAAGATTTTTTAAAGCCTATGAACAAATACTCCGATATTAAAAAGGTAATCGGTGTTGTCAGCGGTAAGGGCGGAGTAGGCAAGAGCCTTGTAAGCTGTTTGCTTGCATCCAAGTGTGCAAAAGCAGGGCTTAAGGTCGGTATTCTTGACGCTGATATTACAGGCCCGTCGGTGCCTAAATCCTTTGGCATTAACGAGCGTGCAATGCAGGATGAAGAATGCTTGCTCCCTGCCGTAACGAATGAGGGAATTAAGCTTATGAGCATTAATTTGCTTTTGGAGGACGTTAATTCTCCCGTTGTTTGGAGAGGGCCTGTTATAAGCGGTGTTGTTGAACAGTTTTGGAGCGATGTGCGTTGGGGCGAGCTTGATTATTTATTTGTTGATATGCCTCCGGGAACGGGTGACGTGGCATTGACTGTTTTTCAAAGCTTGCCTATTGACGGAATTGTTATTGTTTCAACTCCGCAGGATTTGGTTAAAATGATTGTAAACAAGGCTTATAATATGGCAAATATGATGAATATTCCTGTTTTGGGACTTATTGAAAATATGAGCTATTATGTTTGCCCTAATTGCAATGAAAAAATCAATATTTTCGGCAAATCAAAGATTGACGAAACGGCTGCTGAACTCGGCGTTCCCGTTCTTGCAAAGCTTCCGATTAATCCGGAAATTAATGTTCTGGTTGACGAAGGCAGAATAAGCGAAATTGAGGCAAATGAGCTTGACGATTTTGTCGAACTTTTAAAATAGTATTTTTAAACGGAGATAATTATGTCTAAAAGAAACGGTTATATAAGTTGGGACGAATACTTTATGGGTGTTGCGCTTCTTGCTTCTCAAAGAAGTAAAGACCCAAGCACTCAAGTGGGCGCCTGTATTGTAAATGATGATAACAGAATTATGAGTGTAGGCTACAACGGATTTCCCAGGGGCTGCAGCGATGACGAATTTCCTTGGGAGCGTGAGGGCGATAAATCTACCCTTACAAAATATCCTTATGTTTGCCACGCCGAGCTTAATGCAATATTAAATGCAGGCGGCAACAGTCTTAAGGGATGTAGGATTTATGTCGCTCTTTTCCCTTGCAATGAATGTGCAAAGGCAATTATTCAGTGCGGAATAAAAGAAGTCGTTTACATTAGCGATAAATATAAGGATACCGATAATGTTAAGGCAAGCAAAAAAATGTTTGAGTATGCTGGGGTTAAGCTTACCCATTTCAGTTCAAATAAAAAGCTCACTATTGATTTTGATGTTGACACTATTTAATTTGTTTTTGGAGTCATGATGAAAGAAATAGATATTTACGATTTTGACAAAACCATAGTTCCGTTTGACAGCGGCTCGCTTTTTTGGGGATATTCGATTCTTCATTATCCTTGGATAATTCTTTTTATTCCCTTTCAGGCGCTTCTTGCAATACTTATGGTATTAAAGGTGATTGATTTTACAAAATTTAAAAAGTATTTTTTCTGCTTTGTTATGCTCATTCCGCTTGATAATGCAGTTAAGGGATTTTGGGACAGGCACGAACATCAGGTACATAAATGGTTTTTAAATCGCAAAAGACACGCTGTTGTTATAAGCGCTTCTCCTGATTTTCTTCTTAATGAAATTCAAAAAAGGCTTGGATTTGAGGATTTGCTTTGCACAAGGCATAATAAAAAAACAGGAGCAATTATAGGCAAAAATTGCCGTGATGAAGAAAAGGTTAAAAGGCTTTTTGAACTTTATAATAACGAAGATATAAAAATTATTGATGTATATTCAGATTCATTGAAGCACGATAAACCTATTTTTTCTCTCGGTGAAAATTGCTATCATATTGTTAAAGGCAATAAAATTCCTTTTAAATTTAAAGATATTTACGGATGATAAATTATGAAATATTTTGTTAGAGTTAGCATTGTATTGCTTATCGCAGTAGGAATAGTTTTCGGCTTTTCATACTATTACAGGGAAAAGAAAAACAACGAAAATATTGTTCTTACCACTCAGGTTATCACAACTACAAAGCCTAATCAAACAACGACTGCTGCGCCTGATACCGTTTATTATGACGACAATGGGTTTAAGCTCTTTATTGACAATAAAAATAAAGCATATATCGAATATAATTCGGTAAGAAAGGAGCTTGGCGGCTTTGATTGGGTGTTAACGCAAAAACCTGTGGATTTTTATTATGGTGATTATGACGGCGATAATGAAAAAGAACTTCTCGTTTTATATTGTTCTCCCGCAAGCGATTTAAACAATTCACTTATCACTGCCGATAAATCTGATTTTGAAAATTATCACAAATATGCCGTTTTGATTAAGCCTATTACAAACAGCAGCGGCAAGCAGGATTTTGAGATGATTTATGCCGACCAAAATACTTGGAAAAAACCGTTTGAGATGGCAATTAACTCTAAAATGAATCAGGTGAAAAGCTGTAGTAAATATTTGCAATTTGTTATGGATGATAATGACGTTGAATTGAAATATGACAAGGCAACGGGCATTTCATCAAATAAGTATGTTTATTATGCCAAGGCACTTCATAACGATAACAAAGACGGGTACAAAAAATTTACTAAATGGGGCAAGGGCGAAGGCAATTATTATGTTGCAAAGGACGGTTCTCTCCAACTCAATATTATGGTGCTTGCATATTATGACGATTCAAGCAAGGCGCAGTATGTAGGCGATATTCATACGGGTGTGAGTGTTAATAAAAAAGGCAAATTTACAATTACTCCGAAAACTATTGAATTTATACCAAAGGATAGCTATGCAATGCCCGATTTAAGGGATAATAATCCTAAAAAATTTACATATACTTTAAATAACACTTCGTCAAATACTATTACTACAAATGATAATCTTATTGATTGGATTGACGCAAGCTTTGAAATTGCCGATAACGTTAATGAACAAAGCGTTTCATTTGGAGAGCTTGAATCTCAAATTAAATGTGTTGATAAGGTTAAAATTACGCAAACAAGTATAGTTTTGACCGCTAAAGAGGGCTTCGTATTTTCCGACAGAGTGACAAACAGCGGTGATTACAGCATAGTCATAGGTGATAATAAAGATATCACTTATAAGGCGGAAATTTTGGAAAGAGAGTCAAGAAGTGTATTGAAAATCACTTATGACAAAAAATACAGCCGTGAGATGCTTAAAAACGTTAAACTTAAATACGGTGCATAATTCAGATTATTAAATAAGACTAAACTAATTTATAATATTATTGAACGTCAATCTGATTTGTGATATACTTTTTTGACAGTAAATATGAAAGTGTTAATTATATTAAGGTGTATTTATGAAAGAAGTAGTTATTACAGCGGATTCCACCTGTGATTTACCAAAAAGCATAATTGAAAAAAATAATATAGTAATAACTCCTTTGTCGATTTTATTGGGCGAGGATACATTTTTGGACGGTGTAGACGTTTTTCCGGCAAATGTGTATGAATTTGTTGCAAGAACAGGTACTCTTCCAAAAACTGCGGCGGTTGCTCCGAGTGCTTATTTTGATTTGTTTGATAAGCTGACGAAGCAGGGCAAGGCTGTTGTTCATATCAGCCTTTCGTCTGCCATTTCCTCAAGCTATCAAAATGCTTGTATTGCTGCTTCTGATTTTGACGATGTTTATGTTGTTGATTCAAAAAGTCTTTGTGCCGCAATGGGGCTTATTGTGCTTAAAGCTTGCGATTTTAAGGCAAAGGGCTTTGATGCAAGGAAGATTGCAAGCAGAGTTAATTCAATAGTACCTAAGGTAAGCACGACCTTTGTGCTTGATACACTTGAATATCTCCACAAGGGCGGCAGGTGTTCCGGTGTTGCAAAATTCAGCGCCAATGTTTTGGGAATAAGGCCGAGCATTGCGGTTGACCCAAAAACAGGAACTCTTGATGTTGTTAAAAAATATCGTGGCAAGATGGAAAACGTATATAAGCAATATGCAGATGATTGCCTAAAAAATGTCAGCAAGATTGATACCTCTCGTATCGTTGTTGCAGACAGCGGCGGAATATCCGGTGATGTACTGAGCTATATCTTAGGCCTTATCGAAGGGAAGGCAAGGTTTGATGAAATAATAAGGGCAGATGCCGGTTGTACCATTTCATCTCATTGCGGCCCTAAAACTTTGGCGATATTTTATATTAAAAAGTAATATTAAGTAAAAGGGCAGGATACTTTCCTGCCTGTTATTTTGAAATATATGTAAACTTAAATGTAAAGGGGTGTTTACAATGGCTACTAAGGATGAGATATTAACAAGACTTTTAAAAGAGGAAAATTATGTCAGCGGTGAGGAACTTGCAAAGCAAACCGGTGTGAGCCGTGCGGCGGTTTGGAAAGCAATCAAATCGCTTAAAAAAAGCGGATATGATATCGAGGGTGTTACCAAATGCGGCTATAAACTCAAACAAAATAACAGCCTTGTGACTGCCGAAGGTGTCAAGGCACTTCTTGAAAAAGATATTGAAGTAACTCATTTTGATACTGTTGATTCAACAAATACATACTGCAAAAGGCTTTTGGCAGACGGCAAGCAGGGCGAATTTCTTGTTACCGCCGCTAAACAGACGGCAGGCAGAGGAAGGCAGGGAAAAAGTTTTTATTCCCCAAGTGAAACGGGGATATATTTTTCTCTTGTTATCCGCCCCGATACTTCTCTTCAAAATGCTGTTACAGCCACTACCGCTGCTGCGGTTGCAGTGTGCAAGGCAATTGAAAAAACTACCGATTTAAAGCCGAAAATCAAATGGGTTAATGATGTTTATTTAAACGGCAAAAAGGTTTGCGGAATTTTGACTGAAGCAACGACTGATTTTGAATCCGGCACGGTCGACAGCGTGATAATCGGAATAGGAATTAATATCAGCACCACAAAATTCCCAAGTGATGTTCAGGGCGCAGGTTGCCTTGATGTTGATGTAAACCGCAGTGCGCTGATTGCTCAAACAGTTAATGAACTTATGAAAATTGCCGGTGGGGATTATGCAAGCTTTATTGATTATTATCGCAGTCATTCAATGGTTATCGGCGAAAAGATTAAATTTATCCAAAACGGAGAAGCAACACTTGCAACAGCAACAGCCATAGATGAAAAAGGCGGTCTTGAAGTAGAACTTGAAAACGGCGAAAAAACGGTTTTGCGTTCAGGTGAAATAACAGTCAGAAAAGTTTAATAATTTAATGATATATAAAGATGTATTTGAGGCAAATGCTTTAAGTACGTCTTTATTTTTTTGCAATTTTATAATTTATAATAAATGATAAATAATAAAATTGTTAGGCATATGTTAAATCAAATAAAGAAAAGGTTAAATTAAAGTCAATAAAATTTATCGTGATTTTATCAGATTTTTAACGGCATTTTTAGCATATTTTAATACGTCGGGTGTATTCTCAATTTGTACCAAGGAGGTACTTAAACAAATACTTGCACTTATGTATGAAAGGAAAAAGAAAATGACAAAGAAAAGTATTATCATCAGCGTAATTTCGGTTATCTGCCTTGTAGGCATAGTATCATTTGCGATGTATGGCTGTTCGTCTAAAGGCGGCAATGAAAAGAAAGAAAAAACAGGGGTGTCGGGTCAAATTACCGTTATAAGCCGAGAGGAAGGCTCAGGAACAAGAGATGCGTTTGTTGAACTTATGGGTGTTACAGATGAAAACGGCAACGATATTACGGCGGATTCGGCAGAACTTACAAATTCAACCTCGGTTATGATGTCAACCGTAAAAGGTAATAAAAACGCAATCGGCTATGTATCTTTAGGTTCACTTTCAAGCGACGTTAAGGCAGTTGAGCTTGATGGCGTTGCTCCTTCAACCGCTACTGTTAAGGACGGCAGTTATAAGCTGCAAAGGCCTTTTAAAATAGCATATATTGACACCAAACTTACAGATATAGATAAAGATTTTATATCATTTATTACCTCAAAGCAGGGTGAAGCAATTATTTCCAAAGAGGGATATATTTCCGCTGAAGCAAAGGAAGATTACACGGGCTCCGGCAAAAAAGGCACAATCACAATTGCGGGTTCAACCTCAGTCGCTCCGGTTATGAATGTGCTTGCAGATGAATATAAAAAGCTCAATCCCGACGTTAAAATCGAAATTCAGGAATCAGGTTCGTCGGCAGGTATTGAATCTGCAATGCAGGGCGCAGTTGAAATTGCAATGAGTTCAAGAGAACTTAAGGACGATGAGGCAAAAACTCTTAAATCGCAGACGATTGCTCTTGACGGTATTGCAGTTATTGTGAACAGTTCAAATTCTTTGGATACATTGACAAGCAAACAGGTAAAAAATATCTTTGAAGGTAATGTTTCGACTTGGGAAGAGGTTATAAAATAATTTGAAAAAGGCAAAAGAAATTGCAATGCGTATAGTGTTTTTGCTATGCGCATTTCTATCGGTAATTGCCGTTATCTTTGTTTGCAAATTTATTTTTCAAAACGGCATTCCGGCAATAGAGGAAATAGGATTTAAAAATTTTATATTCGGCAAAACGTGGAAGCCAAGCAGGGAAATATTCGGCATTTTTCCTATGATTCTCGGCAGTATTTACGTTACGGCAGGGGCAATTATTATCGGCGTGCCCATAGGTATTTTTACAGCGGTGTTTCTTGCATTTTATTGCCCTAAAAGGCTGTATTCGATTATGAAACCGGTTGTTAATCTTCTTGCGGGTATCCCGTCAATAGTTTACGGATTTTTCTGCCTTGTTGCAGTTGTGCCTGCTATCCAAAAGCTTACAAATACAAGCGGCAAGGGTGTTTTAACCGCTTCAATCCTTTTGGGAATTATGATACTTCCGACGATTATTAATACTTGTGAATCGTCGCTCAAAAGTGTTGCCCCGTCATATTATGAAGGCTCGCTTGCACTTGGCGCAACTAAGGAATACAGTATATTTAAGGCGGTTTTTCCTGTCGCTAAATCGGGTATTGTCAGCGGAATTATTCTCGGTATCGGCAGAGCGGTCGGCGAAACCATGGCTGTAGTTATGATTGCGGGTAATCAGGCGATTATTCCTAAATCAATCACTTCCGGTGTACGCACGCTTACAGGCAATATTGTTCTTGAAATGGCTTATGCTTCAGGTCTTCACAGGCGTGCGCTTATTGCAACGGCGGCAGTTCTTTTTGTATTCGTTTTGATTATCAATTTGTGCTTCTCACTTGCCGTTCATAAAAAGGAGGGGTAACAATGAGTATTATGAAAAAATTAAAGGAATATCTCAATAGGCCCTTGTCCTTTGCCGTGTTTTTGCTTATTATAATCAGCACAGTTATAACTGCACTTACAGTGGTATTTATTATAGGATATATTTTTATAAAGGGTGTGCCTAATCTTTCGCTTGACCTTTTTTCGCTTAAATATTCATCTTCTAATCAGTCAATGCTTCCGTCAATTATAAATACGGTTTATTTGACGGCGCTCACACTTCTTTTAGCTGTTCCTATCGGGATTTTTTCGGCAATTTATCTGGCGGAATATTCAAGGAAAAATTCATTTTTTGTAAAAATAATAAATATTGCAAACGAAACCCTTTCCGGTATTCCGTCAATAGTTTACGGCTTGTTCGGATTTTTGGCATTCGTGATTTCAAAAAAATGGGGCTATTCGCTTTTGGCAGGTGTAATCACGCTTGCAATAATGGTTTTGCCCCTTATTATAAGGACGTCGCAGGAGGCAATGCTTGGTGTTGATAACACCTTTCGTGAGGCTTCCTACGGTCTTGGTGCAGGAAAGCTTCGCACAGTTTTTAAAATTGTTTTGCCGTCTGCAATGCCGGGTATTCTTTCAGGGATAATTTTGGCAATCGGCAGGATAGTGGGCGAAACGGCGGCGCTGATTTATACTGCGGGAACTGTACCTGAAGCTGCAACAAAGCTCACCTCATCATCTCGCACAATATCGGTTCACTTATATTGCCTTTTGAATGAAGGGCTTTACACCGAACAGGCTTATGCAACTGCTGTTGTGCTTATCGTTTTTGTAGTTATAATCAATGCACTTTCAAATGCACTTGCAAAGAAAATTATGAAATAAGGAAACAAAATGAATAAATTTGAAATTGAAAATTTAGAACTTTATTACGGCGATTTTAAAGCCTTGAAAAATATAAATATGAATATCTCGCCAAATGAGATAACTGCTTTTATAGGACCGTCAGGTTGCGGAAAATCAACTCTTTTGAAAACTCTTGACAGAATGAACGACCTTGTTGATACCTGCAAAATAAACGGCAGTGTCAAATATGACGGCAAGGATATTTATTCTTACGATATTAACGAGCTTCGCAAAAATGTTGCAATGGTTTTCCAAAAACCAAACCCGTTTGCAATGAGTATTTATGATAATGTTGCCTATGGCCCTAAAACTCACGGTATTCGCTCCAAAAAAGAACTTGATGAAATAGTTGAAAAGTCTCTTCGTCAGGCGGCTCTTTGGGACGAGGTAGGCGATAAGCTTAAAAAGAGCGCACTTGCCCTTTCTGGCGGTCAACAGCAAAGGCTTTGCATTGCACGTGCCCTTGCCGTTAACCCCGACGTTATCCTTATGGACGAGCCTACTTCTGCCCTCGATCCTATTTCAACATCTAAGATAGAGGAACTTGCACTTGAGCTTAAGAAGGACTATACAATTATAATCGTTACCCATTCTATGCAGCAGGCAAAGCGTATTTCAAACAAAACGGCATTTTTCCTTTTGGGTGAGGTCATTGAATTTGACGAAACCGAGAAACTTTTTTCAAACCCGTCTGATGAACGCACAGATGCATACATTAACGGCAGATTCGGATAAAAAATAACCCCTCGTAAGTGTTAAACCTACGGGGGATTACTTTTTGATTTATTTTTCAAGAAGATTGTTATCCTCAAGCATTTTTATAAATTTTTCGATATCTCTTTTCGCCGTTTCTTTGTCAATGTCGTACTCGCTTATTACTTTTTCAACAACCTCGTCAATCGTTGTTTCGTGCGTTAAGCAATCCCAAAAAAATGAGCCTGAATCATTGAGCGTAATCATTCCGTTGAAATCGTTTGTTGCTCTGCCGACAGGCACTACAATATTTGAATCGGCAATCTTCCTTTTTGCAAAGCCGTTTTTGATTTTCATATTGCTTTATCCTTTCAAATGTTGAATTATAATATTAATATTGTACCAAAATTGATTGATTTTTTCAAGTTTTCTTATAATAGTAACTAAAACATAAAACTTTTGACAAAAAATTGACATTTACTCTTGAAGATAGACGTGCAATTGGGTATAATATTTGTGATAATTTTATAAATTATTATTTTTGGCAATATTTAAAGCTAAAATATGGAAGGAGTAATTCAAATGATTTATTCACATGAAGTTGAAACAATGTGTCCTGTAGCACAGGGCGTTGCTCACGGTGCTGCTCCGATTCCGGAGGAAGCAAAATGGGTAAAGGCAAAAGAAATTAAAGATATTTCAGGCTTCACACATGGTGTAGGTTGGTGTGCGCCTCAGCAGGGTACCTGCAAGCTCAGCCTTAACATTAAGGGAGGCGTTATTCAGGAAGCTCTTGTTGAGACAATAGGTTGTTCGGGTATGACTCACTCAGCTGCTATGGCTGCTGAAATTCTTCCGGGCAGAACTATTCTTGAAGCTCTTAACACAGACCTTGTTTGTGATGCTATTAACACAGCTATGAGAGAGCTTTTCCTCCAAATCGTTTACGGTCGTTCACAGAGTGCTTTCTCTGATGACGGTCTTGCAATCGGTGCAGGCCTTGAGGACCTCGGTAAGGGTCTTCGTTCACAGGTAGGTACAATGTACGGTACTCTTGCAAAGGGCCCTCGTTACCTTGAAATGACAGACGGTTATGTAACAGGTATTGCACTTGACGCTGACAACGAAATCATCGGCTACAAGTTTGTAAACTTCGGCAAGATGATGGACTTCATTAAAGCAGGCGACGATGCTAACACAGCATTCGAGAAGGCTCAGGGTCAGTACGGCAGAGTTGATGACGCAGTTAAAATCATCGACCCAAGAAAAGAATAAGGAGGAAAAAGACAATGGCTTTATTTGAATCATATGAAAGAAGAGAGAAACAAATTCTTGACGTTCTCGCTCAATACGATATTAAATCAATTGAAGAGTGCAGAGAAATCTGCCAGGCTAAAGGCTTTGATCCTTATAAAATCGTTGAGGGTATTCAGCCAATCTGTTTTGAAAATGCAAAATGGGCTTATACTGTAGGCTGTGCAATCGCACTTAAGAAGGGTGTTAAGTCTGCTGCTGAGGCTGCTGCTGCAATCGGTGAGGGTCTTCAGTCGTTCTGTATTCCGGGTTCAGTTGCTGACCAGAGAAAAGTAGGTCTTGGCCACGGTAACCTTGGCAAGATGCTCCTTGAAGAGGAAACAGAGTGTTTTGCATTCCTTGCAGGTCACGAATCATTCGCTGCTGCAGAAGGCGCTATCGGTATCGCTGAAAAGGCTAACAAGGTTAGACAAAAGCCTCTTCGTGTTATTCTTAACGGTCTTGGTAAGGACGCAGCTCAGATTATCGCAAGAATCAACGGTTTCACATATATTGAAACTGAAATGGATTATTATACCGGCGAGGTTAAGGAAGTATTCCGCAAGGCTTATTCTGACGGACTTCGTTCAAAGGTTAACTGCTACGGCGCTAACGACGTAACAGAGGGCGTTGCTATTATGTGGAAGGAAAATGTTGACGTTTCTATCACAGGTAACTCAACTAACCCAACTCGTTTCCAGCACCCTGTTGCAGGCACATATAAGAAAGAACGCCTTGAAGCAGGCAAAAAGTATTTTTCAGTTGCATCAGGCGGCGGCACAGGCCGTACTCTTCATCCTGATAATATGGCAGCAGGCCCTGCTTCATACGGTATGACAGATACTATGGGCAGAATGCACTCAGATGCTCAGTTTGCAGGTTCATCTTCAGTTCCTGCTCACGTTGAGATGATGGGTCTTATCGGTATGGGCAACAACCCGATGGTTGGCGCAACCGTAGCATGCGCAGTTGCTGTTGCAGAGGCTCTTTAATCGAAAATTTTAATAAGACGAAAGCGTTGGCGGTTGCGCCAACACGAGTGTCAAAAGAAAAACCGGTGAGTGTCGTAAGGCTCTCACCGGTTTTTTATACTATTTAATTATATTTCCTTTTTCATCCATTGGTGGGGGCAATCTTCATCAAAATCACGTTCGCCGAACGGGGCATATCCCTGCTTTTGGTAAAACGGCATTGCCTGTACTTGAGAATGAAGCCTTATTTCCCTGCCGCCTTTTTCTTTGATAATTTTCTCGGCTTCGTTTACTATTTTTGCGCCGAGATGCTTACTGCGATATTCCTTTAAAACGGCAAGCCTGCCGATATAATAAATACCGTCTTGCTCATAAAACCTAACAGTTGCGCAAGGCTTATTGCCGTCAAAGGTGACAAGGTAGTTTGATATACCGTCAAGCTCGTCAAATTCCTCTTGAAATCCCTGCTCATTAATAAACACATTTATTCTTATATCCTTTGCGCTTTGCGGCAAGGTATCGTAGCTTTTAGTAATCAATTAAAACACCCCAAATCAGTATTATTTTATCAAATTTTTTTAAATGTTGTCAAGATAGATAAGAAAATGTTGAAGAGTTTGTGAAATATCAACAAAATATCAACAATATTTTTTATGTTTCGCTTTATTGCAAAATTAAACATTATAGTATAAAATATATTTTATACTACAACAGTTTATCAAAGAGGTGTCACTATGAGTGAAGGAAAAACAATTTATACAATAACATCTAGCAGAAATGAACACGTATTTATTCATGCAATGCCGGGTCATTTTGTTTCAAGTTCTTCGCATCTTAATTTTTATATAGGAACATCGGATATTAAGCATAACCATGACGTGTCTGTTGATGCCGCAATGATGCTTGCAAGCTATTATCACGAGAGAGGAATTGAGGTCGATACTGTTTTGTGCCTTTATGAAACACAGGCTCTCGGCGCTTATCTTGCTCACGAGCTTCAGCGTGCAAATATGCTCAATCCTAATCCTGACAGCACGGTTTACGTTCTCGGCCCTGAATATGACGCTCAGGGTAATATCATTTTCCGTGATAATCTTCGTAAACTTATTGACGGCAAAAGAGTTTTACTTCTTATTTCTTGTATCACAAGCGGTAAAACTATTGAAAGAGCAATGGAAAGCGTTAATTATTACGGCGGTGAAGCAGTCGGAGTTTCTGCTGTTTTCTCTGCAATTGATGAGGTTGACGGAGTAAGTGTAAACAGTATTTTTACTAAAGACGACGTTCCGGGATATGAGGCATATCCTGCTCACGATTGTCCGCTTTGCCGTGAAAACAAAAAGGTAGACGCAATCACTAACGGCTACGGCTATTCTCTTCTTTAAAAATATCTTGACAAATTGTTTTAATTTGTTATAATAGATTTACAAATTAATAGTACCCAAATAAAGACTGTGAAGCAGAAAAAGACCTTCTATTTTGGTTTAAGAGAGTTGACGGGCGGTGCGAGTCAATACGGATAAAAGGTGCATAGCTCTCTGCTAAGTCGCTGTTTTGAATAGAAATTAATAGAAACAGACGTGTTGCTTCGTTATCGGCAGAGGCATTGATTGATGCTAAAGGGCAGGGAATTACCTTGCTGAAGTAGGGTGGTACAGCGTGATATTAACGCCCCTATACTCTTTGTGTAGGGGCTTATTTTTTTGCTCCTGTGCAAAAATGAAAGGAGATTAACATTATGAAAAAGGGCTACGAAAAATACAGAGGCTTTGAGCCTATCAATATTCCGGATCGTACTTGGCCTGACAAAACCATTACCAAAGCGCCGACTTGGTGCTCGGTTGACCTTCGTGACGGCAACCAAGCGCTTGTTGACCCGATGAATTTGCAGGAAAAACTTGAGTTTTTTACCACTCTTGTAAATATCGGATTTAAAGAGATTGAAGTTGGTTTTCCATCGGCAAGTGAAACAGAATATGAAATTTTAAGAACACTTATTGAGGGAAATTATATCCCTGACGACGTTACCATTCAGGTACTTGTTCAGGCAAGAGAGCACCTTATAAGAAAGACCTTTGAGGCTATTGACGGTGCTAAAAACGTTATTGTTCATTTTTATAATTCAACATCTACTCTTCAGCGTAAGGTTGTATTTAAAACAGATATGCAAGGCGTTATTAATATTGCTATCGACGGTGCAAAGCTTATTTATGAGCTTACCGAGGAGGAAAAGAAAAAGAATCCGGATATGAATATCCGTTTTGAGTACAGTCCTGAAAGCTTTTCCGGTACAGAGATGGACAACGCTGTTGAAATTTGCCGTCAGGTTATGGAGGAACTTCATATTACTAAGGAAAATCCTATTATCCTTAATCTTCCGTCAACTGTTGAGGGCTCAACTCCTAACGGTTATGCTGACCAAATTGAATATTTCTGCCGCCATCTTCCAAATCGTGATGCAGCAATTATTTCGCTTCATCCTCATAACGACAGGGGTACAGGTGTTGCTGCAGCAGAACTTGGGCTTCTTGCCGGTGCTGACAGAATTGAGGGCACACTTTTTGGCAACGGAGAAAGAACGGGTAATGTTGATATTGTTACCTTGGCACTTAATATGTGGACCCAAGGTGTTGACCCTGAGCTTGATTTCCACGATATAAACAAGATTAAAGGCGTTTATGAAAGAGCAACAAAGATGGTAGTGCCGCCTCGTCATCCTTATGCAGGTGAGCTTGTATTTACTGCTTTTTCAGGCTCTCATCAGGACGCTATCAATAAAGGCAAAATGTATATGGATGAACACGGCGGAGATTATTGGGATATCCCGTATCTTCCTATTGACCCTGCCGACGTAGGACGTGAATATGAGCCGATTATTCGTATCAATTCGCAAAGCGGCAAGGGCGGTATGGCATTTATTCTTGCTAACGATTACGGAATTAAGATGCCTAAGGCTATGCAAAGTGAGTTTAGCGCAGTAGTTCAAAAGGCTTGTGATGAAAGCGGCAAAGAAATTCAGCCTGACGAAGTATTTGATATCTTCCAAAAGGAATACAGAAATGTTTGCGGCCCTTACAAGCTTCTTAATTATAAAATTACCGAAGAAAAGAACGAAAAAGATTATCTTACAACTGTTCATTTCACCGGTGAACTTAAGTATAAGGATAATGAGCCTGTTAAAATTTCAGGCGACGGCTCAGGCCCTATCGGCGCATTCTGTGAGGCTATGAATAAAGCGGGACTTTCAAATTATGAGTTTGTTGATTACAGCGAGCATGCAATTTCAGTCGGCAGTGACTCAAAGGCTATTAGCTATATTCACATTAAGAATCCTAACGGAAAAGATATATTCGGTATCGGCGTAAGCCACAATATCGGCTATGCTTCAATGAAGGGTATTATTTGTGCTATTAACCGTGACCAAAAGGACACAATGCGTGATGACACAATGCCGGGAATCTTTGATAAATGTTAAAAGTTTCTTCGCAATATTTACATATTCAATTAATTAAATAAATAGGTGATTTTATGTTAGCTGTTATTTTAAATATAATTGCAATAATATTTTCCCTTGGCACATTGATATTCTTGATTTTGTTTATCAAGGAATTAAAATCAAATCCCGATAAGAAGCTTGAAGAAATTGAGCCTAAGCTTAAAAAGCTGCTTTATACCGTTGCCGCTTGCGCTTTAATGGCGGCGGCTTTCGGCATAGTCGGGATTACAGTTAAATAAAAGAGGCGGATTTTTCGGCGCTTGCCGATATACAGAAAGGTTAAAATATGAAAAATTATAAAATTACAGTTTTAAAGGGTGACGGAATCGGCCCTGAAATAGTAAATGAATGTATTAAGGTGCTTGATAAAGCAGGCGAAAAATTTGGTTTTGCCTTTGATTATGATTATGAGCTTTTGGGTGGTTGCGCTATTGACGAGGCAGGCGTTCCTTATCCTGAAAAAACGGCAAAAGCTTGCAAAGCTTCAGACGCTGTACTTCTCGGTGCAGTGGGCGGCCCTAAGTGGGACAGTCAGCCAGGCAACAATCGTCCTGAAAAGGGACTTCTTGCAATTCGTGAGGATTTAGGACTTTTTGCAAATCTTCGCCCTGCTAAGATTTTTGCTCCCCTTAAGTCTGCTTCTCCTATTAAGGAAGAAATTATCGGTGAGGGTCTTGATATTCTTATCGTTCGTGAACTTACGGGCGGTATCTATTTCGGCGACCGTGGAACTTATGAGGAAAACGGCGTTGTAGGCGCTTATGATACAGAGCGTTATACGTATCCGGAGATTAAGAGAATTGTTAAGGCAGGCTTTGAATATGCAATGAAACGTGGCAAAAAGCTTACCTGCGTTGATAAGGCAAACGTTCTCGACTCCTCAAGGCTTTGGAGAAAGGTTATGGAGGAAACCGCTAAGGATTATCCTGAGGTTGAAGTTTCTTATATGTATGTTGATAACTGCGCAATGCAGCTTGTTCGTAACCCTAACCAATTCGATACAATTGTAACTTCCAATATTTTCGGCGATATTCTTTCAGATGAGGCTTCGATGATTTCAGGCTCAATCGGTATGCTTGCTTCCGCTTCACTTGCTCAGGGTACATTCGGTCTTTATGAGCCTATCCACGGCTCTGCTCCGGATATTGCAGGTCAGGGCAAGGCTAACCCTCTTGCAACTATTCTTTCGGGTGCAATGATGCTTCGTTACACCTTTGATGAGGCAGAGGCTGCCGACGCTATCGAAAATGCGGTTGACATTGCACTTACCAAGGCAAGAACACCTGATATTTATGAGGACGGCTTTGAGGCAGTTAATACCTCTCAAATGGGCGACCTTGTTGCAAGCCTTTTATAATTACAATAAAAATTAAGACGGCAGTTCGCTAATGAACTGCCGTCTCAGCGTGTAGAAAAAGTCCAATTACAAATTTCTACACGCTGTAAGACTTCGAGA
>OIXH01002445.1_pt1 | contig 18408 bp, 17 predicted proteins | sample 1587741 | NCBI WGS metagenome assembly OIXH01 (sample SAMEA3888916, study PRJEB22519) | human gut metagenome | biome: human gut; feature: human-associated habitat; material: faeces | place: Denmark | collected 2011 | reverse complement strand
TGCAAGTATTTTTTACATAAATTTAATTTTTTAACACAATTGTAATATGAATTTTATTTGTGTAATATGCTTTTTATTTAATTATATAATTTATTATTACTTTTTCTTGATTTTTTAAGGTTATATATTTATAATAATATTGCAATTACATAGGAGGTTTATATGGGAAATGCTACAAAAAAGAAAAAGCACTCTCAAATAAAAAGTTTTTTAATAACATTATTCTTTGGAATTGTTTTGATTATTGGTGCAATCATTAGTAACCAATTTCCAGATCAGGTTAATAACTTGATTGAAGAAAATCTTAACATTTCAGCTAATACTACTAATACAATCTCCGTTAATACAGTAGGAAACACAGTTGTATCTGCTGATTCAAAATTGCAAATCTACTATTTTGATGTTGGACAAGCTGACTCAGAATTAGTTATTGCTGATGGTCAAGTAATGCTTATTGATGCTGGTAATAATGAAGATGGTCCGCTTCTAGTTAATTATATTAAAGGTCTTGGCATTCAAAAAATAGATTATTTAGTTGGAACTCACCCTCATGAAGATCATATTGGTGGTTTAGATGACATTATTAACAATTTTGATATTGGTAAAATTTATATGCCTGATGTAACTACTACTACAGCTACTTTTCAATCTGTTTTAGAAGCAATATCTGCCAAAGGTCTTTCTATCACTCGTTGTGAAATTGGAAATACTTTTGGATTAGGTGATGGTATTTGCACTATAATGTCAGTTGAAAATGAACAACAATCTAATTTAAATCTAAATTCAATTGTTATTCACTTAGCTTATGGAGAAAAAACTTTCTTATTTATGGGAGATGCTGAAAAAGAAATTGAAGAAAAAATATCTTGGCCTAAAGTTGATGTATTAAAAGTAGCACATCATGGTTCAGATACAAGTTCTACTGAAAAATTCTTAAATGCTGTAAAACCTGAAGTAGCTGTTATTTCTGTTGGAACTAATAATACTTATTCTCATCCAGCAAAAAGCACTTTAGATGCTCTTTCAAAAATTGGAGCTAAAGTTTATAGAACAGATAAAGATGGAACTATATTATTGACTAGTGATGGTAAAACTTATAATATTCAAACTTTTTCTACTGCTTTAGATGGTAACCCTTCTACAGCAAATAAAAATAGTGATGCTAGCCAAGAAAATACAACAAACGAAAATTAAAATTAAAAGAATCTAGAGTTATCTAGGTTCTTTTTTTCATAAATGTTCTCTTATCATTCTATTATATAAAAATAATAGTGCACAAAAATTTACAAAGCAAATTTTGCGTACGAAAAAAACGCGGACTATTTATAACAAGTCTTATAAATAGTCCGCTTTTGTTCTTTAAATCTCTTTATAATTTTCTCTTAATAATTTTATTTCTCTACCGTATCCCTCTAATTCATTTGGTGTTTCAAGGAAGAATGGTAGATTACGTAATTTAGGATGATTAATTATTCTAGTAATTGCTTCTAGTCCTATATTTCCTTCTCCTATTTTTGCATGTCTATCTTTGTGTGATCCAAGTGTATTAATACTGTCATTTAAATGTATTGCGTATAATTTTTCTAGTCCTATAATTTTATCAAACTCTTCTATTACTCCATCTAGGTTATTAACTATATCATATCCACCATCAAATATATGGCATGTGTCTAAGCAAACTCCTATATGATTTTTCAATTCAACACCATCTATTATTCTTTTTATTTCTTCAAAAGTTCTTCCAATTTCTGTTCCTTTTCCAGCCATTGTTTCAAGTAAAACTGTTGTACTTTGCTCTGGTTTTAATATTTCATTTAACATTTCTGTTATATATTTTATTCCTGTATCTACTCCTTGTCCTACATGGCTACCTGGATGAAAATTGTATAAGTTTCCTGGAAAATATTCCATTCTTCTAAGGTCGTCTTCCATTGTGTTTTTTGCAAATTCTCTTATTTCTTCTCTTGCTGCACAAGCATTTAAGGTATATGGTGCATGTGCTAAAAGATTATTTATTCCTTTCTCTTTTGCTAATTCTTTAAATTTTTTGACATCTTCTTCATTTATTGGTTTAGCTGCTCCTCCTCTTGGGTTTCTTGTAAAAAATTGTATTGTATTTGCATCTATGCTTGCAGCTTGTTTTCCCATTTCAAAAAATCCTTTTGAAATAGGTAAATGACATCCTATTTTTAACATATTCTTCCTTCTTTCTTATATTTATTATGCATATATATTATAAAATATATAATTTAAAAATTTTTATCTATTTGAAAAATCACTATAATCTCTATCAATTAGAAATGAATAGTTCTTTTGAATTTCTGGATATTTTTGTGCTAATTCATTAAAGTATTTTTCTACATTTATTTTTTCATCAGAATTAATACTCTTTCTTTTATATCCAGCCAATTTGTAATTTTCATCCTCTATTTTTATTTCTTCTTGTAGATTTTGCCTTTGATTATTATAATCGGTAAGATTTAACGAATTTAATAATTCTAGTAATTTTACTTTTCCATTTCTTCTTGCTTCAATTTCATTATACATCATATAATAATTGGCAGTATAATATTCAGGATTATATTTTCTTATTATTTCTTCTTTGAATTGTTTTTTTCTTAATGGATTTCCTTCTATTTTTTCTTTTGGCTTAAAATCTAAATTTTGTCTATGATGTGTGTTTTCATGGTATATAATTTCCAGTAGGCTAATATCTTTTGATTCTAACATGCTACTTACAGATTCTTCTGCTAATATTGTTACATAACTCTTTTGGATTGCGCTTCCTTTTAAATCTTTTTGCGAGTAATCTTCTCTAAAAAGTGTGCAACATTCTTTTACATCATTTTTTGCAATATCTTGTAATATACTTTCAAATACAATTTGATACCTTTCTTTATTTTCTACAATGTATTGCTCTGAATTAAGGGCTTGTCTTAAAAAATAGTTTATGCCCTCTTGTGGCATGATGTAGTTTGATGTTAATTTAAGTGTTTGTATATTTCTTAATAATAAATTATTTTTTTCCTCGATTGAACATTGATTATTTTCTTCTATCATTTTTTTTATTTCTTCTTTAGTCTGTTCTGGATTTGTTTCGTGTAATTTTAAATTTTCTAAAATTATATTTGAAATATTTTCTCTATCTTGTACGGGAAGTCTTTCTTGTATCTGTAATAAATCAAGAATCATCTTATTATTAAATAAATCAAAATTTGGTTGTTTCGTTAATTTGTCTATTATTTTGTACATTATTTCAAAATATGGTCTACTTTGTTCTGTTGGTGTGATGGATGCATATAACTCCGTAAAATTATCCATAAATTCTTGAACAAATTTAAATTTCTCAAATTCAAACCCGTTTTTTTCTATAAATTCGATTGCTACTTTTATTAATCTGTGACTGTATACTCTGTTTTTTATATAGAAAACCAATAGTTTATCTAAATTTTGAATTTGTTCTTTGGTTAAATTTTCTTTTTTAAAATATTTATTTATTATATTATCTTCTATTTTTTTAGCTATCTCCATTTTGGGAAATAGTTCATTTATAAATTTTGTTTCTTCCTCTAAACCACTTATTCCAAATCTTTGTATTTTTAATATTATATTCAATGCTTCTTGAAACTCGGGTAATTCTTCCATATTTTTAAAACTGTAATCAAATAATGATTTTTTATAATTTTCTAATACCATTTTAATTTTATCATTAAAAAGATTAATTCCAACTTTTTCAAAGGTGTTACTTAATATTTCTTTAATATACTCATTTAGCTGGTTTATTTTTTTATTTTCTTCCACGCTTCTCTTTTTTCCTTTTATAAATTACTATATATTTTAATATATCATAACCTTTTTGGTTTTTCAAATTTTACTTTTTTCTTTTTGAATCTTAGATATTATCTCTGCTGTATACATGAAAATTTTACATTTATGTTAAGTTGTGGTATAATGAGTTTATCTATATATTATATATTTAGATATCTCCTAAGTTTTCATCACGGAGATGCAGTTACTATTAATTTTTTATTATTAAAGGAGGTAGTCTATGATAATTTTCGGACTCACATTTTTAGGCGTTGTTACTTTAGTTACAAGTGTTATCACTGGTATTGTTGCATCTACTGACGCATTGTTGTCCTTTGGGGCGCTTCTTACTTTTGGGTTTGTAGCGCTTGCTATCGGAACACATAGTCGAATGGCTTGGACTGCTATGTTCCTGACAATTCTTGCAATGGTTGGGATTGAAACTTTGGCACCATATAGTGTTATCGTATCAAGAGTAATCGCAGTTGTTGTTGCCGCATTTGGAACTTACTTAATAAAGACTCCTATCGTACGGTATGTCAGACATGATCAGCACAGGCCTGGAGGCCCAAGATTATCAGCGATTATCCGAACACTTCTTTGGATAATCTAAAACAAAACTAGAAAGTCATCTGTGGTAAAACACAGATGGCTTTTTAGTTTTGCTTGATTTACTCTTCAGTTATTCTGAAAAATTCTTTTTAATCATTTTTATATAGTATTTTTTATGTGTCGTTTCATTTATTCTAATATAGTTGAATTACTTGCTCCTTTTCCAACTACTTGTGTCATTAAGCTATTCCATGTAATATTTCCTATTTGTCCGTCTTGCGATAATCCATTATTTCCTTGAAATGTTATGACTGCTTCTTTTGTTCTTCTTCCAAATATTCCATCTAGTCCGCCTGTTCCTAATCCTAAAGTATTTAGCGCATCTTGTGCAATTAATACATATACACCTCTACTTCCGAATTGAGTTAACGGATATCCACTTGCTATCCACCTATTGTCAAAATGCACCCATCTTGGAGTATCTGCCGCTGGTTCTACATATCTCCAGTATCCTGATGCTTTTGCCAAATTTCTCATATAGTTTCTTGAACTTTCACTTAAATTCTGACCAACATCAAAAGCAACACCTGCATAGTGTTGAGATAGAATGCCATGACCACCTTCCCAGCATCTCTTGAATGCAAATCCGACATATATTGGTCTTCCATATAAAGTTCTAAAATTATTCCAACTTTGCATTGTTCTTCTGTCTGTCCATAATAGATTACTTTCGCTTGAACCTCTAAATTCTCTTACTCTTAATGTACCTTGGTTATAAGGCATTGGCTCTGCCTCTCCTCTGTAATATGTTTCCATCCTGTTTGTTTGATTATTATATACTAATATTTTAGCCAAAAAAATCACCTCTAATATATAATATTAGAGATGATTTTTTATGTTACTTTTAATAATATATTTCACATTTTGTATTGCTAGTATCTATTAGCTCTTTGAATAATATACCATCTTCTGGTTCTCCTACTATTGACCCATAGTGAGTTGGAATTACATACTTTGGTTCTATTTTACTAGCTAAAGCTGCTGCTTCAACATAGTTCATTGTATATGTTCCTCCAACTGGTAAAAATGCTACATCACACTTTACTGCACATGCTTCTTTTGTTTTATCTGTATCTCCAGCTATATAATATCTGTGTTCGTCAATATCTATTATATATCCTACCCATTCTTTAGATTTCGGATGATATGGTTTACTTTTATTATATGCTGGTATTGTTTCGATAATAATACCTTCAAAATTGAAAGTTTCATATGGCTTACAATAATGTATGTTTTCTTCATATATTCCTGTTTTACTTATTTCATTTTTGCAGTCTTCTGTTGTTATTAATACAGTATCTTCTTTTGCCACTGCTTTTATATCATCTGGTGAAAAATGATCATAATGTGAATGTGTGCATAGTATTAAATCAGCATCATGTGCTGGAATGTCTATTTGAAATGGATCAATATAGATTACCTTTTCTTTTTGAATTTTTATGCTACTATGTTTTAATACATTTACTCCATCTAATTCGAACATTTTTTCCTCCTATTTTTGCTACGTTTATCCTATGTTTTTATAATATTCAGCTATTAAGTTATCTAATCTTATACTTATTGTATATATAGTATCATAATCTTCGCCATTTTGGATGCTTCTATTTAGTTCTTCCCTTAATTTACAAATTTTTTCATCTATCATGACAATCACTCCTTTTATTCTACAAAAGTATTGTTTTATTCGTTTATAAAATACCATATTTTTACATGGGAGTCAACTTATTTTTCTTATTTACTATTTTTTTCGTTCGACAAATTTTAACATTTTTTTCTCTATTTTTCCGTTATTCGTTGCCTTTTTTCGGAATAACATAAGATTCGACCATTTTTCCTTTGTTGAATGCTTCTTTTAATGTTTTTTCTAATGTGTCCACAAATGTCTCCATTTTTTTTACGTTTTTCTCTGACATATTAAATGCATAAGCATACTGCATAGTAGGATAAGAAAAACTTCCTTTCTTTTCCAATTCTTTTGCTTTTTTCTGCATTTTATACAATTCTTTCAAATTAGGTAAAAAGAAATTTATTGTTTCACCAAGACTACTCTCGTCTATATCAAAGTACAATCCTTGTTTTTGGTTCCGCATCCTCTGAAATTCTTCTTTTTTTAAGATATGTACTGTATAGTTTTCATCTGCAAGGAAAATCTTTTGTCCATCTTTCAATGTTCCTTTCTCATCATATGCCCAGATTTCATTTTTACCTAATTTCCCCAATTTATTTTTGTTATCTGCTAATTGATTGTATTCCTCCAGGCTATACATAGTTAAATATTGCATATTATCTTCATTAAAAGTTCCGGCAATCATATAATGATTTTTTTCTCCTTTACAGCCTAAATAATTAAACGAATAGCCTTTCTTTACCTGTAATGTCTCTTTCCCAGCTTCCTTAACTTTCTGCTGGATTATCTTTTCCATCTTTTCTATATTAAGTTCTGCCTTGTGTGCATCACACACGATTCGCATATTTCTTGGATACTGTAACCGTAAAACATCCTCAATTCCCGCATATAAAGAAATGGTGGAAGATAAAATAATCAATACTGCTGTACTTAAAATACAGATATTGGCAAGCCCTACCGCGTTTCTTTTCATACGATACGACATACCAGACACCGTAATAAAATGGGATTTATGATAATAAAATCTCTTGTTCTTTTTTAATATTTTCAGCAACATTACACTTCCACTGACAAACAATAAATACGTTCCTAAAATGACCAATAAAACCGCTATAAAAAATGTATTTAGTGCTTTTATTGGATTTTTTGTTGTTACCGAAAGATAATAACCAATTCCAAGGCTGGCAATTCCAAGTAATGCTAACAACCAATTTGCCTTTGGCTCCTTTTCTCCCTTTTTTCCACTTTGCAGTAATTCAATCGGTTTTAAGCGAGCCACACGAATATTAGCAACGAAAAAATTCACCAAATATACCGCTAAAAATAAAATAGTGGTATTAAGGATAGCAGTTTTTGGTATCATAAAATCCAACTTTACACTGGTTCCTATCATTTTAAATAAGATTAAAGACATAAGTCTTGAAAACAAAATACCAATTAGCAAGCCACCTACTAATCCAGTCAGCCCAATGATACAGTTTTCCCAAAACAATACTTTGGCAATGTGTCCCTTTTCTAAACCTAGTATACTATATAATCCCAATTCCCTAGAACGCTGTTTCAATAAAAAACTGTTTGTGTAAAAGATAACCAGCGCGGCAAAAATACCACAAACATAAGTTCCAAACTCCAACACCATTCCCATGGCTTCCATCCCATAAAATCCCTTTGCATGAGAAGCCTCATAAGATATAGAAGATATAATATAAAACATCGCTACCATCATTAAAATAGAAATTAAAAATGGAAAAAAGGTGCTTTTATTTTTCTTAATATTATTTTTTGCTAAGGAAACATACAACTTTTTAGTCATTTACTTCACCCCCAGACAATAATACCGTCAATGTGTTTGAAATCTTTTTATACATTTCATCATTTGATAAGTTTCCACGATATAACTGATGGTAAATCTCTCCATCCTTAATAAATAATACTCGACCTGCATGACTTGCTGCCTTCACGCTATGCGTTACCATAACAATTGTCTGTCCCTGTTCATGAATATCCGCAAATGTTTCCAGCAAATCATCCGCAGAACGCGAATCCAATGCTCCTGTTGGTTCATCTGCTAGTAAAATATCTGGGTTTGTAATCATGGCTCTTGCTACTGCTGTTCTCTGTTTTTGTCCACCCGATACTTCATATGGAAACTTTTTTAACAACTGTGCAATTCCAAGCTTGGAGACTAATGTATTTAATTTTCCATGCATTTCATTATATTTTTTCCCTGCCAATACCAGTGGAAGATAAATATTATCTTCAATGGAAAGAGTATCTAACAGATTGAAATCCTGAAAAACAAATCCTAAATGTTCTCTACGAAATCTCGCCAATTCTTTTTCTGGAATGGATACCAAATTTTTCCCTTTTAACAAAACTTCTCCCGCCGTAGGACGGTCTACCGTTGCCAAAATATTTAGCAAGGTTGTTTTTCCAGAACCAGACTCTCCCATAATGGCTACATATTCCCCTTCCTCGACAGAAAAGTTAATATTTTTTAATGCTTCCACCTTATTGCCACCAAATCTGGTGCTATATACTCTTCTTACATTTTTTACCTCTAACAATGCCATCTTTTCCCGCTTCCTTTCTTTGTATTTCAACTATTGTTTTAACTTTCTTACTTATCATAACAAAAAAAGAAATGTAATGCCTTAACTTTGGCTTACATTTCTTTTTCCAATCTTACACTTTTGTAAGGTTTCTTTTATTTTTGACATACTAAAGCTCCAGATAGATTTAATTAAGACTTGTGATGTTTAAAATCCACCTCTACACAGGTTCCTGTTCCAACAGTGGAGTGTATCCGTATCTCATGCCCCAGTTTTCCCATAATCGTATAAGACAAGTATAATCCAATTCCCGTTGCCTTTTTTTCCATTCTTCCATTATAACCTGTAAATCCACGTTCCATTATTCTTGGCAATTCTTCTTCTGCAATCCCAATCCCTGTATCTTCTATTACCAATACCTTTTCCTGCTTTGATGCCATATAAATTGTTATTTCCCCCTGTTTTGTATATTTTAATGCATTGGATATAATCTGCTTTAAAACAAATACGACCCATTTTTCATCTGTAATTACTTTTACTGTTTCTTCCTCCATAGTTAATCTAATTCCTTTACGGATAAACGTTCGAGAGAAATAACGAACTGCTTGTTTTACCATAGAAAATACGTCATTTTCTGACAACACTAAATCAGATGTCATAGTATCCAATCGCATATACTGCAAAGAGCTGTCTACATATTGCTCAATTTCAAATAACTTATCCGACAATTCTTTTATATATTCCACTGTTGTTTCTTCTAACGGCATCTCCTGCAAAGTGAGCTCCATCGCTGTAATTGGGGTCTTTATCTGATGCGCCCAAAGTGTCATATACTCTCTGTTTTCTCTGTTCTCGTTTCTTCTGGCATTACATTCTTGCTGTTGATGCTGAAATAGTATGTTTAACAAACATTGATAGTCCTGCTCCATGACACCATCCGCCTTCGGTAAAATTTCCAAGGTTTCTGACACATGATTCTTCATTTTTTCTAATTTCAAATGTTTCCTTCTAAATTGTATGTAGTCACAAACGACATAACAACAGGAAAAAAATAGACATAATATGGTAGGATACCACAGTACTTCCAATTTTATATTTGTCAAATAAAAACATCCCGCAAAGGTAAACCCAAAAAGAAAAAACAATAAAAATCCCTTTCTTTTTTCCTTTATATAATCGAACATCATATGAAATATCCTATTCCTTTTTTCGTCATTATAAATTCCTCCACACCAATACTCCTCAACTTTTTTCGTATCCTTGTTACATTCACCGTCAGCGTATTGTCATCAATAAAACTGTCATCTTCCCAAAGTTGCTGCATGATCTGTTCTCTTGTTACCATTTCCCCTGCGTTTTCCATCAATATCTGCAATATCTTAAATTCATTTTTGGTTAGTTCCACCTGTTGCTCCCCATAAAATACAATGGCATTCAACAGATTTAAACGGACATTTTTGTGTTCTAACATATTGATCTGCCCTTTAAAACTGTAGGAACGACGAAGTAACGCATTAATTTTTGCTGTTAGTACGGGAAAGGAAAAAGGCTTTTCGATAAACTCATCCCCTCCCATATCCATCGCCATAACAATATTCATTTCATCATTTTTAGAAGAAACAAACATAATGGGTACCTTAGAAAATTTTCTTATTTCACTACACCAGTAAAATCCATTGTAATAGGGCAGTTGCACATCCATCAAAATCAAATCTGGTTTCTGCTCACTGACATCATTTAAAATATTTTTAAAGTCAGATACACAAAATACTTTGTATTCCCATTTTTCTAAATATTCCTTCTCCATTTTGGCAATTATTTCATCGTCTTCTACAATTAAAATTCGGTACTTTGCCATTTTACTCTCCTTCTAACATTTACTATAATATTGAAAGAGTCACAATCGGGATGCCAACATCCAAATTGTGACTCCTAACCGCACAGCCAAAAGATTTTCAGCCCTTTGTATTCTGGCACTCGACATACGCTCTAATTAAGCTGTCTCATTAAAACTTCCGTCTGCTTTTAGTTTGATGTAACCATATACTTTGCAATTCTTCCGGCAAATTCACTCATATTCTGTGTCTGTAATATCACTCTTCCCGGTCCTGTAAGTTTTGTAAGGAACAATCCCTCTCCACCAAGGAAAATATTTTTTAAGCCTTTTATTCGTTCGATCTCATAATTCATGCCCTTTGAAAATGCGACCACATTACCAGTGTCAACTTTAATCACTTCTCCAGGTTGTAAGTCTTTTACTACCACATCTCCATCTACTTCCAGAAATGCCATTCCTGCTCCTACTAACTCCTGCAAAATGAAACCTTCTCCTCCAAACAGCCCGGCTCCAATCTTTTTATTAAAAATAGTATTTAACGTAACGCTTGGCTGTGCGCATAAAAATGCATTTTTTTGGCATATCATTGGTCCGTTTACCATATCAATTGACATAATCTTACCAGGTACCGTAGAGGCAAATGCTATTGTCGCATTATCCACAGTTGCCGAATAGGTTGCCATAAACATAGATTCCCCTGCAAATTTTCTTGTAAAACCCTTTAATACGCCACCATTTGTATTCGTGTCCATCTTAATTCCTTCAGACATCCATACCATTCCTCCTGATTGCGTATACATTGCTTCCCCCGACTGCATACGAACCTCCACAGCAGGCATTACATCTCCAATTAATTGATACTCCATCTCTCATCTCTCCCTTTTTTCATTTTATATTTCTGGCATTGGCAACCGCATAGTATTTTCCCTTTATTTGTTATGATAACCGATTGCCGCAACTACCATTAATATTACAATACACACAAAACCAACATCAAAAATTCCCAGCAGGATACTTTTATAAGTCAAAGCCAAGTACCCTACCACAAGAATAAGTGTCACATATAGTAATAACCACACTATTGACACAAGAATTTTCACCCATACAGGCAGCCTTTTCATGGCATCCTTCATGCCGTCAAAAAACAAATCCCGTACCTGTTCCCTACGCTTTTTCATACTACTATTCCTCAAACTCGTCCTTATTTAACAAAATACTTCTTCTTATCGGTTTGTAACGCATACAGATTGCTTTTGCAATATTATCTATTTGCATGGACTTTACTGTGCCGCCATACTCACCATCTAATGTCCATGAAATGTCGCTTTCTCCTTCAAACTGTACTGCATTGGTTCGGAAAAAATAAAATCGGTCCGAAGAAAAATCTTTTGTCACAAGCGCATTAATAGTCTGTTGTAGTTCAATTGGATTCTCAGGATTTCTAACAAGTAATGCTTCAAACATTCCATCCTGCAAATCAATTTCCGATTTTTTTAATAAGTTCATTCCACCTACCGATTCAGTGTTGGAAATCATACCATAAATAAATTCATCTTCAAATTGTTTCTTTTCTCCAAACTCATCCACATACTGTACTCTCACAGGATAACTTTCCAATGTGGTAAGACTTTTCAAGCCCTCTAATATATATGCCAAATGTCCCAGTGCATTTTTTGTTTCCTGCGGTGTGGCATATGCCACATTCGTAAATGCCCCAAATGCAGCTACATACGCAAAATAACCTGTGGATGCCTTTCCTACATCGCACCAGAATTTTTTCCCCTTCACAATACCTTTCGCCGCTGTCACTGGATTTTTAGAAATGGAAAGTGTGCTGGCAAAATCATTGGTACTTCCTGTGGGAATATAACCAAAATAAGGACGTTTCTCCAACGGAAGTTCCATAATACCCTGAAAACTTTCATTCAGTGTGCCATCTCCACCCGATGACACAATTATCCCATAATTGACACCAGTGGTTCTAATTGTCTCATAGGCATCCTTCGTACATTGCGTAGGACGAACCGTAATCTCATATCCTGCACCCGCAAAAATATTTAATATCTCAGATAATTTATTTTTTATCTGTCCCTTTCCAGAACGGGGATTATAAACAAAAAGCAATTTATTCTCTCTATTCATCTTTCTTCACCAAAACACAAGCAAAACTGTACTTTTGTTTGTATCGTTCCTTTCCTAAGATACTATTTTTTGTAAACGCGATTAAAATTTTTCTTCGTCTTTGTAAACACATATTTTTTCTTTTTCTCCGTTGCAGGCACCGAAGCACCAAGCAATGTATTTGTGCTTTCCTCCTGTATTTGCTGTACACGCACATAATCCTTATCTCTTATAAGACTTTTTCTCTTTTCCTCTGACATCTTTAAAATATCATATACACTGAACACAGTAAAATTTCTTTTTCCCTGTGCATCTGTAAAACGACACCAAGTAGGAATGGCTGCAACTTCATCTAATGTAACAGCACCATCATCCAACTGAGAAATAGATAACTGCAAAATGACACCTGCATCTCTAGGCTTTGTCACCTGCGAAGAAATAAAGTTCCCCATTGAATACATAATAAAACCAGTTCTAGTCGTTCCATCCTGCTCCGTAATCTTTTGATATTCCATCGGTTGCAACACATGAGGATGACTGGCAATTACCACGTCCGCTCCTGCTTCTAACATCCTTCTATACTGCTGTTGATAAGTGCTATTTGGTGTTTGCTGATATTCCACTCCATTATGTGGAAGTGCCACTACAAAATCTGCTTTTTTTCTTGCCCTTTTCAAATCTTTGTAGAACTGTTCATTTATCAATTTTACTTCATAGTCCTTGTCGTAAGTCAATCCATTCACACCATATGTTCCATTGACAAACGCCACCTGAATACCATTGATCTCTTTTACAAAAATCTTTTTACTCGCCTTCTCCGATTTGTAGGTTCCAATCTGTTCCAACTCATCCGCCTTCAATATATCAATTGTTCTGCGTAATCCGTCAGACCCCTTATCTGCACAATGGTTGTTTGCAGTTGTAAGCAAGTCAAATCCCGCCTCTTTCACTGTCTTCGCAAAAGAATCTGGAGAATTAAAACGAGGGAAATCGCTGATTCCTTTATCTCTTCCCGCAAAAGTAGTTTCAAGATTACCGATTACATAATCTGCTTTTTTAAAATACTTTTTTACATAAGTAAAATTGTTTGAAAAATCATAGTCGTCCGTACTGGCATCATATGCAGCCTTATACTGATAACTGTGTACCATCAAATCACCAGTAAATACCAACGATGCCTCTTTTTTTACTGGCTCTGGTGTGGCTGTAGGTGGTGCCTCTGTAACCTGTACCGTTGCCTTTGGCTCTTTCTGCGTCGTAGTTTCCTTGTTTTCTGCAAGATTGCTACTCTTTCCAGCCGTTTCTACGGTTCTATTGCTAACCTTTTCATACAGTGCATATCCTCCAGCAACCAGTATAAAAACTCCAAGACTAATACATAATGCAATTAATAATGTACTCTGTAGTCTCCTACCTCTTTGTCTTCCATATAAATATTTTTCGCGACGCATATCTCGCCACATAATCTTCCATCTGCTTCTTCTTCTCTTCATCTTTCTTTTCCTTTACTTGCATCCTATTTGTGGTTTCCTGATCTCTCCCTATTATACCAAATAGGAGAATTTCTTCCAACCAGAAATTACGTGGTTCGGGTCTTTTTCCAAATTGCATTCCCCCTTTTATTATGCTAGAATTAGGTTAATCGTAACAGGAACCAACAGGTAAAAGACATTCTTTTCTATCTTTTACTACAAAATAATATAAAAAGCAATATGGTTCTCGTACTTTTTATAAAAAATAAGAAAGGATTGACCACATTTTTGTTGTACAAATAGAATTGCTTATGGTAAAAATTGACTTAATTACAGGTTTTTTAGGGGCAGGAAAAACCACTTTTTTGAAAAAATATGCCCAATATTTAATGGAGCAGGGAGAAAACATTGGCATTCTTGAAAACGATTTTGGTGCCGTCAATGTAGATATGATGCTTTTGCAGGATCTTATGGGAGACAATTGCGAACTGGAAATGGTAGCTGGTGGTTGCGACTACGACTGCCACAAAAGAAGATTTAAAACAAAACTAATCTCTATGGGTATGTGTGGCTATGACAGAGTTTTAGTAGAACCATCTGGTATTTATGATGTAGACGAGTTTTTTGATGTATTACATGAGGAACCTTTGGACCACTGGTATCAAATCAACAATGTCATCGCTATTGTAGATTCCAAATTGGAGCAAACTATGACCAAACAGGCAGAATACTTGCTGGCATCTCAAATCGCACAGGCTGGAAGTATTTTTTTTAGTAAGGTAGATGATTCCACACAGGAAGAACGAGAAGGTACGATTCACTACCTAAATCATGTATTAGAACAATTTCAGTGTAGCCGCAGATTACAAAATGAAATTATTCAAAAAGACTGGTCTCAAATGGAAGACGGTGATTTTGAACAAATCCGTTCTTGCGGCTATACTTTAGATCATACTTCCAAGCTGTGGTTTGATGAGAACGAAGCCTTTACTTCTCTTTATTTTATGAATGTTCATATGCCAGAAGATAAGCTGCGTGAAACCGCAAAAGCACTGTTACAGGATACTAGCTGTGGTAAAGTCTTTCGTGTAAAGGGATTTATGCAAATGGAAGATGGAACATGGATTGAATTAAATGCTACAAAAAGTAATATCCGAATCACTCCCGTACCACAAGGACAGGATGTGATAATCGTAATCGGAGAGCAACTGGCTCAGGATGCAATCGAAAGCTATTGGAAAGACTACTTACCACCATCTGACCTTAACTGATTCAACACAGTTGTCTGCATATGGCAGAGAAAGGACTCAAAAATGACGAAAGAAACAATTCATGCCTATAAAAAACATTTTTTAGATGGTTGTATTAACTATCGCATTCCTATGCAGAATAAATCAATTCTATGCTATGCTTTGGCAGATAAATTAATAGAGCAACCAGGCAACGAAGAACTTAGAAATTTATTGATTGCCGCTGTCAGTGATGATAATTTTCTTATTTCTCACTTTTCAGAACAAGCAAGCGAGAAAAAGTCAAAAGCAGCTTACAAGAAACTTCAGAAAAAAATTAATAAACTGACAAAAAAGATTGATTTGCAAAAATCTCTAAAGGAGCAATGGGAACATATTTCCTCCTATAAAACATTACCCACATACGAAACATTTTTAGAATTTTCCTCTGACTATGAGGAAGAAACCGAACATTTATGTTTCCTATTTCGCAAATGTTTTAAAATTTCCGAAAAAAACTCTCCAGAACTTTACGCAAACCTCCATCACTTTGTTTGTATCACCAGAGCTAATGAAGAATTTCGTGACATTGCTCCCTTCTTTTTCTATCAACTTATGACAAAGTATACAAAGCAACTGGCAACCTCCAGTGAGCCTTTTTCTGTTTATCCAAAACAATTATGGGAAATGCAATTGTATAAGTTTGAAAAAGATTCTGATAGCGACTATGAAACCTATTATCAACTTGGCTGGCTTTTCCGAAAGCTTTGTAAATATTATAAAAAACTGGAATATCCAAATCTGGCTCTTTGCCGCTATGCATTTGAGACTTCCTCCAACCTGATTCAATGGTTACTGCGGGAGGACGAGGAACATGCTAAAAAATACCTTTCTCCTTGCCATTATGCCTTGCATAAACTACCTGTTTTTTACTGGGAAATGGATGAACCCAGTGATTTTGATATTTATGAAATGTTTTCTGTAAATACAGATGCTGACGATTATTATTTTAATGAACTATACGAAGAACATGAACACTTCGACACGATTATTCGTACTTATATTATTAAAGAACATGTAGAATATATTATACAGTTTATGTACGCTATGTACCTTGATGCGGGTCGCGTTAAAAATCTTTTATTGGAAATTTATAATAACTGCATTGCCAAAGAAAAACGCTCGAAAGAAATTCCCAAAGAGAGTATGCTGGTACAAATTTTTGAAATCTTAACAGATTGTATGGATATTGCCGTGACTACAAAAGTAGGCGGTGCATTGGGTTAAGGATAGAGTTTCATTATTGAAACTCTACCCTTATTAGCTTCCTACCTTAATTTTATTCTTAAATTACACAATGTACAAAAATACTCTACGCATTTAATTTGAGTGCATTTTTAGGAGAAATTCTACTCGCCATAACCATTGGAATCCAACCTGAAAATACAGCTATAATTATTCCAAAAAATAATAGAAGAATAAACTGTTTCGCATCACTTTGATATATTGGATATCCGTCTAAGTTCCAAACCCTATATACTTTACTTATATCTGTAATCATTAAAGTAACTATTGCAATGACAGCAGATATACACCCTACCAGCAAATTATGAATAGCTAATATTTTTAAAATATCTTTATTAGAGGCTCCCATAGTCTTTAATACTCCCAATTCATACATTCTTGCATATATATCCAGTTTGGTCATTACATAAATTATAATCACAGCGGCTATAACCAAAATAACTCCAATTGCAGAAATACCAATTATAATCATTGTAAGCTTACTTACTAAAGAATTAATAAGACCACCATTTTCCTTTACAACTGTATATCCATATTCTTTACATAATTGTTCTAAATCCTTCATTGCAGTTTTATCTATACTATTTACATAAACAGTCATTCGATAATTGTCCATATTATTTATCTTATCAATAAGTTCATCCCCTGCAAATAAAGTGATACAATCCGTATCCTTTTTATTTAAAACACCCACAACCGTTACAGTCGATACTATATTAAATTGTGCAGAAATATCGAATTTTTTTCCAATCAACTCTTTCTGAGCCTTTTTAGATACCTTTCCTTTGCGAACATTTTCTTCTGTATATGTATACCCCATTTTTTCCAAATAAAAGCAAGCATCTGAAACATTTAAATAAACTTCTTTATCTGGATTTTTGATTTTTCTTCCAAACAGCAAATTTGCATCCGAACTCATAGTTTTAATCTCGCAGACCTGCTGTGTCTGAACATTTGCTCCTTCTGAAATACAAATGCCCCCTTGCATTTTTTTGCTCGCAATTTTATCAATTAATTTTTTTCTAATATAAATTTTGGCTGATTGGTTAAAAAGTTTATCCTCTACAATCCCCACAATATTACACTGAAAAGTAATATCACTAGTTACCTCACCCAAATCAATCTTCTTTCCCGAAATGCCTCTATCTCCTTTATAAAAATTATCTCTAAAATATTCATTCACTAATATATCTGTTTCTTTTTTGGGACACTTACCTAAAACATCATATCTTCTTTTCATAAACTCGCTATCATTTAAAACAACATATTCAACCTTATACTCATTATTGTTCTCTGTTTTTACCTTTAATATTGTTTCATAAGATGTAACACATTCTTCCACATATGGCTTATGTTTCACTTGCTTAATAAAAGAATTATCTATTTCATTATAACAAATATCTGAATCACTCATATTTACTATTTTGTATTTATCATTTTCTAATACATTTGTATTAATACGTGTATACATAGAATGAATAGAAGCACTAATTCCCATAATAAATCCACAACAGAGCAACAAAATAGTGATTGCTACTACTACAGATACATTTTTTTTTATATTCTTTTTGAATTGACTTAATGAATATCCAAATTCCCAACTCTTTCCTTTGCTTTTATCAAAATTACGTGTACCCTCTGTTTCCTGATTCAAAAGCTTCTTCTCCTGTTTATCATTATGCTTAATAAACTTAACCTTACCATCTTCAATATAAATCAATGTTGTTGCATATTCCTTAGCTAAATTCAAATCATGCGTAACCAAAATAACACATCTGCTTCTACTAACTTCTTTAAATATCTCAAATACTTCTTTAGCATTTACATTATCCAAATTTCCACTTGG